>Ga0070690_100000938_pt1 | contig 14883 bp, 15 predicted proteins | sample KBSS33HmetaG_FD_64671 | JGI IMG/M metagenome (GOLD analysis project Ga0070690, IMG submission 64671) | Switchgrass rhizosphere microbial communities from Kellogg Biological Station, Michigan, USA - KBS S3-3H metaG | ecosystem: Host-associated > Plants > Roots > Rhizosphere ... | reverse complement strand
GTTCCCGGTGTTGCTGATGTGCTCAGTTTCGGCGGCGACGTGAAGCAGTACCAGGTGATTGTCGATCAGCAGGCGCTGGTCAACTACAACATTACTTTGAAAGCGCTCTTTGAGGCTGTTCAAGCGAACAATCAAAACACGGGCGCGAATTTTATCGAACACGGGGATGAACAATACGTAGTTCGCGGGCTCGGTCTCGTGAAGGACATCGGAGACATCGGTAACATCGTGCTCGATTCGCGCAACGGGACGCCTGTTCGCGTTAGCGATGTTGCGCGGGTCGAAATCGGCAACGAGCTTCGTCAGGGCGCAGTGACCAAAGACGGCCGGGGCGAAGTTGTTACCGGCATAGTCCTCAAACGCATTAATGAAAACACGAAGGAAGTTATCGAACGAATCAAGCAGAAGGTCACTGAGATTAACAAAGCGCTCCCGCCGGGCGTCCACATAGTTGATTTCTATGATCAGGCAGAGTTGGTGGACAACAGTGTGCACACGGTTGTCGAGTCGCTCATTGAAGGCGAAGCTCTAGTTCTAATCATCCTGGTCCTTCTCCTCGGTAATTTCCGCAGCTCCTTTATCACAGCAGCAGCCATTCCGTTCTGCATGCTCGTCGCATTCATACTGATGTGGTATTGGGGTCAGTCGGCGAACCTGATGTCGCTTGGCGGTCTGGCAATCAGTATTGGCATGATGGTCGATGCGACTGTGGTAATGGTCGAGAACATCTATCGTCACCTCGAAGAACATCGCGAACATTCGACACGTGAAGCGATCCTGGTGGCTGCACAGGAAATCGGGCGGCCAATGTTCTTCGCGATCTTAATCATCATCGCAGTTTTCCTTCCGGTCTTCACGCTCCAGGGCATCGAAGGAAAACTATTCAAACCGTTGGCCTACGCCGTTACGTTTTCGATGATTGGGTCGATGCTGATGGCGTTGTGCATTGCACCGATGCTCTGCGCATTGTGGCTGCGTCTGAAGAAAGGTCCGGTCGGCGAAAACCCGATCATTCGTCTCGTAAAAGGGATCTACGTTCCCGTGCTGAACTGGGCGATCGGTCACAAGATCCTCACGCTGACTATCGCCGGACTACTGCTTGTCTGGAGTGTGGCTGACGTCTTCATTCTCGGCAGCGAATTTCTGCCGACAATTGACGAAGGAAACATTCTGGTGCGCGTAACTATGCCGGCGAGCATTTCCCTGTCGCGGGCGATCGAAATATCCGGCCAAATCGAAAAGACGCTGCGCGAGTTTCCGGAAGTCGAGACAGTAGTAGCAAAGATAGGCCGCGCCGAGCTGGGCGGCGATCCTGAAAGCGTCAGCAACGACGAGATCTACGTGCGGCTGAAGCCCAAGGGCCAATGGACTACCGCCAAAACGAAAGAAGCACTCGTCGATACAATGCGCAACCGCGTCGAAGGTTTTCCCGGCGTGAAGTTCAACTTCTCCCAGGTGATCGAAACGCGCAACGACGAACTCATCTCGGGCATCAACGCGCAGATCGCCGTGAAGATTTTCGGAGAGGATCAGGACACCTTGCGCAACGTCGCCGATCAGATTCGCGACGCGATGTCGCATGTGCGCGGAGTAGAAGATCTAGCGGTGGAACAATCAGCCGGAGAACAGCATCTTGAGATAGATATCGATCGCGATCGTATCGCTCGCTACGGGCTGAACGTTGCCGACGTGCTCGAAGTAGCCAAGATTGCGATTGGCGGCGACGCAGCCACCGACGTACTCGAAGGTCAACGGCGCTTCGCGATCTTCGTGCGCTTGCAAGAGGATTACCGGAGTCAGGTCGACAAGCTTGGCGATATTCTGGTGGCAGCGCCCATTGGAGGCAAGATTCCTCTGGGCCAGCTAGCATCATTCAAATTGTCGAGCGGCGATTCATTGGTCACACGTGAGAATTCTTTACGGCGCGAAGTTGTAATGTGCAACGTGAAGGGCCGCGACATTGGCAGTTTTGTTCACGACGCGCAACAAGCGGTCGCGCTGCAAGTTAAGATGCCTCCTGGTTACTTCGTAACCTGGGGTGGCCAGTTTGAAAACGCACAGCAGGCCACGCGGAGGTTGTTGATTGCCATTCCTATCTCGCTGTTGCTCGTGTTCGTGCTGATCTATTCGTGCTTCAATTCGCTCAGTAATACGCTCACAATCATTTTCAATATTCCGATTGCGCTGGTCGGAAGCACTACGGCACTGTTGATTTCGGGATTTCCGTTAAGCGTGCCGGCAATCGTCGGGTTCATTGCGGTATTCGGTGTTGCGGTGCAGAACGGAATGGTGATGGTGTCGTTCATCAACAAGCTACGCGATCGTGGCTATGAATTGCACGATGCTGTAGTTACGGGCGCATCTGTTCGTCTTCGCGCAGAACTGTTGAGCGCTTTGATTGGCAGCATCAGCTTGATTCCCTTCATCATCTCTTCGGGAACTGGTGCAGAAATCGAAAAGCCTTTGGCGATCGTTGTGGTTGGTGGATTGGTAACTCGTCCGATCAAAATCATAATTCTGCCGACGATCTACGAATGGGTAGCACGGGGCCGCGGGGCAGCCGCCCCTCCAGCGGAAGAGACGATCGAAGCGTGACGGTCCGCGCGAATACGGACGCGCCGCCAGTCAAGGTCTGAATCTTCAAGTCGTCGGGATCGTGATGATCGGAGGGTATAGGGTGATCACGTTTATCAGACTACAAGTTCAGGTGAACAACAGGTCGAATTTGACTGAGTGAACCGTCTGTAAATTCAGAGTCCTAACAGAGAAGAGCAATTACTTGGCAAGTCCAGACTTAGTGCTGGGTCAATTCTGGTTCCGGTTTCGCGAGTACTGGGTCTTAAGTGCGGCCCATTCTATTCCTGATTTTGAATCTGTCAAAGTAATCCAAAAGCGTTAACACCATGTGAAGATACTCAGGTAAGGACCAAGCCTTCCGGTCAAAAGGACCTCATCGTTTGACTTCTGCCGTACCTAAGCGTATGGTCATTACCGAATCGAGTCTGCTTAACTCCCTTCTCAGCTCTTCTGGAACTTCCCAGATCTCCTGAAATAACAAGCCCAAACCACAATTTTGGCTTTCGCCTGAGGTTAACCCCTCGTGTTCTGAAGATCTCTTAAATGAGTTCCAGAAAGCTGAAAAAGAGAGTTTAAAAAGAAAAGCAGAATCGAACAGTTACTCCTTCTCTCGCGCATCGACGGTGATGCGCCCCGCGCCGCAAACATTAGCGCCGGACGTTTGGATGGTTCGAGAGCAGGCTCACTAAAACTACAGAAGTCGCTCCCTCCAAGAGCATCCGAACCAGGTCCTTCGAACGCAACCGTTTCGCCGAAGCCAATCCTATTCGCAGCTTCTTTCTACTCCTAAACAGGAAAGGTATATCTATGTCAACGAAACTTTATGTTGGAAACCTCGCTTTCCAAACAACCAGCCAGCAGCTCCAGGAGATGTTTGCGCAAGCCGGCACGGTTCAATCAGCAAACGTCATCGAAGACCGCGACACAGGACGCTCACGCGGATTCGCATTTGTAGAGATGTCCAGTAATGAGGAAGCTGCGGCAGCGATCGATCAGTTCAATGGGAAAGAAATCGGTGGTCGCGCTCTGAAAGTCAACGAAGCGAAGCCGCGCGAACCTCGCGCTGGCGGCCGTAGCTTTAATGGCAACGGCGGTGGCTCGAACAATCGCGGCGGCTACGGCGGTAATGGCAATAGCGGCGGCTATCGCGAGCCTCGCTGGTAAGGAAGGTCGTTTTACACAGACTCTTCTATTCCTCTATGCGAGGGATAGAAGAGAGCTGTGCCGATCACAAACAAATGAATTTGCAAAATAACGACCTCATGAACTTTTCCCAATTGGGCCTCGCATCCGCACAACTGCGCGCGTGCGAGTCTCTCGGATATAACACACCAACCCCGATCCAACGGCAGGCAATACCTGTAGTTCTCAGCGGCCATGATCTGATCGGGTGTGCCGAAACCGGCACGGGCAAGACCGCCGCGTTCTTGCTTCCTATTATTCAAAAGATCAGCGAAAGCGCTCGTAGCGGCATTCGCGTGCTTGTTCTTGCACCAACTCGTGAGCTGGCGCTGCAGATTCAAAAGAATTACAGCGACTTAAACAAGACGAAGAACAATCGCAGCGTCATCGCCATCGGAGGCGCGAACATACGAACGCAGCTCACCGAATTACGACGTGGCGCTACAGTCCTGATCGCTACACCCGGACGTTTGCTGGATTTAATAGAGCGCGGTGCCGTCAGACTATCCACTGTTGAATTTTTTGTACTCGACGAAGCAGACCGCATGTTAGACATGGGATTCTTGCCGGCAATTCGGCGAGTGATTCCGATGCTGCCAAAGACGCGGCAAACGCTTTTGTTCTCAGCAACGATGTCTTCAAGCATCGAACAACTCGCGCACTCAACGACGAAACAACCCAAACTTGTTGAAGTAGGTATGCGCGGTCGCGCAGCGACCACGGTTGAGCAGATTGCTTATCAAGTTGCGCAAGAATCGAAGACCACTCTCTTGCTGCAATTGCTTGAAGAGGGTAAATCTTTTGAACGCGTGCTGGTCTTTACACGCACGAGACGTGGAGCCGATCGGCTTTCGCATATCTTACGCGCGAGAGACCATAGCGTCAGTTGTATTCATGCTGATCGAACGCAGCCGCAGCGTGAAGCGGCTTTGCGCGCGTTCAGCGACGGACGGGCACGTGTGTTGGTCGCGACGGACATAGCTGCGCGTGGATTGGATATTGACGCAGTTTCCCATGTCATCAATTACGACGTGCCAGCATTTCCCGAAGATTACGTGCACCGGGTTGGCCGTACAGGCCGCGCGGGCAATCAGGGCAAAGCGATTACGATTGTGGCGCCAGTCGATGAGTTGTCGATGAGGGCTATCGAGCGACTAACTGGTCAAGCGGTGAAGCGCATCGGCTCGCAAGGCCTCAGCGCCGTGCAACCCCTTGCCATCAACCCAACTACGTCGTTCGCGAGATTCGGACGTGGATCCAGCTCCGTCCGTTCGTTTCGTCCACGACGGGCAAGACGATGAAGAGAAGTGAACTAACCAACTAACTGGACATTGTCAGTAAAGGAGTCACATGGAGGAAAAACGAACTTTTACCACGGGCGAGCGAATCGAGCAGATGTGCACTACTTGCGGAGAGGAACGTGGGCACGTTGTCGCCTCCATTTCAAAGCAGGGAAGAATCACGCGTGTCAGATGCCCGATATGCGGTTCGCTCGTTGCTTTTAAAGGAGGTCTTACGCGCCGCACGTCTGCGAAAGTCGGGGGACCGTACAATCCAGCACAGACCTATCGTCGCGGTGACGCGATGGTCCATCCGGTCTTCGGAGAAGGCGAAGTAACTGCGATCATCGAGCCGCAAAAGATTGACGTTCTCTTTGCCGACCGGATCCGACGTCTAATTCACAGTCGCGTTTAGCGTGGGTTCCCGCGGAGAACAAAATAGGGAGTACAGAGGAACGTTGTTCTAATCCGCGTTCAATGGGGCCGAACGTGGTAATCGAGGGTAAATGATAGTTTGTGAATTCTGCTTGCATTACATGCAAAATGGTAGTTGTAAGCTCGCGCTCAATATTCCGAAAGGGATGAGCTGCCGTGAGTTTAGTCCGGGAATAGAGAAATTCTGTTCCGACCCGAAAGACTTTGTGGATCCAAGCCAGATCATCCAGATGGCGACCTTTTTCGGACTTCAGAAAATGGAGCTCAGGAAGGTCAAGCAAATGGCTGTGAGACAGGAAAGCGCCGTCTCATAACATCGGTCGTCAGATTCGATTGAATAGCAAGCTCGAAACAATTCTTTGACATACATCCTTGATAGGGTGACGTTGAATCGAGCCTGGCTCACTCCCTTCTCAGCTCTCTGGAATTACCCAGATCGCCTGAAATCAACAGCTACCATTCCGACGAGCAACAAGTCTCGCAAGACGACCACATTTCCGGAGGTTATCGATGACCCGCCGAATAGAACACTTGTGGTTGCTAAAAGCCTCAGTCGCTCATTGGAGACTTGAGTAATCTCGTGCACGGTTTGCAAGTCTATAAGGATCTGAATGCGCCAATTGGCGCTGCCATAGATCAAAACTTTTATAGTAGGCGCGCGGGTGGTCCATATTATCGATGGCGTTACGAAAAGGTTCGCTCACGATGGCAGTGGTCGCGCCTGGAAGCTCATGAATTAGAGAAGACGGAGCTGGTACCAACACACTGGAACGCTGTACCGGCAGAGCTGAAGGTAAGGTTCGATGAACACTATCAGGAATAGGAAAACGAACGTCTGACAAGTGTATCCACCCCGACCCCGTATCCTCTGCACGGAAGATGACGCTGACACCCGTGAACTGCCAACATGCTGCTATTCGGACCCGTCGCTCTGCGCTCTCTCAATGAAGAGTTGTGCAACAGAGCTCCCAAGCTGTACACCGGCAAGGTTGTCCATCTGGTACTGAATCCCGGCCCAGATTCTTGAATCACCAGCCTCCTTACCAACCGCGCGTATGAAATCTGCGGGCGTTGGAAACAAATACGCGAGCATCTCTGCCTGGGCGGTTGAATTCGTCGAGTGATTCGATGGATAACTCGGATGGTTTGGAACCGGAAACAGCGGAACAATGGTTGGATCGAGTTGGTGTGGTCTTATGTACCAGACATTTGCATGGACCAGTCGGCACTGTGGGTGCCGAACGAGAGTTCAAACGAGCCTTCGAGCTGAATCCCAGCCATGCCGAGGGCCATCATCAGTATTCGCACTTGCTGTTAATGTTGGGCCGGGTTAATGATTCATTCGTCGAGAGCAAGAAGTATCTGGAACTCGATCCAGTTTCCCAATCACCGATCTCTCACCTCGCTTATCACTACCTCTACTCTCGCCAGTACGACGATGCGATACGGGAATACGAAAAAGAACGCCAGCTGTTCGCCGACACACGCCCTGTCAGGCATATCCGACTCGGACAAGCCTACTATCAGAAGGGAATGCTTAACGAAGCAGTGGCAGAGTTTTTACAAGGGTTCGCAGGAACGGGATCTCCTCCCGACGACATTGCCGAGTTAAGAAAAGCGTTCGCCAGCTCCGGCATCCGAGGTTTCTATCAAAAGCGAATCGAGCAATTCAAAGCGAAACCTCAAACTGAACAAAGCTCAGTGGACATTGCGGAGTTTTATGCTCGCCTTGGTGAAAAGGATCAAGCGTTCGCTTGGCTAGAGAAGGCATACGCTCAACATTCGGACGGACTCGTGCGTCTCAAGGAAGAACTAGGTTTCGATAACATCCGCTCCGACCCTCGTTTCGCAGACCTACTGCGGAGAATCGGGCTACCACAACAGGAATCATTTCATTACGATCTGATCGCCTTCGACTCGAATATTTTCAAGATCCGTTTTTAGAACCACTTGGAGGTGTTGAAGATAACAACACCATCCTTACTCTCCTTCTGCCGAGCGCCGAGAACGCCGGCGTCGCGCGGAGACTTGGTATTCGCTATCTGCTCGTTGCTGAATGTCTTGCTCCGTTGGTTGAATACGACGGCTGCATCAGTACACAAACGTGACACCACCGCCCGCTTTCAATCGTAAGCCAGGTGCTATACTCAAAACATTCAGTGAACGCTTCAGTAAGTCGAGTCAATAGAATTTCCGCCCGAGCGCAGCAGATGCGCCGACGGGTCCGTTTTGCGAGAAGCAGAATCGAACGGATCTCCCGCACGGCCACACTCGGGGGCCTCTTCTTATCCTTTGCAAAAATCGGTTTGGTGGGGTTTGGCGGCGGCGTCGCGGTGTTAGCAGAGATCCGCGCTCTCACGGTGCGCCAGCGCCGTTGGTTAACCGACGCCGATTTCGCTGAAGCTGTGGCTCTCGCTCAAAGTCTGCCTGGAACGAGTGCCGGCAATTCAGTTACGTACATTGGCCTGCGATTGCAGGGATGGCGCGGAGCCGCAGTGGCATTGAGCGGTTTCATCTTGCCTTCAATGCTTATCATGATCCTCCTGGCCATTGTCTACAAACATGTGCGCGCATTTCCCGACACACAGCGATTCTTCCACGGATTGAATGGCGCAGTCGTGGCCCTGATTTTGGTAACGGCTTGGCGCATGGGAAAAAATATATTGACCGAACGCTGGCAATGGGTACTTGCGGTGGTCGCCTTTTTAGCTGTGGCACTACTCGAGGCGACTGTGCTTGAAGTGGTGTTTGGGGCCGGACTGATTGGGATTTACATCAACTCATTTGGTGAAAAGCAGTTGCGGCGATGGCGGACGCTTAGCACGGTGGTGAGTCGACGGCGGTCGCGTGTTCGCACGCGAATGGCAAAACAACGGCGGACGCGAAGACCTGAGTTTCTGCGAGCGTATCTAACACCTCGTGTTAATCCGTTGAGCAAAACTAATGAGGAGACTGACGCAAAAGAGTCGGTTGAAGATCGCGAGAAATCTTCGACCTTTCGGTCGGTGAGTCTGGTACTTCTTGGAATGCCCGTGCTTGCAAAGCTCGGTTTGCTCCTTACCATCGCAGCTTTGTTCCTCCGCGTGGGGAGTGTGACGTTTGGCGGTGGGCTGGTGATGATTCCGTTGATTGAGTCGGAAGTTGTAACCACGCACCAGTGGTTGACTCATCAAGAGTTTGCTGACGCCACCGCTCTCGGACAGATCACACCTGGTCCAGTGTTGATTACCGCTACCTTCATCGGCTACAGAGTCGCAGGGACGCTGGGCGCATTGGTGTCGACGATCAGCATCTTTCTTCCAGCCTTTCTAATGACAATAGCCGCCGGATCTTCGCTGAGAAGATTTCGCAATAACGAACAAGTACAGGCGTTCTTGCAAGGCATCGCGCCGGCAGTGATAGGGTTACTCTTTGCAGCTGCGTTGAGCCTTGCTCGATCGGGACTTCACACGTGGGTTGGGATGATGATTATGCTGGTATCGATCTTCATCTTGGTGCGGTTCAGACCGAATGCAATCTGGGTGATCCTGGGAGCCGGGTTCACGCGATTATTATTCGGCTTGGTCTTCGGGTAGAACTGTGTCTCTCTACGAACCGTTTTCATTTTCACCCTTCATCATCCGGGAATCCACCTGGATTCCTGACCTCCCATGCAAGCGCACCGAACAAACTTTCTCTTGAAGCCAATGTTGGGAAGTTGCGGAAAAAGAAGATCAGTCTGCGGGAAACTTCGCATTACGCTCAGAAGTCTCTCTCAAAACTAGCCGAAACTCTCAGTCATCTGATTGGCACATCTGGTGCAGATCCCTTGATTGGTTACGTACGATTTTCAAAGTGTGTGCGCATCCGCGGGCTACTAGCTGCGGGTTTGATTGAGGGGCATCATGGAGAGTCAATACTTTTACAGAACCGAAGTGGAATGGACCGGCCAACGTCACGGAATTTTAGCGTCACCCGCACTTCCTAAGCTCGACGTCGATGCGCCAGCAGAATTCAAAGGGCATGAAGGAGTGTGGACGCCAGAGCATCTTTTTGTAGCCTCAGTAAACGCGTGTTTCATGACAACTTTCCTGGCGATCGCTGAAAACTCAAAGCTGGAATTCATTCGGTTCAAAGCAGAAGCTGAAGGGAAACTTGAAAAGCTGGAAGACAAGAGCTTGATGATGACCCGAGTGGTTCTGCGCCCGAAGATTGTCGTGAAAAACAATCACGATGCTGAGCGCGTGCTGCGTATTTGCGAAAAGGCCGAGCATCACTGTCTTATCTCCAATTCGATTAGATCAGAAACAACTCTCGAACCCGAGATCGAGATTGAAGGCGAATCAGAGGGGGTGCATTGAATAGGAGCGGACATGCACAAACTGCTACTGATCGCTGCCATCATTCTTCTTAACTATGTTTTCGCTGCTCAGAGCTGGACCTTCAGCGAAGATGGTGTTGAATATGTATTGCAACTTCCTTCTGCAACGTGGCAAGTAGTGTCACGTGTGGATGTACACCCACATCGCGAATTCATGAATGGTCGCGACGAAGCCCAAGGTTATCTGAGACTGAGGAAAATCGTCGTGACCTCCACGGCAACGCCGTCAGAAGTGTTTCAGCGTAATGAGCAGTTCGAGCTCCAATCTCTTCCTGGTTACGTTCTATGTAGCGGGGGGAAGGGAGAAACGTTTGAAGGGAACTTCAAAGGTCAGGTCTTTTCGTATGAATACGTCAATAGCGGCCATCAAATGGAGGGAAGAATCTACTATCTTCAGGTTAATAACCGAACCTTTTACCGACTACACTTCACTGTCGCTCGCGAAAATATTTCGGGTGCTCGAGAGCAGATGGACTTCATCGCCAAAAGTTTCCGATTGAAATGATCTTAGTCGACCGTACTGCGAGTTTTTGCCTGATCTAACGACGCTCATCCGCGAGTTTTTGCCCATACAATTAGTGAACATGCGCATCAAGCGATTTGTACCTCAGCAAATCGCGATCATTTCATTTGCTCATTAACGGAACATTCATTGCATTTGAACGATCCGAATACGTCTGCCAAGAATGGATCCATCCCAAAGTGAATTCGCGACAGGAGGAAGCGATTATGAAAGTTAAAGATCTAATGACAACAAGTCCCACAGCGTGCACGTTAACCAACAGTCTCGCTGATGCGGGTGGCATGATGTGGCAAAACGACTGCGGAATACTTCCGGTTGTGGCAGAAGGTGGAAAGGTAGTGGGGCTGATCACCGATCGAGATATTTGCATGGCGGGCGTGCTCAATGGCCGGAATCTTACAAACATTGCTGTCGATGATGTTATTTCCAGAAAAGTGTTCTCATGCAAAGCTGATGACGATGTTCGAAATGCACTGAAGACCATGCAGGAGAACAAGGTTCGACGCCTGGTGGTCGTGGATGATCTGGGAATGCTGGAAGGCATTGTTTCAATGAACGACATTGTTCTGCGAGCCGAAGGAGCAAAAGACAAGAAGACCCCTGAGGTTTCCTACGCGGACGTTGTGAACACTTACAAGTCGATTTGCCAGCACCAGCTGCCAGTTCAGGCAAAAGCCGTTGGCATCTAACCTGTAAACCGTAGATGCAAGAGCCAAACGGTAAGGGTTCGAGGATTCAGTGTGCCTGGAGGAATTCTATGAACAAGAAAACCGATAGCGAGATCAAGAAGCAAGTTATGCGCGAATTGAAGTGGGATTCGCGTATCACTTGGGCTGAGATTGGCGTTCAAGTAACCGACGGCATTGTCACACTAACGGGAACTGTCAACAGCCTCGCCAAGAAAAACGCGGCGCAGGAAGCTGCTCATCGCATTGGTGGAGTGCTGGATGTTGCCAATGAGGTTGCGGTAACACCGAGTGGTGATCTCGTAAAGACAGATGAAGATATTGCACGAGCAGTCAGACACATCTTGGAGTGGGACGCACTCGTGCCGGACGAACGCATCAAGTCAACCGTTTCAGATGGTTGGGTAACGCTTGAAGGTGACGTCGATCTTTGGCGCGAGCGTGAAGACGCAGAGAAAAGTGTGTTGCGATTAGAAGGAGTCGTCGGTGTGGCAAACGAGATTGTGGTTTCGCCGCGAGATATTGATCCAAAAGAATTGCGCGAACAGATCGAATACGCTCTTGAACGTCGCGCGGACCGGCAGGCACAGCGGTTACGGATCGAAGTCAATGGTGGCGAAGTCGACTTATTCGGTCGCGTGCATTCGTGGCAGGAGAAGCGAGCAATTATCGGATCGGTGAGTCATGCTCCGGGCGTTGGGGTCGTGAAGGATCATTTGAGGGTTGATCCTTATTTTTAGGCGTTTTTGAGCGCTGAAAGCGAAGTGCGAAAGTTTTTTGCACTGTGTTCATTCAATTCCAGGATCTGATGCGTGAACAAATCGAACTGTGGGCGCAACATGGCCGGGCTTTCCAAAACGGCTTGACGTTTGCGGAGCTTGAGCAAATTGAGGAAGCAGCTCATCACTCAAATAGTGATGAGGCGAAGATCATCCTCCGTATTGCCGCAGCTCTTCGTGAGGCCATGCAGATCGAAGAGAACGCGCTGGCTTTAATGTCGATGGCAAGACCCGATTCGGAAGACAAAGCGGTTGATTCAGTTCGTCAGAAAGACCCTGCTGACGTAAAGGAGAGTCGATGAGGAAAATGGACCAACCTTACGCAATTGAATTTCAGAATGTGTCTATATCGTTTGATGACAAGCCAGTACTTGTCGATGTGAGTTTCAAGTTGCAACACGGGGCAATGATCATCCTGACAGGTGAGTCGGGGTCGGGCAAAAGTGTCCTTATGCGTTTGGCAATGGGCCTGGAAAAACCTGACGCGGGTCAGATCTTTATCAACGGAAGGGAGATCTGTCGGCTTCGTGAGTCGGACCTACTCGCGATCCGAGGGGGTCTGATGGGGATGGTCTTTCAAGAAGAGTCGTTATTTACGGGTTTGTCCGTTTACGACAACGTTGCTTACCGGCTCGATGAGCATGGATGGTCGGAAGAAGACATCGACAAGGCGGTAAACGAAGTACTCAAGTTTGTAGGATTGGACGGTGAAGATAACAAGTTGCCGGAAGAATTATCCGGGGGTATGAAGCGTCGACTTGAAATCGCCCGCGCGCTTGTCGGTTGGCCGTCGATCATGCTCTTCGACGAACCGACGATGGGCTTGGATCCGATCGTCGCTCTTCAGGTAATGGACCTGGTGATTCGAGCACGCGACATTCATCACATCTCGTCGATCTATGTGACTAAGAAGCCTATGGAGATCCCATATTTCGCAAACTATGTCGCACGGCGTAAAGAGGGAGGAATCATCGTCGAGGAAGCTGAGACTGCCGAACGAGCCGACACTTCGATCATTGTGCTCGAGTCAGGACGAATCGTTCTGAACGGAAGTGTTGAGAGTTTTCAATCGAGCGAATTGGAGAGCGTCAAGCGAATGTTGACGTTGGAGCAGGATACGAATGAACCAGAGGTTTACTTTCAAGATCCCTGGGCCAAGTCACGTGTAGCTCGCGAACGTTTGCTGTGACGGACTGGTATTTAGCGAGGTCAACGAAATGAAGACAAAGGAAATTCCAAAAGAAGATTGGAAGTGGTTTCTCGACATGTTTAGCCGCCAACACGAAGGCTGGCTAATTGCGATGGAGATCTTTCGTAACGATATTGGTGATCAGGTACAGGAATCTGAGCTGAAGTTTGAAGGTATTACTGACGAATGGGACGAAGTATCTGGCAATTCGATAGTTATCACGACTGGCGATGATCCTGACGCTCATATCACTCATCGCATCAATCTTCCGACGCATATAAGTTTGCAGGAGACGGACGATGCGATGGACGCGGCTCTGTTTATTAAGTCGGCCGATGGAACGACTGAATGTTTGCGATTCCGTTCGTTGATTCCGGAATGGATCGAGGGTGTAGTACCGAGCGTGACTCACGTCCGGTTGTAGCGGGTGATCGGCCTTGCCCGTCAACACTCATTTCAGGAAAGGACGTGTGGTTGTGTGCGTTACTCCAAAATATTCTCACAAGGTAAAGAGTGGGACGGCACTCGAAGTCGGTCTAAAGGGTTCCCAGTTACTTGATGCACCGATTCTGAACAAGGGCAGTGCATTTCCTGATCAGGAGCGCGACGAATTGGGTCTACTCGGGTTGTTGCCCTACCACGCTTCAACTGTCGAGGAACAGCTCACCCGGACATACGAAAACTATAAAACTAAGACTTCAGACATCGAACGCTACGTGTTCTTAACGGCACTACAGGATCGTAACGAAACGTTGTTCTATCGTCTGGTCCAGGATCACATAAGCGAGATGATGCCGATCATTTACACACCGACCGTGGGCTTGGGCTGCCAACGTTACAGCCACGTGTTCCGTAGACCTCGTGGGCTTTATATCTCCTATCCTTATAAGGATAAGATCGATTCGTTGCTGAATAATGCGCCTTCGAGTGAAATCGAAGTCGTTGTTGTAACTGACGGTGAGCGAATACTTGGACTTGGAGATCTCGGTGTCGGTGGTATGGGCATCCCCGTCGGCAAGTTGTCGCTCTACACGTTATGCGCCGGCATTCATCCGAGTGCGACTCTTCCTGTTCTGCTTGATGTAGGAACCGACAATGAAGAGCTGCTGCGGGATCCTTTGTATCTTGGTTGGCGCCACAGACGTGTCCGTGGCGAGGAGTACGACGACTTCATCGAGGCGTTCGTTAAAGCGGTAACCAGGAGGTTTCCTCATGTGCTTCTACAATGGGAAGACTTTGCAAAAGGCAATGCCTCGCGATTGCTCGACAAGTACCGCGATCGGTTGTGCACGTTCAATGACGACATCCAGGGCACAGGAGCTGTGACGGTTGCAGGTCTGCTGGCTGCGATGAAGGTTACGGGATCGAAACTCGGCAGTGAGAAGATAGTCATCTTAGGGGCTGGATCGTCCGCTATTGGGATCAGTGATCTGATCGTCGAGGGAATGAAATTTGAAGGGCTGTCCGAGGAAGAAAGTCGCTCGTTAATCTGGCTAATCGACAGTCGTGGGTTGGTCCATTCAGCACGCGCGGATCTCGAACCCGCAAAGCGACGGTACGCTCAGTCAACGGAATTGCTGGCAGGTTGGCAGAGAGAACGAACAGACAAGATCAGTCTTGATGATGTGGTTCGAAATGTTCATCCAACGATTCTGATCGGCACATCTGCTCAACCAGGCGCGTTCACAGAAAACATTGTTCGCATGATGGCCAGTAACACGGCGCGTCCCGTTATCTTGCCGTTGTCGAATCCTACCTCAAAGTCCGAAGCTTCGCCGGGTGATATTTTGAATTGGACCGAGGGACGCGCAATTGTAGCGACCGGCAGTCCGTTCAAACCGGTCGCGCACAACGGACGTACCTTCACTATTG
>Ga0070690_100000932_pt1 | contig 14913 bp, 14 predicted proteins | sample KBSS33HmetaG_FD_64671 | JGI IMG/M metagenome (GOLD analysis project Ga0070690, IMG submission 64671) | Switchgrass rhizosphere microbial communities from Kellogg Biological Station, Michigan, USA - KBS S3-3H metaG | ecosystem: Host-associated > Plants > Roots > Rhizosphere ... | reverse complement strand
CGGGCTACGACGTGCAGGACATCTACGCCGACGCGACCGGCGGCGTGCTGCTGATCAGCCGGCCGGCGATGGGCTCGACCGACAACCACAACTGCGGCGACATCAACCATCTCTGCGGGCTCGTCGCGAACTATCCGACGGCGGCCTCCTGTTACGACATGTACATGGTGCGCTTCAACGGCACCACCGAGGCGTGGGCGACCAAGCTGACCGACACGACGGCGTCGCTGCCGGCCTACGGCACCAGCGCGACCGGCGGCGGCAACGTGATCTTCATCTGGTCGGAGTACGCGCACAACGGGCGCATCGCCTTCGACGGCACCAACTACGCCGGCTACTTCGGCGCGGCGATCACGGTGCCCGGCCAGAGTTGCACCGGATCGACGACGCTCTCCAGCGGCGTGAACATCCACCAGGGCGATCGCATGAAGATCGTGAACGGTAGCGGCGCGCTGCAGACGGGCGGATTCGACTGGGGCTGCAGCCACAGCGGCTACGAGCGCGTCGCCTGGGATCCGACCGCGAAAAAGTTCGTCGCCGTGTGCAAGAACGACGCGCCGACGGGCGGGAAGTCGGGTCGGCTCGCGTTCGCGCCCGGCACCACGATCCTGCCCGTGGATCTCAACTACAACCAACTCGGCACGGTGATGGCGGCGGGCGGTGGCGGTTACTGGTTGCTCGAAAGCGACATCCGCACCGGGCAGCCGGCGATGTCGAACGGGCTGGCGGACATCCACCTGCTGCACGTCGCCGGCACCTCCAGCCCGACGCCCAACCAGGACCTCACGCTGGTCAGCGACGGCCTGAACGATCGCGCGCCGCACCTCGCCGCTTACGGTGCCGGGCAGATGGTCGCCGCGTGGGAGACGTCGACGGCGACCGGCGACTTCTCGCAGAACGCCGCCGGCCGGCAGATGTGGATCCAGGTGCTCGACGCCGCGACCGGCGCCGCGCCTGCCGGCTCGACGACGGCGTCGGCCGGCCCGCTGAAGCTGACGCCGAACGTGCTCGGCAGCCGCTACCAGGACCTCCGCGCCTATCCCGACGGCAGCGCCGCCTATCCCGCGCCGGGATCCAGCGGCACGAAGATCAAGATCCTCCGCGTCCTGCCCTGCAACTAACTACTGCGGGCAGCTCGCGATGCCCGTGATCCAGTTGCTGATCAGCGTGACCGCCGCATCGTCGTTCACGTAGCTCGCGATCTTCGGCATGCGGCCGTGCTTGCCGTTCACGTCATCGGGAAGCGCCGTCATGCGTAGGATCACGACCGACTGCGACGGCATCCCCGGCGTGATGATCAGCGACGTCGGCACGCCCTGGTTGCCCTTTTCCGGCGTGACGCCGCAGGTGGTGGTGTCCTTGAAGGCGATGTCGTGTCGCAGATCGATGCTGGAGAAGTTCGGGTCGTCCGGGCGGTGACAGAAGCTGCAGTTCGCGTGCAGGTACGACCGCGCGCGCTCCTCGACCGTCCCCGCCGTTCCGGTCGGCGCGACGAGCGCCGTCTTGTACGGCATCGCCGGCGGCACGTTGAACAGGTTCATCGCCTTGAGAGTGTCGATCTGGTTCGTGCCGTTCACGACCCGGTTGAACTGCGCGGTCTCCGGTCCCAGCGTCGAGCCGCCGGTCGGCGTGTGACACGTCATGCAGTCGAAGCGGCTCGGGAGGTGCCACATGACCGTGCGCTGGCCGGTGTTGAACGCGTCGTCGACGCGATCGTCGGGAACGATCGTCGCGTCCGTCTGCGCCTCGTCCCACTGGTAGCTGTAACCGACCCAGTTCGCCGCGTCGAAGTGGACGAACAGCCGCGTCTCGACGAGCTTCCCGTCGAACAGAAAGCTCTTCACCATCACGGTGCCGACCGGCAGCACCCACTTCCCGTCGTCCGCCGCGTCCAGACAGTCGCCGGGGTCCGCCGCGCAGTTCTTGACGTGAATCTTCCCGCCGGTGGGCAACGCGAGGCCGCGTTGCTTGTCGGCGCCGTCGGACCAGAGCGGACTGTTGACCTCGTACGGGATCACGGTGGCCGCCATCTTCGTCGGGTCCGTCGGGTTAACGCAGCCGGTCTGGCTGAGCCTTGCGACCGGTTGATCCATCGCCGCCGGTGGCCGGCATGGCTGCTCGTTGATCGGACCGCCGTCGATCGCGCCTGTGCCGCCACTCCCGCCGCCGCCTGTTGCGCCACTTCCGCCGTTACCGCCGTTACCGCCATTACCTGCCGCGCCCGGTCCCTGGCTGCCGCCTGAGCCGCATCCGATGCCTGGTGCCATCAGCACCAACAAGGAAAGGTGAATGAGCAGGAAAAGGGGAGTTGACGTAGACTGGCGGCGCCCTGGCGCGGTGTCGCGCCCGCCTATTGAAGTCACGGGGCGATTGTAACAGCTCACCTTTTCGAGGTCGCTGCCATGAACGCACGCCTATCCATAGCTCTCGCTTCGTTGTCGTCGCTCGCCGCGGCCGCCTGCGGAACATCGTCGGCGACGGGTGACGGTGGGACCGCCGGCACGTCGGGCAGCGCGGGTTCCGGCGGCAGCAGCACGACCGGCACGGCCGGCGCGCCCGCCGGCAACCAATCCGTGACGGAGCGAAACAAGAACCCTTCGCGCGATGGCGCCTTCGTGCAGCCGACACTAACCAAGGCAGCCGCTGCGACGATGACCATGACTTCCGGATTCGACGCCACCTTCACCGGGACGACGTTCGCGTCGCCGCTCTACTTCGAGAACGGTCCGGGCGGTAAGGGCGTCTTCATCGCGGTCACGACCGGGAACGACGTCTTCGCCCTCGACGAGACCACGGGCGCGCAGGTCTGGATGCGGAACATCGGCAGCTCGCCGCAAGACAGCGGCGCGGGCTGCGGCAACATCCACCCCATCGGCATCGAGAGCACGCCCGTCATCGACGCGGCCTCGCGCACGCTGTTCGTCGCGGGCGCGATCGGGACGGCGACGATCTCCAGGCACGAGGTCCACGCGCTGTCGCTCGACGACGGCACGGAGAAGACCGGCTGGCCGGTCGACGTGTCGACGGTGCCCGCGTCGGGCGGGACGACGTTCATGCCGCAGCCGGCGAATCAGCGCAGCGCGCTGTCGCTGGTGGGCGGCGTCGTCTACGTCGCCTACGGCGGCCACGTCGGCGACTGCGGCCCGTACCACGGTTGGGTGATCGGCATCAACGCCGCGAACCCGGCGATGAAGGGCGGCTGGGCGACGGGCGGGCAGGGCGAGGGCATCTGGGCGGCGGCGGGCATGGCGTCCGACGGCAACGGCGTCTTCGCGGCCACTGGCAACCGGACCGGCGGTGGTGGTGGCTCGACCCATCAGGACAGCGAGGAGGTCGTGCGCATCACCGGCCTCGGGACGCGCGCCGACACCTACTACCCGACGATGCCGATGAGCGGCAGTATGCCGCGCTGGCAGGCAATGGACGGTAACGACGCCGATATGGCATCGGTCAACCCGGTCTACCTCGAGCTTCCGGGCGCGACGCCGTCGAAGATCGTGGCCCAGCTCTCGAAAGATGGGCACCTGTATCTGCTCGACGCCGCCAATCTGGGCGGCGCCAATGGGCACAAGGTCGACTTCACCGTCGCGGGCAACGGCATGTCGATCCACACGGCGCCCGCCGCCTACAAGACGGCGATGGGGACGTACTTCGTGTTCTCGACGACGTCCAACGCCAGCGGCTGCCCGGGGGGCGTCAGCGGCCGCGCGGTGATGTCGGTGAAGCTCGCGCCGGGAAATCCGCCCACGCCGACGATCGCCTGGTGCGCGCCGATGTCGAGCGTGACGACCGGCCCGATCTCGACCACGACGAACGGCACTGACAACGCGATCGTCTGGTTCACGAGTGGCGGCGTTTTGAAGGGCGTCGATGGCGATTCAGGAGCCGAAATCGTCAGTAACGGCAACTGTTCAAACATACAGCGATGGACTTCACCCATCGCGGTGAAAGGGCGTATCGTCGCCGCCGGCAACAACCACCTCTGCTCGTGGTCAGCGCAGTAAGAATGGAGGCCCCCATGACTCGTCGCTTCGTCATTGGTCTGATGGCACTTTCGATCAGCTGCAGCACCGGCGGCGACGGAGGTGGCACCGGCACATCGGGCACCAGCGGCGGGACAGCGGGTACCTCCGGCACGGCGGGCACGAGCGGCACGGCCGGCACCAGCGGGACGGCGGGCACGAGCGGCACGGCCGGCACCAGCGGGACGGCGGGCACGACCGGCACGGCGGGCACGAGCGGCACGGCGGGCACCAGCGGGACGGCGGGCACGACCGGGACGGCAGGCACGACCGGCACAGCGGGCACGACCGGCACGGCGGGCACGACCGGCACGGCCGGCACGACGGGAACGGCCGGGCGCGGTGGCACGACCGGCACGGCGGGCACGGGCGGGCGCGGTGGCACGACCGGCACGGCCGGCGCGGGCGGGACGACGGGCACCGGCGGCGCGGCAACTCAGACGTCGATCAACGTCACGACCTTCCACAACAACCTCGGGCGAACCGGTGTCTACGTGGACGCCGCGTTCACGCGCGCCGCGGCGGCGGGCATCCGCGTCGACACGGGCTTCGCCAACACGGCGATCTCGGGCCCGGTCTACGCGCAGTCGCTTTACCTCGGCGGCGCGGGGACGAGTCAGCCCGACATGGTCATCGTGGCGACGGCGCAGAACCGCGTCTACGCGCTGAACGCGACGACGGGTGCCGAGGTCTGGGCGAACATGCAGTACGGCGCGCCGGTGACCACCCAGCTGGACATCAACAACGGGAACCGGCCGTTGCTTCCGTTCGGCGTGGTTGGCTCGGGGACCATCGATCCCGCGACGCGCACGCTCTACTTCAACGGGGCGACCAACGTGAGCAACACCATCAGGCATCGGATCCACGCCGTCGATCTGACCAACGGAATGGAGAAGAGCGGCTGGCCGGTCGTCGTCGAGACCGCCGCGAAGAACGCCGAGGGCGGCGCCTTCATTCCGACGAACCAGAATCAGCGCTCGGCGGCCGCGCTGGTCGGCGGCCGCGTCTTCGTCGCGTACAGCGGCCACATCGGCGACGCCGACAACTATCACGGCTGGGTGGTCGGCGTTTCGACGACGACGCCGACCGATGTCGTCGCCTGGTCGACGCGCGCGGCCTGCGGCGGAATCTGGGCAACCAGCGGGATCTCCTCGGAAGGGACGAACGTCATCTTCACGACCGGCAACACCAAGGCGAACTCGAGCGGTGGCTTCTCGGCGCCGTCGACCTACGGCGACGGCGAGGCGGTTTACAAGCTGGGAACCAGCCTGGCGCGGACGACCACGGCGACCGACTTCTTCGTCCCGTCGAACTGGTCCAGCCTCGATTCGAGCGACACCGACATCAGCGGCAGCGGTGTCCAGCTGTTCGACGTTCCCGGCGCCACGCCGTCCGCCCTGGCCCTGGTGCTGGGCAAGGACGGCAACGCGTACCTCCTCAACCGGGCGAACATGGGCGGCATGAGCGCGAGCCCGGTGCGGACCCTCAAGGTCGCGAACGGGACGATCATCCAGGCCGCGGCCGTGTACACGACGTCGATGGGGACTTACTTCGTGTTCAGGGGCGGCGTCACCGGCTGCCCGACGGGGTCGACCGGCGGCCTGATGGCGGTCAAGGTCAGCGCGGCGTCGCCGCCGGCGATGACGCCGGCCTGGTGCGGGGGGCCGAGCGGGGCAAGCAACCCGATCGTCACCATGAGCAACGCGCAGGGCGCCGACGCGATCGTGTGGGTCGTCGGCACGAACGGCCAGGTCAACGCGCTCAACGCGGACACCGGGATGAGCGTGCTCAGCGGCAACCCCATTGCGACCGCGGCGCTCAAGGGACACCAGTCGCCGATCGTGGCGAACGGGCGCCTGTACGTCACGACCGACACGCGCGTCTTCGCGCTGAGGCCGTAGCGAGGACTACGGGCGGCGGCGCAGGGCCGCGAACAGGAGCACGAGAAGCAGCGACGCCGGACCGCTGGTTGAACCGGCGGCGGTCGTGCAGCCGCAACCGCCGCCGCCGCCCGAGCCGCCCCCGCCATCGATCGACGGTCCATCGGTTCCCGCGTCGGCGGGAGCCGGGGCGCCGACGTGCACGACCTGCGTCGCTTCCGCGATCACGAACGGCGCGGCCTTGCCCGATTGCTGCCAGAGCTGCATCAACTGCGTTCCGCGGTCGTCGGTCGTGTTCGCCGCCGCCAGCCCGGCGATGTGGTGGAGCGTCATGGCCTGGAACACCAGGCGCACGCGCACGGTGACGTCCGTTCCCTGGGCGTTCGGCAACGCCACGTGGAATGGGGCGTCGTCGTACGCGACGACGCCGCCGGCGCCGTCCGAGAACGAGATCGGCCCCACCGGTTTCGTCGCGGCCGTGACCTTGAAGCCGGCGGGCGGAATGCGGCTGTCGCGCAGGATCTGGCGGTGCAGGGCGATGTGGTCCTCGGGCTGGCCGTCGCGTCCGTGGACCGCCTCGTAAACCCGCAGCTGCGCGTCCTCCACGAGCTCGCTGGTGGCGTCGTCGTAGTGCCCTGACTGAACGGTGGCCGCGCCGCCCGCGTCGAGCACGGCGACCTCGACCCACGCCCGCCGCCCGTCCGCGTACCCGGTCGGGAACTTGTGCCCGCTGAGGTTCGTCACCCGGACGGTGAGATCGACGTTGCCGCCCGCGGGGCCCTGCGCGGCGAGCGCCCGGATCTCGAGGCGGGCCGCCTGTTTCAGGTTGGCCTGCGCGGCGGCGCGCGTGTAGTCGTACTGCGCGTCGCGCAGGCCAGGGAACGCGGCCTTGAGCAGGGCGGGGCCCCAGTCGTTGCCGCCCACGAAATCGTGTCGCGGCGGCATGTCGCGGTTTCCGGCGCCCGATCCGACCGGATACGAACCGTTCACCGCCGGCATGTGGCAGCTCTGGCAGCTGCGCGCGGTCGCGCCGCTGGCGAACGACGACTGCTGCCACTCCTCGTACGTCGTGTCGAGCGGGAACGGCTTCCCGGTGTCCTGCCCGGTGGCGTCGTAAAGGTGCTCGGTGGGGTTGTCGACCTGGTGGCACTGCCCGCAAAGCCGGCTGTCGTCCCCGACGAAGGTATCGACCGTCAGATCGTGGGCCGACGAGAACGAATCGTCGTATGGCCCCGAGTAGACGGGGCGGAACGGCATGGCGACGTCGAAGTAGAGCTGCGCGTTGCCGATGTAGGGCGCGTTCGCGTCCGAGATCGGCGCCTTGCTGCCGTCGACGGAGCGGTGGCAGACGGCGCACTGCACGCCCTCGCGGTCGACGTCGTTCAGCGCCGACCCGTTGCCCGGCGTCGTGCGCGATTCCACCCAGGCGGACGGCGTGTGGCACCGCAGGCAGAAGCTGCCGCTGCCCGGGTGGTCCTGCTCGGCGACGGTCAGCGACGCGAAGAAGAGCGGATCACGCGCGGCGTTGGCCATCATCGAGCCGGCCCAGGTGTCCCACGGCATGTACAGCTTGCCGTCGTCCGTCATGAAGCCGCCGTGGCAAGACTTGCAGTTGGCGGCCGACTCGAAGGCCGCCCCGCCGGTCAGCCCGCCGGGCGCTGTTCCGGCCGCGTTGGCGGTGCGCGCGGCGGCCGATGCGATGACGGCGGTCAGCAGGATGTTGCGGATCGGGTTCACCTGGCCCGGACAGCACAGTAAATCATTTTGCCGCCGCTGCCACGCCCCAAGGGAGGCCGCCGACCTTGATTCGCTTCTCCACCTTTCCGGTGGCGAGGTCGACGACCGACACGTCGTTCGAGGGACCGTTGGCCGTGTAGACCTTGCCGCCGTCGGCGCTGACGGCGATGCCCCAGGGGCGGGCGCCGACGCCGTCGATCAGGCGGGCGACCTTGCGTCCCGCGACGTCGACGACCGCGACCGATTCGCCGCGGCCGTTCGACACGTAGAGCTGCTTGCCGTCGCGCGAGACCGCGGCGCCCATCGGGCGCGGGCCGAGCGGCGTCTTCGCGACGGGCTCGATCTTGATCGTCCCCGCCGCCGCGTTCTTGACCGCGTCGAAGACCGTGACGCCGGCGCCGTTCTCGCAGGTGACGAAGCCGGTCTTGCCGTCGCGCGAGAACGCGATCGCGCGCGGCCGCGGGCCGGTGGAGATGCGCGCGACGACCGCCAGCTTCTTGGTGTCGATGGCGACCACCTGGTTGTCCTGCTCGGACGTCACGTAGACCGCCTTGCCGTCGGGCCGCAGCGTCACGCCTTCCGGCTCGCCCCCGACCGCGATCTTGTGCGTCACCTTGCCGCTGCGGAGATCGAGCACGCTCATCTCCGACGATTCCTCGTTGGACACGTACAGCGTCTTGCCGTCCTTCGAAAGGTCGAACGATTCCGGGTCCTGGCCGCTGGAGTAGGTGCGCACCAGCTTGCGGGTCGCCAGATCGACGACGCCCACGCCGTCGGCCGCGCGATCGGGCGGCGGCAGCTTCGATTCGTCCGCGCCCGGCGCAGCCCGCGGCGATCCCGACAGCGCGACGTACAGCAGCTTGCCGTCGTGAGACAGCTTCACGCCGCGCGGCCGCTTCCCCACCGCGACGCGCGCGACCACCTCGCCGCGATCGGCGTCGACGACCACGACCTCGCCGCCTTCCTCGGTGCTGACGTACAGCTCGGTTCCGGCCATGGCGCGCCCGGTCAGGACGCTGACTGCGAAAACACCGACGAAGACGGCCCTCATGGCCGTTGAAATACCACGCTTGACTCGGCGGGGGCCGGAGGCAGAATAGGGGCCCTAAGCTCGCGAAAGGACAGGCTGCCAATGAAGTGGGAAACCCCGGCCTTCGTGGAAATCAACATGAGCGCGGAAATCGGCGGCTATCAGAGCGATTTCTCCGACCGCGATCCCCGGGATCCGGTCGTCGAGCAGCGTGGAGCCGAGCCCTCCACCGCGGCCGACCGCGACTAGCACGCACGCCTTGTGAAGATCCGGGTCCTCGGATCGGCGGCCGGCGGCGGCTTTCCGCAGTGGAACTGCGGCTGCGCCAACTGCCGTGAGGGCCGGCGCGGGTGGGGACGCGCGCGCCCGCGCACGCAGGAATCCATCGCCGTCAGCGCCGACGGCCAATCCTGGTTCCTGATCAACGCGTCGCCCGAGATCCGCGCGCAGATCGAAGCCTGTCCCGCCCTGTGGCCACGGGCGGACCGGCACTCGCCGATCGCGGGGATCCTGCTGACCAACGGCGACATGGACCACTGCCTCGGTCTGCTGTCGCTGCGCGAGTCGCACCCGCTGGTCGTGTACGCGACCGAGGCCGTGCACGCCGGGTTCACGGAGAACAACGTCCTTTACCGGACGCTCGAGCGTTTCCCGGGCCAGGTGACCTGGCGGCCGCTCGAGCTCGGGCGCGAGCAACCGCTGGGCGACGGCCTGTGGGTGACGGCGATTTCGGCGCCGGGCAAGCTGCCCGTGCACCTGGAGGGGCGGCGCGCGCCCTCCCCGGAAGACAGCGTCGGCTTCCTGATCCGCGCCGAGTCGGGCCCGCGGCTCGGCTACTTTTCGGGCATCGCGGGTCTGTCGCCAGAGGTGGAGGCCGCGATCGCCCAGGCCGCGGTCGTTTTCTTCGACGGGACCTTCTGGTCGAGCGACGAGCTCGGCGCGGCGGGGCTCGGGACCAAGCGCGCAGAGGAGATGGCTCACTGGCCGATCGGGGGGCCGCAGGGCAGTCTTCCCTTCGTCTCGCGGATCGCCGGCAGAGCCTTCTACATCCACGTGAACAACACGAACCCGATCCTGATCGAGGACAGCCCGGAGCGGCGCGCGGTGAACGACGCGGGCGTCCAGGTCGCCCACGACGGGCTGGAGCTGGATCTGTGAGCGGCGAGGGCGGCCTGCTGACGGCCGACGCCTTCGTCGCGCGCCTGCGCGAGGAGGGGACGCGCCGCTACCACGATCAGCATCCGTTCCACCAGCTGATGCACGCGGGCAAGCTCACGCGCGAGCAGCTCGGGGCGTGGACGCTGAACCGCTACTACTACCAGACGCGGATCCCGATCAAGGACGCGATCATCCTCTCGAAGTCGGAGGATCCGGCCTTCCGGCGGAACTGGATCCGGCGCATCCACGATCACGACGGAGACGCGCCAGATACGGGGGGACTGTGGCTGTGGCTGCGGCTCGCGGAGGCGGTCGGTCTGGATCGCGACGAGGTGGCGAGCTGCCGCAGCGTGCTTCCCGGCGTGCGCTTCGCGTGCGACAGCTACGTGAGCCTTTGCCGCGAGAGCCCGCTCCCGGTCGCGGTGGCGTCGTCGCTGACGGAGATGTTCGCGCCGGATCTCATGTCGGCGCGCATCGCCGCCTGGGAGAAGCACTACCCGTGGGTCGGCGCCGAGGCGCTGGCGTACTTCCGGTCGCGCGTGCCGCGCGCGCGGCGCGACGGCGAGGAAGGGCTGGCGTTCGTGGTGGCGAACGCCACGTCGCGCGCGCTGCAGGAGGCGTGTGTGGCGGCGCTGGTGCGCAAGACGGAGATCCTCTGGCATCTCGCGGACTGCGTGCAGACGGCGACGGGCGCGCGATGATCGGCGCGGCCGCGCGCGTGCGCCTGGCTCAGAAGGCGCGGCTGCAGCACGATCGCCTGACGGGGAAGCAGTTCTTGCTGTATCCCGAGCGCGGGCTCGAGCTGTCGGAGAGCGCCGCGCGCATCGTCGCGTTGTGCGGCGAGGAACGCACGATCACCGCGATCGTGGACGAGCTGGCCGCCGCGTCGGGGGAGCCGCGCGAGCGGATCGAAACCGAGGTGATAAGCTTCCTCGAAGCCCTCGACGATCGGGGCCTGCTGGTCGTGACGTGACCGATTCTGTGATGAAAACTCCCCGGCCATACACGCTGGTCGCGGAGCTGACCTACCGCTGCCCGATGGCGTGCGGGTACTGCTCGAACCCGCTGGATCTGGCGCGGCACGCGGCGGAGCTGGAGACCGCCGATTGGATACGGGTGTTCGCCGAGGCGGCCGGCCTGGGCGTGTTGCAGGCGAACCTCACCGGCGGCGAGCCGCTGGTGCGCGGCGATCTCGGCGAGCTGGTGGCGGCGGCGCACGCGCAGCAGCTCTACGTCAACCTGATCACCAGCGGCATCCCGGCAGACGGCGGCAGGCTCGCGGAGCTCGTGGCGGCCGGCCTGGACAGCATCCAGCTGTCGGTCCAGGACGTCGATCCGCACGGCGCCGCCTGGATCGCGGGTCGGGACGATCTCGAGGCGAAGCTGGAGGTCGCGGAGGTGGCGCGGGCGCTGGGCCTGCCGCTGACGCTGAACGTGGTCATCCACCGCGGCAACATCGCGCGCGTCGCCGATTTCGTGGCGCTGGCGGAGAAGATCGGCGCGGAACGGCTGGAGCTGGCGAACACGCAGTACCTCGGCTGGGCGCTCGCCAACCGCGACGCGCTGCTGCCGGCGCGCGCGGAGATCGAGCGGGCGCGAACGATCGCGGCGACGGCCGCGGAGCGGTTGCGAGGCCGGATCGAGATCCTCTTTGTGCGCCCCGACTACTACGCCGATCGGCCGCGCGCCTGCATGGACGGGTGGGCGCGGCGCTACATCGTCGTCACGCCGGACGGCATCGTGCTGCCCTGTCACCAGGCGACCAGCATCGCCGGCCTCGCGTTCGAGAACGTGCGCGGACGCGCCCTGCAGGAGATCTGGAACGAGTCGCCGGCGATGAAGCGCTTTCGCGGCGAGGACTGGATGCCGGCGCCGTGCCGCACCTGTGACGAGCGGGACGCGGACTTCGGCGGCTGCCGCTGTCAGGCCTTCGCGCTGGTCGGTGACGCGGGCGCGACCGATCCCGCCTGCGCGCTGTCGCCTCGACACGAGCTCGTGCGCGACGCCCGCCTGCGCGCCGAGCAACCGGCGCCGGCCGCGCCGCCCGCCATTCGCCTGCGACGGATGCGGACCACCGCATGAACGCGGCCATCGAGGTCGAGGAGCTCGCCAAGAAATACGGCGAGGTCGAGGCGGTGCGCGGCATCGGGTTCTCCGTCGGCGCCGGCGAGATCTTCGGGTTCCTCGGGCCGAACGGCGCCGGCAAGACGACCACCATCAAGATCCTCTGCACGCTGCTGCAGCCGTCGTCGGGGCGCGCGCGCCTGGCCGGCCTGGACGTCGCGACGTCGCCGGACGCCGTGCGCCGCCGCATCGGCGTGATCTTCCAGGACCCCGCGCTGGACGACCGGCTGACCGCCGAGGAGAACCTGATGCTGCACGCGGTGGCCTACCGCGTGCCACGCGCCGAGCGCGCCGGCCGGATCGCCGATGCGCTCCGCTTCGTCGATTTACACGATCGCGGCCGCGACCTGACGCGCACGTTCTCGGGCGGCATGAAGCGCCGCCTGGAGATCGCGCGCGGGCTGATTCACCGCCCCGAGATCCTGTTCCTGGACGAGCCGACGACCGGCCTGGATCCGCAGACGCGCGCGCGCACCTGGGAGGTGCTGCGGGCGCTGCGGCGCGACTTCGGCACGACGCTGTTCCTGACCACGCACTACATGGACGAGGCCGAGAACTGCGATCGCATCGCGGTCATCGACCACGGAAAGATCGTCGCGCTCGACACGCCTGCCGCGCTGAAGCAGCGGGTGGGCAAGGACCTGGTCACCGCCCGCAGCGACGACCCGGCGGCGCTGGCCCGCCTGCTGACCGAGAAGTACGGCATCACCAGCACGCCGGTCGACGGCGGGCTGTCGTTCCTCGTCGAGGGCGGAGACGCCTTCATCGTGAAGCTGCTGACGACCGACCGGCCGGCGCTGGGCGGCATCAGCGTCCGCCGCCCGACGCTGGACGACGTGTTCCTGTCGCTCACCGGCCGTCAGATCAGGGACGAGGGCGCCGAGGGCCAGTTCGCCCGCCTGCGCGCCATCGCCCGGAGGCGCGGCTGAAAGTGCTCGAGGTCATCTACGCGCTCTGGCGGCGCGACATGGTGAAGTTCCTGCGCGACCGGCGCAGCCTGGTGACCAGCCTCGTGCGGCCGTTTCTGTGGCTGCTGGCGTTCGGGTTCGGCCTGCGCGCGGCGGTGCGCTTGCCGGGCGCTGGCAACGTGGACTACGTGTCGTTCCTGGTCCCCGGGCTGGCCGCGATGACGGTGCTGTTCTCCAGCATGTTCGCGGCGATCTCCATCGTCTGGGAACGCGAGTTCGGCTTCCTCAAGGAGCTGCTGGTGGCGCCGATCCCCCGCGGCGCCATCGTGACCGCCAAGCTCTGCGCGGGCAGCGCGACCGCGACGGTCGAGGCTGGCTTGATGCTGGCGCTCTCGCCCCTGGCCGGGGCGCGCTTCAGTCCCCTGGGCGCGATCGCGGCGCTGCCGTTGCTGGCGCTGTTCGGGATGTCCATCAACGCCCTCGGGATCGTGGTGGCGGCGCGCATGAAATCGTTCGAGGGCTTCGGCAGCGTCGTCAACTTCGTGATCCAGCCGATCTTCTTTCTGTCGGGCGCGCTCTACCAGTTCGACACCGCGCCGCGCGCGCTGCGGGCGGTCGTGCTCGTGAACCCGATGTCGTACGTGGTCGACGCCGTGCGCGGTCTGCTGATCGGGCGGCACTCTTTCCCGATTGTCCTGGACGTCGCCGTCGCGCTGGTGGCGGCTTTGGCCTTCGGTACCTTCGCCGTCCGCGCCTTCAACAAGATGGAAGTCTGAACCGTGCGACTATCGGCGCGTGGATCGTCCGATCGACTGATGCGCTGGTTGTTCGCCCTCCTGCTCGCCGCTGCGCCCGCCCACGCGCTGGCGGCGCCGGCGCCAGTGGCCTGGCAGTTTGATGGCGCTCCGGATCTGTTTCCGCGCCTCGATCTGACGGCCGGGGCGCATACCCTCTCCTTGAAGAGGAAGAAGCTGATCCTGCGGGGGCCGTCCTGGGCGGTCGCGGTCGCCCCGGCGCACGAGCTGAGCGGCGCCGCGCTTGCCGCCGACGGCGGCCGCGTGTTCGTCGCTTTCTACAACCGGGGTTCCTCCGGCTGTCAGGTCGCCGGGTTCGACGGCGCGAGCGGCAAGCAACTCTGGTCCATCCAGCTAGCTGGCATCGGGCCGATCGGGCACAGCAAATACTACAACCGCGTTCAGATGCGGCTCATCGGCGGGCAGCCGACCGTGTTCGGCAGGGAGGCAGCAGGGCGCTATGTCGAGCAGCGCGACGCCGAGACCGGCGCGCTCGTGTCGCACCAGTTGCTCCCGGCCGAATACCTGCCGGACCCCATCAGCGAGTGGCTGTTTCGCGAGGTCGACCTGATGCTGCGCAAACGGCCGGCGTACACGGTGAAGGTCAACGATTTCCTGGCCCGCCACGTGATGATGAAGAACGCGGATCACGCCGCGCGCGGCGCGGCCTTCACCGAGGCCGTCCGTCAGCTCGATCGCCTCGGGGTTTTCGAGATCAGGTTGGTCGACACGGGGGACGACTTCGACGTGATCGCAAAGCGGCTGCCTGCGGGGAGGAACGGATGACACGGGGTACGCGACGTCTATTGAAACGCGTGGCGGTGGCGCTCGGCGCCGTCGCCCTGGCGTTCGGAGTCGTCATGGGCGTCCGCTTTGTCGCGGGCGGTGGCGTGGGCGAGACCTGCACCATGGGCTTCGGCTGCAAACTGGGGATGCGCTGCGGGATCCGGGCCGGCGTGGACAAGGTGTGCACGCGCCCCTGCGAAGCCGACGTCGAATGCCCGGAGGGCTGGCGCTGCGGCCAGGTGGTGTTCCTGGACCGGAGCGACGTGTTCGCGAGCGAAAGGCAGCGGGTCTGCGTGCCCGGCACGCCGGGCGGCGGTCTCCTCCCGTAGGGCGCGTGCTAACCTGGAGGCGATGGCTGCGGCCCCCGACAAGGTGACCACCGCGACGCTGCGCGCCCGAAAGGGCGGCGACCGCATCGCTGTGCTGACCGCCTACGACGTGGTGTTCGCGCGGCTCGCGGACGAGGCCGGCATC
>Ga0070690_100000931_pt1 | contig 14913 bp, 11 predicted proteins | sample KBSS33HmetaG_FD_64671 | JGI IMG/M metagenome (GOLD analysis project Ga0070690, IMG submission 64671) | Switchgrass rhizosphere microbial communities from Kellogg Biological Station, Michigan, USA - KBS S3-3H metaG | ecosystem: Host-associated > Plants > Roots > Rhizosphere ... | reverse complement strand
ACCGGGAAGCCGAACTGGTCGACGCGCGTCGTGTTGCCGTAGAAGCCGGTGTCCGGAAGGATGGCCATCTCGACGAAGTCGAACGTGACGTCGATGTTGGGGTCGCTCGGGTTCTCGATGTTGGCGCCGGCGTAGCCGATGTTGCCGTTCACGTCCTGGTTGACGCGGATGTACATCGGGGTGCCCACGCTCAGCAGCAGGCGCGCCGAGTTGATCGGCGGGATCGTCACCGAGCCCGTCTGCGCGATCGAGTGGAAGTAATTGGTGTAGGTGACGCCGTTCTTGGTCAGCGCGCCGTTGTCCGCGGTCGACATCGGGATCAGCTGGCCGGAGGCGTTGACCCACACGAACTGGCCGCTCGTCCAGTCCTTGCCGATGATGGCCCAGAAGACGTGCGCGTTGTCGTAGGCGTTGTTGGTGCCGTTGACGACGTTGAACGTCGTCTGCTTGTTCCACGTGCCGCCCGTCGAGCCCGTCGTGAGCTTGAACGACGAGGCCAGGTCGTTGAACCCGTTGTTCACCAGGTTGGCGTTGTCGGCCGACACCGACAGCGTGGCGCCGCCGTAATTGATGTCGCCGTACAGGACGATGGTCACGCCCGAAGCCACCTTCACCGACGAGATGCGGTCGTTCCAGGCGCTGCCGACCCAGCTGCTGCTGGCGCTGGCGCAGAACGAGTCGCCGCCGTAGTTGATGTCGGCGAAGAAGCAGGCCTGGCCGGCCGCCGGGGTCACCGACGTGCCGCCGCCGGCAGAAGGCACCGTGTACGAATACGTCGGCGTGTCGTACGCCGGGGAGCCCTTGTTGTAGGTGAAGCTGTAGGCGATCGTGTTGCCCGTTGAAACCGCTTGCAAGACCTGCTGGGTCTCCGCGCCGGTGGTGGCGTTGCGCGCCATCCGCAGGTTCTGCAGCGCCCCGCCGTTGACGGAGTAATGGACGTCCGTCCAGGTCGTCGTGCTCGAGGTCGGGTTGAAGTTGATCGTGGCCGTCGCGCCGCTGACCGTCACGCCCTGCGTGTAGTCGGCGGCCGTCTGGGCCTGCACGTAGCCCGCGCTACCAAGGGAAAATGCCAGCAGGACGGCAAGCCCTGCAACACGTGGAATCATCGCTGTCTCCTGTCGTTCTTGGGTGACGCGTTCGCGCGCGTCGTCTTCAGGCCAGTCTGGGTCCAGGGAGCGCCGGGGCGACGTTCGGGCATCGCATCCGGCACTTGGGCAGCCACCCGCTGCCTGCCTGGAACAGCCGGGGCGGAGCGCATTTGACGCCCGAAAATGGCCTTGCGACCGGCTTTGGCGTAATTTTTTGAAAGCGGTTTCATCAAATCCCCTGAACAGGGTATGGCGGATACCCGCATTACCGAGCGCGCGGTCGACCCGGACCGGGTCGACCGCGCGCATGCGCCGATTTCCCGACCGGGGCGGCGCCGGCCTCATAACAAGCTAAATTCTGGATATGAGCATTCGTTCTTTCGCCGCCGACCTGCTGCCTGCCAAGCTGCACGGTCTGGCGCGCGCCCCGGCCGCAGGGACGCAGCAGGCCGAGGTCACGACCTTTGCCGAGCTGTCCGAGAAGCTGGGCTACCTGAGCAAGTCCGACCTGAAGAAGGTGCGCGAGGCCTACAAGTTCGCCGACGAGGCGCACCTGGGGCAGCTGCGTGCCAGCGGCATCCCGTACATCACGCACCCGCTCGCCGTCACCGGTCTGGCGGCCGACTGGAAGCTCGACGCCACCGCGCTGATGGCGGCGCTGATGCACGACACCATCGAGGACTGCGGCGTCACCAAGCCGGAGCTGATCGAGCGCTTCGGCGCGCCCACCGCCGACCTGGTCGACGGCCTGACCAAGCTGGACAAGCTGCAGTTCTCCACACGCGAGGACGGCCAGGCCGAGTCGTTTCGCAAGATGCTGCTGGCGATGTCGCGCGACGTGCGCGTCATCCTCATCAAGCTGTGCGACCGCCTGCACAACATGCGCACGATGGACGCGATGGCGCCGGCCAAGCGCGCCCGCATCGCGCGCGAGACCATCGAGATCTTCGCCCCCATCGCGCACCGCCTGGGCCTGAACCAGATGTACCGCGAGCTGCAGGACCTGTCGTTCCGCTTCATGTACCCGTGGCGGTATGCGGCGGTCGCCAAGGCGCTGGAGCGCGCGCGCGGCACGCGGCGCGACATCGTCGACCGCATGCGGCGCGACGTCGAGAAGGCGTTCGCCGAGGCGCGCACCAAGGTCACCGTCTTCAGCCGCGAGAAGACGGTGTTCTCGATCTACCGCAAGATGCGCGAGAAGCACGCCGGCTTCGCACAGGTCAACGACATCTTCGGCTTTCGCATCGTCGTGCACTCGCTGCCCGAGTGCTACCTGTCGCTGGGCACGCTGCACCAGACGTACAAGCCGGTGCCGGGCCGCTTCAAGGACTACATCGCGATCCCCAAGGCCAACGGCTACCAGTCGCTGCACACGACGCTGGTCAACCCGCTGGGCACGGCCGTGGAGTTCCAGGTGCGCACCGAGGAGATGCACGCGGTGGCCGAGGCAGGCATCGCGGCGCACTGGATGTACAAGGCCGGCCCGCAGGGCGGCCGCCCCGACGAGGCGCAGCGCCTGGGCGCGATGTGGCTGCAGTCGCTGATCGACATCCAGAGCGACACGCACGATTCCAGCGAGTTCCTGGAACACGTGAAGATCGACCTGTTCCCCGAGGCCGTCTACGTCTTCACGCCCAAGAGCAAGATCCTGGCGCTGCCGCGCGGCGCCACGCCGATCGACTTCGCCTACGCGATCCACTCCGATGTCGGCGACCACTGCGTGGCGGCCAAGGTCAACGGCGAGCCGGTGGCGCTGCGCACCGAGCTCAAGAGCGGCGACGTCGTCGAGGTCAGCACCTCGCCCAATGCGCGACCGAATCCGTCGTGGCTGAACTCGGTGCGAACCGGGCGCGCGCGCTCCAAGATCCGCCACTTCCTGAAGAACCTCGAGCACGAGGAATCGATCCTGCTGGGCGAGAAGCTGCTGACCCAGGCGCTGCGCAACGAAGGCATGGCCGTGCCGGCCGACGACGAGGAGCATGCCGCGCTGTGGCAGTCGCTCACGCGCTGGAGCGGCAGCCGCAACCGCGCCGAGCTGATGGTCGACATCGGCCTGGGCCGCAAGATCGCCTCCATCGTCGCCAAGCGCCTGGCGCAACTGCTGGGCGAGCGCGGGCAGCGCCCGGGCGCGGTGGCGCTGACCATGGGCCGCTTCGCGGCCAACGAGGCGTCGGTGGGCATGAACGTCGTCGAGATCGACGGCAGCGAGGGCGCCTCGGTGCAGCTGGCCACCTGCTGCCGGCCGATCCCCGGCGACGAGGTCGCGGGCTACTTCGGCGGCGAGGGCCTGACCGTGCACACGAAGGATTGCTCGATCGGCCGCCGCCTGCGCGAACGCGACGCGGAGCGCTGGATGGAGGTCGACTGGGCCGAGCAGGTGACGCGCCTGTTCGAGACCGCCGTCAGCGTGCTGGTGCGCAACACCAAGGGCACGCTGGCGCAGGTCGCGCAGGCCATCAGCGCCGCCGAGGCCGACATCACGCACATCGACATGGGCGACGAGCGCGCGTCGGAGACGACCGAGCTGCGCCTGCTGGTGAGCGTGCGCGACCGCCTGCACCTGGCCGACGTGCTGCGCACGCTCAAGCGCGCGTCGTCGGTGCTGCGCGCGTCCCGCGTCAAGCCCTGAGGCGCGACGCCGGGCGCCGCCTCACTGCAAGCCTGCCGGCGCGGTGACGGGAACGGCCTCGGGCGGCGGCGACGGGAGGTGGCGCGCGGTCGCCATGCCGATCGCCGCAGGCGCCAGGCGCATGGCGGCGGTGCAACGGCATCGACTTCGTGCACGCGATGACCAGGTACCCGATGTTCCGGCTGCTCGGCTCGAACCGCAGCGTCGACGCGGTGGCGGAGCTCGTCAAGACGTCCTGCAGGGCCGTGCTGGACGATGCCGCGCGCACCCGAACGGGTTGACGCGCGACGGCGTGCCGGTCACTGCAGCGGCTCGGGGAAATCCGTGATCGGGGTGGCCATGTCCAGCACCATCTTGCCCGTGCCGTGCCCCTCCTCGAGCGTGCGCAGGGCCTCCTTCGTGTCGCCGTACGCGAACTTGCGCGACACCAGGGGCCGTACCTGGCCGGACTGGATCAGCGCGTCGATCTCGCGCAGCTGCGCGGCGTTGGACGTCGCCGTGTAGCCCGTCGCGCGCACGCCGATCGCCTCGGCCTTCTCCCTGGGCGGCTGGCCGACTGTCGACACCAGCATGCCGCCTTGCCTGAGCACCGACCACGAGCGCTCCTGCACCTGCCCGCCCACCAGGTCGAACACGAGGTCGATGTCGCGCAGCTTCGTCTCGAAGCGCTCGGTGGTGTGGTCGATGACCTCGTCGGCGCCGAGGCTGCGGGCGAAGTCGACGTCGTCGGTCGACACCGTGGTGGCGACCCAGGCGCCGCGCGCCTTGGCGAACTGCAGCGCGAAATGGCCGACGCCGCCGGCACCGGCGTGGATCAGCACGCGCTGGCCGGCGCGCAGCCCGCCGTGGTCGAACAGGCCCTGCCACGCGGTGAGCGCGGCCAGCGGCACAGCGGCGGCGGCGAAGCGGTCGAGCGCACCAGGCACGGGCGCGAGCTCCTCGGGGCGCGCCACCGCGTATTGCGCGAAGCTGCCGTGCGCGATGTCGAGCATGCCGTGCACCAGCGTGCCGGGCGGCAGCGCCGTGTCGTCGGACTGGACGACGGTGGCGCTGAAGTCGCGGCCCAGCACGTAGGGCAGCTTGTCGTCGCGCACCACCGGGAACTTGCCGGCGCGGATCTTCCAGTCGACCGGGTTGAGACTGGCCGCCTCGACCTTGAGCAGCAACTCGCCCGCGCGCGGCACGGGCGTGGGCACGTCGGCGTACTCGACCACTTCGGGGCCGCCGAAGCGGCGGATGAGGACGGCGTGCATCATGGGCGGCGGGGTCTGCATGGCGGCACCTCGGGACGGTTCGAATCGTCCCGAGGCGGCAAGCGACACGCCCGCGCGTCCCGCTGCGTCACGCGCTCGCGCACGAAGGCGCGACCCGCGTCAGACCGCCGCGGCGAGCGGGCCGGTGCGCTCGCGCTCGGCCTGCATCGTCTCGGCCGACAGGTAGCGGCCGAACATCGCGCGGAACCCCAGCAGCAGCACGCCGGAGATGAACACCAGGATCGCGTGCAGCGCCCAGAAATCGCGGTTGGGCATGATGTCCATGAAGCCGCCGAGCCAGCCGACGAACGAGTTGGCGACGAACAGGTGCAGGTAGTAAACGCGGATCACCAGGCCGACGATCTGCTTGGGCGCGACGCGCGAATACAGCGCCAGCCCGACCGCCATCACGTTCGCGAAGCCGAGGTCGTTGACGACCGTGTAGGCGAGCGTCCAGACCGGCCCGACCTTGCCGTGCGTGGTGTCGACGATGCTGCCGGCGATCGCCATCAGCGCCGGGCCGCCGGCCGAGAGCATCGAACCGAGGGCGATCTTCACGAGCTCGTCGGGCTCGTTGCGGCGCTTGCCGTACCAGCTCCAGAACGCGATCGACAACAGCATCGTGGCGCTGCTGACGAAGGCGTCGACGCCCTGCAGCCAGGTGACAGGCACCTGCCAGCCGAACATCATCAGGTCCATGTGCTTGTCGGACCACACCGTGAAGCCGATGTTGAACTGCTGGTTGCCCACCATGGTCAGCACCAGGATCGGCAGCAGCAGCAGCAGCAGGCCCACGCGGATCTTCTCGGCGACCGCCAGCGGCGGCTGGTCGACGGTGGCGTGATCCTTCGTCCGCTTCGGCTCCGGCGGCAGCCAGCCGCGACCGGCCAGGTAGGTGGCCAGGCCGATCAGCATGCCCACGCCGGCGGCCCCGAAGCCCCAATGGAAGCCGACCTTCTCGCCCAGCGTGCCGCACACCAGAGGCGCGCCGATGACGGCGATCTGCACCGCCATCAGGAAGATCTGGAACGCGGTGGCATTGCGCTTGTCGCCTGGGGCGTACAACGCGCCGACCTGCGCCGCGATGTTGCCCTTGAAGCAGCCGACGCCCAGCAGCAGACAGACGATCGCCAGGAAGAAGCTGCTCTCGAACGCCATCAGGAAGTGGCCGGTGGCCATCAGCAGCGCGCCGAGCGTGACGGTGCGCGTGCGGCCCAGCACGCGATCGGCCAGCAGCCCGCCGAACAGCGGCGTCAGGTAGACCAGGCCCGCATACAGGCCGGAGATCAGCAGCCCCAACTGCAGCGGCGTGCGCGGCCCGACGACGGCCTCGAGGGCGGCGCGCACGGCGCCGATGCCCATGACGCCGCCGATGTGCTCGGGCAGGAACAGGTACTTGGTGAGGTAGAGACCCAGCAGGATCTGCATGCCGTAATACGAGAAGCGCTCCCACAGCTCGCAGGCGGAGAGCCAGGCCAGGCCCAACGGATGGCCGAGGAACTTGGTGTCGTCGCGCGAGAACGGCTTGGCAGGGGAGATAACGGTCGAGGACACGAGCTGAAAATCCAGGGAAAAACGATGCGGGACTGTGGTGCAGCCCTCAGACCGGCGCAATGCGGAAAGCCCGCAGCCCGGGACGAACGGAGGATTTGGCGGTTCGAAAGGCCGGAAATCGACGAAAAGTCGCGCCGGCTCAGCGCTTGACGAGCTTGATCTCGAACACCTTGGGCCAGAACTTGCCCGTGATCCACAGGCGCTTCGTGGCGGGGTCCCAGGCGATGCCGTTGAGCACGTCGGTGTGCTGCGGGATGAAGTCCTTCATGGGCAGCAGGCCCTTGCAGTCGATCCAGCCGACGACCTCGCCCGTCTTCGGGTCGATGCGCGCGATGCGATCGGCCTGCCAGATGTTGGCGTAGATCTCGCCGTCCACCCATTCGAGCTCGTTGAGCTGGTCCACCGGCTTGCCCTGCGCGGTGACGTGGATTCGATGCGTCTCGATCAGCGTGTTCGGGTTCAGGAAGCGGATGTCGGGCGTGCCGTCGCTCATCACCAGCTCGACGTCGTTGTGCGTCAGGCCCCAGCCTTCACCGGGGTAGCCGAACTGTCCCTTGGTGTCGAAGCTGTCGAGGTCGAGCACGAAGCCGGCGTGCGACTTCCACGTGAGCCCGACGAGGTTGCCGTGCCAGGGCGCGATGCCCTCGCCGAACATCTCGGGCGGCAGGTTGGCGCGCTGCACCACCTGGCCCGTCTCGAGCTTGACCTTGCGCACGGACGACTGGCCGTCGAGGCCGGTGCTCTCGTACAGGTAGCCGTTCAGGAAGAACAGCCCTTCGGTGAACGCGTTGATGTCGTGCGGGTAGGCGTGCACGACCTGGACGCCGTAGACGGGGATCGCCTTGGGCTTGTCGGTGCCGCTGGCGCCCGCGGGCGCCGCGTGGGCGGGCGGCGCGCCGGCCACGCTCGCGGCGGCCAGCAGCGCCGCGATCAGGGAGGAAACCTTCATTCGCTTCAAATCCGGAAATGTTCGTCAATGCGCGGCGGGCGCGGGGTAGCTCACGGCCAGCACCTCGATCGTCTCGACACCCGCCGGTGTCACCAGCTGGAGCGTGTCGCCCTCGCGCGCCTTCAGCAGCGTGCGCGCGATCGGCGAGACCCAGCTGACCTCGCCCTGCAGCGAATCGACCTCGTCGATGCCCTTGATGGTGACCGTGCGCTCCTCGCCCGCGTCGTTGGCATAGGTGACGGTGGCGCCGAAGAAGACCTGGTCCTTGCCGTGGTGGGCCGACGGATCGGCCACGACGGCGATGTCCAGCCGCTTGATCAGGAAGCGGATGCGGCGGTCGATCTCGCGCAGGCGCTTCTTGCCATAGATGTAGTCGCCGTTCTCGCTGCGGTCGCCGTTGGACGCGGCCCAGTGCACCGTCTCGACGACCTTGGGCCGATCCTCGTCGATCAGGTGCAGCAGCTCGGCGCGCAGGCGATCGTGGCCCTGCGGCGTGATGTAGTTCTTCCCGCCGGCGGGCAGCGCGGGCAGCGACGGGCCGTCGTCGTCGTCCTCGTCGCTGTCGGATTCCCTGGTGAAGGCCTTGTTCATGCTTGGACCGCTTCGATCTCGTAGTTCGCGAGGGTCTGCTTCAGTTGATCCTGCACCAGCTGCGCGAGTTCCGGCGGCGACACCACGCGCACGTTGGGGCCGTGGCGCAGCACGTCCATCACCAGTTCCGTGGGCTCGGAGTACGGGATGCGCATTCGCAGCGAGCCATCGGACTGGGCTTTCAGCTGCTGCTGCGGGTGCCATTCCTCCTGCGCCACCCACTGCGCGGCCTCGGCGCTGAAATGCAGCGTGGCCTGGCGCAGCCGCGCGCCGCCGAAGATGCCGTAGCCCTGGTCCAGTGCCTGCTCCACCTCGGGCAGCGGCAGGTCGCGTGCCGGCTCGTCCAGCACCTTGGCCGATCGCACCGCGTCGAGCGCGAAGCGGCGCAGGCCCTCGCTGGCGTGGCACCAGGCGTCGAGGTACCAGGTATTGCGGTAGTGCAGCAGGCGTTGCGGCGACAGCACGCGCTCGGACTCGCTGCGCTTGCTGCGCGTGTAGTAGCTGATCAGGAGCCGCCGCCGGCTCAGCACCGCGCTGACGGCCTCCTCGAACCAGCGGCTGGCGACCGCGCGCTTGGCCGGGTTGACGATGCGCACGCGCCGCATCAGCGCCTGCGCCTCGTCGCCGGACGCGCCCAGCATGCCGTGCAGCTTGTCCAGCAGCGGTTGCAGGTGGCGGCCCAGCACGCCGCCGTCGTCCAGCCCGGCGATCAGCTGATGCATCGTCAAGAGCGCGTGAAGTTCCTTTTCCGAGAACCACACGCCGGGCAGCTCGTGCGTCTTGCCGCCGCGCTCGCGCGCGAGCGGGCCGCCGTTGGCTGCCGCCGCTGCGCCGTCGGCGAAGCGATAGACGTTGTCCGCCCGGTCGTAGACGATGGGCGCGTCCATCCGGTCGCGCAGGTACTGCAGGTCGCGCTTGAGCGTGGCGGGCGAGACCTCGAGCTCGTCGAGCAGCTGGTCGAAGGTGACGCCGGCCTGCCGCTTGATCAGCAGTTCGAGCCGGTAGAAGCGTTCTGTCCTGTCCATGGGACCCCATTTTGCCGTAGCTCATCGTGTGAGCTTGTGACGGGCCAAACTGCCCTCACTCTCCGATCAGACCGAGGACACGACGATGAACCAGGCCACCTTCAACTTCGCCCCCCGCGGCAAGCGCGCCGACCTCGCCGCCGCGCGCCTGGGCGCCAAGGTCCCGGCGCACGAGCAGGCCTCGGCCAACGACGCCGACCCCGGCGACGCCCTCGGCTTCGACTATGCCCGCTACGGCATGGTGCCGCCGGCGCCCTGCCTGTGGCCCGGCCATCCGATCCGCGAGGGCTGGGAGCGCGGCCGCCGCCTGATGACGCGCCGCACGCGCCCGGCCACGCTGGCCGTCACACGCTGGCTCGCGCTGCGCCTGGCCGCGTGGCAGCGCGGCGAGTCCTTCGACGACCACCAGATCACGCCGCAGGTGCTGCGCTCGCTGGAGGTGGCCACGCACTGCCCGATCACCGGCCGCGCGCTCGGCAACGACGCCGTCGTGGTGCCGGTCGACGTGCAGCGCGGCTGGGCCGCCGGCAACCTGATGCTCGTGAGCCCGGGGATCGCCGATCGCTGGGCGGCGATCGACTGGGCCATCGCGAAGGACGCGCTCGCACGCGCCGAGGCCGATCCGGAGGAGGCCGTCGACGGCCTGCCGCTGCGCCACTGGCGCCGCGTCGCGGCGCTGAAGTCGCTCGCCACGCCGCTGCCGCACGACGAGGCCGCGCGCATCCCGCTGCTGGTGCTGCCGCCCAACCGCGTCCGCCTGGTCAACCCGATCCAGGAGCTGCAGGCGGTGCTGACGCTGCAGCTGTCGGTGCCGGGCTGGGGCCAGCGCGCCCGCACGGTCGCCGACTCGCTGCCGGCGGCGCTGCGCACCGGGTTCAACCTGTTCTTCAACTCGCTGCTCGCCCAGGCGCTGCGCCAGGGCGCCGGCGACACGAAGCCCGGCATGCGCGACGCGCTCGCCGCCGCCTGGGGCAACGAGGTGGTGATGCGCCGCTGGCTGCGCTTCACGGCGCTGGTGGACGCCGATCTCGCCGGCACGCTGGTGGAACGGCTGACGCACGACCCGATGCCGGGCCTGGTGGTCGTGCGGCATGGCGAGGCCGAGGCGCTCGAGGTGAAGGCGGCCTGAACCGCTCTCTCAGCAGGCGGTGTCAGGTCTTGAATCGTGCACTCGGCGACCCGGCGCGGCCTTCGAGGCCCGACAGTGCACGATTCAAGACCTGACACCGCGTTTCACGGCGCGAAACCAGCCTAGCCGCGCGATTCGCGCGTCATCGCGAGCGACAGGTCCTCGAGCTGCTCGCGCGCGTCGTGCACGCCGTCCTTGGCGGCCAGCGTCATCAGGCGCATCGCCTCGCGCAGGTCGCGGTCGAGGCCGCGGCCGTCGGCGGTCAGCACGCCGAGGTGGTAGAAGGCGGCGGGGATGCGCTTGTCGGCGGCGCGCTTGTACAGGGCCACGGCCTTTTCCAGATCCTGCGGCACGCCGCGTCCGCGCTCGCACTTGCCGGCGAGCATGATCATCGCCTCGCCGTGGTCGCCCTGCACCGCGCGCTCGAGCCAGTAGGCGGCGCGCTCGTCGTCCTGCGGCACGCCGTCGCCGGTGCTGCAATGCATCGCCAGCTCGTACTGCGCCTGCGCGAAGTCGCCCGCGGCGGCCTGCGAGAGCAGCGCGACGCAGCGGGCCATGTCGTGCTTCACGCCCTTGCCGATGCGGTGCATCCAGGCCAGCCGGTAGGTTCCGTGCGCACTGCCGGCCTCGACCGCACGCGTGAGCACGCTGGCGGCCTGCGCGGCGTCGCCCGGCATGCGCAGACCCGTCTCGAGCTCCTGGCCCAGGCGCGCGAGCGCCGGCGCATGGCCCTTGGCGACCGCGCTGCGCAGCAGGGCCAGGCCCTTGGGAACGTCGGGCTTGACGGTGTCGCCCTCGAGGTACGCGATGGCCAGGGCCAGTTCCGCGGCCGGATTGCCCGCGTTGGCCGCGCCCTGCCACAGCGGCAGCGCGCCCGCCCGGTCCCTGGGCAGCGCCAAGCCTTGCCACATCAGGTTGCCGAGCGCAAAGCACGCGTGCGCGGCGCCGCCGAACGCGTTCGGATCGCTCACGCGACTCGCGGGCTTGAGCGCATGCGACTGCAGCCACGTGATGCAGGCGCCCAGGTGGTCGGCCGGGCTGCGCGAGACGAACACCATGTCGTCGCGCAGCTGCGACGCCGTGGCCGTGCGCCGGCTGCCGCGGACGTCCAGGAACAGGCAGGCCATGTGGCCGTCGGCGCCGGGCTCCAGCTGCACCACGCGCGCCGGGTACAGGCCGCCGTCGGTCAGCACGGCGTCGCCCTTGCGCACCTGCTCGCCGGTGCGATAGGCCGGCGGCACGCCGACCGCGGCCGGCAGCAGCGACGGCACCTCGCGCCGGCCGGCGTAGAAGTCGGCCCATGTCTTGCCCGAGGGCCAGCGCACGCTGCGCGCGCCGCGCTGCACGGCGGCGTTCAGGCGCAGGAAGGTCTCCTCGGGGACGTTGAACTCCCACACCGACGGATCGAGGATCGCGAACGGGATGTCGTCCACGGCGGGCTCGTAGCGAAAAGCCATGCGCAGGCGCAGCGGCACCTGGCCATAGGTCTGCACGGTCGCCGAGATCGCGCGCACGCGCTTGCCCGACGAATGGATCCAGGTGTCGTGCGCGAACGTGCGCCACAGCGCCTGCTCGCGGTTGTCGGCCAGCGCGGCCTCGCCGCGGGCGACGGCGTCGGGGCCGTCGTAGTCCAGCGTCTGCGTCTGCATGCGCTGGCCGCGCGGGTGCTGCCAGGCCAGCTGCGGCATCGCGACATGACCGTCGGCCACGCGCGACATCAGTGTCGACGCCGCGACGCCCAGCAGGCGCGCCGCGTTCCACCAGGCCATCGGCAGGTCGTACTCGAGCTCCTGCGCGACGCTCCTGAGGTAGTCGGACGCCGTCTCCACCTGACCCAGGCCCAGCGAGAACAGCCGGTCGTGCAGCCACACCAGCGGCAGGAACAGCAGGCCCTGGTCGGGCGCGAGCGCCACCAGGCGCGTGAACGGCGTCTCGTCGACGTTGGCCCAGTCGGCCACCGCCTTGCGCGCGGAGCGGGCATCGTGCCACTCGATCTCGGCACCGGTGCGGCGCGACAGCACGGCCATCAGGTAGAACGCCAGCACCGAGATGAAGTTGCGGCCCTGCGGATCGGCAAGGAACTCCTCGTACTGCGGCTTGGCGCGCTCGCGGATCGCCTTGAGCAGCAGGTCGATGCGCTGCAGGCTGTCCTCGGAATAATCAAGCTGCGCCTGCTGCAGCGCCCGGCCGAACTTCCAGCCGCCATCGACTTCGCCACCGCGGGCGTAGGTCTCCAGGAAAAGTCGAGCGACGTCGTTCAAGCGGCCTCCCAGCCGACACCATGGCATGCCCTCTGCGGGGAACGGCACGAATGTACGGCGAAAGACCGCGCCCGGCGGGCACACGCCGTGCAAAAAGTGCCGGGGTTGCGCAACGGCCCCGCATCGGCGCCGGGGGGCCCCCGGCGCACCAATGAGAATGGGCCGCACGTGGCGGCCCTCGTCAAGTCGGGAGTTGTCGACGCGTCAGGCGATGCGCGCCATCGTCTCGAACGGCAGGCGCGGTCCGCGCGGCCAGTTGCCGCTGGCGTCGCCGTAGCCCAGGTTGATCAGGAAGTTCGACTTCCACTTGCCGTCCGGGAAGAAGGCCTTGTCGACCGCGGCGTTGTCGAAGCCGCTCATCGGGCCCGCGTCCAGGCCCAGCGCCCGGGCGGCCAGGATCAGGTAGGCGCCCTGCAGGCTGCTGTTGCGCAGGCCGGTGACCTCGATCATCGGCGTGTTGCCGTGGAACATGTCTCGCGCGCCGGGCATCGCGGGGAACTGGGCGGGCAGGTGCTCGTGGAACTCGGTGTCGTACGCGACGATCGCCGTGACCGGCGCGGCCATCGTCTTGTCGACGTTGCCGCCCATCAGCGCGCCCTTCAACCTGGCCTTGGCCTCGGGGCTGCGCACGAACACGATGCGGCCCGGCTGGGAGTTCATCGAGGTCGGGCCCCACTTCATCAGGGCGACCAGTTCCTGCAGCTGGGCGTCGTCGATGGCGCGCGGCTGGAACTTGTTGGTGGTGCGGGCGTCGAGGAACAGCTGCTTCAAGGAGGTGTCGTTCAGGGCTTCGGACATGGGGCGATCTCGTAGGGGTTGGAGGGCAGCGCTGCCCGTTTCGAGTGGTGGTGCCTATCTTCCCGTCCCGACCGCGGCCGTTCGTGCAGCGCCGTCGAAGGCCCCATTCAAATTCGGTCAACGCAACAGGTCGGCGCAAGCTTCGGAGCTGGCGACGAGAATCCCGCCATGCGCCAATCCGTCCCCCTCGATCGCTGCACCCGTCTCCTGAACCACGGTCCCACGGTGCTCGTGAGCGCCGAACACGAGGGCCGCCGCAACGTGATGGCCGCCGCGTGGTCGATGCCGCTGGACTTCACCCCGCCCAAGGTGGCGGTCGTCCTCGACAAGCAGACCTTCACCCGCGGCCTGCTGCTGGCCAGCGGCCGCTTCGTGCTGGCCGTGCCCACGGTGGCGATGGCGGCGCTGACCGACCACGTGGGCAGCGTCAGCGGCCGCGACGTCGAGAAATTCAGCCGGGAGCTGGCCGCCGCCGAGCCCGGCCCGGCCACCGGCGCCCCGCTGGTCGACGGCTGCATCGCCTGGCTGGAGTGCAGGCGCCTGCCCGAGCCGCACGTCGAGCAGGCCTACGACCTGTTCCTGGGCGAGGTGGTCGCCGCGTGGGCCGACGACCGCGTGTTCAGCAACGGCCGCTGGCACTTCGACGACGCCGACGACTCGCTGCGCTCGCTGCACCACATCGCCGGCGGCCACTTCTACGCGATCGGCAGCGAGGTGAAGTACACGCCGACCGCGCCTAGCGAAGGCTGACGGTGATCCGCTTCCAGGCCGGATCCTGGAACTTGTGGAAGGCATTGAGCGAGGCCGGCGCGTCGGCCGACTTCTGCGTGACCAGCGTCCTGCCATCGAGCAGTTCGTAGGTGCGCGCGAAGCGGTTGGCGTGCTGCGGGTCGCGCAGCTCGCGGGCGGCCAGCACCTGGCCGGTGCCCGGCACCCAGCCGGCGAATTCCACATACCCCACCCCGTTCGCCTCGGTGGACGGCGGCAGCACCTGCAGCGTCCAGCCTTCCGCGCCCTTCCTGAACATCCACAGCTCGCGCCAGGTGGCCAGCGGCTGCACGGCCAGCGTCACGGCGGTGGCGCCGGCATCGACGCGCGCCGAGGCCGTCCAGACCGTGCCGAAGGTGCAGCGGCGGGCCAGCGGGTGGTCGGCGCCATGCTTGCCGTCGACCAGCAGGACGCAGGTCTCGCCCGGCTGGCCGGGCTGGGTGAGGACATGCAGGCTGCCCGCGGCCGGCGCGAACACCGGCTCGGCGGCCCAGCGCGAGGCGCCGACGCGCATCGCGGCGTCGGTCCAGGTCGACTGGTCGTCGTCGGCCAGCTCGCCCTTGTCGACGCCGGCCAGCGCCTCGAGCGCTGCGTTGCCGGCCACCAGCACGTCGTTGGCGCCCACCGCCGGCAGGCCGGCCGGCGCGGCGCCGCCCTCGACCGCGAGGCGCCGGCTGTCCTCGAAGGCGATCGCCGACCACACCCCGGCCTGGCGCAGGCGGATGCGGTTGCGCACGTACGGCGGCAGGTCGGCGACGGGCACGCGCGCCAGCAGGTCGGCGCGCGCCCGATCGATCTGCCAGCGCTGCAGCGGCGGGGTCATGTCGTCGACGCAGTCGTGGCGCGTCAGCGCGAGCGCCGCGCGGGC
>Ga0070690_100000930_pt1 | contig 14915 bp, 18 predicted proteins | sample KBSS33HmetaG_FD_64671 | JGI IMG/M metagenome (GOLD analysis project Ga0070690, IMG submission 64671) | Switchgrass rhizosphere microbial communities from Kellogg Biological Station, Michigan, USA - KBS S3-3H metaG | ecosystem: Host-associated > Plants > Roots > Rhizosphere ... | reverse complement strand
TCCTGATGTGATATCAGTTCTGAGATCTGCGCCGACTGATCCTCGGCCAACTTCAACGCTTTGTCTCGCTGCGACTTCAGATCCTCTGAGTAGCTGTTGATGATCTTGAATAACGCCACGATGGCGCCCACTAGAGCGCTGACCGTGGCTGAGATAGCCCCAAAGAGAACAGCCGGCTCGATGTTCACGTGCCCAACGCATCCAGGCCCTGCCTAGCCGATAACCTGCGCGTATGATCTGGCCGGGCTAGCGAGCGGCCTGATATCGACAGCCACCGCTATCGTGACCCACGGGTTCGACGGCCAGTACGGCGCATGCGAAACAATCGTACCGCCAAGAAACCCGATGCCGTGATAGAAGGGTAAAAACGGCGCGAGCCACGCCAGGACATTCTCACCTTCAACGAGGTGCGCCTGGTAGCCGAGCCAGCCGTTGCCTGAGCCGATAATCGTGGGATCGTGGTTGATCCAGAACTCCCCGAGCGGGCCGAAGGTTGACTGCTGCACGAGCACGCCACTTGAGTTCATGTCCCATGTTTGCATGAGAACACTGTTGCTCTGAATGTGCGTCAGGTTCTCGTAGCTGCCGCGCGGAAGGGTGAACCTGAATCGCGCGAGGCCCATATGCGTCGAGCCAGGAGCAACGATTGCCGACCACACACCGTACTCGCCGGGAAACGGAGGGTACTGCTCGCCGGGCGGAGGCGATGAGCCATCGTTCACATCAGACCAGTCGAGGTCAACGAACATTGGCGATGAGGTCCACGCGCTATCGTCGTAGTCCTTGTGCGTCCAGCCAGCCGGTATCCCGAGCGGGCCAGTGATCTCACCTGTGGAACCGTCTATGTCCGAGTCAGCCATGTCGTAGGTCGCCGGCCCGAGGTCGTAGATCTTCGTGTTGAGGAAGTTGCCGTAGAAGTATTGCCAGGCCATCTCGGTGGCTCAGGCTTCCTTCCAGAACTCGGCTTCGGTGTAAATCTCGCTGGCGCCGGTAAAGTTAGCGGCTATCCCGAAGCCGTTAGTGGCGTTCGTGGCGGCAGACTGCTGTTGCACTTCAAAAGTTGTGGCAACACCAATACTGAATCTGCCATGAATCCATGAGTCTGACTGTGCCTGTGCCCCATTATCGTCGCGAGCATTACTTCCGGGCAGCGTAGTAGTAGCTGCTGTTATGTTCTGCAATCTCGCTTTTTGTGTTCCGACCGCTCTCGCTGGAACGCGGATGCTTGTCCTGTAAGTGCCGGGCGGCAATACGAGTTGATTAGAACTCAGCGTAGCAATGCCAGCGCTATCAGTCAGCGTGTTGAGATCACGAGTACGCCATGCGCCAGATGTAAGATTGCCCCCCTGAGTCCCCTGTGATTTCACGTCCTGTACAAGAACGTACGGCACCGCGACAATGACGGTTGGCCGCGCGTTAGAAGAGAAGAAAGTGCGCTCGTCGGCTGTGAGGTTGAGTGCCCCGCCGCTATTCTGGCGTACCTGTAGCTCGACAAAATCCCACTGCTGGAACGGTCGCTGCACACTAACCGTTTGGCCCATCGCGGTCGCGCCGATGCTCGCCGTGTCTTGCTGAGCAATTGGAGTCGTATCGTTCAGGATGATTGCGAGCTTGCGGAACCCGGTGGCGTTCGATGCCCAATAGCCGCCGCCCTTGATCTCGTACTGCCCTGGCTGGCGAAACGCAATAGCCGAGTTGACCCGTGCTGCCGTTTGGCCTGATGCCGAGTTGGCGAATGCGCTGCTGACCGTTAGGCTGGTATTGCTGGCGATAGCAATGACCACGCGCTTCTCGGCGGCGGTGCCAGGCACGCTGATCACCTGACCCACGGCTAGCTCTGTCAGGAATGCGGTAGTAGTGCCCGCCAGTGTCTGGCTCGCCGCGGTCTTAGCAACGGTGCCGGTGAGGTTCGCTGCACTCGTGTAATGCTGGTTATCTGCGTCCGAATCCTCAGTATCGAATGCGACAATGGAATCTGTAGCGTCGGCAATCGACTGGTTAGCGCTGACCCGGAGCCGCGTGCCGGTGCCGGTGCTCGCGCCGCCCGCAGCAGCCGGCAACCCGTACACGCGCACAGTCGAACCAGCAACAAAGTTGCCCGTGTTCGGGATTATCTGGATCGAGGTGATAGCCTGCGCGGATGCAGGAGTCCAGAAGTGCGAGTTAGCCTCTACGGTATTGTCAGGCCGGACCAGAAGTGAGTTTGACGCATGCTTGTTTGTGGCTGAGGCATAGTCCGTTACCAGAATCGAACCGGGCGTAAACTGGTCGGTCGTCTGCGCGGCAGAAGCAACAACGGTAATGCGCGGGTTACTCCCGCCGCCGCCAGAAGATGTGTAATTAGCAGCGGTCGTATCCCCGTTGAAACGTAGGTTGACAACGGTCTGCGAGCCTGCGTCGGTTCGCAGATCGAACACTACCTGAATGTCTCTGTACGATTGGCTCAGCGTGCCTGTGTCAATTGACGCAGCCGTTGCCGTAAGCGTCGTCTGGTAGAGCAGGTTCGAGGCTGGCGTCAACAACACGCCTGCGGTGTCCATCTCGCCGTACAGGCAGGCGTATGTGCCAACGTCGAAGTTGCCCGCTGAGGCTGTGATCGTCAGGCTGGTAACCGCCGCCGTGCTGCGCCACACACCAACGAACTGATGCAGTTGCAAGTTCGTACTCGTTGACGACAAGGCAACAGAATTGGTGCTGGACAGCGCTTTATGGAACACCGTGTTAGTGAAGCTGGGGATTCGGACTTCGACCGTGCCCATGCGGCCAGCAGTTGCCGTCGCAGCAGGCAAAAGCCCAATGCGAGCAGCGGATGCGCCAAACGTTTCAGCCTCAGCCGAGACAGTCGCGGCTGAGAACATTCCGCCCCAGTCATAGTTAGAGCCAGCATCTCCACTAGCTTGCAGCGCAATGGTGATGTTGGTCGCCGCCGTGTCACCTCGACCCGCGATGAGCAGCCGCAAGTTGCGGAAGCCGGTCTGCGGAATGTTGCTGAACTGCAACGTGGCCGACACGGCGGTAAGCGGGAGGATGGTCTGGATGGGCACTAGCGCCCCGCTTCCGCCTGAGCCGCCGCTCGAACCGCCGCCACCTCCAGCCGGTACCTGCCAGGTAGCATCCTCGCGCAGAAACTTCGTTGTGCCAGCAGTAACGCCAGGGTCAGGCGCAGCACCTGATGCGTGGCTGGCGCCCGAGGCGACCATCACCGGTACGTCGGCTGGCACCATCGCACGGAACGTCGGTGCCGCCGGGCTTCCGGTCGTCGGGCCAGAGTAGACCGCATTCGCGTTCTGGTTTGCCTTCGTGATTGCCAGCGTGCCCGTCGAGGTGATCGGTGAGCCTGCCACGCTGAACTCGGTTGGCGCAGTCAGCGCGACCGAACTCACCGAGCCGCCGCCGCCGCCAAGCTGCGCGAAAGTCAGCGCGGTGGTGTCGAGCGTGACGGTGCCCGTCTGCGTGTAGACGAAGTACTTGCCGCCGTTGGCGGTTCCCTCGCGCACGCCAACGTCGAACATCAACTCAAACTCAGAGGCAACGTCAGCATCGGCTCGACGCACTAGCGGAGTTGATGCGCCGAACCACGTATAGATGCCGTTTTGCGCTGGCGCCGATTGATCCTTCAGTAGAACGTGGTCGCCATTGTTCAGCGTCACACCGTCCAGGGAAGCGCCGGGCGTAGCTAGCGTAACGTTCGCCGTTGATGCGGCCCGGACGGGCGCCTTACGCCGCTTAGCCTCGTGAAGGTCTGCGCCTGATGCGGTGGCATGCGATGGCATACGCTACGGGTTCCTCAGTGTGAATGTTTGACCAGCCTGGTTGGTGAATGGTTCCTCGGCCACGTCAGTCGCTGGCGTCAGGCCGATGCCTGTTGTATCAATCCGTTGAAGCGGCAGCGATACCACCAGAAACGTCGCCGTGCCCACAACCTCGGTGAGTGCGTAGGTAATCAGATCACCCGGCTGTAGATCGAGCGTCCACGTCGTTACGTCGAGGATCTTCTCGTTCACGTTGGTCATGGACGGCATCGCATCCCCATACATCGGTCGGCTTCCTGCCGGCCATGCCGCTTGTGCGCCGAGGCCAAGATAGACGGTTGCCGTTGCTTCCCACGGTGCCGGCCCATCGAGTGACACGTAGCCGGCGTACATATGACAGCCGAGGATGCGGGCTGCAAACGTGATCTCCACCAGGCCACCGAGACCGGCCACGAGGGCTTGCCCGCCACCGTCAAACACGATATTGACTACAGCTTGAGTGTTCGTCGCCGGTGGCGTAACGGTCGGGTCGCGTTGCTGAGCAATGACCCTGCTCTTTCGCAGGTTGTTGCGCCACATCTCGACCAGCGCTGGCTGCGCTGCTGAGTTGTTGAACGGCTGGCTACCGCCAGGGTTGAACGTCACGTGCCGCCGCCCACGTAGGTGATGCTCTGGCTAAATGCGCCGTCCTGCGTTAGCTCACCGTCGCAGCGCTGTACCCACAACACCTCGCCTACGCCCATCCGATCCGCAGAGCCGCCCGGACCCTGCACCAGATGCACCTGTCCTGGCCCAATCACATCAGATCGTGGCGTCCGCATCGTCACCTTGACGATCTCGCGGTTTAGCTCGCGCAGCCAATACTCCGCGAGTGCCTGGCAGCTAATCCCTTCGCCTGCCGACTCGTTGGCTCGCCGCTCAATCATCGGGTTGTCCTGCGTATACACACGCGGCTGCGACTCCGACATGAACGGGTTGCTCTCGGCCTGATACCACACGCGCGGGTCGAGGTAGTCGCCTACGGCATAGCCGCTGATCCGCACAGCGTTATACGCCTCCGAGACCGTCCTGCTCGTCTGCCCTTCGCGGATGTCCACGCCTTCAGTAAAGGTCAACTCTGGCCCGCTGTCAGGCCGGCCACTGATCTGCACCCGGTAGATCTGACCGCCTACCGATTCAAAGGTGCGGTAGCCCAGGCTGATAGCGTCGATCTTGTGAATGTAGCTCAGCGCTGAGTCCGAGTAATTCCACACGAACTCTTCGGGCGCGATGGTGCCGAGCGTTTGCCCTGTCCCGCCGATGCTGCCACCGTTTGTACCCACGCCTGCGTAGTCCAGCACAGCCGACACGATGGCCTCGTCAGTCGCAGGCCCACCAGTGAGGTCGTCCAGCAGAAGGCCCTTGTCGCGCGTGTCAGACACTGTAGGGAGCTTGTAGTCGTCCGCCCGCGCGAGCCTGCCCTTGCAGATCATCGAGACCGCTCGCGGATACAGGCGGTAGTTCCACTCGTACAGCAGCCCCGACCAGCGGGTTGACCCGTCCACAATGATCGACACATCATCGAAGTACGTGCCCGCGTCCGACTTGAGCGGCAGCACAATCTCGGCCTCACCCGACGAGAGGTCGTAGCCGAGACTCCAGCGGAACGAGACAACGTTGGTGAGCGTGGTGCCGTTGAAGCTGACTGCATAGCTGAGGTTCCGAACAGTGCCAGCCATCTAGGCATCAGTGATCAGAAAGTCAGCCGTGGCCTTCGTCTGACCGTCAGGCATTGGCGCCGGACGATTCACAGACATGAGCACAGCCTGATGCGTGTCGAGGCCATCAATCGCGAGCGTTCCCTGCTGGCCGACCGCGACATTGGCCTGCCCCCATGCAGTCGAGTTCGCCAGCACCATGCCAACCGTAAGCGTCAGCGGTCCACGTCCAGCGAGGTCAACGTAGAAGGCGTCAGCGCCCGGAATGTCCTGTACCTGTGCCCGCGCCTCGCGCTTCTCGCTCATGTTCGAGCCGTCAGCAGTGAACGTCACCGTAACCGAGCTAGTGGCGAACGTAGACACTTAGAACGGCACTCCTGGCAGCGCTGGCGACGGTGGCACCACCGATTGCGACTCGGCCTCAATCATGGCATTGATCACGGCGTTTTGTACCTGCTCCGCGAACCGCTCGCCCATTGTCTCGTCTAGCAGTGCCGGGTTATTGATGTTCACGATCACGTTATTCGCCGTGCCAGGCCCGCCCGCAGCGATGCCTGCCGACGTGCCCTGCAACGCTAGCTCGCCCTTCCGGATAAGGTCGTTCAGATCCTTGCCACCGAAGGCATCCGTCCACGTACCCTGTGTAGCGAGTGCGCCGATCCGCTCGGCAATACCGCCGAGGAACCGAAGGAAGTCTACCAGCGGCTGGATCGTAAAGTTCTCGCTAATCCATTGCCCAACTTGGCGAAAGACCCGCTCAGCCACCGTAGCAATGAACGTAAAGACCGTGAGAAACACTGACCACAACCGCCCTACAGCAGCCGTAATGCTATCAAAGTGCGTGATAACTCCAGCGATAGCCGGCCCAATGACAGGTATTGCCGAGATCATGTCCAGCCAATGGGTCTTGATGAAGTCCACTACCGCAGCAGTCTTGCCCTGTATGTCACCGAAGTTCGTGATCCACGCTGTAGCGAGCGCAGCGACCGCGAGCAGCACCAGCCCTATCGGTGAAAGCAACGCCCCAATGGCGCTAACCATCAAGCCCAATGCCAGCAGTGCCGGGCCGAGCGCGGCAGCAACACCACCGAACGCTATGATGGCTTCCTGCTGCGCTGGCGAGAGCGACCTCCACTTCGCCTCTAGCCCTTCAAGCCCAGGCACAACGTTATTGTTCACGAAGTCAATCGCACCCTGCATGCGCGTCTTGAAGTCGTCCCAATCGCGCAGGATGCCCGCCTCTAGCCGGTTCTGCATGAGCTTCAGTTGATTGTTAGTGGCCGACATTGCCTTCGTAACTTCTTCGCTGAGTGCCGTGTTCTCGTTCCACGCCTGATTGGCGATGGTTGTGCCACGTTCGAGCGAGTCCTGCGATGCAGACAAGTCGAGTAATGTCTCGCGCAATCTGGCCTCTTTGATGTTCAGATCGTCCAGTGCGCTAACTACGCCTGCCGGTCCCTGCTCACCTCGAATGCGCTGCAACCCCTTGATAACCGAAGTAAACGCCTGCGCCGGGTCGGTGTTGACGAGGTTCGCGAACTCGCTTTGACTCGTGCCGGTGACCTTCGCCAGACCCGCGAGCGTGAGCGTTGTCTCGTCACCCGTCTTGGCAACCTGGCTCATCTTCGTATTCGCACCGTCGATCTCGCGCTGATACTTGGCAATCGCTAGCTCGTTCGCCTTGACCACGGATGCAGGCGTGTTGCGGCCAAACTCCTTCTGCCGCAGTACCGCGACCTCCAGACTTCCACTCAGATCGAGGATGCGGTCTTGTAGGTCGCGCACCTTGCTCGCCGCTTCGCTCGTAGCATCGCTGCTCTGGTTAGCCGCAGCGGTCATCTCCACGAAGAACTTGGAGATAGCCGTACCGCCTTCCTCAGCGCGAATGCCGACCTCCGCGAGCGCGGCAGAGATGCCGAGAATGTCGCGCGGGTCAACGCCGAGGGACGATAACGTACCTGCCAACCGACGCGCTAGCTGAGTAATATCGCCTTCTGTACCGCCCATCTTGTTGCCGAGCGCGGTCAGCGCTGAGGCGAAGTTCGCAGCCGCTTCAGGCGCCTGATGGGTCAGGGTAAGAAACCTGCCAACATCATCGGCTAGTTGATCGACCGGCAAGCCGGTCGTAACGCCCAGGCCGGCAATAGCAGCCGTAAACGCTCTGAGTTGCGGCGCACCTTCAATGCCCAATTGGCCTGCAACAGCGGCAATCTGCGCGAGTTCAGCCGCTGACTTCCCGCCACCTTCGATGGACGTACTCAGATCAATAAGCTGAGTACGCAACACGCCGAAGTCGGTATTATCAACCGTCTTTTGAACTGCGGTAAACGCCTCGTCAAAGTCTGAGCCGACCTTGAACACCGTGCCTACGCCGGCCACAATCGGCGCGGTAATCGCCAGCGATAGCGCCCGGCCCGAGCGCGTTAGGCCCGCGCCAACACGCTGCAACGCCCCCGGTAGCGTGTTCAGCGAGTTGACGGCACCGCTCACATCGGCGCCGACCGTTACGAACAGTTCGGCAATAGGGACAGGCATTGCTTAGCCTTGTGCCGCTGGCCTCGATGCGAGCGAGAGCTTCCGCGCGGCTGAACGGCTCTGCGCCCGCTTCTGCGCCTGCTCGCGGTCATGCGCCTCTAGTTGCAGAAACGCAATCCAGTGCGCGAACTCGTTACCGCTCATTCGGCCAACCATCTCCGCGTGCGTCATCTTCAGTTCCCGCGCTAGCTGAAACTCCATTCGCAGCATCGGGTTCTGTCTCAGTGCTTTTGGTGGCCTCCTTGAGCGATGCTTCGGTCAGCCCGGAGGAATCCATCACCGCTTTGAGGATGGTCGAGATAGCCGCCATGCTCTTATCTTGAAGCCTGCCGTAGTCGGCCATCGTAAACTTTGGCTCGACTACGCCTTCTACGAACAGCAGCGCTTCGAGCAAGTCGTTGTCCATCTCCTGCTGACCGTTGAGCGGGTTCCGCCGCATGGCACGCTTGCGTAGCTCGCTCGCCTGCTTCTGGCTGAGCGTGCGAATGACCACACCGGCGCCATCACCCCACTGCGGCACCGCGACCTCGCGCTCTTCAATGTCGCTCGCCGCCCAGATCTGCTCGGCAGTCAGGATGCGTAGCTTTCTTGTGCTCTCCATGCGGCCTCCTTATAGGCGGGATGGCTTATTGACGCCGCTCTAGGCGTCTGTAACGGTTCCGACAATAGCCAGTTCAGCAGTCCACGTCGCCGTGTCGTCGCCCGGCGTATCAATCTCGTAAGACGAGACGTACACCTGGCAACCAATGGCGCGAGTGCCTGCACCTGAGCCAGACGGGCGGTAGATCACTGCCTGGAGCGCTGGCGTGGCCGCTAGCATCATTGCCGAGAGCGTGCCGTCTACTGTCGGGTCGTAGGCACCTTCAAGGCTGATGGTCCCGCCATACGGTCCCACGAGCTTGCTAATCGCGGCACCACCGATTGGATTGATGTCGTTCACGTCGCGTTCAAGGCTGATGTTGACGGACGTGGTGTACGCGCTGATATCGGTGCCGCCGATACTGAACGTCGCAATGTTGCCTGAGCTAAAGGCCATTAGACTCGACCCCTTCCTCTGAGGATCGAGCGGGCGTGGTTAGCGGCGGCTCGTTGCTTAGCGGAGCTTCCCCAGGAAGCGCGGCACCAAGAGTTGTAGCACTGCCCCTCGGCAGACCCCATCTGTACTCGATTGCGCGAACAACTAACAATAACCCTCGCCTCACCTCAGCCCAAAATTGACGGTCGTTCATAGGTCGGCTGGCTGGTACTGAATGCGATAAAACCCGCCGAGATAGACCACCGGCTTGCCGAACTCTTCATCCTTGCGTTGGTGCGGCTGCTCGCGGATGCACGAGGCGATACGTATGTCACGCACCAACACCCCGTTATCAGGCACGCTCAGCAAGTCGTCCAATCTGTCTGCCAATGGTTCGATGGCATCGTACGAGGAACCATCAGCCGCCGCGCGGATCAGGTAGAGCGCATTGGTCAGCCGGCTCGTGCGGGTTCGCACTCGGTCAGAGCCGCCCAGGTAGCTGTAGATCACCATTGGCGAGATGGTGCCCTGCGGCGCGAAGTCAACGAACACCCGTCCGCCCACGGCGTTCGAGAGCGCTGCATCCCCAAAGAATCGGGTGTACAGCCACTGGTTGACTCGCGAAAGGTCTGCACTCATCAGTCCGCTATGTGACTCATGGTGTTGACGAACACGTCGCGCATCGGCTCGACCGAAGGCGTCAGGAATGGCTGCGGCCCCATGAAGCGCGTGCCGTACTCCTGATAGACGCCGTGAGCGGCAGCAACACCTACGACAGCGCTGTAGCCCTGGTCGCTACTGCCGAACAGGGTGATGGAGAACTCGGGCCGGATCTCTTCGAGAATGATCACGTCGCGGTTTACGTTCCGCGCCCGACCAGTCCGCGCCGCGTAGTCGCTCTGCTCGCCGTTGTTGACATAAATACTCTCGGCTAGCGAGGTCGTATCCTTCGGCGCCATCTGCGAGGCCCGTGACTGGATCGTGGCAGCGGTCTCGTTCACCGCTTCCTGAGACTTCGCGGATAGCTGCGCGATCAGCTTACCGATGTTCGCCGTATCGACCCTGACCGTGATGATGTTCACGTAATCTCCGCGCAGACTACGTTTTGCTCCAGCGCTAGACTGCTCAGGCCACCGCTGACCACCTCGAACACACGCGAGCCGACATGAATGCGATCCGTGTTGCGAATGACGGCTGTCACCTCGAACAGGAACTGCCAGTACGAGACTACCTGCACCTGTAGTGTCCCCTCGCGCTCGCGAGGCGTGATCTGGTAGCGACTGAAGCGGCAAGGATAGCTCGCGGCGAGCGTGTACGTATCGGTCGAGCCGCCCGACGTGTCAGGCACCTGAACCCGCCGATAGACCGCCGCCGTCGCGTCCAGCGTTGCCGCGAACGCTGAGCGTAGCCGTGCAATCCCCGCCGCGCTGACAACCATGCCGCTAGCTCGTGCCCAATGCGGTAACCCGCCCGGTGACCGTGGTCGCGCTGCTGAACGTCACCTCGACCATGCCTGTCGCGGGGTTGTTGTAGAGCGTCTTGTCAAACGGCCCCACGCCCTTCGTCGCGCCAGCAGCGATGGTCACCGCATTGTCGGCAATGGCGTACGCCTTCGAGCCGACCGTATACGAGCCGTAGGTGACAAACGTCGCGGTGATCGGGCTACCGCTGCCGTTGGTAATCTCGATCTTGGTGCGGCCATCGTTGGTGAACTGGTTGCCGTTGGTCCCGTCTACGGCAACAGGCGCGGCCAGTGTCACACCATCAGAGTTCACGGTGGCAACGGTGAGTGTCGTGAAGGCCATCTATGCGTTCCTCCGGCGCCGCACAGGTGCATGCGCCGCTGGCACATGATCCTCAGCAAGCTGGCTCACATGCACCGGCTGATTGCAGGTTGGGCACTTGACCGTGTTCTGCCAGCGGTCGCAATGCGGGCAGAGCCAGTCGGCATCCGCGCTGATGGTGAGCGGTTCCTCGTGAACGTGGCCGCAGTGGCGACAGTGCGCCGTATCTGCTGCGACCTCGATCTCCGAGGTCTGAGTTGTCTCTTCGGTGGTCGGTTCTGTCTCGGTCATGGATTCCCCTTTCAGGCGAATGCTGCCGTAGGTCGTCTAAAAGTGGCGATGATCCGCCGTGATGCGAGCGGCAGCGATGCAGCCAGCGCAGCCGAGTTGCCCGAGGTGTCCATCTTCACCGAGAGTTCGGAGCCGATCCTGTACTCGGCCACGCCTGGTATCGCCAGATCACTCGCCGTGCCTTCGGCCCCGGCCACGGTCCCGCTCGCGCCGCCAGCAATCTGCCCTGCAATCGTCAGGCATAGCTCGCGGATCTCCAGCGGGCGGTTCGCCAACGTGCAGTAGCCAAACGCGCCAGTGACCGCGAGCGTGGCCTCAGCGTACGGATAGGACCAGATCACGTCCCAACGGTTGCTGAGCGCGGTGCGGTTGATCGTGGTGTACGGCCTGCCATCCGCCACCGCATTCCTCGGCCCGAGCCAATAATCCTGGCCGACAACCCACGTTGACTCGTACACGCCATCACCGTTCGTGTCAGCCATGACCGAGGTCACGCTGAGCGCATCGTCTATGGTGATCTGGCTGTACGGAAGTGGGCCGAGGTAGTAATAGCGGGTCTCGGTCACCGAGTAGAACCGGCGACCGATAACCCGATCTATCCAGCGTGATGCGGCCTCCAGCGTATCGCTGAGCACCGGCTCGCGCTCGTCGTTGAACTCAAGCCCAAGCCGGTCCATCAACTCGAAGGTGGTCGCGTACGCATTCGCCACGGTGAGCTAGTCGTCGTCGCCCTTCTTCATGGTCCGGGCCTTGTTGGCGGGCGGTTCCTCGACGGCCTTCGCCTGCTCGACTTGCTGCCCGTCCGCGCCCGTGCCTAACTCGCGCGGCTCGTCGTCGTCTTTGTCGCCAGACTTCTTCGGCGCCTTCAGCCCGTACTGCTTGGCTTCCTCGTCTGAGACTTCGCCGCCTTCGTTGACGAAGAGGAAGCGAGCTTCCGGGCCATCCTCGACCACCTTCGTCCGATCCTCGTTGAAGTACAGCCGCTTATCGCTATTGAATGGCATCTCTTGGCCTCCGACCAGAATGCCCATCCGCGCCGGGCCAGGGTACAAACCCTCGCACCCGGCGCAGATCGGGCATGGCATTGTTTAGGTTTGTGCGCCCACAACCGTCCAGACAGGCACGAGCGCGGTCCCGGTATTGATGTACGCCTTGCCGTTCGTCACGTCTGTAACGATTGCGCCCACCGGCGCACCACGGTTGGAAGCGTCAACACCTGGCGTGGTTTCAGCCACCGCGACCGTTGGCGAGGTGCCGGTCAGGCTGTTATTCGCCACGGTCATGGTGCTGACTGCCTTGTTGGCGAGGTTGCCAGCGAAGGTCACCGTCGCCGTGCCGATACCTGCCGTCATGGTGCCCACCGCTGTCGTCACACCACCCGTGCCGATGTTCGGCAACGCTTCGAGCGCTGCGTCAATCGACGCGATGAGCGTGGCGTTCGTGGCGTTCCACGGAATTGCTGCCGTGGTGAAGCCTTCAAACGTGAGTTTGAAGTCGCCGCCCGTTGGCGTGCCGCCAATGGTGATCGTCTGAACCTCAGACGTGCCCACACCAGGGACGCCGGCTGAGGTGAGGCCGTAATAGACCCCCTCAATGATCTTGCCGCCGGTGATGATTGCCATTGCGGCCTCCTAGATACCTGTCACCGTGCAGAACGCCGAGGGACGGTACACCGCGAGCGCGAGGCGTTCCTCGGCCAGGATGGCAACCTTGTTCTCAATGAAGTAGGTGCCATGCTCCGTGCTCAGCGTGATGGTGATGCCTTCGCGGCGCAGCACCTCGGCGTATGGGCGGAACGCGCCCACGAGGCCAGTGTTCTGCGTCATGGCTGTCGTCTGGCGAACCGGCAGGCCCCAGATACGATCCGGCCCCTCGTCGCTCGGGTTGCCCCAGATATACATGCCGTCCGCCGTGCGGAGCAGCTTGATATCGGTCCAGTCGTTCGGATGCAGGACAACACCAGTCGGCTCAGCAAAGCCCGAGCCGCCCGCGCCACGGATCAACTGCATGGCCTTGTAGATCGAGTCTGGCGTAGGATCGGCGCCCTTCGCCTGCGTCTGGATGCCTGAGCGATTCAGGATGCCTCGCAGGTTCGGTGCTGAGCCGTCGCCGTTGAGGATCTGCGCCTCTTCGGTGCGCTGGACCATGAAGGCGAGCCGACCACGGATCTGCGATTCGAGGAAGCTCACGTCTGCGAGCGCTTCGCTCGTGGCTGGAATCCACGTCGCGATCTTGCGGACAGACTCGGTACGCAGCGTCCATGCGAGCGCTGACTCTGGCTTCGTGCCGCCTTCAGCGACCGTGGCAGACGAGTTCGTAACCGTCGTTTCCTCGTAGTACTCGACGGTGTTGTTATCGGTCTGGCCTTGCAGCATGAGGTCGGCAGTCGTCCGATCCTCTAGCGCCATGTTGACCAGTCCGCGCCGGTCGGCCTGCGCGTTGACCGTGGTCAGCGTGATCAGCGTCTTGAAGTCTGCCGCCGGCAGTTCCATCGTCACCGAGCGCACCAGGCCGTCGCGGAAGCTCTTGTAGTTCTTGTTCTCCTGCAACATCTGCTTCAGATGCCACGGCTTGAACTCTTTGGGCTGCGCTGATGGCGTACCGCCGCTGAACTGCGGTCGGCTGGCTGGCGTGCTGCTCATCTCCATCTTGGCTTCGTTGAGCGCAGAGATAGCTGAGATCTTCTCCAGCCGATCAACCTCCTGCCCTAGCTCGGACAGTTCGCGGTTGCGCTTGTCGATCTCAGCGGCCTTGTACGCCGTGTCGCCATAGATGCTGGTCACCTTGTCCATGTCGAGGTCAGGGCCAGCCTCAACGAAGATCTCGTGCAGTTCCTTCTGCTTTGCCGCGAGGTTCTCGCGCAGATCGGTCAATGAAGGCATGTCGGGTCGCTTCCTTTATGTGGTCAGAGTGGGGTGCTGCGCCGCTATCGCCTGGAACTTCGCGTACAACTCGGCCAGAACAGGATCCACGCTCTTCGGCGTTGCATCTGCCGGAGCTTCACCTTCAGCCGGTGGTGCGAGTTCCTCTTTGACGCGCGGTGCTGTTTCTTCGAGCAGCGCCTGTATCTCTTCGATTGCCATGCTGAGCGAATCCTTCACTCCAGCAATCTTGGTGCGCCGCCCCTCGCTAATCGGCCTACCTTCTTTCAAACGCACGTCCGACCCGGACTTGACGCGCTCTAGCCATTCCTCCAAGGCGACCCGCACTTGTTCGGAATGCTCATCGAAGGGAATGCCGAAACCCTTGACCCCTGTCAAGCCTGCCTGGCGCAACATGGGTACGTTCACTTGTGAAACTTCAAAGAGTCTCACCTTGAGAATGTGTCGGGCGCCGTCCTTGAACTCAGCGCCTCCTGGCTCGATAGCGTAGCCAATGCTCAGCCCAACGGACTTACCGCGAGCGAGGCGTTCCTGAGCTATCGTACGCGCGGCCTGAGCGGTGGGAGTCGAGTGATACTCGGTCTGCATCCACAGCCCGCGATCATCCTCTTTCGCGTCTACGATGGTGCCGATAGCACCAGCCGAGACACTTCCCCAATTGTGCCCATCGCTGATGAAGCCGTTGGTTACGAACTGATCGAGCGTCCCGGCGAATGCGCCAGGATCAACAACGTCGCCACCGTCATCGAGAATGCCGAACATGCTGCCATACCCGGCAAAACCGCCATTCGCGGCACCTGTGGCTTTTAGTTCACCTTGCCAGGACTTGTAGAGCAATTGAAAGGCCCTCATCGCTGCAAAGGCCACGATTGGCAGCGACAAGGGCACGAAGTGAGCGGTTTATAGGTTTGTGAGCGCTAGTATAGCGCAGCGTTCTCAGGCGTCTAGCACGGTCAGTC
>Ga0070690_100000929_pt1 | contig 14915 bp, 12 predicted proteins | sample KBSS33HmetaG_FD_64671 | JGI IMG/M metagenome (GOLD analysis project Ga0070690, IMG submission 64671) | Switchgrass rhizosphere microbial communities from Kellogg Biological Station, Michigan, USA - KBS S3-3H metaG | ecosystem: Host-associated > Plants > Roots > Rhizosphere ... | reverse complement strand
GGGGTAGGACTTCCGGGTCTTCGGGGTAGGTCCTTTGTGCGCTTGCTATCACGGCGAGCCCCCGTCTAATATCCCTTTCTCCTTTGCAACTCAAGGCGTTGAAAGGTGTCCTCCATGAGCGGTCTCGAGTTACTCCTGGAGTATCTGACTAAGTATTTTCCGATTCTCCTGTTTATCTTCATTGCCCTCGCATTTGGGGTCGTCACACTGCTATTGAGCTATCTGGTCCAGCCCAAATATCCTGAACCCGAGAAGCTCTCCGCCTATGAATGCGGATCCGAACCCTTTTCCGATGCCAGGATGCCGTTTCCGGTTCGCTACTATATCTTCGCCATGTTGTTCGTCATTTTTGATATCGAGGTCATCTTTCTCTATCCCTGGGCGGTGGTCTTCAACGACATCAACAAGGTCAGTATTATCGGGCTGGTCGAGATGATGATTTTCATCGCCTTGTTCCTCGTTGCCTACGTGTACGCCTGGCGGAAGGGAGCATTGGAATGGGACTGATTCAACTCGGGCGTCATGACAAGGACGGAGCGCCGGACGTCATTACGACGACCGTCGAGAAGGCCGTCAATTGGGCGCGCAAAGGTTCGCTCTGGCCAATGACGTTCGGGCTAGCCTGTTGCGCCATCGAAATGATCGCCGCCGTCTCCTCACGTTATGACATGGACCGGTACGGTGCCGGCGTCTTCCGCGCCTCTCCCAGACAATCGGATCTGATGATCGTCGCGGGTACGGTATGCCGCCGCATGGCGCCCGTGATCCGCAAAATTTACGACCAGATGCCGGAGCCGAAGTACGTCATCGCGATGGGCTCATGCGCGACCTCGGGCAATATCTATGACAGTTACAGCGTGGTGCAGGGCGTCGATCGCTTCGTGCCGGTGGATATCTATGTCCCCGGGTGTCCGCCGACTCCTGAGGCGCTCTTCGATGGAATTCTCAAGCTGCAAGAGCGCATCATGCAAAAACGCGTGTTCGTGAAACAGCCGGACCAGGTGAAGGCCGCGTTAAAAGCCTAATCTTATGTCGCTTCAGTTGTTGTCAGATCGGCTTCAAGAACACTTCGCCGTCGGATTCGTGAAGGCCGTTGAGTGGCGCGGCGATTTGGCCATCACCGTGACAAGAGACAAATTGCACGAGGTCGCGCAGTTCTTGCGCGACGATCCCGCCATGGACTTCGACTATATCGTGCATGTGAGCTCGGTCGACTGGCCCGACGACGAAGAGCGATTCGAAGTCGTCTACGAGTTCTATTCGATCAGAAAGCGGCACCGGATTCGCCTGAAAACCCGTGTACCGGAATCAGATTGCATCGTGGATTCGCTCACCGATCTGTGGAAGGGCGCCGACTTCATGGAGCGCGAAGTCTACGACATGATGGGGATTCGTTTTCGACGCCATCCCGACCTCCGCCGCATCTTGATGCCCGACGACTACACGGAGGGCTACCCATTGCGGAAGGATTTCCCGGTGCGCGGGAAGGGTTGGCGCGACACGTTTGAGTTCCTGGACGAAACCCGGTAGACGCATCACCAATGGCTTTCGAAGACCAAAGAACCACCGTTTATAAAGTCGATCCGACGCATCCCGAGAGTGAAACGCTCCCGACGTTGCGGACGGAGGAACTGTTGCTCAACATGGGGCCGCAGCATCCGAGCACGCACGGCGTTCTCAAGGTCATCCTGGAGTTGGAAGGCGAGCGGCTGGTGAAATCCACGCCGGTCATGGGGTTCCTCCACCGGGGCGTCGAGAAGCTCGCGGAGGATGGCACGTATCATCAGTTTATTCCGCACACCGACCGTCTCGATTATGTGTGCGCGATGTACAATAATTTCGCCTACTGCCGCGCGGTCGAAAAGTTGATGAACATCACCGTTCCGGACCGCGCCGAATACTTGCGCACCATCGTCGCGGAAGTGCAGCGCATCATCGGGCACCAGTTTTGGCTGGGCACGCAAGCGCTCGATATCGGCGCCATGACGGTGTTTTTTTATTGCTTTCGGGACAGGGAAATTTTGCTCGACTGGTTTGACGAGCTGTGCGGCGCGCGTCTGACCACGAGCTGGTACCGCATCGGAGGCGTGGAACGCGACTTTACTCCCTCACTGTTCGCGAAGCTCAAACAGTTTCTGGATTATTTTCCGCCGAAGATCGACGAGTACATCGTGTTCCTCGAGAAGAACCGCATCTGGGTCGCCCGCACCAAAGGCGTGGCGGTGGTGTCCGCCGAAGACGCCGTGAGTTTCGGGCTGAGCGGCCCCACGCTTCGCGGTTCAGGAGTGGATTATGACTTGCGGAAGGCGGAGCCGTATTCGGCTTACCCCAAATGCGAGTTTAGCGTTCCGCTGGGGAAGAACGGGGACACGTACGACCGATATTGGATCCGGGTCATGGAGCTGTATGAGAGCGTGAAGATCATCAAGCAGTGCTTGGAGCAGATTCAGGACGGCCCGATCATGGCCGACGTGCCCAGCGTGACGCTGCCTCCGAAAGAGCGGGTCTTTACGAATCTAGAATCCATGATCCAGCAGTTCAAGCTTTTTTCACAGGGCTTCGATGCCCCGCCGGGAGAGATCTATTGCGGCACCGAGGCCCACAAGGGCGAGCTGGGTTTTTATATCGTGAGCACAGGGGGTGGGAAGCCTTATCGCCTCAAGATCCGCGCTCCCTCATTCATACACATGGGTGCCTTCGACCATATGTCGAGAGGCTATATGATCGCCGACGCGATCACGTTGTTCGGCACCTATGACATCGTGATGGGAGAATGCGACCGCTAAAACAGGAACGCAGTGCGTTGAGGAACTATGGGATTGAAACCAGCCACAAATCCGGACGTTGAAGCCGCGACGATCGAATTGAGCATCGACGGCAAGACCGTCACGGCCAAGGACGGCGTATCGCTCTACGACGTGATCTCGAGCACAGGCAAGATCATACCGGCGATGTGTTACCACTATACCTTTGATCCATTCGGCTCCTGCGGCATGTGCCTCGTGATGCAGGAGGGCAAGAAGGCGCCGGTGCGTTCGTGCACGGCCAAAGCCGCGGCGGGAATGATCATCCGTACTGAAGGCGACGATCTCTTCCAGGCCAGAAAAAAAGCCGTCGAGAAGCATTTGTCCGTCCATCCGCTGGACTGCCCGGTCTGCGACGCCGACGGCCATTGCGAACTTCAAGACATGGCCTTTCAGCATGGCGTGACCAATCTGGCCAATGCCAAACAGAAATTCATTCCCGAAGACACTCGAAGTCCTGTGCTGGATTTCAACATGAATCGCTGCATTGCCTGCGCCGAGTGCATCAACGTGTGCAAGGACGTGCTGATGATCGATGCCCTCCAATTCATGAAGAAGGGCGGCTTCAACCAGGTCGTGGCCAAGGGCGACCTCCCGCTCGCGTGCGAATTCTGCGGGGACTGTCTGGCCGTCTGTCCCGTCGGCGCGATCACCAACAAATTTTCGAAATACCTTTACAAACCCTGGCAGATCAAAAAGACGACCACGACCTGCAACTACTGCGGGGACGGCTGCCAGATGTACCTCGAAACCAAAGACACGGAAGTCATCCGCGTGACGTCGCCGCTGTCCTGGAAGAATAAATGGGGCGATCGGTCGGATACTGCCAAGGGTCATGGCGGACTCTGCGTCAAAGGACGGTTCGGCTTCGAATACATTGATGCACCGGCGAGGTTGAAGCGGCCTTTGCTGCGCAAAGGCAACCAACTGGTGGAGGTGCCATGGCTGGAGGCCATGCATACCGTCGTCGACCGGTTCGCCGACATCCGCAAGAAGCATGGACCCGACGCCATCGCCGGCCTCATCACGGCACGCTGCACCAACGAAGAGTTGTACCTGTTCCAAAAGCTGATGCGTGTGGCCTTCCGGACGAACAATCTGGACAGCAGCGCCCGGTACGGACATATGAACTTTGTCCGCGCCTCGAAGCTAGCGCTGGGGATCGGCCGCACCGTGAACGACTGGGAGGACCTCACCAAAGCCAAGGCGGTGCTGGCAATCGGCTCGAACCTCACCGAAACCAACCCGCTGACCTCTGTCCGGATCAAGGAAGCCGTACGCGTGTACAAGGCGCAGCTGATCGTATTCGATTCCGCCGTCACCAATCTCGCCAAACTGGCTTCCCATCCGTTCCTGATCAAGCCCGGCACAGAAGGGCTGCTCATCGATGGCCTTATCAAAGCGGCTATCGAACTGGATCTGGTCGATGAAGTGAGCGTAAAGAGGCATCCGCAGGCGTTTGCGGCACTCAAGTCCGCCATCAGTTCGGTGTCGCTCGAGCAAGTGGCGTCCAAGACCGGGGTTGCGGTCGATCAACTCAAGGAGGCCGCGGCAATTTTTGCAGAGTCCCCACGCTCGATCATTCTCTGCGCCGAAGGCATTGTCCGACAGGCCGACGGCTATCAGAACGTGCTGAAGCTCATGGACCTGGCCTGGATTACCGGCAAACTAGGACGACCCGGCTGCGGCGTGACCACGGTCACCGAAGAACCTAACGAGCAAGGCGCCGCGGACATGGGCGTAGCACCTGAGTTCCTTCCTGGTCTCGCCTCCTTCGATGACCAGGCCGTGCGTGACAAGTTGGCCAAGGCCTGGGACGCGACGTTGCCTGCGGCGGGAAGTGGCGCCCACTTGATGGAAATCCTCAAGCAGTGCCGCAGCGGACAGATCCGCGCGCTGTATGTCGTCGGAGAGAACCCCTTGGCCACACTGCCGGCCTCGATGGAGGTGCGAGCGGCTTTGGATCGTTTGGAGTTGTTGGTCGTCCAAGACCCGTTCCTCACCGAAACCGGACAAATGGCCCACGCGGTGTTCCCGGCCACAACGTCGGCAGAAAAGGACGGGACGTTCACCAACCTTGAAGGACGCGTGCTCCGCGTGCGGCAGGGGATGGATGCCATCGGAGAAAGCGTGCCGGATTGGCAGATTCTCAGCGCCTTGGCCAACGGCCTCGGCTGCCAGTGGGAATACGAATCGGCCAACGATATTCAATCTGAGATCATGAAGCTGTTACCGGGCTACTACAACCTCGGTCAGCCGAAAAAAATCATCCCCAGCCCCGACCAGTACCTGTCGAACGGCTACGCGGCCGCCGCCGCGGCCCGTTACAAGGGGGCGCGTTCGGAGAACACCCGGCCATTTACCCTGCTGATGGGACAGCTGCTATATCACTCCGGCAAAATGTCCACGTTCGCACCCGGATTGATCAGGATCGGTCCCAATACCGGCCGGATCCGTATGAACCCGGGGGACATGGAGCGCCTGGGGATTCAGGAAGGAGCCATGGTGAAACTCACTTCTGATCGCGGCACATTGCAAATAGGCGTGGAACGCGACCAGACCGTCGCACCCCATACATGTTTTTTCCCGGAGCATTTCAACGAACCGCCTGTGAAAGACCTCATGTCAGTCCATGCGGACGCAGTCACCGGCGTGCCGTCGTTCAAGCGAACAAACGTGACGATTGAAAAGGCCTAGAGCGCTGTCATGACGGTCAGGACATGGACAAGAAAGTTCCTTCACGCGGCCCTCTTCTACGAAATCTGGGATGCCATGAAGGTCACGTTCAAGCACATGTTCCACAAGCCCATCACATTTCAGTATCCCCGCGAGCAACGGGCCATTCCCGATACTCACCGGGGAGCGTTGGGGTTGCTACGCTATGACGACGGCCGCGAACGCTGCGTCGGCTGTGATCTCTGCGAAGCCGCCTGTCCTTCCCGTTGCATTAAGGTGATAAGCGCCGAAGATCCGGACCGCCCCCTTCAACGGTATGCCACTGAGTTTTACATTGATATCACCAAGTGCGTGTTCTGCGGGTACTGCGTGGAAGCCTGCCCGGTGAACGCCTTGGCCATGACCAAGATGTACGAGTTTTCCACGCACGATAAGCGGACGCTCCTGTTCGACAAAACACGCCTCTACGACATCGGGGAACGGCACCTTGATGACGCCAAAAAATATTTGTACGCGCACAATCAGGAAAAGAACATCGAGGAAAGCCGTGAATACCGGTACTACTTTCCGCAATCCGTCGTGAAGCCGACCCAATCCGCGCCCAAACATTTGAGCTGAACGCCATGATGGTCGTGTTCTTCACTTATTTTGCGCTGATGAGTATGGCCGCTGCCGTACTCACCGTCGCCTTGAGGAACCCGGTCCATTGCGGCTTGGCGCTGTTGGCGCTGCTGCTCCATGTCTCCGGCCTGTTCGTTCTCCTCAATGCCGAGTTTTTGTGGGCCGTCCAGGTCGTGGTGTACGCCGGCGCCATTCTCGTACTCTACTTGTTCGTCCTGATGTTGCTGAATCTCAAGACGGACGAGCGCTATTTCCACAGCACCTATCTGTACTTTGTGGTTCCAACCGTGCTGGGCTCGCTCTACGTGCTGGCGCTGCTCTTCAAGTCTCCCTACCGGGGCGCGAAGGGCGATGCACCTGCCAGCGCCGTGCTGCAAGAGGGCGACACCTATGCCATCGGCATGAAAATGTTCAGTGATTACCTGTTGCAGTTTGAAATCGTCGGGATTTTTCTTCTGGGCGCCATCATTGGGGCAATCGTGCTGGCGAAAACGCCGAAACCGATCGGCGGGCGAACGAATGGTGAGCTGTGAGGAGTGACAACCTGCCAAAGCGGCGAGTCACTCGCGCGGTATCGGTCGCACGGTATTCATCGCAAATCGTATGATCCCTCTAAGCGCGTACGTGACGGTCAGCGCCGTGCTGTTCATTACCGGGTTGCTCGGCGTATTGATCAGGCGGAACTTCATCATCGTGCTGATGTCGGTGGAGATCATGTTGAACGCGGCAAACATCAACCTCGTCGCGTTTTCCTATTATCTGGAGTCCATGGCCGGACAGCTCGTAGCACTGTTTGTCATTGCCATCGCCGCCGGAGAGGCCGCTGTCGGGCTTGCCATCATCATCGTCGTCTTCCGGGGCAAAATCTCCACAAACGTCGACGAGATGAACCTCTTAAAGTGGTGATGAGGCGCAGCTAGCGAAGATGACCGATCTCCTGATCAAGCTCATTCCCGTCTTCCCCTTGCTCGCGGTCATTGCCAACGGCGTCTTCGGCCGCTATCTCTGGTCCCACGAGTGGGCGCACCGTCTGGCGTGGGGCTCAGTCGGCTTGTCGTTCCTCTGTACTATCGGGGTGTTTGCCGACGTCGTCCGCACCGGCACCCCGCACGAAGTTGTCGCCTACCAGTGGATCTTCGGCGGAGATCTCACGATTAATCTGGCCTATCTTGTCGACCCGCTCACCTGTGTGATGCTGCTCGTGGTGACGGGCGTAGGGTTTCTCATCCACGTGTATTCGGTCGGGTACATGCATGGGGAAGACGGATTCACTCGCTTCTTCACCTATATGAATCTCTTCATGGTGTCGATGCTGTTGTTGGTAATGGGCAACAATTACGCGGTGCTCTTCATCGGCTGGGAAGGCGTCGGCCTGTGCTCCTATCTGTTGATCGGTTACTACTACGACAAGGTGTCGGCGGCCAAAGCGGCCACCAAGGCGTTCGTCGTCAATCGTATCGGGGACGCTGGATTCCTGCTCGCGATCTTCCTCGTCTTCATCAATTTCAAGACCCTCGACTATACAAAGGTGTTTGCCCAGACCGCCCACCTGTCGCCCGAGATGGCCACGGCCATCGCCCTGTGCCTCCTCGTGGGAGCCGTCGGCAAGTCGGCGCAAATCCCTCTATACACCTGGCTGCCGGACGCCATGGAGGGCCCCACGCCGGTCAGCGCGCTCATCCATGCCGCTACGATGGTCACCGCGGGCGTCTACATGATCGTCCGCAACCATCTGATCTTCGATCTCTCGCCTGTCGCGTTGGGCGTCGTCGGCGTGGTCGGCGGGGTCACGGCCCTCTTTGCCGCGACGATCGGTCTGGTGCAAAACGACATCAAGCGTGTGCTGGCCTATTCGACGGTCAGTCAGCTGGGCTACATGTTCCTTGGGGCCGGCATCGGTGCCTACACGGCCGCGATTTTCCATCTGATGACGCACGCCTTTTTCAAGGCCCTGTTGTTTCTGTCGGCTGGCTCGGTCATCCATGCGTTGTCCGGCGAACAGGACATCAGGAAGATGGGCGGCCTCAGTCACAAAATCCCCTGGACGCATAAACTGTTCTTCATCGGCACGATTGCCATCGCCGGGATTCCGCCTTTTGCAGGATTTTGGAGCAAGGACGAGATCATGGCCCATGCGTTTACGCACCACCACTATGTGCTGTACGCCATGGCCGCCATCGGCGCGCTTCTGACCTCCTTCTACATGTTCCGGCTGACCTATCTGACGTTCTACGGCAAATCCCGCATGGATCACCACACCGAAGCGCATGTGCATGAATCGCCAATGGTGATGATCGGTCCCCTGATGGTGCTGGGCCTCTTGTCCCTCGCCGGTGGTTTCATCGGCTTTCCTCCGGACCATGGCTGGCTGCACGGCTTCTTGGCGCCTGCGGCGGGCGCCAGCACGGAACATGAGGCCAGCACCGGCCTGGTCCTGACCCTCATGATGATCGCGAGCGGCATTGCCCTCTTCGGATGGGCCCTGGCCCACTATCTCTACAGCATGAACCCCACTGCTCCGGAACGTTGGGCCGCGAAAGCAGGCGCGCTCTACACGACGCTTTTGAACAAGTACTACATCGACGAGCTCTTCGACGTGCTGTTCGTCGAACCAACGAAGAAATTGGGGCGGGCTCTTGACTGGTTTGATCGAGTGGTTGTGGACGGGATCGTTCGTGCAATCGGGCAATTGGCCGAATTGGGCGCAGAAGGGTCCACCTGGGTGGAAAAGCATGTGATTTACGGCGGGATCAATGTGATCGGGTACGGCAATCATCTGATGGCCAGGCAGTGGCGCCAGCTGCAGAGCGGCATGGTGCACCATTACGCGGCCATCATCGTCGCCGGATTATTCCTGCTCGCGGTCGTGATTCAACTCATCATACAACGGTAGACGACGGCATTATGTTAGAACAGCTGGATTCCACGTTTCCGATTCTCACCTGCCTCCTCTTTTTCCCACTGGTCGGCGCCGCCGTGCTCTGGCTCTTCGACGACGAGGACATGATCCGGACCTCGGCCTTGACGATTTCCCTCGTCGAATTGGCGTTGGCCGTGTTCGTCCTCATGCGCTTCGTCCCGGACTCCCCCGCCATGCAGTTTGTCGAGCATGTCCGCTGGATTCCGGCCCTGGGCATCAGCTACCACCTGGCGGTGGACGGGATTAGCGTGCTCTTTGTCGGATTGACTGCCTTTCTGACCGTCTTGGTGGTGATTTATTCCTGGGACACGATTCGATACCAGACGAAACTGTACATGATGGCGTTGCTGGCCCTTGAAACAACGACCATGGGTGTCTTCATCTCGCTGGATCTGATTCTCTTTTTTGTATTTTGGGAGTTGATGCTGATTCCCAGCTATTTCCTGATCAAACTCTGGGGCGGCGGAGCCGAGCGGCATTATGCGGCGTTGAAATACGTGCTGTACACACTGCTCGGCAGTGTGTTCATGCTGGTCGGCATTGCCCTGCTAAACATCAACTACCATACCTATGCCACGCTGCATCACATGGACCAGCCCTACTCGTTCGATCTGCTTGAACTTCTCGCCATCCCGATCCCGCTCTCCCAGCAGATCCTGATTTTCTGGCTGATGTTCATGGGATTCGCCTTCAAGGCGCCGGTTTTCCCGTTTCACACCTGGCTGCCGGATGCCTTGCTCGAAGGCCCTATTGGGATGGCGGTGGTGCTGGCCGGCATTAAACTCGGGACCTTCGGATTCATGCGCTTCAGCATTCCCTTGCTGCCCGAAGCAGCGAAGAGTCCGACCGTGGTCTCCGTCATGATGGGCCTCGGTCTTGCGGCGATCGTCTACGGGGCCCTCAACGCACTGATCCAACCGGACTTCCGGCGGCTGCTCGCGTACAGCAGCATCAGCCACCTGGGGTTCATCGTGGTCGGCCTGTTTGCGCTGAACTACCAGGGCCTGCAGGGCAGCCTCTTGACCATGATCAATCTCGGCTTCAGCACCGCCGGGCTGTTCTTCATCGCGGGTTTTCTGCACACCCGTCAACAGACCACTCAGCTCACGGCCTTCGGCGGGATGGCCAAACATACGCCGTTGCTCGCGTCGTTTTTCCTTTTGATCGGACTGGCCTCCATCGGTCTCCCGGGCACCAATGGATTTGTCGGCGAATTCTTGATCCTCTTGGGCGCCTTCAAGGCGCACTGGATCTACGGGACCATCGCTGTCACCGGCGTCATCACTGGTGCGGCGTATTTTCTATGGTATTACGAACGGGCGATCCTGGGGCCGGTCGGCAAGGCCGTTCGGGAATCCATCGGTGACCTGCACCTCCGCGAGACCGTGATCGCGCTCTCGTTGTCCATCATGATCCTGTGGATCGGGCTGTATCCCGCTCCCTTTCTCCGCATGATGAACGGGTCGGTGCAGGCGCTGGTCGACCGGATCGAGCATGGCAGAGTCGCCGCCCTCGAAGGGCACGGGCAACAGGTGAAGGAGAATCGGCCAGCGGACCATACGCCGCTCGCCGCTCGTCCCGAGGCACTCGCCGGGGATTCGCTATGAGCGACTACCTCCTGCTCTATATCCTCTTCGCGCCGTTCGCCGGGGCCATCGCGCTGATTTTTGCCTCCAACCGTCAGCCCATGCTGGTCAGAGGCATTGCTGCGGGCTCAGCGGGCATCTCACTGCTCGCCTCGTTGTATCTCTTCTATGCCTACGATCCGGTGAAGGGTGGATTCCAGTTCATTCAAAAATTTGAGTGGTCGCGGCAGCTCGGCATCGCCTTGCACCTGGGTGTTGACGGCATCGGCACCCCGCTGGTCCTGGCCTCTTCGATTCTCCTGTTTGCCGGGATTTTCGTGTCCTGGCATATCAAGGACCGGACGAAGGAGTTCTACATCTGGCTGCTGATCCTGGCCGCCGCCACGATCGGCGTATTCATGTCATTGGATCTGTTTTTCCTCTACTTCTTCTATGAAATGTCCGTCATTCCCATGTACCTGCTGCTGGGCATGTGGGGCAGCCATACGAAGAAATATTTGGAAATGACCGATCAGGAAGGGCTGAAGCAGCGGGACTCCGTCGGCTTCATCTTCAATTTTGCCGCCAACAGCAAAGAATATGCGGCGATGAAGCTCGTGCTCTTCCTCTCCGCGTGGGCCGTCGTGGCGCTGATGGGCATTTTATTGATCTATCGCTATTCGGGGCTCAACACCTTCGACATCTTACAACTGCGGGAACACGCCAAGCTGATGAACATTCCGGTGCTCGGGACGACGCTGGACCGGATTATCTGGGTACTCATTTTCTTCGGCTTCGCCTCGATTGCCCCGCTCTGGCCGCTCCATTCCTGGTCGCCGGTCGGCCATGCGGCAGCGCCTGCCGCCACCAGCATGCTGCATGCCGGGGTCTTGATGAAACTCGGTCACTTTTCGATCATCCGAGTGGCCTTCGAAATCCTGCCGGATACGACGCGGGAGATGATGCCGATCGCCGCCGTCCTCTGTATCTTCAGCATCATCTACGGAGGGTTTGTCGCCTTTTATGCCAAAGACACGAAGTACGTGATCGGCTATTCGAGCTCGAGCCACATGGGATATGTCTTCCTCGGCATGGCGGCACTGAACTATATCGGGTTGAGCGGAGCGGTCATCTACATGTTTGCACACGCGATGGCAACGGGTATGCTCTTCGCCATGGCCGGCTGGGTCTACGATCAGACGCATACCAGGGATATTCCATCGCTCGGAGGACTCTCCAATCGCATGCCCTTCATCGCCGGCTGTTTCGTCATTGCCTGCATGGCGTCCGTGGGTATGCCCGGGACGGTGAATTTTATTGCGGAAGTGATGATCATCGTCGGCAGCTGGGATAAGTATCCCTTCCAAGTCATCATCGCGGTCATCGGCATCGTCATTACGCTGGCCTATTTGTTCCGCATGATGCGCGGCCTGTTCTACGGTCCGATGGATCAAAAGTACAGCCACTCGCACGACGCCGTAGCCGTGGTGGACCGCATTCCACTGCTGATCATGATCCTGGTGAGCATCGGGTTCGGCCTCTTTCCGATGCATATGTATGACGTCGTCCGCTCCGGCGTCGACCCGCTCGTCGCCAAAATCACGTTGGTGCAACCGGTGACCGCTAGCGACCCGCCATCGGCGGATCTGGTCTCCGCAGCCACGGAGGGATCCCGGGTGACCCCTCGCGCGGCACGGAGGTCTGAATGACCTTTTCCCTGACCCTGTCCTCTTCCGATCTGCTGCTGCTGCTGCCGGAGATCTTCCTGACCTGCTGGCTCTGCATCGTGCTGATCGTCGACTTCGCGTTCCCGCGCCTCCCGAAGGAAAACCTGGCGTATTTGAGCGTCGCCGGCCTGATCGGTACATTGGGCTGTCTCGCCTGGTTCGACTTCTCCGGTATCACCGGCACGCTGTTCTCCAACATGTTCGTCGTCGACCGGCTGGCGCTCTTCTTCAAGATTTTCATCGTCTCCGCCACGATTCTGGTCATTTTGTCCTCGATTGAATTCATACACCGCTTCACGTTCTTCCGCGGTGAATACTACTTCCTTGTCGTCATGTCGGCGCTGGGCATGATGTTCATGGCCTCGGCCAATGATCTGTTGTCGGTCTTTATTACGCTGGAATTCTCGACGTTCGGCTTCTATGTCCTCGTCTCGTACTTGCGCGAAGACGTCGCCAGTAATGAGGCCGGCCTGAAATTCTTTATTCTCGGGGTCTTCGCCGCCGGCCTGTTGGCCTACGGCATCAGCCTGGTTTATGGGGAAACCGGTCAGCTGGTGTTCTCCGACATGAAATCCCTGCAGATTACCCCCGGGCTGATCATCGGATTCCTGCTCATCTTCGGTGCGCTCGGATTCAAGATCGGAGCGGTGCCGTTTCATTCCTGGATTCCCGACACCTATCACGGCTCTCCGACACCGGTCACCGCGTTTCTTTCCATCGCACCAAAAGGCGCGGCGTTCGCCATTCTCCTGCGCATGTTCTTTGTGGCGCTCGGCACGTTCAAGCCGACGTGGGTGCTGCTGATGATCGGGGCCTCGATCCTGTCCATGACCTACGGCAACATCGTGGCCATCGCGCAAAAGAACATGAAGCGGCTGCTCGCCTACTCGGGGATCGCGCAAGTCGGCAATGTGTTGATCGGGCTGGCTGCGGGAACAAAAATGGGCAACGATGCCATTTTGTTCTATCTGCTGACCTACCTGTTCGCGAACCTCGGGGCGTTTGCGGTGATCATCGCGGTCGCCCAGGCCATCGGCAGTGAAGAAATCGACGACTACAGCGGTCTGGGCCGGCGATCGCCATTTCTCGCCTTTTCCATGTTGATCTTCCTGCTCTCGCTGGCAGGTGTCCCGCCCTTGGCCGGCTTCATCGGGAAACTGTACATCTTTCTGGCAGCAATCAAGGAGGGGTTGTACACGCTCATTACCGTTGGTCTCATCAACATTGTGATCTCGATGTATTACTACCTGATCGTCGTGAAGAAAATGTACATCGCCGAACCGCATGATCCGTCGCCAGTCAGCGTGTCCGGTCCCATGAAGGCTGTCATTTATGTGGGTCTGGCCGGCACGTTGATCATCGGCATCTATCCTCAACCGGCAACCGATTGGGTGGTCGCCGCCACCATGATGTTCGCCGACCTCGGTGCCTCCGCTGCCTTGCAGGACATGGCCGCCATCGCGGCCGGCCGCTGATCTCCACCCTCACGCTCATCTGAAATATTGCTTGCAGGCCCTGGTGGGCCAGAGTAAAGTTTGTAAGGTTTTCAGACTCTTTCGGCCTTCAACGCCACGACATCGTTATGGAATCCGCGACACAGGACCGACCGACAACGAGTCCCCCGGCCGTGCCACCGTTGCCTGAGCCGATGCCGCCGAGGCTGGCGCCCGCCTGGCTGCGGGTGTGGGGGGATCGGGCAGGACGGTTCGTTGCCTGGATCAGCCAATGGTCCATCGAACAGCGGGTGTTAGCCGGCTTCGGACTCGTGTTTCTGGGGATCCTCGTGATCAGCGTCATGTCGTATCGGAACACCGCCGTCGTCGTGAAGAACAGCCGGCTTGACACGTCAAGCTATGAACTCATCCAGTTATTGGGCTCCATCGAAGAGGCCCTGATTGCGGCGGAGAGCGGCCATCGCCGCTATCTCGTGACAGGGGATGAATCCTATCTCAAAGCCTACCGGGGTCTGGTCGAGCAAATGCCCGAATTCTCCCGCTACCTTCAAGCGTTGGCCGGTCCGTCCGGACAGGAGGAACGCATCAGGGCGCTGGAACAGCTCATCCAGCAGCAACTGGACATCGAGACCGAGGCCATCCGCAAGCGGAGCACTCAAGGCGCTGAGGCCGTGCGTCACCTGGCCTTGCCCGGCGTCGCGAAGCGCGAACTCGACGACATCCATCGGCTGATGTCGGAGCTCGAGAGTTCGGCACAGCAGGCCACCCGAACTCGAGTGCTGCAATCGGCAGGAACGACCCGCAGCACAATTGCGCTCCTCGCGCTGGGCGCGATGCTGCAGCTCGTCCTGCTGGGGTCTGTGTATTTTCTGATCCATTACGACATTACCAACCGGCGGCGAGTGGCCGCGGAATTGCGGCGCCAGGGGGAGCTGCTGCAGGCGGCCAACAAGGAATTGGAAGCGTTCAGTTATTCGGTCTCCCACGATCTCAGGGCGCCGCTGCGCCACATTGACGGGTACGCGGCGCTCCTCTCGAAGACGGCGGGGGGGGCGTTGAACGACAAGGCGAGGCGCTATCTGCAGACCATTTCCGACTCGGCCAAGCAGATGGGACAACTGATCGACGATCTCCTGGTGTTCTCACGG
>Ga0070690_100000925_pt1 | contig 14953 bp, 6 predicted proteins | sample KBSS33HmetaG_FD_64671 | JGI IMG/M metagenome (GOLD analysis project Ga0070690, IMG submission 64671) | Switchgrass rhizosphere microbial communities from Kellogg Biological Station, Michigan, USA - KBS S3-3H metaG | ecosystem: Host-associated > Plants > Roots > Rhizosphere ... | reverse complement strand
TCGCCACCCGCGACACCTTGCCGACCAACCTGACCTTCACGGCGGCGTCGGGCGGCGGTTTCCTGTCCAACGGCATCGTCGTCTGGCCGCTCCTGTCCTTGCCGGCCGGCGGTTCCACCAACCTGACGGTCGACGTTTCCTCGACCACCTTGAGCAACCTGCTCGCGTCGACCGCGAACAAGTTCAATTTCCTCCAGACGAACACGACGCCGAAGGTGGCGACGCTGACGAACATCGCGTCCGCCTTCTCGCCGGTGTTCGACCCGAACCTGACGAACAACACGTCGGCCCAGGTGCGCACGTTCATCCTGCCGTCCAGCTTCAGCGTGGTGGTATCGACGAACACGTATCCGGCCGGGACCGTGTTGACGAACACGATCATCCCGAAAGGCGGCAACCTGTTCGCGGTCGGCACCGCGGCCTTCAACCCGCAGACTGGCCTGTTTGAGGAGACGGTGACGGTGACCAACATCGGCACCGCGCCGGTCCACGCGCTGCGCCTCTACGTCGGCGGCCTGCGCACCGGCATCAAGCTGTACAACGCCACCGGCACCAACAACGGCATGCCTTACGTCGAATACGATCCGCCGTACAATTCGCCGCTGATGCCGTACCCGCAATACACGAACAACGTCAGCGTGACGTTCGTGCTCGAGTTCTTCGTCCCTGACCGGAAGGCGTTCACCAACAGCCTGCTGGCGGTGGCGATCAATTCGCCGCTCATCACCCAGCCGGTCGGCACGCCGGTCGCCGTCAGCCGCAGTTTCATGGATGTGCGGGCGACCGATACACGGTATCTGATCGAATTCAACAGCACGCCGGGCCGCACCTACACGATCCTGTACGGACCGGACGTGAGTTCGATCACCAACGTCGCCATGCCGTCCATCATCGCCAGCGCCAACGTCACCCAGTGGTACGACGACGGTCCGCCTGTGACCATCAGCAAACCCACCTCCGTCGGGTCGCGTTATTACATCGTGATCCTGCAACCCTAATCAGTAATGAGCAAAAACCATCTTTATTGGACGTTACCCCTGGTGTTGGCCGGCGCCGAAGCCCCGGCCCAGCAACCGCCGTCAGGCAATCCCGCGCCGTCAGACCAACCATCGGTCCAGATCCGGGAAGACCGGATGGCCTATGTGAACTCGGACGCGACCAACCGCCTGACGTTGTCGGCGCGGTTTGGATTGAACATCTCGGCCCGATTCCACGGCGTGGTGAATCCGTTCGCGAAGAGTTCTGTCTTTGGTTTTCCGCGGTCCACGCCGGACGGCAACCGTTATAACTACGACAACGGTTATGTCCTCACCGATTCGACCGGGAACGCGCTGGGTTATACGTCGAACTGGGGTTACGACAATGCATCGCAGGTGAATGCCGCCGGGTTTCCAGCCAATACCATCGAATTCGATCAGACGACGGCCGTCGGGCCGGCTGCCGGCTCGTCCGGCAACCAGGTTCCGCCCGGCATCGAACTGACGTACGATCGCCAGTTGAGCGGTGGAGATTGCTGGTGCGACCTGCGTTACGGCATGGAAGGCGCGGTCAATTACATGAAGGCATCGATGCGGAGCACCAGCGTCGGGCCCGCGACGTTGATGACCACGACCACGGCTTTTTCGTATCAATCCGGCGATACGCCGCCGGCCGCGCCGTTCCAGGGGACGTTTGGCGGGTTCGGTTATATGTTATTGCAGGTGCCGCCGACATTCCCGACGACGGCCGGCCCGACCGCTTTTACGCCGGGCGCGACCCTGACCAGCCATGACGAATTCGACGCCGATATCTGGGGTTTCCGGTTGGGCCCTTACATCGAATGGCCGGTGACACAGCGGATCAGCGTGCGGGCGAGCGGCGGTCTGGCGGGCGGCCTGGTCTATGGCCACGAGAGCTGGCGCCAAACGGTGACGCCACCCGTCGGCCCGGCGATCACCACGACCGGCGGCGGTTCGACGTTCGGGATGCTCCTGGGCGGTTACGTCAGTGTCAACGGCACCTACCAGATCAACGATCGCTGGGGTGTCGACGCCGGGGCGCAGTTCCAGGATCTCGGCAAATTTTCGCCGAATTTCCAGGGCCGCATCGTCGACCTCGATCTCAGCCGATCGATCTTCATCGAAGCCGGGATCAGTTATAGTTTTTAGAGATCGCAAAACGCCGGGACCATTGGATCGGTAGCGGCGGGCCTCCGGCCTGCCGTAGGATGTGGCCTCCTGCCGCGTGGAACTGCCCGGCGACGGATCGTTTCTTTGTTCCCAAAGTGATATGGCCCATGGCGAACGCGATCGTTCCGCCGGGCTGGAAGCCCGTTTCTACGTCAGCCAGGATGGCCGACACTACATAAAAAAAGAGCCGCGCGGAGTTCTCCACGCGGCTTTTTATCTTTAAAAAGGATTATTTCCGGAAGTTCAACGGCGAGCTCTGCGGCATCTCATGGGCGCAGGGCTGGTTGATGGGGGCGTCCGGGGCTTTATCGCTGGGGGTGATGACCTTGTTGGCGATCATCCAGGCTTCGACCTCTTCGCCGCTGATATCGGCGAGCATCTTGCCGTTGATCTCGACGCAGGGGCTCAGCATCTGGCCGCTCTTCTCGATCATCTCCTGGCGTTGCAACGGGTCGTTGATGATATCGCGATCTTCGTACGGAAGGTCGTATTTGCGGAGGACGGCGCGCACGCCCTGGCTCCAGCCGCAGCTTGGTTTCAAATAAGCGATGATTTTCGGTTTGCTCATAATTCGTAAAAATTGCTCTGCCTGTAGCAATAAAATGCCATATCCGGTAAGACCGGGCAAATTTTTTGACGATGGAAAAAGAAACGCCGCGCCTCGGTTTCACGAGGCGCGGCGGTGATCGGCCGGAGCTTAGAAATGGAAGATGGTGGTTTTCACATTGTCGAACACGATCTGCGTCCCTTCCGCGTCGGCAAACGTCACCCGGTTGACCAGGTTTTTGGGGAAATTGACGACGGTGGAATGGTCGTTGCTCAGCGTGACAAAGACGTCATAGACCACGCGATTGAACAGGTAACCCTTGATCTCAACCCTCAGGTTGTTCTGCCATGCGGCGGTCATGTTCGCGGACGTGAGGATGAAGAACGTCCGGCCGTCCGGGGACAGGATGCTGGCGGGATCGCCATAGGCGTTGTAGGCGACATTGTAGGGCGACGCGACGCCGATCTGGTAACCGCTGGCTTCGCCGTAGTCGACACCGTCCAGGACATAGAAATTGTCCCAGGCCAGGCCCGCGTAACCGTTGTTGGCCGGGACACCTTCGGTGTCGGTTTCGATCGAGTCGAAAGTGATGGTTTGCTGGGTGGAGACCAGGCCGCGCGCCCCAAGCTGCAGGGTGGATAACAGCATCAGGATGGCGGACGCGGTGACGATTCCGGGGACGATGGATTTGGTTTTCATGGTGTTTGTTTTTGTCTGTTGGAGAACCTGATCTGAGTCTGTATCGGTTCTGACTATCGGACGCATCATCCTAAAAAAATCCCGGGAGGACGCCAAGCGGATTTCTGAAAAAAGTGGCGGCGCTTTATCGCTCGTTGCTCGCTGCTTTCCGGGCGGCCAGCACTTTTTGCGACGGCACGTAATGGGCGATGAACTCGCGATAAAACTCCCCGAACGTCCCCGCGGCCAGGTGTTGCCGGGCGTCGGCCATGACCTTGATGAACAGGTGGGAGTTGTGGACGCTGACCATGCGCAGGCCGAGGATCTCGTTCACCTTGAGGAGATGCCGGAGGTAGGCGCGCGTGAAATGTTTGCAGGCGAAGCAATCGCAACCTTCTTCGAGGGGCCCGAAATCCGCTTTGTAGGCGCCGCCCTTGATGCCGAAGGCGCCGCGGCGCGTGAAGGCCGTGCCGTTGCGGGCCACGCGGGTCGGTAATACACAGTCGAACATGTCCACGCCGCGGGCGACGAGTTCCAGCATCTGCGCCGGCGTGCCCAGGCCCATGGCGTAACGCGCCTTGTGCGCGGGCAGATGCGGCACGCTGAATTCGATCGCCTGCAACATCTCCGGCTCCGGTTCGCCGACGCTGACGCCGCCGATCGCGTAGCCGTCGAAATCCATCGCCACCAACGCCTTCGCGCATTCCTCGCGCAACGCCGCGTTGTTGCCGCCCTGGACGATGCCGAACACTTTTTGCCCGTCGGCCCGCGGTTGTTCGCGGCATTCTTTTGCCCAGCGGATGGTGCGTTCGACGGCGTGACGTTGCTCTTTGGCGGGCGCGTCGTGCGGCGGGCATTCGTCGAAGACCATGGCGATGTCCGAGCCGAGCACGCGCTGGATCTCCATCGCTTCTTTCGGGCCGAGGAAGAGCAGGGAACCGTCGATGTGCGACCGGAATTCGACCCCGTGCGGCTTGATCTTGCGGATCTTCGCGAGGCTGAACACCTGGAACCCGCCGCTGTCGGTCAGGATCGGCTTGCCCCAGTTCATGAACTGATGCAGGCCGCCGGCGGCGCGGATGATGTCGAGCCCGGGTCGCAGGTTCAGGTGGTACGTGTTACCGAGGATGATCTGCGTGCCCATCTCGAGCAATTCGCGCGGGTCGAGCGCTTTGACGCTGGCCTGGGTGCCGACGGGCATGTAGACGGGCGTGTCGACCGTGCCATGCGCGGTGGTCAACCGGCCGAGGCGCGCTTTGGTCGCAGAATCGGTTTTGAGCAACTCGAACATCGGCGGCAGGATAGAGGAAAATTTTCCGCACACCAAGGACACAAAGGATCCAGCACGCGGTCGCGCGGATCGATTTTTCAACCCATGGCTTAAGCGAAATCCAACAGCAGCCTGGCCTCCAGCAGCAACGTCCACCACGACGCCAGCAGGATGCCGCCGCGCAGGTAAAGGACGACCGCAAAATACGCGCCGGCCAGTCTTCCGACGATGAGGGCGGCGACCAATGACGAGGGCAGCGGTCCCGGCAACACGGACAGTTTATTGGTGAGGATGAACACGCCGAATAACGCCGTCAGGATCGCCGCGGCCAGCGGCTGCCGGAACAACCGGACGAAAAAGGCGAACGGCGCGAACACGACGAAGAGCTGGTTGAGCGACAGCGCGAACAGGGCCCATGCGGCCCAATGCGCCACGTCCGGCGGAAATTCACCGGGCGCTTTCGCGCGGAGCGCCGGGTCGATCCACAGATGATAGGCTGTCCCGACGGCCACGCCGATCGCGGTGATGGCGGTGAACAGTTTCAGGTCGGGGCGGGAGATCCACACCGGGCGGCCCGAATAGGCCGTGTGCCAGGCGAAGACAAAGCTCCACAGGACGATGCTGCAGAGAAACGCGGCGATGGCGAGGAACCAGACGGGCGCGCTGCGTTCCGGCCAGGCGAGGAAACGGGGACAACACGCCAGGGCGGTGCCGGCGGCGGCGACCGCGGCGCGCATCAGGACGGTTGGTTCAGCGAGGCGACGCATCGGTTTGGTGGGAAGGTTTGATCAAAACCTCGCCGCTGGCCATGAAATTTCTGTTTCATTTTAGGTGGCAGGGACGCCGCGCTGCGGCGTCCGGACAGTGCAGCGCGCTGTCCCTACCGTTCACCAACGGATTGAATGGGGGCACCCGTGTTCCGTTACGGCGATGTCACCATGAGCCGGAAGAAGCGGCGTTCGGGCGAGACGGTGCTATTGGTCAGGGTGATCGTGTTGCCGTTGCCGGGGATCGGGGAGCCCAACGGGAGCCACGCGGGATCATCGAGGTTGGTCTTGCATTGAAGCTGGTACATGTCGCCCGGAACGGAATTGAACGAGAAATTCAGATTGCCGTTGCCGGCGAAGACCGAAGGATTGAATTGCAACGGGGGCCGGACGATCACGAGGAACGTTTTGGCATCGCTCAACGCCGGCGTGCCGTTGTCGGTGACGCGGACAGTGATGGTGTTGGTGCCGGGCGCGGGCACGTTGGTGACCGTCCAGGTGAACCCGCCGGTCGTCCCGATCGCGGCGGCGACGGGTGAATTGGTGAGGCTGAAGGCGAGCGTTTGATACCAGCTGTCCGCATCGGTCACCGCGGCGATGAACTGGATGGTCTGGCCGAGATGAACGAACCGGTTGCTGATGACGGCCAGCGACGGGGCGTTGTTGGGGATGAGGTTGGGGGCGCCCGGCGTGGTGAGCGGCATGAAATAGCGGTTGGTCGCGTTGATGGCGCCGTCCGGGAAACGGCCTTCGGACGTGCCGACCGTTTGCGGCCCGTACACCAGGCGTTCAGACTCGATGGCGGTGTCGCTGTACAGGACGAACATTCCGGCCGGGGCCGGGACGTTCAGGTCGGCATGATCCGGGCCGGCGGTGGTATCGGTGAACAGCTGGAGGAACCCGCGCGGGGGCAGGAACGAATAGGTGCCGATGCGGAATAACGAATTGCTGGTGGCGAGGTAGATGCCGTGCAGGGCGACGGGCGCGTTGGAATTGCGGTTGAACAATTCGATCCAGGGAGGGCTGTTCGTCACGAGCCATTCGTTGACGGTGATGTTCGTCGACGATGCCAGGCCGGCGGCGACGTTGATGGCGTTGGTGGTGGGGACGGTCAATTGCCACAGATCGTTGACCCGGCCCAGCGTCAGGTCGGTGATCTGCTGGCCGAAAGTGACGGCATCGACGCGGTTCGTGTTGGCGTCGTAGAGGAACAGGCTTTCCCCGCCTTTCGCGATGTTGAAACCCGAATGCATGCCGGGAGAGGCATTGTTGGTATCGCACCAGACGACGAAGTAATCGCCGGGCGCGAGGGTGATATTGGTGGGGAAGACAAATTTTCGGGCGTTGCCGCTGTCGCTCAGGCTCCAATTGGCGATGCTGACGGAGTTGGTGCTGCGATTGAACAATTCGAGCCAGTCGGGGAATTTGCCGGCGTTCGAGACCGAAGCCGCGTTGTCGGCGGCGATCTCGTTCAGGACGACGTTCCCCAACGGGAGAGCCGTGGGCGGCAGGCCGGGTGTGCCATTGGCGGAGGAACTGGCGCGCCAGTTGGCGGGGGAATTCAGGTCGCCCCAGGGATCGATCAGTTCGAGCGAATAACCACCGCCATTGGCGGCCGTCGGCCAGCCGCCGGCATTGTTGTAGGTGACCTCGGTGACGACCTGGCTGTTGCGGTCGAGCAGGGCGATGCGTTCGCCATTGTTGTCCAGGCTGCCGCCGTAATATCCGAAGACACTGACGCCGGGATAGCGATTGGTGAATTGGGAGGGGTTGGCATTGTTGGCCAGCAACAGGACGGCGCCCGGCTGGATGGTGGTGCTGGCGGGGAAGACGAAATTGATCCCGATGAAACTATAGCTGCTGATATCGAGCGGGGTGACGCCGATGTTCTGGAGTTCGAGGAATTCGAACGCGCTGCCGCCGATGGGATTGTACATCAATTCGGTGATGCGCAAGGGGACGCCGAGCGACCCGACGGTGAAGGCGGCGTCGGCGAGCGCGCTCCAATTGGTTCCGGACAAGGCGCGGGCGCGGACGACCATGGAGGTGTTGATCGTGAGCGCGGAACTGTAGATGGCGGCCTGGGGCGAGACGGCGCTGGTGCCGTAAACGCGGGGGTCGGTGCCGTTGGTCGTGTAATAGATCGTCCCGAGGGGGGCGGTGATCGCGAGGTTGAACCCGGCGGGGACCTGGCCGCCGAACTGGTTGTACGCCGGGGCATCGATGGCCGGGTACAGGCCGACGGCTTTGAGCTGGGCGAGGACGACGGCGGTGCGGTACGGGAAATAGTTCGTGAACATCCGTCCCTGTTCGCCCAGCCAGTTTTCGTTGCGCGAATAATACGGCGTATTGGTCGTGTAAGACGGATACGGCAGCGGTGACACGTTGGTTTTGGGGACGGAATCACCCCAGCGCGCTGACTCGGCGACGATGGGCTGATAAAGCTGCGCCGCCCGCGTCTGCCAATAGGGAATGACGCCATTGGACGACAGGATGCCGCCGTTGAACATGAATTTGTAGGCGCGATCGGCGAACAGCAGGCGATATTCGGCGTTGCGGACGAGATTGCTCTGGAGGTTGCCGGGACTGAGGTTATTCAGGGGCTTCATTCCCGCGCTCGAGGCTCCCGGCGTATCATTGGTCCCTTCGAACGTGCGCTCTTCATCCCAGCACATGAACTTGAACAGCGCCCCCGGCTCCCGTTTCCGAATGGCCACCCAGTTCTGCAGCGTACCCCAGTCCTCATTGCCGCCGTAAAAATTGAGCAACATGTAATCCACATACTGCACCATGTCGAGGTATTGCCTGATCTGGTTGTATTGCGACAGGTTTGCCAGGCCGACGTTGTTGTAGCTCAACATGGTGGTGTAGGCATTCGTGTTACCGTCGATCGAAAGCGTCCCGTTCGATCCTTTCAACGCATCGTAATCGGAATCGTCGCCTCCGAGATAGGAGGCGGCGAAATCGCTGTCGAGATCTTCACAGGGATTGTAAACGCCCCAATAAAGGCCATTGATATAAAGATGGACGTAACGCGAGTGCGACGAGAAATCGCCCATCGCGGCTTCCAGGTCTTTGACCAGCGGGTCACGAATCAATCCCCCGCGCGCTCGTTGTGCTGCCGATACGGCCGAGATACCGCCGCTCTGGGCGTGTGTCCAATGGTTGTTATAATCCGAGCGGAGCACCAGGCCGTCGAATTTGCTGACCGGACTGTCCGGAAAGAATGAGTAATTCAATTTGCCGGGACCGTACTTGCCTTTGAATTTCAGGCCTAACGGATGTTTCATGGGGGTGCCGGCGCTGCCGCCGCCATGCAGCTTGACCCCGGCATCGATCTGGAAACCGGCTGAACCGTCGGGATTGATCAATTCGACCGAACAGGCGCGGTCCGGCCGGAAACTGCCGGCCGGCATACTTGTGTAAATTCCGTTCGTGCCGAACATTTCGTCCTGTTTTAGAACGATGGATAACGCCGGCAGCGCCAGCAGGTCGTTGGTGATTTCCGGGCTGTAAGCCGCATTGGTGATGATCCGTTGATCCATCCCGTAATCAGAAGGCCAGCCGTTGCCGCTCCAATCGGTCGTGATGGGGAAGCCGGGCGGGTTGGTCGGCTGATTCAATACGTTCGTCAGAAAGATGTACGTATGCGTGCCGACCAGTGACGGCAGGTAATCGGTCAAAAATGCCGCCGCGCGTACCATCGTCAAATGGTCCACCGACAGGGCGTTCGTGTAGGTGCTGCCGTTGCTTTCGGTCGGCTGTGAACCGTCGGTGGTGTACCGGATGACGGCGCCCGGTGTTGCGTCGCTCAGGGTCAGCGGAAACGGCTGGTTATAAAAACCGCGCTGCACCGAGAAGGTGACATTGGAAACGGTGGCGCTGATGCTGCTGTTGCCGTTGGCCGACCCGGGCGTGGGCACCGAAAAATACCGCAACTGGTTTGAACTGTCGTAACCATACGAATAATCGTTGCGTTGATCGGGATATTTCGGCGTGAACACCGTCAAGGCGACGCGCGGCGATTCTGCGTTGAACAGTGCCAGGTAATCGCCGGCCGTGCCCAGCGTGAAGCTCGTGTGCAGCATATTCGTGCCGCCCACCGTTTTCAGGTCCCGTTCCGATGCGAACACGATCAAAAATTGCCCCGGCCCCAGGGTCACCGCCGGGAAAATCCATTTGTCCGGCTGGTCATTGTCGTCGGTCAGCGAATAACCGGCCAGATTCACGGCGTTGCTGCCATAGTTATACAATTCAATCCAGTCCTCCAGGTTGCCGAACTGGTCGTATAGTCCGTTGGTGCTGATGTTGCTGGCCAAAAACTCATTGATGCGCACCGTCGGTGTTGCCGTCGGATCCAACACATTGGTCCAACTGCCGCCGGCAAAAGCATTTGTGGCCGTGTCCGCAATGTCGTGCCCGCCTGCCCACGCCAACGTCACGGTCCCATTGGCCGGCTGTGGGAACTGGAACGTGTAAGGGCCGCTGCCGGATCCCGCCAGGTTCGTCACCGCTGCCGAACCGTTGACCAACAGGTCGGAAGCGTTCACGCCGGTGACCGGTTCACTGAAGGTGACATCGACTTGCGTGAGATGATTGATGGTGGTGCCGGCGGGCGGCGTCAACACATTGACCACGGGCGGGACCGTGTCGATCAGCGTGTAATTCCACGACGCATTCGTCGCCGTGTGGTCGAAAGGGTTTCCGACCACGTCGGTAATGCCCTGTCCGCTGCTCCAGGTGATGGCGACGGTGCCCGGGCCTGGTTGCGTGAAGGTAAAGGTATAATTGGTCGCCGCGCCGGAGGCTGGATTGACCGTGGCTGCCGGCTGGCCGTTGACGAGCAGGTTGTTGGCGGTCACCCCGATGACCGGTTCTGAAAAAGTGACGCTGACCTGCGTCAACGCGCCATTGGTGCTGCCACGGGCGGGATTGACGGCGAAGATCGTCGGCCCATTGGTATCGGGCAACAGAGGCGGTGCCGGATCGTTCGATGTCACGATGCCATTGTTGGAAAATCGGACGACCAATGCCCCGCCATTCGCGTTGGTGGTCTGTCGGTACCAAAAACCTAAGGTATACGTGGCGCCGACCGTAAGCTGTGGCATCTCCTGGTAAATGGCCGTCCCCTGCGACGAACCAGCGCTGCTCTGAACCAAATGCAGGCTGTAACTGCCGGTATGAGGAATGTTGGTGCTGATGACCGACGTATTGACGCTGGTGTTGGTGGCCAGCCAGGGAACGAACGTGCCGGTCTCAAAAGTGCCATTGGTCAACACGCTCGTGCCATTGGTCGAGCTGCCGGCAACGACCGTGATATCGTCGATGTAGATGTCGCCCGGCGCCGTCAGGTAGATGTACAGCGGGCGGCTGGTGGAGGTGGCGCGCGGCACGCCGGTGCTGCTGACGAACACCCAGTTCAAGGTTTGGGCCGGTGCCGCGATCGCGAACATGAACGACAGCGCCGCGATCAATTGCCGGCCGGGCCGGAATGGTATCATCATAGGTTTTAAGGCAGGACCACCAACCGGTAAAAGCGTTGCGGCCCGGTCGAGACCACATCGCTCAGGGTGATGGTATTGCCGTTGCCTGGGACGGGCGACCCGAGCGTGGTCCACGCCGGATCGTCCAGATTATCTTTGTATTGTAATTGATACCACTGGCCGGACAACGAGTCGAACGTGAAGCTGACATTGCCGTTGCCGTCGGAGATCGCCGCCCGGAACTGCGGCGGCGGGTTGACGATGATGGAAAATGTCTTCGCGTCGGTGAGCGGCGGTACGCTGGTGTCGCTGACCCCGATCGTGACCGAATTGGTGCCGGGAACGGGCACATTGACGGCGCTCCAGGCGAAGGCGCCGTTGGTCGGATTGATCGTGGCGCCGGCGGGAGCGTTGCTCAGGCTGAACGTCAGCGGCGGGTTCGGATTGTTGATGATCGTGGCATTGAGCTGGACCGTTTGGCCGGCGTGCACCTGGCGGTCGGCGATCGGCGCGAGTTGCGGCCGGTCGACCGTGGTGACGTTGATGTCGTCCACGCGCAGTTGCGGTCGCGCGTTGTTGTTGCCGCTGATGAAATAATATTTCCAGCGCAATTGGACATAGGGCTGGTTGGCGGCCGCCGGGGGCAGGGTGACGGGCCCGAGATTGGTCGAATGACCCTGGACCGGGTTGCGCACGTATTCGACCGGGTTGCCCTGGGGATCGAGGACATCGGTGAACGTTGTGTTGGTGCCGACGCGATATTGGAGGCGGATGCCGCAGATGCGGTCGTTCGTGACGACCGTGCCGCCGGTCCAGCTGACGCGGATGTTGTCTTTGCCCGACGTGTTCAAGGCCAGCACGGCGGCGCCCACGTAACCGGCGCCGGCGTTGGTCTGCGTATTGCCCGTGTTGATGAACGAGAAACCGTCCACGCCCAGGCCATTGATGCGACTGCGATTGGTCAGGTTGTACGGCAACGTCCACAACGAATCCATCTCATTGGTCAGCTTCGGGTCACCGCTCGAATTGGTGACCTGGTAGAACAACATGTACGGCGGATAGGTGCCGCCGGGAGAGGTCCCGTCCCAGTTGGTCAAGGTGTAGGGGCCCAGTTGCAACGGCCAGGCCGGCGCGGCCGCGGCGCCGGGGACGAATTCGATCGGCGCCGACCAATGACTCCATCGGCCCGACGCGTCTTTGGCGCGGGCGCGGACGCGATAACGGTGGCCGGCCTCCACGGCGGTGGCCGGGACATAGATGCTGCGGTTGTTGGGATCGGTGATCTCGCTGGATTCCCACGTCGATAGCAGTTCGAAGTGGGGATGGACCCCGAAGGGCAGCGGCAATTCATTGGTCAACGTGACTTCGGCCAGGCGCCATTTCCACGCGGCGAACGCGTTGGTGCCGCTGTACGACGACGCGCTGAAGGTCAGGAAATTCACCGGGAAATTCGTCGAGCCGGTCGTGACGATCACCGGCATGGCGGGGATCGCCGGATCGCTTTGTAACGAATCGAGATAGGCGCCGCGGCCCTGCAACCCGGAGATGCCGGTGTCCTTGGAATTGGGATCCCAGATGTTGACGTCGGTGCCGCCGACCCAGCTCCCGCCTTTGAACGCGAAATTTTTCATGTTCAACACCACGTCGGCCACGGGCGGATTGCTCTGGCTGCCGGCCGCCGCCGGCGAACCCGTCCAGCGATCGCGATCGGCCGACACGATCGATTGGATGCGCGCCTGCAACGGATCCAGCAGCAACGCGACCTGTTCGGGCGTCCACATCAGGTCGCGGATCTCGCGGACGTCGTTCTTGAAATCGCGGATAAAGTTCGGCCGGGGGGTCGCGCCGTTGTAACCCCACATCGCCTGTTTCTTGAAATCGACACCGCCGTTGAAGCTCGGTCCCCAGGTCGTGTCCGAGTCCTGCGGAAGGATCCAGAGTTGTCCGAGCGAGTTGGTCGGCGAAGGGGCGAAATAATATTCCCGGTTCTTGAGATGTTCGGCGAGGTTCGGTTGCACGTCATAATCGCGCACCGCCTCGACGATGGCTTTGTACTGGTAATATTCGGAATAATTGACGTATTCGAGCAGCCAGTCGTCGGTGCGTTCGGGGCGAAGGTTATTGACGATGTTCGAGAAATCCATGGCGTTGGTGACGGAATCGCGCGCCTGGTATTTCTGCACATCGAGGCCGTTGGTGCGGAAGCTCATCAATTTGTAGATGTTGCCTTTGTCCAGGTTGCGCTCATCGAGATAGTGGGAGTCGTAGTCCTCGACCGCGAGCAGCAGGCCGTAGTAATCGCCGAAGTATTGGCCGTTGGCGCCGGCGGGTTGTTCGTCGATGCCCTGGACGACGCGCAATTCGAACCAGTGCGTGTTCGGCGCGGGCACGCCATACATGTTCCACATCAGGTTGTTCGCCGCCTGGTCCAGGCCCCAATATGGATTGCTGCGGGAACCGACCATATTATGGCTCATCAACTCCTTGGTCGGTTGCGGATACAGGTTGCCGTCGTTGTCGCGCAGGTGCGCGAGATGCCCGTCGTTGAAGAGGAACTTGAAGTTCCGCTTGCCGATCACGCCGCTGACATAACTGGAATAACGCGCGTTCCGGCGGCCGAGGCGGTAACCGATGTTGTCGTAGACTTCGCCGTCGTAAACAAATGTGCCGGTCCAATTGTAGGATTCGCGCGCGTCGTAATTGTTCACGGGAATGCGGTCCGCGGTGTTATAAGCGACGCACTGCGAAAAATCATTGGACGCCGTGAGCAACTGGTACACCGGCACGGAAGCCATGATGTTGGAGGGATACGTGTGCGGCGTGCCGAGAACCGACGCCGTGTCGGCGACATAGGGCGGCGTGCCATTGTAGATGAAGCAGGCCCAGTTCAGCGAAGGATCGTCCGTGTACGGCACGCGCACCGACGCGCCCAGCGCATCGGTCACCACGATGCGATAACGGATCAACGTGCGATTGGTGCTGGCCGGGATCGTGGCGACGTAATAGCCGTCGTTGCCGACGATATCGCCGTTCAAGCCATCGTCGTGCATCGAAATAGAAATCCAATTGGTCAGGTACGCGGGATTGGGCGTGAGCGGGTCGTTGGGGTTGCTTAACAGCAGGCCCGTCGATTTGGCGAGGTACGCCGGGATATAATTGCCGGGCGCGACCACCTGGTATTGCAGCGTGACGGGACCGACGCCGTCGGGATCGAGAACCCGCGCCGTGACCGTGATGTTTTGTCCGGACACCGGTTGGAGCGGGCTATGGGAAACGGCTTCGACGTGCGGAGGGGCGTTCGTGGCGAAGACGGAATTCGGTGCGCCGGGGGTCGGTTTGCCATTGGACGAGCGCCAGCTGCCGCCCAGATGGCTGTCGACCCATGCATTGATGCGTTCCATCGAGGGACCGCTGCCGTCGGCGCCGATCGGCCAGGGGAACGCGTTGCTGTAGGTCAGTTCGCTCATGATGAGGCCGGTGCCGTTGACGAGCCGGATGCGTTCGCCATCGTTGGCCAGGCCGCCGGTCCATTCGCCGAAGGCCGTCACGGGATGGGGCAACGACGGGGCGCCGAAGATGGCATCGAAGACCGGTTTGTTCTCCGTGATGACCAGGTACGAATTCGGCGGCATGAACGTGCCGGGCGGGAAGGTGAAGCCGATACCGCTCGAGAATCTCCAGTTGGAGATGTCGTTCGTCGATTCCGAATCGTTGTAGACCTCGATGAACTCGTCTTTGTCCGTCTTGGGATCGGTGTGGTAATACATCTCGTTGATGACGACGCCGGCCTGGGGCAGCGAGGGATTGAGCGTGACCGCCCAGCTGCTGCCGCCGAACGGGTTGGTGAGATTGGTCAGGTCAGTGATGCCATGGTTGGTCGCCCAATTGAAAACGACCGGGCCGGTCACGGGTTGCGGAAATGCGAACAGGTAATGCGTGGTGCTCAAGGCGTTGACATTGGTGGCGGCGGAGCCATTGACCAACAGGTCGCCCGCATTGACTCCCTGCACCGCTTTGCTGAAGACGACGTCGGCCTGGGT
>Ga0070690_100000917_pt1 | contig 15004 bp, 18 predicted proteins | sample KBSS33HmetaG_FD_64671 | JGI IMG/M metagenome (GOLD analysis project Ga0070690, IMG submission 64671) | Switchgrass rhizosphere microbial communities from Kellogg Biological Station, Michigan, USA - KBS S3-3H metaG | ecosystem: Host-associated > Plants > Roots > Rhizosphere ... | reverse complement strand
GCTGCTGTGACTGTTTTTGCGCAGATTCAACACTCTGCTGGCGTCGTTGTTGCCCAGCTTGGCCTTGCGTTCCAGATCGGCCACCTCAAGTGACATTAGGGCAATATTCAGCCCAGAACACATGGCCGAAATGCCCACCAGGACCAGTACCTCCAAAGCTAGTAAGATCAGATTCACTCAACTTTTATTGTAACATGGCTTGTGTAAACGTTATGCTTATGGCATAATGTAGAGGAGTTATATTGGGCGCCGGGGAAGGGCGCCGTTTTTATGGCACAGAACGTTCAAGATCCATCCAAAATCCGCAACATTGCGATTATAGCCCACGTGGACCACGGTAAAACAACGCTAGTGGACGGCCTGCTCAAGCAGTCCAAAACATTCCGCGACAACCAGGCCGAGATGTCCCAGACATTGATCATGGACAGCGGCGACCAAGAGCGCGAACGTGGCATTACCATCACCGCCAAGGTGACGGCTGTGCAGCACGACGATTACCGTATTAACATCATCGACACACCAGGCCATGCCGATTTTTCTGGCGAAGTGGAGCGCACACTCAACATGGCCGACGGCTGTCTGCTGATCGTCGACGCCCAAGAAGGGCCCATGCCGCAAACCAAGTTTGTGCTGGAAAAGGCGCTTGAAGCTGAGCTGAAGCCGATTGTTATCATCAACAAGATCGACAAGCCGGGCAGCCGTATCGCAGAGGTCGAGGATGAACTGGCCGACCTGTTCCTAGAACTGGCCGTCCACGAAGACCAGCTGCATTATCCGGTGTACTACGCCATCGGCCGCGAAGGCAAGGCCTGGACGACCGTGCCTGCCGATCCGACCGCCGAGGCTACGCTCGACCCAATTTTCGACGCTGTTATCGACAAGATCCCCGCCCCGCAAGTCGAGCTGGAAAAACCATTCCAGATGCTGGTAACCGCTTTGGCATGGGATAGCTTTAAGGGCAAGTACGCTATCGGCCGCATCTCACGCGGGGGCGTAAAACCCGGTGACCAGGTGGTGTTGTGCAAGAAGGACGGTACGCAAACCAAAGCCAAGGTGGAGTTGGTTTTTATGAGCCACGGTGTCAGTAAATTCGAAGTGCCCGGCGGTGTGGCTGGCGACATTGTGCAGCTGACCGGCATCGCCAACGCTCAAATCGGCGAAACAGTCGCCGACGCCAACGAGCCGGAAGCCTTGCCGATCATCGAAGTCGAAGCGCCGACGCTGCGCATTTACCTTGGCCCGAACACTAGCCCGTTTAAGGGAAAAGAAGGTGAGTTCAACACCGGTCGCCAGATCGGCGACCGCCTGCAAAAAGAGCTGGAAGTAAACGTCGGTTTGCGGGTCGAGGAAGACGGTATTGGCTTTACGGTAGCCGGGCGCGGTGAACTTCATTTGGGCGTTTTGATCGAGACGATGCGCCGTGAGGGCTTTGAGTTTGAAGTCGGCCGTCCACAGGTGGTAACTCACCAGGAAAACGGGCGAGTCGTCGAGCCGGTCGAAGAGGTAATTATCGAGGTCCCGGCCGAACATGTCGGAACCGTCCAGATGGAACTGGGCCAGCGCCGCGCCGTCCTTAAAGAACAGTTTGCCAGTCCCAAGGGCGTTACGAAGCTGATTTATGAAATGCCGACCCGGACGTTGCTCGGCATGCGCAACATCTTAATGACCAATACCAAAGGCACGATTGTTATGAACAGCCTGGTCACCGGTTACCAGCCAGTCGGCGCACCGCTATCGCAGATGCGTAATGGCGTGCTGATCGCGTTTGAAACCGGTACTACCATGCCGTACAGCCTTGAGACCGCTGAAGCCCGCGGCACTTTGTTTGTCGGCCCGGCCGCGCAAGTCTACGCCGGCCAAATCATCGGCCTTAACACCCGCCAGGAAGACATGGAAATCAACGTCTGCAAAGCCAAACACCTTACCAACATGCGCAGCAAATCCAGCGACGGCGTCGTACAGCTCACCCCGCCCACCATCTTCAGTCTGGAGCAATGCCTGGACTTCATCGAAAACGACGAACTACTAGAGGTAACGCCCAAGCACCTGCGCCTTCGCAAGCGCGAGCTCGACCCCAACAAGCGCAAACGCGCGGTGAGATAGTAGCATGTGGTCAGCCGAACGATACCCGCAGGATTACGGCGTCCTGGCGGCGGATTACCAGAACACGCTTGCGTGCATCCAGCGGACGCTGCAGGCAAGCGCCGGAAAAGGCGCAGAACTATCGGACTGTGGCGAGACGATCTACGCCGCCGTTCTGCCACCCTCCTCAGAGTTTGGTGCGATAGAAGGTGACGATCACCTGGTTTTAATAGTGGTTGAATCGCGCCACGAACAAGGGCCTACCGATTATCGGTTGGCTCTTAAGCATCTGGCGCAGGACGGATCCGACTCGCCGCCGCCGGAAATGTATCCATTTTACACTGATTTCGCGCAGCCCCATCTGGATGAGTATTGGACGGAGCGTGCCGCAGAACTGCGCGAAATGCTGAGCTATGCTGCCCAAACAGGCCGTTTTGACCCGCAGGAAGCCTGGTATTGGGTCGATAGCGACCACCCCAGCGCCACCATTGTTGCAGCGAGGGAGGGGCAGCTCACATCAGAGCGTTTAGTGCTGGACTGCATGAGGAGGCAGCGCAAACAAACGCGCGGGCACTGGCCGCGCTGGCTCGGAGGCGATCTTTAGCTTTTTTACGCCGAGCGGCCGAAGGCTTTGATAAGTACCAGCAGAATAACGGCGCCTATGACTGAGACGAACAGGCTCCACAGATTGAAACCAGTCACGCCGCTACTGCCAAGCAAACTGAACAGGAAGCCGCCGATCAGCGCCCCTACGATTCCGACGATAATGTTGGCACCGGCGCCCATTTGGGCATTAGTGCCTGCGATCATCGAGGCGATCCAGCCCGCCAGCGCCCCTATTACGATCCATGCGAGTATTCCCATAATACGTCCCCGTTTAATAATTAACTCAGTATGAACCTTTAGCCGTAAGCGGGATATAAAAATCTTCACAATTCCGGCCATGGCCAGGTACAATAGGGCGGTGCTAGATATCGACGACGACGAGTTTGACCGGATCATCTCAAAGGCTATCGACCACCTGCCCAAAGCGCACCTGGCCGCTCTTAAAAACGTGGCCATTGTATATGAAGACGAGCCTACGCCGCACCAGCGTCAAGAGTTGAAACTGCTCTGTCATCAGACGCTTTTCGGCCTATACGAAGGCGTGCCGCTGGCCCGCCGTCAAGGCATGACCAACTACCCGCCGGACAAAATTACCATTTTTAAGAATCCCATGCTCGCCTATGTACACTCGCTGGCCGAGCTGGAGGAGCAAGTCCGCCATACTCTCTGGCACGAAGTCGCTCACTATTTCGGCCTTAACCATGAGCAGATCCATAAGCTGGAGCATCGTGGGTGAACTGCAGGTCGTCAAGGTGCTGCCGGAGGAAAAGTTTGGCGGCTACCTCTTGCACGGTGTTACCACTCCGCGGGTTTTGTATGGTCTGGCCTGCGCCCTTCAAGCGAATCGACTGGAGCGCTATAGAGTCGGCCAGGCGGGCACACATTCACTAGCATCTCCGGGTTTAGACAAAAGAGTTGATCTGACTGTCTCGGAAGGAGGCGAATCGGGCGTCCTCAGCGTTGATGGTGGCCATCCCGAAGTATTTTTGCCTCCCATGTCCTGGGCGACTGTTATTACGAAATACGATATTTCTAACGGCCTCGATCGAGCGGGCGGAGTTCTGTGGTACGTGGTGGTGGACGTTCAGCGTTCCACACCCCTTGATTTTATGCTGGATCTTATACCTCAGCGCGATCCGCCGCACATGTAGTACACTAAAAGCATGGAAAAGATTGTCATTGCCGTAATAGTCGGAACAACACGTGAGGGCCGACTATCTGTGAAGGCTGCGCAGTGGGTGGCCGAGCAAGGGCGAAAGCGAGAAGACACGGAGATTATTTTTGTCGATCCGGTAGAGTTCAGCCTGCCAAGCGATGGCGACCAAATTCGCGATTCTCGTTATACCGAAATCACCGCTAAGGCCGATGCCTTCTACGTGGTAACCCCGGAATATAACCATAGCATTCCCAGTAGTCTCAAGCGCCTTTTGGACAGCGAATTCGACAACTACCGCCACAAGCCGGTGGCTACCGCCGGCGTCAGCAGCGGCCCGTGGGGCGGTGTGCGGGTCTGTGAAGCATTATTGCATGTCTATCACACCATGTGGATGGTGGCTGTCAAGCCGGAGCTGTACTTCCCTAAAATTCAGGAAATGTTTGACGAACAGGATCATATGAAACCCGAATTTGAAGCCATGCAGGCCAAGAACGTCCAAAACGCCTACGACGAACTCGTATGGTTCGCCCGCGCGCTCAAGGCTGCAAAGTAGCCGCGCATGTCCGGATATAAGGGTCACATCGCCGGAGCGATTGGGGTGAACGCCGCCTATGTGGGTGCTGTGCGCCTGCTGCCGGGGGACATGTTGGAACGCTGGAATATCAGCTTACAAGATTGGCAGCTGCTCGTTGGTTTGTTTGTGGTCGCTGTGTTGTTCGGGCTGTTTCCGGACGTCGATACCAATTCGATGGGGCAAAATATCTTTTTCGGCATCGCCTTTGTCGCTATGATCGTGCTGATCGTGGCGGGCAAGTTCGAACCGGCCGCGTACCTCGGTCTGCTGGCCATGACGCCTATCGTTGGCAAACACCGTGGCTGGACGCACGGCAAGCTGGCTATGCTGTTGGTCCCATCGCCCATCTTGGTCATTCCCTATCTGCACAATCATCACCTTTGGAAGCTGGGACTGCTGATTTACGGCGCGGCCGTGGCCGGGTATTTCAGTCATTTGCTGCTCGACGGGCTGATCGTGCACGCTATCCATTTCAAAGGCCATTAGAGTATACTAAAACAGATATGCACAAAGCGCTTCACCCGCATTCGCCGTGGCGGATTTTTGCTTTTTCGGGCCTGCTGACAATCGGTTCAGTCGTGGGTGTGTTGCTGGGCTATGGCACCAAGGCGATGCTGCTAACGCTAATCCTGATTGCCGTGGAGCTGGCCTTCAGCTTCGACAACGCCATTGTTAACGCCAAGATATTAAAATCCATGTCTAATTTTTGGCAGGTGATGTTTTTAACGATCGGCGCGGCCGTCGCCATCTTCGGCATGCGCTTGGTATTCCCGATTTTGTTGGTGATGCTAACGGCCGGGTTGGGCGGGCCGCAGGTGATCGATCTGGCGTTGCATCATCCGGCTGAGTATGCCGAAAAACTGCAGGAGTCGCACGTGCAGCTCTCGGCTTTCGCCGGCGCTTTTTTGCTGATGCTGGCGCTGCATTTTTTTGTGGACGACAGCCGAAAAGTCTTGTGGCTGAAGGGCTTCGAGGATGGGTTGCAGCGATATACTTCGGGCTGGATGCCAACCGCTTTTACTGCTCTGGTGGTAATGGGCGCCGCCGCACTACCGTTTAACAACGAACCGCGAGAGACATTGACCGCCGGGTTAATAGGCGTATTTGCGTACGGCGCAATTCATTTATTTTCTGAACGATTCGGAAGGCTCGGACAAGGGCGCGGCGGCGCGGTTCAGCGCGTGGGGCTGGCCGGATTCATTAGCTTTTTGTACCTGCAGGTGTTGGATATTACGTTTTCGTTCGACGGCGTGCTGGGCGCCTTTGCCGTGACTGGCGACGTAGTGCTTATCGCCATTGGTTTGGGCGTGGGCGCGCTGTGGGTGCGCTCGCTGACGGTGTTTATGGTGCGCCGCGGCACGCTGGACAAGCTGCTGTACATTGAGCACGGCGCCTACTACGCCATCGGCATTCTGGCCTGCATTATGATCATCAGCATTTTTGTGAATGTGCCGGACCTGATGGCTGGGCTCGCCGGATTGGGAGTTATCATTACCTCGCTGATAGCTTCCAAGCAGGCAATAAAATCGCGTACCCACGGCCCGGCTAATTAATGTATACTTCGCAGCATGACACCTAAAAAGAGATCAACACCGCGGCCAGCAGCTACTCCTATTAAGCCTCAATCCAAGCCTGCGCCGGCCGTAAGGCCAAATCCGAAGCCGCAGCCAAAACCGGAAGAGCCTACACCGACTCGGCGCCGCCATACGTGGTATGTTGCACTGCTGGTCGCGGGACTGCTATTACTGGGCAGCTCGGCGGCTTTGGCGATGACCAGTAAGCTCGTTGGTTTTGAGCAGCGGGCTTTCATCGACATCAACCACATGCATGCTCCGGCTTGGCTCGCTACCCAAGTGGCCAAACCGCTTAGCAATGCAGTGTGGGGCATGGTCGGGCTGGTGGCAGTGCTTTTGGCTGTTCCTAAACTCCGTTTTCGGGCATGGCAGTACGCTGTGGCCGGCGGTGCGGCCTTTACGCTGGGGTTTCTGGTGGAGAAAATTGTCGGTCGGGCGCGCCCCGCCGGGCTGGCTGGCTTTCAGGCCATATTGCACGCTGGGCAAAGCGGTCTGGGCTTCCCCTCGACCCACACGGCAATTATTACCGCACTCGGCCTGACCATTTGGCCCTACGTTGGCTGGCTGTGGCGTGTTTTGATTGGTGTGTTGATTCTGGCGGTGGCCTGGTCTCGAATCTTCCTGGGCGTGCATGCGCCGCTGGATGTTGTGGGCGGGATGGGCATAGCCATGATTGCTGTTTCGACGATCCATTTATTGCCTGTCAAAATTCGCAAGCCCTTCTGGCTGGACGCTTAGTAGGCTAGGCTAGTTCGCCTCGTGCGTGGGCGGCTGCGGAGCTGTCGGCGATCTCGTGCAGGACCTCTTCCATAGCGGATATGGCGTTATTATCGACAAATTCAACCATAGGATCATATGCCGCCCGGACCCCGGGCATCCAGGCCAACCTAGTGGCGGCGATGCCGGCCTGTCTAATGATAGTTTTGGCGACAGGTTCCGCCGGGCACCAAATCTCGGCGCTTACGGGTTGGCCTCTCGGAGTTGGCCTTTCCGAGACGAATCTGCGGTAGTCGGTTAGTGTGTTCAAGTCCTGGCCTCGATATTTGTGCTGCATGCCTAGTGCGAAAGCCAGAAAGTCCTGCGGATTAACGGCTGCAATACTCGCCCCAGTCGCTGACTCACCCTGAGCATACAGGGCAGGGGTGAGATTGGGATGACGGCTGCCAAAATCGCGGAAAAGATCTACGGCTGCATCCCGTACCGCCATACCAAAGGACGGCCTAGGAGCTGGTTGCCACCAGAAGTGATCGATAATACGATCCGAAAAGGTCGGTAGGCTGGCCTCCGAGCTGACAGGAGTTTCGCCCCGCGCTAATTGTTGAGCAAAGCAATGGCAATGCCGAAATACGCTCGCTGCTCGTCAGAGAATCTGCTTTCTCTGTGATATTCGGCCGAGCGAGGGTTGACCATCTCCAGTCGGGTCCGTCCCGCAACAGTATTAAGAGCATTATCAGGGGCGTAGGGATCGTCTAGCTCAGGAAAAGCAGCATTAACAGTTGCGTAGGGGACATAGGCTAACGCCAACCCGGTGGGTCTAGAGGAGTGTTCAACCGGGCAGACGTCTCCGCCAGAGGAAGTAGACATAACTAGAGTGTATAATATTTATTACATAAAAGCAATAAAAGTCAAGTTCGCCAAACTAAGGTATACGCTAGATGTGCACGGTTCTTCTGCCTTTCCCGAGGCGGGTGGGTAGGCGGAGCATCAAAAATCGCTCGCCGATGCGCTCGGGAAGCGCTTGTGTTTGTCTTGCGGGCTGGTGTATAGTGAAAAGTACGGAAGTGTGAGGCTTCCATAAAGATCCGGGCCATCCCGGATCTTTTAGATTGCCCGTAGCGCGAGTTTGTTGTAAATTATGTAAGAAGCTAAGGGAGATTTTGGCTTGAGCACAGAGCAGCCAGCCGATACGAGCAATCAGATGGAGCAACCTTCGCCCCCGTCGCATGAACCGACGCGTCGCCCCCATAAAAAACTCCTGACACTTGTGGTTGCGGCCGCCGCAGTGGTGCTGGTGGTGCTCGGTGCTGGCTACTGGTTTTTCTTGCGAAGCGATGGCAAAAAGCCTGTCGCTCAGGGGCCCAGCCAGCAGAGCACAGCTCGCCAGGCGACGCCGCCCCCAGCCGATCCCACCCCTGTCACTTACAAAAGCACCAAGCTGAACGTGGAATTAACGCACCGCCAAGACTGGACGCTTAAAGAATCGTCCGCCGGCGAGGTTACGGTGACGTCGCCACAGATCTCGTATGCCACGCCCACCGGCGAGTCCACTACTGGCGTCTTTACCGTCAAAATCCGGAAAGGCGTCACCGATGCTATGAAGGCCAACATCGAAAAAGCCGTGGCGCCCCGTGCATCGGAAGTGATCGCCTACGCTGCGCCCACCGAACAGCAGCGCCAGTACACAAATCTATCCTACGCTGGCCAGAAGGAGTCGTTTGGCTTCTTCATCGTTACCGGCAATGCTGCACTTAAAGTCGGTGACAGCTTCGCCTACGCACTGCCGTTGGATGGCGATTTCTATCTCGTCGCCGGCGGCTACGGCGCAGATCGTTACGACAGCCTGACATTCGACCAGGTACCCAAGGGCTCTATCGATAGCGATGCTGAGGCCGAAGCGGTCAAAATCGTCGAATCACTCAAGATTTTTTAAACTTATGAGCGTGGCGAGGGTAGAATTTTGCTGTACACGTTCGCTTAATCTTGGGCGAGTCAGGGGATGATTATAAACGACAGTCGAATGGCGCCGGCGTGACTGTCCGCACAGGGTAGGCTATGAAAGAGTCGCCCTTTTTATCCCAACCCCTATTACTCGTGCGCCGAGTTATATAGAGGCGGCTGAGGTCCGCACTGCCCGCGCCATGCAGCGACTGTTCGGTGTCCCCCCGGGCTGGGTGCCCATTCCAGAGCCGGAGGAAGAGGGAGCGTAGCAGCTGTAGCTGCCGACTGCATTAGTAGCATGAAGAAGGCATAGCGGTGGCCATTATTTTTAGGCCGACTCGTATGAGGTACAATAAGAACACTATGCTTATGGCGGTGATCGTGTTGGGGGTTTTGTGCGTAGCGCTGCTGGCGTTGTTGGTTCGCCGTTCGTCCGCGCCGGCCGAAACCAACGTATCGCTGCTGCTCAAGCAGGATCTTACGAAACTGAGCGAAGACATCTCGAACCTTAAGGACGGCATGCAGCACCAGCTGACCGATCGGTTCGACAAAAATCAGGAGCTGATGCGCGACTCTATCCAAAAGCAGTTTGCGGCCAGCAGCAAAATCATAGCCGACGTTACAGATCGTTTGACCAAGCTGGACGAGACCAACAAGCGCGTTGTCAACGTCGCAGACGAGCTAAAGACTCTGCAAAACGTATTGCAAAATCCCAAACAACGCGGCGTGCTTGGCGAGTATTATCTTAGCCAAGTGCTCGAAAACGTTCTGCCGCCAGATCGTTTTAAGCTGCAGCACAAATTGGGCAAGGGCGAGGACGGCCGCGATCTCATCTGTGACGCCGTGGTCATTTTAGACAAGGGCAAAATGCTGCCGGTCGATTCCAAATTTAGCCTAGAGAATTATAACCGCCTGCTCGAAGAAAAAGACAAGATGCAGCGCGATGTATGGGCCAAAGCCTTTAAGGCCGATCTTAAAAACCGCATCGACGAAACCGCCAAATACATTCGCCCGCGCGAAGGTACCATGGACTACGCGTTTATGTTTATCCCGAGCGAGGCGATTTACTACGATCTGCTTGTCAACAAGGTGGGCATTACCAACACTTCGGCGCGCGACATGATCGAATATGCCTTTCGCGAAAAGCACGTGATTATCGTCAGCCCGACAACCTTTATGGCGTACTTGCAAACCGTGTTACAGGGTCTGCGCAGCCTGCAAATTGAGGAGCAGGCTAAAGAAATTCAGCAGCGCGTCGGCGAACTAGGCCGCCACATCGCCACCTATGAGCAGTTTATGCAAAAGCTTGGCGGCTCGCTCGGCACAACTGTTAATCACTACAACAACGCCCACAAAGAACTCAAAAAGATCGACAAAGATGTGGTTAAAATTGCCGACACCACCCCTTCCGTCGAGCCATTATTATTGGATAAACCCAATGTGGAGGACTAAATCGCATGACAGACAAAATTACTGCACCGCACGGTACGCTGGCAAATCCTTATCTGATTGAGGGAGTAATTGGTACGCCGAACGTACGTTATTCCGAGGATGGTGTTGAAGTGCGTGCCGTGATTGCTCATGGGGGTGCTCCAGCTGGCAGGGCGGGGGTACACTTGTCGATGGCTACGCACGAGGTCGTATTACTCTGCTGGTCAGACGATGGTAATGGTTCAAAATACGCAATTGTTGGTGGTGATAGCTCGGCCCTTCCACGGGCTGATCAACCCGTTGTCAGCGAGTAGTCCTACTCAAGCCCCTAATTCGAGTGCCACCCCTAACTCATTGATGCTATCTCCGTTATGGCGCTAGGAGTGTTATATGGCTGCGCCAGCCAGTTGGAATCCAGCGTTCTCCACGGAACTTTTAATAGCTCGGGGCGGCAGATAGGCTGAAGAATTCCTCTAAGGTCTGCGTGCCAGTGCGATGCATTTCTGTGGATAGCTCTATGCCGACAAAACGTACGTGCCAGGGTTCGTACAGGTAGCCGGTTACGGCTTCTTTGTCTTTGGGATAGCGGATAATAAAGCCGTATTTGTGGGCGTTGGCGGCCAGCCATTTGCCTTCGGGTGTGTCGGCAAAGCAGGCTTGCAGGCGACATTTACCGCTGGCCGCCGCCAGATCGGCCGCCCAACCGGATTGATGTTCGCTGTGGCCAGGGCGGGCGCTTTCGCGGTCGGCCTGGGCCTGGCCGTAGGCTTTGACCTCGCTTTGGTAGACGGACACTTGCGTATCGTATGATCGGTAGCCGCTGGCCAGCGAAAGCGTAACACCTTCCGCCTTGGCCTGATCGGTCATGGTCTTGAGTGCTTCTGCCACCGGCGCGTTCACTTGCTCGTCGTCAGTCGCGTCCATATTCGGTGTGGTCAAGTTTGCCGGCGCATAGGTTTTTGGACTCAGTTGTCGCTGTTTGTTAACGACTACCCACGGGCTGGTGGGGTCGCTGAGCGAATATTTTTGCTTGTTGAACGAGGTTTTTTTGGGTGCCTGATAGCCGTTGGCCGGTTGATGGTCTCCGGCTCGACTGACGAATATGCACGAACCGACCAAAACGAGCAGCGCCAACGCCAGCAGGGCGAATGGCCATTTGGGCAGGCGGCGTTTTCGGGTAACTTGAGCAGAGCGGCGCAAACGACTATTTTGGTACATTTTGTTTTTGTTTAACAGGAGCTATTAAATCAATTGTTAGGGCTGCTGTCCAGCTAAAATTATCCGCGCCCAGCGGTTCGCCGTTGAGCGGATTGTAATATTCGTGGCAGCCATGGTTTTTGACCAGTTCCAGCATCACTTCGGTCAGTGTTTCGGCGTGGTGGTGATAGCCGTAGCGCCTGAGTCCGTCGACGATCAGCCAGTTGGTGTTGAACCACGCTGGGCCTTGCCAGTAGCGCTCCGGGTCAAACCATGGCGAATTGAGCGGCACCGTGGGGATCGGGTAGGCGGGGCCGAAGAGATGCTCACTCTCGATCATTTTTACCAGTGTAGCGGCGCGTTCTTTGCTGATGCACCCCGCATATAACGGCAGTAGGCTGGCGACGCTCGGCTCTTTGAGCAGGCGGTGCGTGACGAAATCGCGCGGATAGTACATTTCGGTGTAGGGGTCCCACAGCTCCTCGAAGGTTTTGACGGTCAGTTTCATGCTCTTGCGCAGCTCTTTGGGCACGTCGGCGCGGATAGTTCGGGCGATTTCAAGCAGCTGTTCGTTGGCGCGCACTAGGATACTGTTAAAGGTCAGGTCTTCGATGGCAAAGAGCGAGTGGTCCAGAATGGCGCTGGTGTTGTAGGCTTTTCGGCGTAGTCGGCCTTGGGCGTCGAAAAGCGCCAGCGCTTCGATTGTTGTCAGGCGTTGGCCGCCTGGAATGCGGCGAGTATCGCGGCGGAAGAGGCCGATGAGAAGATCAAGCCGCAGCGCCTTGACTACTCGAATCCACGGTGGCAGCAGGTGGTTTTGCAGTTCGCTCATCCAGGGCGGCGAGTCGTCCAGCCCCGTTTCCCAGGGATGAATCTGTAAAACCAGGCCTTCGTGGTGCGGATCGCGCTCTCTGTACAGCCATTGGTGGTAGGTCAGCAGATTCGGCCAGACCTGACGGTACCAACTGCGGCGTTCGGGCAGGGGCAGTTTTTGGCCGACCCGCACCACCGCCTCGGCCAGCATGGGGGGTTGCGTGATGCCGCTGGTTTTGGCCTTGTCCGGCGCGAAAGGGCTCACCCAACTGCGCCAGGCGTTCTGATCGCGGCGGAACTCTTTGCCTCGGCTAAAGATAATATGCGGTATCATGCCGTTCGACCATTGTCCGCGCAGCAGGCTCAAAATTTCCATCTTGGCCCGTTCGGCATCCAAATGGCGCAGGCCGATCGCAATAAAACAGCTGTCCCACAGCCATTGGTGCGGATACGGCTCGGCCGGGATAGTGTATAACCCGCGATCGTTCAGCTCCAAAACTTTCTTGGCCTTGGCTAGGGCGCTGATCGTATTGCTCATGCTTGATAGTATACGGTGCCGCTAGACGATTGTGTACTCCCAGCCGGGCTGCCAAGCGCCGCTGTGGCGCCAATTTTCGGCCATGGCCTGGGGCCAGCTTTTGGCTTTGAGCAGGACATCCAGCGCCAACTGCGGGCCTTCGTGCGCGACGATGGCGACATGCTTGCCGTCGTACTTCTCTTTGAGGAATTGGCAAAAGGCTTCCAGTCGGGCCTCGACGTCGCGGTAGGATTCGCCGTTCGGAAAAGGATTGTCGATGCAGTCGTCCATCATGGCGTCCTTGGCAGCCTTTGGGCCCCCGTCCAGGTCGCCGTAATTGCATTCGCGTAAGCGGTCGTCTTGGACGATGTTGTACTTGGCCCCAAAAGCCATCTGCGCCGAATCGATGGCGCGCCGCAGATCGGAACAAAAGACAACGTCAAAATGTTCGCCCGCGGCTTGTTCGCCCAGCTTTTGGGCTTGCTCGCGCCCGGTTGCCGACAGTTCGCCGGGCAACCAGCCGGTTGCCAGTTTTCGCTCATTGTCGGTGGTGGTCCCATGCACAAAATAAGTAATCGTGACCATACTTAGAGCATAACTCGCCTAAGCGGCCAAGGCAATGTTGCCTGTTGCCCGTGCGGCGGAGACTGCCCGGGCTACGTGGAACTCGGCTGCGCGGCGATGGAGCATGGCAATAGTCACCGGCCCACCACCTCTACGGAATGCCAAAATCTGACGGCCGTCTGTGCCGTGCTGCGCTACTAGATCAGGGTGCGCGTTGCCGCAGGGCTTGCCGGTTGTGGGGTCGATGGCGTAGCCAAAATCGACCAGTGTGGTGCCTGGCGGAACCTCAAGAATATTGCCAGCCGCCAACGTGGCCGTGACACCTAAGACGACGTTCGAATCTTTGGCCAGCCGTCCTACCCCGGCAGGCAGGTCTTCTCTGGTTCTATAGTGATCATTTTGGGGGAGGGTAATGCCATATTGCTCTGGCAAAACATCCGCGACGAACGGTCCGCCTACGCCACCATTGCCCAGCACCACAATTTGTCCGCTGGCAAGGGCACCGAGAGTGCGTCCGCGCTGGTGCAACATGGCGTCTGCTGTCAGCCCTATGGCCTCCGGCGTTATTGGCGGTCGAGCGGCCCTGGAGCTTAGACTGTCGAGGTCGAGTTCCGGGTCAACAGCTTCTACAACTCGGCCATTGAGCTCGCGAGTTTCAGGCGAGGACAGGATAACGTAAGGAGTCCCTTGCTCGTTCAGGTCCTCAATTATTGCTAGCACCGCGGCATTGCTCGCTTTCGGCCTGTTCTGGCTTAGCACTCGGAGCAGGTCGGCATCTTCTATCTGACGCATTCCTCGTCCCGCCGAGGGAACCCAAATTTGGGGCCGCAGCGCATCATGTCTACCACCCTGGCGAAGCGTTTCGAGCTGGTAAGAGGTATTAGGGCCATCCAGAATAGGGGCCACGACTGCGAATTCAGCTAGTTCACCATCGGGTAACCCTAACAGCGTTGAAGCAACATCGCTGTGAATTTGGTCAACCAAAGCATCAGTAGTAAAGCCGGGACGGGTTTCTGGCATAATTCGTATCCTTGAGTGTGATATAAGTCACACATTGGTATACGCTCATACTTTTGGTTTGTCAAGAAAAAGTTAATACAGCTTGACAATGCCTAGTACCTTGTATAGCATAGTAGCAGATGAAGGGAACCTCTGAAGAGCAGTCACTACTTTCCCAAACCGAAACGCAGATGCGTAAAGGCATGCTGATGTATTGTGTACTGCTGCTGTGCAAAGACGGCAAAGTGTACAGTTCCGAGATCATCCGTGAGCTGCGCGCCGCCGAGCTTATTGTGGTCGAAGGCACGCTCTATCCGCTGCTTAATCGTTTAGCACGTGACCGGCTGCTGGCCTATGAATGGCAGGAGTCCGAGCAAGGCCCGCCGCGCAAGTATTACTGGCTTACTGATGCGGGTCGCCAACTGCTCGCCGGCCTGCAGGCCGCTTATCGCCGTTTGCACACAACTGTTAACAAGCTTGAAAAGGAGAAGCCATGAATGAAATCGCCAAGATTCATTTGGGCCGCCAGGCATTTGTGATCGCCGTGGATGCTCACAAAGAATTGCAGGCCTATCTACGTGCCATAAAAACACATTTAGGTGGTAGCGATGAAGCGGCTGAAGAAGTCGAGCTGCGTATCGCCGAGCTGTTAACCGAACGTGGAGTGGGCGGCGACAAGGTCGTGCTTGCCAAAGATGTTGCGTACATCAAAACACAGCTGGGCGAGCCCGGTGATTTTTCGGAAGATGCCGACGAACAAGGAGCGGACGAATTACAAAAAGAGATTGGACCCAAGCGCCTGTTTCGCGAGCCACAGCGCGGCCTTATCGCTG
>Ga0070690_100000913_pt1 | contig 15074 bp, 13 predicted proteins | sample KBSS33HmetaG_FD_64671 | JGI IMG/M metagenome (GOLD analysis project Ga0070690, IMG submission 64671) | Switchgrass rhizosphere microbial communities from Kellogg Biological Station, Michigan, USA - KBS S3-3H metaG | ecosystem: Host-associated > Plants > Roots > Rhizosphere ... | reverse complement strand
TTTGAGTTCTTCGACGCCGATCCGTCCTCGATGATCGCCGCCGCCGCCACGACGCGCTCCCGCAGCACGCGCGTCATGTCGTCGTAGTCGTTGTCGATGAGCGGCCGCGCCAGCGCGTCGACGGTCTTCCGGCGCAGGTAGTTGGCCTCGTAGATCATGTGCTTCTGCTGGAACTTCCGGACCGCCAGGCGCATGGCGTCGTCGTAGATGCCCTCGGTGTGCTTGATCTTGCCGGCCCCGAGCAGCCCCTCGCAGGTGAGGCGCCGTTCCACCGCGGCCATCGCCGGCTTCTCGGCGGCGCGCCGCGCGAGCATCTTCACCTTCGGCGCGAACGCCGGCTGGTTCTCCGCCAGCTCGTCGAGCGTCGCGAGGTGCGCCTTCTTCCGCGCCTTCTCGACCTCCTCCCGGATCTTCGCCAGCCGCCGCTCGTCCTTCTTGAGGTCGGCGGGCGCGACGTAGGTGACGGTCTCGACGGCGTCGATGGCGTCCGCGCTCTCCTGATCGTGGCAGGGGTGCTGTTCATCCTGGACGAAACGCGCGCGCAGCACGCCCAGCGACGGCGGAATCCCGTAGAGCTCGAGATAGTTCTTGGCGCCGGGCTCCAGCGGCTCCCCGTCCTCGTCCAGCTCGTCGTTCGCCAGCCCCAGGAAGATGCGCCGGTACCGGTTGGGCAGCGGCTGCCCGTCCGCCGACATCTGCTCCGCGAAGATGAAGGGCGTCCAGTCGTCGGACAGATCGAGCAGCGTGTACCCCGCCCCCTCGGCCGCGTCGGCGTCGACCCAGCGCTCCTCGCCTTTACCCGGCGGGCCGACCACCATCAGCGCGCGGCGATCGGGCGGCAACTCGGGATGCGGCCGCTGCGCCTCATCCTCCGAGACGTGCGTGCGCTTTGGCCGCGCCTGCGGCGTTGCCGTCGCGGGAGCCGCCGTCGATCCGGGCAGCCGCGAGTCGCTGGCGCCGCTGACCGGCGTCGCGGCGCCGCGGCAGCCCAATACCAGGGCGGCCACCGCAATGAGCGCCCGTGGGTTTGTCCCCCTCATGCGCCCCGAACATACCAACGGTCGGCGGGCGTGGCTAAAGAAGTAGCACCCGCGTGGAGCGCCGCGTCCCGCCTCTATTTTTTAGAGAACGCGGCCCATTTCGCTCAGGGCGTCGCCAGCAGATCCCCGGGCTTCGTGACGGCCCGCAGCCGCGCGCGCGCCTTGGTCACGAACTTCGCGCCTTCCTGGACCTGCATCTCCACCGCGACCGGACCCAGGTCGGGGGCGAACACCGTGCGCGTGACGCGCGCGGGATCCGTCCGGTTCACCTCGACGGTCACGCATCCCGCGTAGCGGCCGACCGATTCGATGTTCAGCGTCTCGTCGACCGCGGCGATGCGCGCACGCCCGTTCGCAACTGACCACTCCGTGCCCGCCTTGACCGGGTTCTTGATGAGGTAGTCGCCGACCGCGCCACCCTCGTACTGCGCGATCCCATCCGGCGTCACCACGTAGGTCAGGCGCTCGTCGCCGGCCTGCACGACGGCGACGCCTTCCTTGCGCTCGACGACGACGTACGTGGCGAGGACGTTGGTCCCGTCCTGGTCGACATCGAACGCCCACTTCCACCCATCCGAGAGCGGGTAGTAATCGGCGGCGGTGATGTTGGCGCGCGGGCGTATCGCGTCGCTGCCGCCGCCACTGGTCGCACACGCGGACGCGAGCACGAAGGCCGTCAACCAAAAGAGCAATCGACTGGGGTGTTTCATCATGCTGTTAGACCACCTTCTGCATCGACAGATACCCCGGCCTTCTCAAGAATCTGAGATATCATCTGACACGAAAACGCGAACCACGGCCGTGGGTGCTCCGCGCGCCGCAGCGACCTGACGTCCGACCGTGGTACGCCCCTTGCTTGGGTCTGCCGAGTCCTTTTCATGCGCCCTGTCGCCGCCATCCGGTCAGCCGCCCTCGTCATCGCCGTGACGCTGGGTGCGGCCGGCGCAGCGCCCTCCCCGGCCCGCGCGCAGGGCCAGGCCGACGTGGATGCGCTTCAGGCGGAGCGAGCCCGCCTGCGGGCGCAGCTCGACAAGGTCAACGCCGAGATCGACGCGCTGAAGCGGGCGGGCGGCGGTGTGCGCGACGATTACCGCCTGCGCGCCCGGCTGGCCGACGCCGAATCGCTGGCGCGGCGGCTGACGGACATCGAGGCGCGCCTCGGCATCCGCGTGGGCGCCGCGCCCAAACCTCAGCCGCCGCCGATCGCGGAACCGACCGACGGCCCCGCCGATCTCGACGCCAAGGCCGACATCCTGGCCGACCAGTCGAGGCGTGTTCGCGCGCAGGCGGAGGCGCTCGGGCGCCGCGCGGCCGACCTGAAAGGCCGCCAGGAATTGCGCCGCCGGGCGGCGGACCTGGATCGTGATCCGTTCGCGCCGATGGAAGGGTCGAAGCGGCGGGTCGCGAGCAGCTCGGGCGCCGCCGCGGTGCTCACGTCCGGCAACTCGAACCGGGGGCAAAATTCGATCAACAGCGACACGACGCCCATCACGCCGGCGGTGCCGGGCGCGAGCCAGGGGGTCGCACCCCCGCCGCCGGCCGCGATCCAGACGCCGATCCCGACCGTGCTGCTGCCCGCCCAGCTGCGGGACCTCCTCGACACGGCAACGCTGACCGACATCCGGCGCCTGGAGACGGCGGGGGCAAATGCGGTCTCGCCGCAGGCGCTCGAGCGAGCGGCCGCGGCGCTGCGCGCGCGCGCGGAGTGGCTCGACGCCCAGTCCCGCGCGATGCGCGCCAAGTCGCGCGCGAAGTAGAAAATAAATCCAGCGGCGCGACCCGGTTACACTGCTCCTGAATGCGAGAACGCTTCCTGGCGCAGGCGTTGATCGCGATCGGGTTCGCGTGTGCTGCCCGCACGGCGACGGCGCAGGAACAGGGTGAGGCGCCGGCGGAGGCGCCGCACGGTCAGATGCGCGCGGAGATCGGCGCCGAGTACGACAGCAACGCCCATCGCGTCGAGCAGATCACGAGCTCCGGCCAGGCCGTCGTCGGGTCGTTCCTGCAGCGCCTCGTCCTCTCCGCGCAGGCCCTCGGGCAGATCGCGCCCCGTCACGCGCTGGCCTGGTCGGCGACGGGCGCCGCGAAGATCTTCGACGCGCCCGCGGCGCGCAGCGAGAACGTCGTGATCGCGCAGTCCTCGCTGGTGTGGCGGGCGACGCTGGGCGAGCGCACCTGGCTCGCCCCGTCGGCGTCGTACTACGAAGCGTTCCAGAGCTGGACGCCGGAGGGCGACCCGGCCGGCGAGCGCCGGGACTTCCGCTCGCTGGCTCCCACGGTCGAGCTGCGGAGGGGCGTATCGGAGAGCGTCGAGCTCGGGCTGGCGGCGGGCTATCGCTGGCTGCTGTTCAAGCCCGACCGCGACTTCGACTTCGACGGGCCGACTGCGGGCGTCAACTTCCGCTGGTTCCGGGACACGGAAACCGGCGCCGACTGGGAAGCGCGCGCCGGCGCCGCCATCGAGCACCGCGGTTTCGCGGGACCGGCCCTCGTCGGCAACTGCATGCCCGACAGCCTGCCCTGCCCCGGGCCGGCGAAGCGCAACGACGACTTCGTCATGGCCCAGGCGGAGCTGACGCGCACGGGGCGCGTTCTCCTCGGTGCCGGCTATGCGTTCCAGCACAACGGCTCCAACAGCTACGGCGAGACGCTGGTGCGGCACTACGCGATCGCGCGGGTGGCCGCCGCGCTGCCGCTCGGGCTGTATCTCGCGGCGCGCGGCGATCTGCTGTTCGCCTTCTACCGCGACGCGGTCCCGATCGCGCGGGCCGACGTCATGCAGATGAGCGCGGCCAAGCCCTACAACACCTACGAGGAAGAGAACCGATCCACCGTCCGCGTCGATCTGTCGCGCGACATCGGCGATCGGCTCCGGCTGGTGGGGCGCTACACGTTCTACGCGAACGAGCTGGGCAGCAACGCGGGCACCTACCGGCGCCACACGTTGCTGCTGTCGCTTTCTTACGGATGGGAGAGGTGAGCGTTCACGGGTACGTTCACGTCTACGTGAACGATCAGCGGGTGCCTACATCATGCCGCCCATGCCGCCCATCCCGCCCATCCCGCCCATGCCGCCGCCACCGGGAGCGGGCGGAGGAGCTTCCTCCCTCGGCCGCTCGACGATCAGCGCCTCCGTCGTCACCAGCAGCGACGCGACCGACGCCGCGTTCTGCAGCGCCGACCGGACGACCTTCGTCGGATCGATGACGCCTGCCTCGACCAGGTCCTCGAACTCGTCGGTCGCCGCGTTGTAACCGAACGCGCCCTTCCCCTCCTTCACGCGGTTGACGACGATCGACGCCTCCTTGCCGGCGTTGAGCGCGATCTGGCGGCACGGCTCCTCGCAGGCGCGCCGGACGATCGATGCCCCGACCTCCTGCTCCTCCGAGAGGCCCGAGATCTTCTCCGCCGCCGCCAGCGCGCGCACCAGCGCCACGCCGCCGCCCGGGACGATCCCCTCCTCCACCGCCGCCCGCGTCGCGTTCATCGCGTCCTCGACGCGCGCCTTCTTCTCCTTCATCTCGGTCTCGGTCGCCGCGCCGACGCGGATCACCGCGACGCCGCCGACCAGCTTCGCCAGCCGCTCCTGCAGCTTCTCGCGGTCGTAGTCGGAGGTGGTGTTCTCGATCTCGGCCCGGATCTGCTTCACCCGTCCCTCGATCTCCGGCTTCTTGCCGTACCCGTCGACGACCGTGGTGTTGTCCTTGTCGATCGACACGCGCTTGGCGCGGCCCAGCTCCTTGAGTGTCAGGTTCTCCAGCTTCAGACCCAGGTCTTCCGTGACGGCCTGGCCGCCCGTCAGCACCGCGATGTCCTTCAGCATGTCCTTGCGCCGATCGCCGAAGCCCGGCGGCTTCACCGCGCAGACCTGCAGCGTGCCGCGCAGCTTGTTCACCACCAGCGTCGCGAGCGCCTCGCCCTCGACCTCGGAGATGATCAGCAGCGGCTTGCCCGCCCGCGCCACCTGCTCGAGCACCGGCAGCAGGTCCTTCATGCTGGTGAGGTTCTTCTCGTGGATCAGGATGAACGGATCGTCGAGCTTGACCTCCATGCGCTCGGCGTCGGTCACGAAGTACGGCGACTGGTAGCCGCGGTCGAACTGCATCCCCTCGACCACGTCCAGCGTCGTCTCCATCGACTTCGCCTCCTCGATGGTGATCACGCCCTCCTTGCCCACCTTCTCCATCGCGTCGGCGATGAGCTTGCCGATGAACGCGTCGCCGTTCGCGCTGATCGTGCCGATCTGCGCGACGTCCTTCTGACCCTTGGTCGGCTTCGAGATCTTCTTCAGCGCGTCGACGATCTTCTCGACCGCCTTCTCCATCCCGCGCTTCAGCTCCATCGGGTTGTGGCCGGCGGCGACCATCTTCGCGCCCTCGCGGAAGATCGCCTGCGCCAGCACCGTCGCGGTCGTGGTCCCGTCGCCGGCGGTGTCGGAGGTCTTGGAAGCGACCTCCTTGACCATCTGCGCGCCCAGGTTCGCGAACTTGTCCTCCAGCTCGATCTCCTTGGCGACGGTGACGCCGTCCTTGGTGACCGTCGGAACGCCCCAGGAGCGCTCGATGACGACGTTGCGCCCGCGCGGCCCCAGCGTCGCCTTCACGGTGTCGGCCAGCTGGTTCACGCCGGACAGGATGCGGGCCCGGCCCGCCTCGTCGAACAGAATGTCTTTGCTCGCCATGGCTACTTCTCCAGCACGCCGAGGACGTCGTCCTCGCGCAGAATGAGATGGTCGACGCCGTCGATCTTGATCTCGTTGCCCGAGTACTTGCCGAACAGAATCCGGTCGCCCTTCTTCACGCCGACGGGACGAACCTTGCCCTTGTCGTCGACCTTGCCGTTACCCACGGCGATCACCTCGCCCTCGGCGGGCTTCTCCTTCGCCGAGTCGGGGATGATGATGCCGCCCTTCGTCTTCTCCTCTTCGGCGACGCGGCGCACGAGAATGCGATCCTGCAGCGGACGGACTTTCATTGGGCTCCTCCGGTAAGTTGCGTGTCTGGCACTCGCCGTCAGCGACTGCCAGCGCGGGAATCTATCCGCTAAGCCTTACGAGTCAATGGCTTGCACGGCCGCGCTGGCATCGGCGCGGCGTGCCTGCCAGACCGATTCCATGTATCCATTGGTAATCATTAAGGATTTTTTGACTTCTCGTCGAGAAATGGTCATTAGTGGATCATGGATCTCGGTAGCACCGTCGAGGCCTTCTTTCAGGACGAGGTGGAGCGGGCGTTCCGGGACGAGGGGCTCGCGCCCGGCGTGATGGTCGAGCATTACGTCGTGCGGCTGCTCTCCGGCTACGCCGTCCAGCAGATCGAGAGCACGCCGCTCGCGCTGCGAATGCTCGCCGCCGCCGACGCGCCGACGCCCGAGCGCCGGCGCCAGCTGCGCCACATCGGCGACACGTCGCTTTACGTATCCGGGTTCTGGAGCGAGAGCCTGGAGGGGCGTCTGGTCGACGTCGACTACTACATCGAGATGGGCGGCTCCGCTTACGGCGAGCTGGCGCGCGGCGGCCTGCGCGCGACCGATCCACTCGGCGACGTGTTCGGCGAGCTGGCGGTCAACTTCGTCCGCTTCGTCGGCGCGCTGGCGCTGATCAGCCGGCGCGTCGCGACGCCCACCAGCGATCGCGACATCCTCCGGCTCTACCGCCACTGGCAGCGCACGAAGAGCGCGAACGCCGCCGCGCGCCTCGCCGCGCTGGGCGTCGTCCCCCCGAAAGGCGACGGACGGCTTCAGTGAACCGCCGGCGACAGCGCGCGCGGTCGCTGCTGGCACGGCTTCAGCTCGGGCTGGAGGCGCTCTATCGCGTCGAAACGCGCCTCGCCATCGACGCCTTCGTCATCGATGCCGTCCAGCGCGGGCAGATGCAGCCGGCGCGCGCGCCGCGCGAGCAGCTCCTCTTGCGTGAGATGGACGGCGAGCTGGGGATGGCGCTGTTCGTCGACGCCGCGGCGATCGCCAACCTCGAACGGCACGACCCGGCGGCGCGGCTGGACGAACGCAACTTCGCGGACTTCTGCCTGGCGGTCGAAGGGGTCAGCCACTTCGTCTACGTCGCGCTGGCCGCCGCGCGCCAGCGGCCCGTCTCGCAGCTGGAGCTGGAGCTGCAGGCGGAGGTCGACAAGTTCGTCTGCTGCTTTCTGGTGGGCGGCGTGATCGCCGACCTGCGGCTGCGGCTCTACGGCGACGTCCGCTACGCCGACGATCTGGATGCGGAGGAGCGCGAGCGCTACCGCACCGCGAATCAGGAGGCCGCCCGCTACGCCGCGGCGCTCGAGCGCCGCTTCACGACGCGCGCCGAAACTGGCGGGCTGCTCGCCGAGGTGCGCCGGTTTTACCGGATGGATCTGCCGGACAAGCTCGGCCGCATCGCGCAGCTCGGCTGAACCCGCCGCGACGGCCGGCGGCGAACCCGAGCGCGAAAGCGAACAGCACCGCGCCCGCCGCGCCGCCCCGCGCACCCTCGCCCGACACGACGCAATTGCACCCGACGTCCGGACGCGGGTCTCCCAACCCGCCATCCGTCGTCAGCATGCCGGTGTTGCCACCACCGCCGCCTGCGCCCGTGTCGCCGCCTGCGCCCGTGTCGCCGCCCGTCCCCATGTTGCCGCCGGCGCCGCCGGCGCCGCCGGTGCCCGTGGCGCCACCCGTGGAGCAGTTGCCACCGACGGTCGGGGTCCCCAGGTCCTGGTCCTCGCCGCCGGTCGGCGCCGTGAGATCCGGATTGCAGTCGGAGAGAGAGACCGTGATCGACTGTCCCGCCTCGAGCCGCAGGTAAGAGATCTGCTGCGTGCCGTACATCTCGGCGCCCGGCGTGCACAGCCCGGTCACCGGCACCGTCGCCGCCTTCGCCGCCGTGATGGTCAGCTTCGAGCCCGGTTCGATGGTCGCGGTGACGCCGGCCGCGTTGAACGCCATGCGCGCCCGCATCTTGCCGGCCAGCTCGTCCATCGTCGGGCTGATGACCGGGAAGGTGGCGCGGGCCGCATACGCCTGCAGGATCGCGTCGAGGAACGTCGTGATGAGGCTCCGGCCGCCGCCCAGGTCGCGCAGGTTCGCCTGGTGAAACATCCAGGGATCGCTCTCGCCGCTCAACATCAGACGGACCATCGAGAGACTCTCCTCGGCCAGAATCTGGTCGTAGGTGAACGCGTTCGAATGGATCATGTGGTACTCCGCCGTCCACTCGTCGGGCAGCGACACGTTGTAGTAGAGGTCCGTCGGACGCCGCGGGATCTGGAGCAGCTTCGGAATCAGCGCGTTGTAGTAGCCCGTGTTCGGCGTCGGGTTCGACGTGCACTTCACTGACGTGTCGCTGGCGAGCTGGCGGATGCCGACGTCGTACGCCGCCTGCATGACCTGCGCGTTGTTCAATCCCGAGATGCTGGGCGTGACCAGGTTCGTGGTGCTGTAACGAGACAGCCCCGATCCCATGCCGTACTGGTTGTTCAGGCTGAACTCCTCGAACGCGTCGGCGTAGTTCATCGCGTCCATCTCTTTGTGGTCCCACGTGTGGTTGATCCACGCGAACGTCGGCCCCAGCGAGAGCGCCTTGTCAGTCAGGCCGTCGCGCCCCGGCGGCTTCGCGCCGTAGGCGTTGAAGGCGAAGGCCGCCCGAAACCCGGCGGTCAGCGGGTCCGCCTGCCGCGCGTTCTGCCAGTCCCCGAACGACTGCAGATCGGCGTCGCTGATGCGATAGGTGCCGCCCCCCGTGCCGAAGATGTCGCTCGCCAGGAAGAGATCGTCGATCTGCGGCGACAGGTAGACGTGCCGCTCACCGACGAACAGCCCGCGCGTCACCCAGTTCACGACGCCGTACCCGAGCTCGAGCGTGAACAGCGCCAGCGGCGACTGCGCGAACGTCAGCACGAGCGCCTCGCGGCCGTCCGGATACGTCCGCGTCGCCGCGTAGATCGCGCCCGCGTCGTCCACCAGCAGCGGCACCGTGGCGGCATCGTTCGCCTGGCTCGGGTAGGCCCAGCCGTCGTCGATCTCGACCGGCACGTTGCAGTTCGCGCCGGCGAACACGGCCCGGCCGGCATCCGTGCAGTGCGCGGCGAAGGGCGCCATCGAGACGTCGAAGCCGCCGGTCGAGGTGAGCCCGTATGCCGCCGTGGGGTATGCGTACATGACGGCCCGCCGCACGCCGAACCGCGCCTCGTAAGACGCCAGCGCCATCCACTCGTCGGGCGTAAGGGCGCTGAGGTTGTTGACCGCCAGATCGCCCTCCGCCAGCACGATGCCGTAGTACCGCCCGTGATCGCCGTCGGCGAGGCTGGCTGCCGTTAGTGGGTCCTTCGACGCGTCGAGCACGTCGTAAGGCGTCCCCAGGAAGTCCAGCGTCTCCCGGATCGCGTCGAACGCCACGTCCGCCCCGTCGGCCGTGACGACCAGGAGGCGCGCGTCGAGGGTGACGCCCGGCGCCGGCGCCATCGCGGTCTCCGGCGACGGGTTGGTGTCGGGCGCGACCGACAACGGGCGCATGACCCGTTGCACCTCGACCGGTGGGACCGCGACGCGGTTGCGCGCGATCGGCGGCGCCCCGCCATCGTCGCCGCACCCGACCGCGGCCACGCCCGCCAGCAAGGCACCCACTTCCAGGAAACGCACCACCCCGCGTCTCGTCTTCCGCATCGCTTGTTGCCCCCAGGCCCCTCTCGACGGGAGCAGCCGTCGTGCCAGATCGGGCAGGAATGTGTGACATCCGCGATCGCCGCGTCGCGACGGGCTTTTACGGCGAACCGGGTGACCGTCGCGCCGATCGAGCGCTACGTCCGGGTAGCACGCGCCGCGCGGCCGCGTGTCGGCGATCGACGCCTGGCGATCGCGAACACGATGGCGATCAGGACCGCGCCGATCTGGCCCGGGCGTCCCCCGACGAGACAGCCGCAGCCGCCGTCGGACGGGTTCGCCGTCCCCCCGTCGGTGGTGAGCGCGCCGCTGTTCCCCGCGCTGCCCGGCCAGCCACTGCCGCCGGCGCCGCCTATGCCGAAGGGATTGGAGCCGATCGAGCCGCCGATCCCGAGCACGCCGCCCGTGCTGCCCCCGGTCCCGGCCGGTCCGCCCCCGGGGTCCCCCGGGTTGCAGTGGGCGAGCGAGAACGTCATCGACTGGCCGGCCGCCAGCGGCAGGTAGGCGATCTGCTGGCCCCCGTACATCTCCGCCGACGGCGTGCAGAGGCCGGTGACCGGGACCGTGGCCGCGTTGGTCACCCGCACGGTCAGCTTTCCGCCCGGCGCGATCGTCGCGCTCACCCCGGAGGCGTTGAACGCCATCCGCAGTTTCACGCGCTCCGCCAGCTGTTCCATCGGCGGGCTCACGATCGGGAAGGTGGCGCGCGCCGCGTACTTCTCGAGCGTCGCGTCCAGCAGTGTGCTGAGAAGGCTCTGCCCGCCGCCGAGATCGCGCAGGTTCGCCTGGTGAAACATCCACGGATCGTTCTCGCCGCGCAGGAGGTAGCGCACCAGCTCCTCGCTGGCTGCCGCGATGATCTGGTCGTAGCTGAACGTGCCCGAATGCAGAGCACCGTATTCGATCACCCACTCGCTCGGCTGCGAGACGTTGAAGTACAGATCCGTCGGCCGGCGTGGAATCGTCAGGATCGCGGGAACCTGCGCGTTGTAGTAACCGGCGTTCGGCGACGGGTTGGCCTGCCCCTTTACGGACGTATCGCTGACCAGCTGCCGGATGCCGACGTCGTACGCAGCGTGCATGACCTCGGCGTTGTCGAGGCCGGTGATCCCGGGCGTGACGAGGTTCTCCGTCACGTAACGGCCCAGGCCCGACCCGAGACCGAACGTGTTGTTCTTGCTGAACTCCTCGAAGGCGTCCGCGTAGGCCATCGCGGTCAGTTCCTTGTGATCCCAGGTGTGGTTGATCCATTCGTAGGTCGGCCCCTGCTCGCGCGCCTCGTCGGAGAGGGCGTCCTGGCCTGCGGGCTTGGCGCCGTAGGCATTGAAGGCAAACGCCGCCCGGAACAGCGCCGTCAGCGGCTGCGCACGCTGCGCGTTCTGCCATTTCGTGAACGCCAGCAGGTCGGCGGCGGTGATCCGATAAGTCCCCCCTCCGGCTGCCGCGTAGATTGCGCTCGCCAGGTAGAAGTCGTCGATCTGCGCCGACAGGTAGACGTGGCGCTCGCCGATGAACAGCCCGCCAGTCACCCAGTCGACGACGCCGTAGACGAGCCCGAGCGTGTGCAGCGCGGTCGGCGACTGCGAGAAGGTCAGCACCAGCGCCTCACGGCCGTCGGGGTAGCTCCGGGTCGCGGCGTAGACGTTGCCCGCGGTGTCCACGAGCAGCGGCGTCGTGAACGCATCGGTCGGCTGGCTGCTGTAGGCCCACCCGGCCGCGACGGTGATCGGAACCGTGCAGTTCGCGCCCACGAAAACGTTGCTGCCTGCCGTCGTGCAGTGAAGAACGGCGGGGGTCGCCTGAGCGTCGAATCCGCCCGTCAGCTGCAGCCCGTAGGCCGCCGTCGGATGGCCGTACACCACGGCGCGCCGGACGCCGAAGCGCGCCTCGTACGACGCCAGGACCATCCACTCGTCGTCCGTGAACGCGCTCGACGAACCGACGGCGAGATCGCCCGTGTCGAGGATGATCCCGTAGTAGCGGCCGGCGTCCCCGGCCGCCAGATAGTCGGCGGTCAGCGCCGGCCCGGTGGACGCGTTGAGAACGTCGTACGGGGTCCCGAGATAGTCGAGCGTCTGTGTGATCGCGTCCAGCCCCGAGTCCGAACCGTCGGCGGTGATCACCAGCAACCGCGCGTCGACCGACACGTTGTCCGCGCGCGCGGCCGCCGTCTCGGGGGCGGGATTGGCGTCGGGCGCGACCGAGAGCGGCCGCATCGTCCGCTCGACCTCGACAGGCGGCACGACGACACGGTTCTGCGCGATCGGCGGCGGCGCCGTATCGGCTCCGCAACCCGCCGCCGCGGCGCACGCCAGCGCCAGCGCCAGCGCCGCGCCCAGCTCACGGAACCCGCCTCCTCGCCCTGCCCTGCGCTCCGCCATCTGCTCCTCGGCCTTCGTCGACGGAGCAGCAGGCGTGCCATCGGCGACGGCGACTGAAAGACGACGGGCGGTTCGCTTCGCGCCCGCCGTTCTTGCGCATCGCGGGCCGGCGGTCCGGACCGCGCCCGATCCCGGCCCACCACCTTTGGCCACGGGCGCGCGTCTCGCCGGTGTCGGTGGCGCCCCGGGACAGGCGATTACTGATAGCCTGCGTTTTTCATGCGGGCGCTGGCATTGCTTCTGGCGGTGGCGTGCGCCGGGTGCGCACCCGAGATCTGGCTGGCGCCGGACCTGCGGTATGCGAACGCGCGCGCCGCGCATCAGACCACGGGCGCGCAGGTCGCCCTGGTGACCACCGACGTCGACCAGGCGTACGACGTGCTCGCGGATCTGGAGGTGATCGTTCGCCAGCGCGGCACCTTCGGCGACAAGCCGACGCAGGCGATCGTGGAGGCGGCGCTGCGCGAGCAGGCGGGCCGGCTGGGCGCGCACGCGGTCATCCTCGTGGCGTTCGGCCAGATGGGAAGCAGCTGGTGGAGCTACAACGAGCTGCGTGGACATGGGCGTGCGGTCCGGTTCCGCTGACCGGCGGTGCGCGGGCGTCGCCGCCGCGTGCCTCGCGATCGCCGGTGTCGCCTGCACCGCGACGTCGCCGCCGCCGCTGCCCCCGCGCCGCGTGGCTTTTCCCGAGCAGGCTCCCGCGTCGTCATCGTCACCGCCCGCTGCCGGCGAGACAGTCGTCACCTGGCCGCGCGACCTGCCGGCAGCGGCCGAGGCTCCGTCACGCGACGAGCGCTACTTCGGCTGGACGCTGGCCGCCGATGCGGTGTCGATCGTTCCGCTCATCGTCTGGGCGGGGCATCCCGAGAAGTTCTATTACGCCGCGCCCGCCTTGCTGCTCTCTCCGGCGATCCACGCCCTGCACGGCGAAAACCGCTCGGCGGCGATCAGCTTCATGATGCGCACGGCGATGCTCGGCCTGGTTTACCTGGCCAGCTTCACCGCCGATCAGGAATGTCATTCACAAGGATCGGGGGATTACATCTGCATTCCGATAGGGACGCTGCTGTTGCTCGAACTGGGCATCGTCATGCCGATCGTCATCGATTCCACCTGGCTGGCACGGACTTCGCGGCCGGCGTCGGAGTGGTACCGGCTGCCGCTGCCGGGCGCGACCGCCGGCACTAACGGCGCGCACCTGTTCACGCTGACGGCGCGGTTCTGATCGGCGCACTCAGGAGACGCGGACGTTGTCGATGAGGCGGGTCCGGCCGACGAACGCCGCGACGGCGAGCACGGCGGGGCGGTCGATCTCGGTGACGGTGCGCAGCGACTCGGCGTCGACGAGCTCGACGTAGTCGATGCGATCGACGTCCAGGGCGGCGCGCGCCCGGGTGACGACGGCCGTGCCGTCGCGCGCGCCGGCGGCGACGGCGTCACGCGCCGCGAACAGCGCCCGCGACAGGGACAGCGCGCGCGCCCGCTCGGCGGGCGACAGGTAGGCGTTGCGCGACGACATCGCCAGCCCGTCGGCCTCCCGGACGGTCGGGACGCCGACGATCTCGATGCCCATGTCCAGGTCGGTCACCATGCGGCGCACGATCGCGAGCTGCTGGTAGTCCTTCTCGCCGAACAGCGCGGCGTCGGGCCTGACGACGTTGAACAGCTTGCAGACGACGGTCGCGACGCCGGCGAAGTGGCCGGGCCGGAACGGACCGCAGAGCCCGCGCGCCAGCTCGCCGACCTCGACGGTGGTCTGGAAGCCGGCGGGATAGACGTCGCCGACCTCCGGAACGTAGGCCACCTCGGTGCCCGCCCCGGCCGCCTTCGCGAGATCGCCCGCCAGATCGCGCGGGTAACGGGCGAGATCCTCGTTCGGCCCGAACTGCGTCGGGTTCACGAAGATCGACAGCGCGACGCGCTGCCCATGCTTGCGGGCCTCGCGCAGCAGCGTCACGTGTCCCTCGTGCAGCGCGCCCATCGTCGGCACGAAGGCGATCCGCTCGCCCCGGGCGCGCGCCGCCAGCGACCAGGCGGTCATCTCGGTGGGCGAGGTCAAGGTAGGAAGGGCGAGCGGCGCGGCCGCGGCCATCAGTCGTAACTCTCGCCCGGCGCCGGGAACTTCTTCGCGCGCACGTCGGCGGCGTACGCCGCGAACGCTTCGCCGACCGCCTTGCCCATCTCGGCGTAGCGCCGCACGAACCGCGGCTTCCAGGCCGGCTCGAGCCCCAGCAGATCGTGCATCACCATCACCTGACCGTCGCAATCCGGTCCCGCGCCGATCCCGATCGTGACCGGCGCGATCGCGCGCGTGATCTCGGCGGCCAGCGACTGCGGCACCGTCTCGACCACGACCGCATACGCGCCCGCATCGGCGACCGCGCGCGCGTCGGCGAGGATCTTCGCGCGCCGCGCCTCGCTCTTGCCCTGCAGCTTGAAGCCGCCCAGCTCGTGCACCGACTGCGGCGTCATCCCCACGTGTCCCATGACCGGGATGCCGGCCGCGACCAGCCGCCGGACCAGCTCGGCAATCTCGACGCCGCCCTCCAGCTTCACGGCCTCCGCGCGACCTTCCTTGAGCAGCCGCCCCGCCGCGCGCAGTCCGTCCTCGACGGAGGCCTGGTAGCTCATGAACGGCATGTCCGCGACCAGGTGGGCGCGCCGCACGCCGCGCGACACGATGCGCGTGTGATAGACCATGTCGTCGAGCGTCACCGCGAGCGTGTTGCGCTCGCCCTGCACGACCATGCCGAGGCTGTCGCCGACCAGCACGACGTCGATGCCGGCCTCGTCCGCGAGCCGCGCGAACACCACGTCGTAGGCGGTCAGCACAGCGATGCGGTCGCCGCCCTTGCGGGCGCGCAGCGTCGCGGTCGTGACCTTGTCGGGGGCCGCAGCCATCGCCTCCAGGTTAGCACGCGCCCTAGGGGAGAACGCCGCCGCCGGGAGCGCCGGGCACGCAGACCCGCTGCCTCACGCTCGCGAACACGTCGCTCCGGTCCAGGAACACCACCTG
>Ga0070690_100000912_pt1 | contig 15074 bp, 13 predicted proteins | sample KBSS33HmetaG_FD_64671 | JGI IMG/M metagenome (GOLD analysis project Ga0070690, IMG submission 64671) | Switchgrass rhizosphere microbial communities from Kellogg Biological Station, Michigan, USA - KBS S3-3H metaG | ecosystem: Host-associated > Plants > Roots > Rhizosphere ... | reverse complement strand
CGTCGGCGGTGCCGGGCGGCAGCCTGCGGGCCGCGCAGAGCTCCCAGAGCATGGTGCCGATCGCGAACACGTCGGCGCGCCGATCGACGGGCTCGCCGCGCCCTTGCTCGGGAGCCATGTAGGCCGGGGTGCCGAGCACGCTGCCGGCGATCGTGAGATCGTCGTCGTAGGAGGTCACCACGGGATTCCCCGTGGTGACCGACTCCTCGGACACGGTCAGGTCCTTGGCGAGCCCCCAATCGATGACGATGGTCTCGCCGAAGTCCCCGACGATGACGTTGGCGGGTTTGAGGTCGCGGTGGATGATGTTGCGGCCGTGGGCGTAGGCGATCGCGTCGGCCACCGCGATCACGTGGTGGATGAGGCCGATGCGCTGGTCGTTGGTGGTGCATTCGGCGATCAGGTCGCGCAGCGAGCGGCCCGAGACCAGCTTCATCGCGTAGAACGGCGTCCCGTCGGGCCAGCGTCCCGCCTCGTGAACCGGGACGATGCTCGGGTGCTCGAGGCGCGCGGTGATCAGCGCTTCGCGCAGGAAGCGAACCTCTTCGACGTGGCCGCCCGAGATCAGCTCCTTGATCGCGACGTCGCGTCCGAGCTCGCGATCATGGGCGCGCGACACTTTTCCGAGGCCGCCGCGACCGTGCTCGCCCATGATCTGATAGCGCTGGGGGTCGCGGTAATGCGGGCCGAGCACCGGGCGCGCCTCACGAGCGGGCTCGCGCTGCGTCCGTTCGTTGGTTCGCGTCGCCACCGACGATGGCCCCAAGGGCCGCGTCGCCAGAGGATCGTTGTCTCCGTCAAATTTCACTGTGGACGGCAAACATAACCCTTTCGACGCCCTCCCGACATCGTTGCTTTCGTCGGTCCAATCTATGAGCCCACTTGTAGGTTGGAAACCTAAATGTCTGGAATTAAACGAATTTACGAAGAAAAAATATCGGACATATCTACAATTGCCTTACCCAACTTGGGTTCCCATACATCCATTGCTACGCCGAGTGCCTGTGTAATTCTTTTGTCTACTGTATCCTACTTAGATCCCAACCGGAGGGGCCGGGCCTCGCCAGGGAAAACACGGACACGAAAATAGACGTCCGCGTTCTCCACTCCCGTGTCGCCGAGGATCTGCGCGGAGGCGCAACTCCTGGAGAACGCGGACACGCGCGCTGGCGGCCTGGGAAGCTATCTCGCGCCTCCGCCCAGCCCGCGTCGCTGCGCTGCGCGTTGCCGTACCCGAAGGATCAGGTGGTTCGGATCGCCTGGCTAACCGGTCATCTTCACCCCAGCGCGATGCGCAGGGTGCCGCCCGGGGTGACCTCGACGGGGACCGGATCGAGCGCGCGGCCCGGGCATGCGCCTTCGATGCAGACGCCATCTTCGGCGCGGAATACGGCGAAGTGCATGCTGCACAGGATCTCGCCGGTGCGCGTGGTGAACTGATGGGCGCGGTAGTTGAGCCGGAGGCTGAAGTGCGGGCAGATGTTGAGATAGCCGAACACGGCGGGGCCGCGGCGGACGACGAACATCCGGAAGGCGTCGTGGCTGGGGCCGAACACGTACTCGCGGCCCTGGCCGTCGGGGATCGCGTCGGCGGGTCCGAGCTCGGTGCCCGTGGCTGGCGCGTGGTCATGCCGGCGCCAGGCCGCGGGATCAGGGGGCGTCATGGCAGGACGGGTTCGGCGTCATCGGTCACCTCGGGTAGAACGGCGGGATCTTGGCGTCGACGTTGATCCAGACCGACTTGGCTTGCGTGTACTCGCGCATGACGTCGAAGCCCATCTCGCGGCCGTAGCCGGATTCGCCGACGCCGCCGAACGGCGAGCCGGGATGGACGCGCTTGTAGCAGTTGACCCAGACCATGCCGGTGCGGATGGCCTTGGCGACGCGATGCGCGCGCTTGACGTCGCGGGTCCACAGGCCGGCGCCCAGGCCGTATCTGGTATCGTTGGCCAGGCGGATCGCTTCGTCTTCGTCGGTGAACGTCGTCACGGTGACGAACGGGCCGAACACCTCGTCGCGGCAGACCGTGTGGTGCGGCGCCGCGCGCACGACGGTCGGCTCGACGAAGCAGCCGCGCGCGAGGCCCGGATCGCTCGGGGCGCGCCCGCCGATCAGGATCTCGCCGCCCTCGCGGCGGGCGACGTCGCAGTAGGCGAGCACGCGCTCCTGGTGCACGCGGCTGGTGAGCGGGCCCATCTCGGTCTTGCGATCGAGCGGATCGCCGAGCCGGATGCTCTTCGCGAGCCCGAGGAACGCGTCGAGGAAGCGGTCTGCGATCGACGTATGCAGGAGCAGCCGCGAGCCGGCGATGCAGGCCTGGCCCTGGTTGTGGAAGATCGCAAACGCGCTGCCGGCGACGGCGGCGGGGAGCTCGGCGTCGTCGAACACGATGTTGGGGCCCTTGCCGCCGAGCTCGAGCTGGAGCTTCTTGAGGTTGCCGGCGGACGCGCGGACGATGCCGCGTCCGGTCGTCGTCGACCCGGTGAACGAGACCTTGGCGATCTGCTCGTGCTCGGCGAGCCGCTGCCCGGCGGTCTGGCCATAGCCCGGGACGATGTTGACGACGCCGGGCGGAAACCCGACGTCGCGGATGAGCTCGGCGACCGCGAGCGAGCTCATCGGCGTGAGCTCGGCCGGCTTCATCACGACGGTGTTGCCGGCGGCCAGGGCCGGCCCGAGCTTCCAGCTCGTGAACATGAGCGGGAAGTTCCACGGCACGATCTGGCCGACGACGCCGAGCGGCTCGCGCTCGACGAAGTTGAGGAACCCCGCGTCGACCGGGATCACCGAGCCCTCGAGCTTGTCGGCCATACCGCCGAAGTAGCGAAAGCCGAGCACGGTGCGCGGCACGTCGAGGCCGGAGGTATCGCGGATCGGGTGTCCTGTGTCGCGCGCCTCGAGCTCGGCGAGCCGGCCGGCGTTATCCTCGATCGCGCTGGCCAGGGCGAGCAGGAGCCGGCCGCGCTCGCTCGGCGAGGTGCGGCTCCAGCCCGGGAACGCGGCCGCTGCGGCCGCGACGGCGCGGTCGACGTCCTCGGCGCGCGCCTCGGCGACGTCGGCGAGCTTTGATTGGTCGAACGGATTACTCACCTCGATCGTACCGCCGGCGATCGCGTCGACGAACTCGCCGCCGATGAACAGCTTGGTTTGCATTGGGCTCCTAGAACTTGACGGGGACCACGGGGGCCTTGCCTTGCCGGATGAGATCCGGGATCGCGGGAGAGCCGTTCTCCCAGACCAGCAGCATCGAGCGCTTGGTCGAGTAGCCGCGGTGGCGGATGTCGGCGGGCATCGCGGCGACGTCGCCGGCGCGCATCGTGACGCGCGCGCGCGGCCGTCCGGTCGCACCGTCCTTGACGTCCCACACGATCTCGTCCGAGAGCTGGACGAACCACTCGACGCGATCGTTGCCGTGGTCGATCGGCAGGATGTACTCCTCGGAGGTCGGGCAGAACAGGCTCTCGCGGAGCACCGAGCAGACGCTCGGGTTCCACGTCACGTCGGAGCGCGACAGGTAGCCGAACAGGTTGAACGCGGCGACCTCGGCGTCGAACCCGGGCTCGATCTTGACGATCGGCTGGTGCTGCGGGACGTCCTCGAACATCCGGTTGACGGGGTAGCCGCTCGCGTCGGTTCGGATCTCCGTATCGCCGGGCAGCCCGACCATGCGGCGCGCGCTCACCCGCTCGCGCTCGATCGCCTTGTCGTTATCGCCGTGCTTGGCGCCGAACGCCGCGGTGGTCTCGAGCGGCGCCGCGAACGGGTCGAAGCCCTCGTTGGTCCAGTCGCCAAGGATCGCCTTGAAGGTCTTCATGAGGTCGGCGGACGAAAACCGCTCGGTCACGTCGCGCCCGGCACGGAGGAACGCCTCGTTCTTGGCGCCGAGGAACATCTCGACCTCGCCGTAGAAGTTCGTCGTGCCGAGCACGTCGTCGAAGTTCACCGTGCCGTAGAAGAAGCCCCACGCGACGTCGCGCATGAGCGCGCGCAGGAACGCGTCGACCGGCAGCTGGTGCGTCACCTCGCCGTGGGTGACATACGCGAAGTACCGGTCGCGGCGGAACGCGAAGCCACCCGCGCGAAACGCCCGGTAGCCGGTGTCGGCGTCCGCCGGGCCGGTGTCGAAGTGGGTTTGCAGGGGCATCGCCGCGGGATTTCCGCGCTGCAAAGGGCTGGTGCTCCCTGGCACCGAGAGCGCTCGGTTGCGCGCGGTCGGGACGCGGTCCCTTTCCGCCTCGGCCGTCTGGCAGATCTCGTTCCACCGGAAGATCGTCTCGGGACCTTCGATCGTCTGCACCATGAGCGCGGCCGGCGCACCGGCGCGAAACCGGTACGCGCTCTGCTTGGGCAATAGCGCCATGTGGCCGCGGCCCAGCACGATGCGCCCCATGGGCTTACTCGGAGGGAGCGCGTCCAGGCGATGCGCGCCGTCGCGATCGGCGATGACGCGCGCGGGCTCGTTCAGCTTGTGGAGCTCGACCTCGAGCTCGCCGTCCATGCAGACCACGAACTCGTCGTGGCGCGCGGCCCAGTAGGGTGACTCGCCGGTGGCCCGCGCCGCCTCGATGACATATTCGAAGTTCTTGGCGACGCACACGCGCTCCCACGGCCTGGCGCGCGAGGCGACCTCGAACACGTTCGAGAACACGTAGTTCTTCGGGTCATCGTCGATCACGTCGACCCGGCCCTTCTGGTAATCGGCCAGGGAACCGAATCTGGTCTGAAACGTCATGTCGTAACTCCTTGTTGGTCAGTCAGGGCACGCGCTTCAGCGCGAAGCGGTAGGCCAGGCGGTGCCAGCGCGCGGGGGCCGGCGTGCCGTCGGGCCAGGTCGCGTCGTCGCGGGTCTCGAGGCGCGCGATCAGGGATGGCTTGACGCCGAACACGGCATCGGACTCGAGGTACTTGTCGCCGGCCACGAACACGTGGGTGACCAGGGGTTCGAAGCCCGGCGCGCGCAGGAGGAAGTGGATGTGGGCGGGGCGCATCGCGTGGCGATTGCCGGCGGCGAGCAGCTCGCCGACCGGGCCGTCGGTCGGGACGGGGTAGCTGCACGGGACGAGCGTCCGGAAATTGAAGCGGCCGTCCGCGCCGGTGACGAACCGAGCGCGCATGGCCGGCTCGCCGGGCGTGTAACCGGGCTGCTGCACGTCGTACAGCCCCGCACCATCGGCGTGCCAGACGTCGACCTCGGCGCCGTCGAGCGGCCGGCCGGCGGCGTCGGTGACGCTGGCGTCGACGAACACGCGCTCGCCGGGCGCGCCGGGCACGAGATCGGTGCCGTGCGGCGTGACGCGGTGCTCGCCGACGTAGAACGGGCCGAGCACGGTGGTCTCGGTGGCGCCGGTGTGGCCTTTGTGGTTGATCGCATCGACCAGCATCGAGACGCCGAGCACGTCCGAGAGCAGGATGAACTCCTGCCGCGTCGCCGTCGAGGCATGGCCGGTACGGGTCAAGAAGTCGATCGCCGCGTGCCACTCGTCCATCGTCAGATCGGCCTCGCGCACGAATGCATGGAGGTGCGAGATCAGCTGGTGGAGCACCGTGCGGACCCGCGGATCGGGTGCTCCGGAAAAGCTCTGGAGGACGGCCTGGGTGAGCTGGGGGGCGCCTTCGTCTTGCATCGCTTGGTTCACTTGGTGGCTGGCGGTGGTCTGTTGGGCGGGCGGTCCGTCTCTGCTAGTACGGCCGAGCGCCGGTGAAGGCTCGCTCGAGCAACTCGCGAAGCGCCGTTCGCTCGAGCGGCCGCGGGTTCCAGTACGGGTTCTGCACGGCGAGCTCGGCGGCGCGGTCGAGCCCGGCGGCGGGCATGCCGAGCTCGGCGAGCGAGCGGCGCGCTCCGACGGTCCCGGCGAGCTCGTACAGGCCCGTCGCGGCATCGATCCCGGGCACACCGAGCGCACGAGCGGCCCGCGCCATCGCCTCGGGCGCCGCGGGTGCGTTGTAGGCCACCGCGTACGGCAAGATGACCGTGTGGGTCTCGGCGTGCGGCAGCCCGAACGTGCCACCGAGCACGTGGCACAGCTTGTGGTGCAGCGCCATGCCGACCGAGCCGAGGCACACCCCACATAGCCATGCGCCGTACAGCGCGTCGTGGCGGGCCGCGCGATCGCCGGGGGCGCCGGGGATCGCCGGGAGCGCGCGCGCCAGCGCGGCGATGCCCTGCTCGGCCAGGAGCGAGATGATCGGATTTCTGTCTTCGGCGTAGAGCGCTTCGACCGCGTGGGCGATCGCGTTCAGGCCGCTTACCCCCGACAGCGGCACCGGGAGGCCGAGCGTCAGGTCGACGTCGTAGATCACCGCCTCGGGCAGGATGTCGAGGCTCCGCCGGGTGGTCTTGTGGCCGGCACAGGTCTCGCCGAGGATCGGCGTCATCTCCGAGCCGGCGTAGGTCGTCGGGATCGCGAGCTGCGGCACGCCGGTGCGCACGGCGATCGCCTTGCCCAGGCCGATCGTCGAGCCGCCGCCGATCGCGACGACGCCGTCGGCGCCGAGCTCGCGCATCCGGGCGAGCGCCGCCAGCGTGACGTCGACCGGGGTGTGCATCGCCGCGCCGCTGAACACGCCGGCCGCGCGATCGCCGAGCTGGGTGGCGACGGCCCGGCCGTGGTCGGCCTGCGCCGGGGTGGTGAGCACGAGGGCGCGCGCGACCCCGAGGCGCGCGAGCTCTCCGGGCGCCTGCGCGAGCGTGCCGGTGCCGAACACCACGCGCGCCGGCAGGCCGGTATACGTGAAGTCACCCGCCATCATGCGAGATCGAACACGAGGAGCTCGCCGGCGTCGATGCCTTCGATTCGGACGGTGCGTTCCTGCGACAGCGCGACGGCATCTCCGGCAGTGACATCGGTTCCATTGACCCGCGCGCTGCCGCGTGCGACATGGACCCACGCGTGCCGCCCGGCCGCGAGCGCATGTTCGGCGGTCTGGCCGGCGTCGAACACGCCCGCGAGCAGGGTCGCATCGGTGTGAATCGTCACGCTGCCGTCCGCGCCGTTGGGCGAGGCGACGAGCAAGAGCCGCCCGGCCTTGTCCTTCCGGGGGAACGTCTTCTGCTCGTAGCTCGGCGTGATGCCGCGCCGATCGGGCATGAGCCAGATCTGGAGGAAGTGGACCGGCTCGCGCGGCGAGGCGTTGAACTCGCTGTGGATGACGCCGGTGCCGGCGCTCATGCGCTGGACGTCGTCGGGGCGGATCACCTCACCGGTGCCCATCGAGTCCTTGTGCTCGAGGCCGCCCTCGAGGACGTACGAGATGATCTCCATGTCGCGATGCGGGTGCCTGCCGAAGCCCTGGCCGCCGGCGACGCGATCTTCGTTGATGACCCGCAGCGCGCGAAACCCCATGTGCGCGGGGTCGTAGTAGTCCGCGAACGAAAACGTGTGGAAGCTGTCGAGCCAGCCGTGCTCGGCGTGCCCGCGCTCGTTGGACCTGCGAACCGTGATCATGACCTTCTCCTGAATGGACCAGTTTGGCCATCCCGGGCCATCCGCGGAATTGGCAAACGATTGATGTCTTCCATCACCGCATGAGATGGTCGGGAGTGCTCGAAACGTTCACCCTCGATCAGCTCCGCGCCCTCATCACCGTCATCGAGGAAGGTAGCTTCTCGGCTGCAGCGCGCAAGCTCCATCGCGTGCAGTCGGCGGTCAGCACGTCGATGGCCAACCTCGAGACCCAGCTCGGCATTCCGCTGTGGGATCGCTCGACCAAGGTCGCCAGGCTCACCGAGCAGGGGCAGGCCGTCCTCGCCGCGGCCCGCAAAGTCTGCACTGAAGTCGACTCACTGCGCAAGCTGGCCGCCGGGATGGTCCTCGGGCTCGAGGCACAGGTCTCGCTCTGCGTCGACATCCTGTTCCCGGTCACCGCGCTGGTCGACCTGTGCGAACGGTTCCGATCGGAATTTCCCTCAGTAGATCTGCGGGTCGATACCCAGACGATGACCGGCGTGTCGGTCCGCGTGATCGAAGGCAGCGCGACGATCGGCGTCGCCAGCCCGATGGGCGTGACCGCCGGCCTCGAGCGCAAGGTGCTGACCACGATCCAGATGATCCCGGTGGTGTCGCCCGGACACCCGCTCGCGGCGCTGCGCGGCCCGATCCCCACGACGCGGCTGCGCGACAACATCCAGCTCGTGCTGTCCGAGCTGCAGGGCGAAGGCCACCCCGACCAGGCCGTGCTGTCGACGCGCACCTGGCGGGTCCGCGACCTCCACACCAAGCACGCGCTGCTGCGTGCCGGGCTCGGGTGGGGCAACTTGCCGGAGCACCTCGTGCGCGACGACCTGCGCACCGGCCGGCTGGTCACGATCCGGGTCGAGGCGTGGGGCAAGGAGGAGCACAAGCTCTACCTCTCGGCCGTGTATCGCGGCGACGTGACGTTTGGACCGGCGCACCGCTGGCTGCTCGCCCAGCTCGAGCAGCTCTGCCTGCGCGACGCCGATCCGACGCCGTCGCGTCCTCCGGCACGTCGCCGGCCGCCGCGCAAGGCCGCGCGCTGATCCACGCGCGGGCGCTCGATGCCGGCGCCGGATCCCGAATCAGAACGTCTGCGTCGTGAAGTGAAACAGCAGGTATTGCGGGTTCGTCGACAGCGGGTTGATCACGATGGCGCCGTCGTGGTTGGTCGGGTTGCGATGGATCAGGTGACCGCCCGTCGCGTCGAAGCCCGTCGTGAAGATCGAGATGTGGTTCGCCGTGGCGAGGGCGTTGTTGACCAGCGCCTGGAGCTGTGTCGGCGTCGTCTCGGTGAAGGCGGTCGAGTGTACGCCGAGGTTTGTGACGTAGTCGAACGACTCGCTCGGATGCCAGCCCTCGAGCCACGCGCCGTTCTTGAGCGGCGCGTTGATGGTGAGGAAGTCGACATCGGGGTTACCGCTGCTGGATTGGATGTTCACGGCGATGTTCTCGATCCCGCCATTCACCTGCACCTGCAGGTGAACGTGGGTGGAGTCGCCGCTGCAACCGGTCGTCCCGGGGTTCACGATCGAGACCAGGAACCCGTCGAGCCGGCCGAACGTCGTGTTCATCGCCGAGCCGAACGTGTTGGTGCACGGGACCCGCGTCGGCGTGCCGTCGCCGGTCGAGGCCGCGTCGACCGTCGCCGCGTCGGGCGTGCCGGCGTCGGTCGCCCCACCACCGCAGCTGTGCAAGGCGCTGTGCGAGTTGCGCGGCGCCGGCGCTGCCGGCGTGGTGAAGTCAGCGGCGTTGTTGTCTGTATCGGTGCAGCCGCTCGCGGCGCGGAAGCCGGCCGTGGTGTTGGATTGTGTGGGCGCGGCGCCGCTGCCCTCGAACTGCACGGCCGTGCCGTAGCCGACGAAGTCGCGAATGTTCGCGTTGGGCAGGCACGCGGTCGAGCCGCCGCAGGCGAGCAGGGTCTGGTTCGTGACGAGGGCCACGGTGCCGCTGGTCCCCGACATGTTCATCGTGCCGGTCGCGTCCGGGGTCGGGAGGCTGGCGGCGGTGGTCGTCCCGGCGGCGAGCTGCACCAGATAGTAGCCGCCCGCCGGGATCGTCCCCGTGAGGTTGGCCTTCGCAAACGACGTCCCCGTGGCCGACGCGTACTGCACGGACCAGCCAGTGATGCTCACCGAGCTTGCCCCGCGGTTGAACAGCTCGACGTAGTCGTTCGTGAATTGCGCGCCGGAATTACCGCCGCCGCCGTAGAGCTGGCTGATGACGATATCGGGCGAGGCGGAGACGAACAGCTGGAGTTTGTCGGCGGAGGGCGAGCCGTCGCCGTCGCATCCCACGACCGTGCTTGCGACCCCAGCCCCGATCACCAACCACGCGAGGGAACCAAGTCGAGCTTGTTGTGTCATGCGGCGGAGGATAGACATGCGCGCGCGACAGTCCACCAGTAGAACCACTTACCCATCCTTAAGATTCATGACCAACGTCACGCCGGCGCATGAGGTGTGCAATAAACGGGCAGGCCGTGACGCGGGGCCGGCTATCGGCGGTTGCGCTCCAGGACGACTACCTCGGTGCCTTTGTAGTCTGCGCGAGCAAACTCACGATAGTTGCATTTGGTGGCGACCCGCAGCGATGCGATGTTGCCCGGCTCGATCAAGCACACGGTGCGTGCGTGGATGGAGGCGTCGGCCCAGGCGAGCACCGCCGTCATCGCTTCGGTGGCGTAGCCCCTGCCGTGCGACCACGGCGCGAGGACCCAGCCGGTCTCGGCAGCACCGTCGAACGACAGCGCGAGATCGCGCTTGAAGTCGGCGAGCCCGGCCTCCCCGACGAACCGGTCGGTGGCGCGCTCGCGGATCTGCCAGAACCCATAGCCCGCGATCGACCAGTGTCCGATGTAGCGCAACAGGCGAGCCCAGACCTCCTCGCGCCCGGCGGGCTTTGCGCCGATGTAGCGCACGACCTCGGGATCGCTCCACATCGCCAGCGAGTCCTCGAGGTCCGAGGTGCGATGGCCGCGCAACATCAGCCGCTCGGTTTCGAGGATGGGGATGGGCATGCTCGTGATGGCTCGCGGCGCATCGTACCGCGATCGACGTGGTGAGGTGATCCTACCGTCGCGCCGCCACGCCACACCGTGGCGGCCGATTGGTATCCGGGGCTTGCGCGCCAACCGGTAGCGGGCGCTAGGGCGCGCTACCTGCCCAAAACGGCTCCTCGCGGGCGCCTGATCATCAGCCTAAAATTACGTCATGGGACGTCGGGACCAGGACCTCCAGGCGGCTGGAGAGATGAGCGCTCTGGTTCGCCGGTTCGACTGGTCGAACACGCCGCTCGGGCCCATCGAGGCGTGGCCGACCAGCCTGCGGACCACGGTCGGCATCGTGCTCCACGCACGCCAGCCGATGTTCCTGTGGTGGGGACCCGAGCTGATCCAGATCTACAACGACGCGTACCGCCCGAGCCTCGGCACGGGCAAGCACCCCACTGCGCTCGGCCAGCGCGCCCGTGCTTGCTGGCAGGAGGTCTGGCCGATCCTCGGGCCGGAGATCGACGACGTGATGGCGCGTGCCCGGCCGAGCTGGCACGCGGACGAGCAGGTGGCGATCTACCGCAACGGAAGGATGGAAGAGGCCCACTGGACCTACGGGTTCTCGCCGGTGTTCGACGACGACGGCGCGATCGGCGGGACCCTGATGGTCTGCACCGAGACCACCGCGGGCGTGGTGGCGGAGCGCCGCAGGCGCATCCTGCGCGAGGTGAACGAACGAACCGCGCTCGTGACCGAGCCGGCGAAGCTGCTTCCTCGGGCGGCCGAGGTCTTCGCGGACCACGCCGAGGATCTTCCGTTCGTCCTGCTCTACGAGGTCGACCCGGCGTCGCGCGCGACCACGGGCCGGTGCGCGATCCACCTCGACGAGCGCGCCGCGCGGACGATCGAGGAGGTCGTTCGCCCGTACCTCGATGACCTGCCGGCGCACCTCGTGGTGGGCGAGCTTGCCGGCGGGGTGCGGTTACCGGGCGGGCCGTGGCCCGAGCCGGCGACCGCGGTGTTCGCCACCCCGATCGTGAGAGCGAGTGCAAGATCGAGCGATCGCGCCACGATGGTCGCGGTGTTCGGGACGAGCCCCCGGCTCGGGTTCGACGACGATTATCGCGGCTTCCTCGTGCAGCTGGGCGACCACCTCGCGACCGCGCACGCGCGGATCGAGGCGTGGATCGAGGCGTGGCGGATCCGCGCGGTCGTCGAGGCCGAGCGCAATAACCTGCTGCTCCAGGCGCCGATCGCCACCGCGGTGATGACCGGGCCCGAGCACGTGTTCCAGCTGGCGAACCCGCTCTACAAGAAGATGGTCGGCCGCGACGACCTCGTCGGCAAGACCTACCGCGAGGCGTTCCCCGAGGTGGTCAACACCGTGCTGCCGAGCATCCTCGATCGCGTGTACCAGACCGGCGAGCCGTTCATGACCAACGAGCTCCGGGTCCCGCTTCCGCGCGATGACCGGGGAACGACCTGGGATCGCTACTTCCGGTTCAACCTCGAGCCGATGCGCGATGCGGCGGGCGAGGTCTACGGCATGCTCGCGATCGCCGCCGACATCACCGATCAGGTCCAGGCTCGCCAGATCCTGGAGAAGACCCACGCCGAGCGTGAGGCGCTGCTCGCCGAGCTCCAGGCGGCCAACCGCACCAAGGACGACTTCCTGGCGATGCTCGGCCACGAGCTCCGCAACCCGCTGTCGCCGATCGTCACGGCGCTCGAGCTGATGAAGCTCCACGACACCGGCAACGCCGCCACCATCCTCCTGGTCGAGCGGCAGGTGCATCACCTGATCCACCTCGTCGACGATCTGCTCGATGTCGCCCGCATCACCCGCGGTCATCTCGAGCTCGTGCGCGAGCGGGTGGAGCTGTCCGTCGTGGTCGCGCAGGCGATCGAGACGGCAAGCCCGCTGATCGAGCGCGGCGGCCACGTGCTCGCGGTGGAGGTGCCGGTGGACGGCTTACCGGTCGACGCCGATGTCTCGCGGCTCGCGCAGGTCATCGCCAACCTCCTGACCAACGCCGCCAAGTACACCCCGGCCGGCGGTCATATCTGGATCGGCGCGCGCCGCGAGGATGACCAGGCCGTCCTCGAGGTCCGCGATGACGGCGTCGGCATCGCGCCGGAGATGCTGGACCATATCTTCGGCTTGTTCACGCAGGTGCCGCAAGATCTCGCGCGATCGCAGGGCGGCCTCGGCCTCGGCCTGTCGATCGTGAAGGCGCTCACCGAGAAGCACGGCGGCACGGTCACGGCGCGCTCGGCGGGTCGCGGGCACGGCAGCGAGTTCACCGTGCGCCTGCCGCTGGCACGGGCGGAGGAGACGGCGGCCTCGAGCCCGGCCGCGCCGGGCACGCGACCCGGGCCGGCCGCGCGGTCCGGACCGGGCACGCGCGGAAGCCACCATCCGCCGCGCCGGATCCTCGTCGTCGACGACAACGAAGACGCCGCCTGGATCCTTGCCGAGACGCTGTCCCTCATCGGCCACGACGTGCGCTGCGCGCATGACGGGCCGAGCGCGCTGCGCGCGGCGACCGAGCACGTCCCCGAGGTCGCGTTCATCGATATCGGCCTGCCGGTGATGGACGGCTACGAGCTCGCGGCGCGGATGCGCGCGGAGCCACGGCTGGCCGGCGTGCGGTTGATCGCGCTGACCGGCTACAGCCAGCCCGGCGACCGTCAGCGATCGACCGAGGCCGGGTTCGCCACGCACCTGGTGAAGCCGGTCTCGATCGATCGGCTGATCGAGACGATCGACCTCGAGTCGTGATCGTGCGCCGGTGGCTCGCGGTGCGAAGAACTCTCGTCGCGCAGGGCTGGCGGATCGGGAGTCCTGTACGTCCTCGCACGTGGTACGCCAGGACCATCAAGAGCGATTTCGTGCCGGCGCTGCGTGTCCGTGCGGATTTGCTAGCGTGTCAAGGCCATGGTTACCCCGATGCATCGGACCCTCCAGATTCTTCAGAGCTCTCAGGTGCAGCTGCTCGCCGATTGGATCAAGGCCTTGCGGGCGGCGACCACCTCGCAATCCGCCGCGATGATCAGCGATCCGGAGCTTCAGGCGCAGTGCCAGGAGTTCATCTCGCTGCTCTCGGCCGCGGCCTCCGCGGGTGGGGTCGACGACCTCTCGGCAGAGGCATGGCGGCCGGTCAAGGAGTTCCTCGCGGGCGTGTCGCGTTCGCGCAGCCGGCAGGGGTTCTCGCCGAGCGAGACCGCGATGTTCGTGATGTCGTTCAAGGAGCCGCTGTTTGCCAACCTGCGCCGCGCGGCCGACGGCCATGATGACGCGAAGCTGCTCGTCGAGAGCTGGGAGCTCCTGCGTGCGCTCGACCAGCTCGGGCTCTACACGACCGAGATCCACCAGCAGGCGCGCGAGGAGCTGATCCGGCGCCAGAGCGAGGAGATGCTCGAGCTGTCGACGCCGGTGATCCAGCTGTGGGACGGCATCCTCGCGATGCCGCTGATCGGGACGCTCGACTCGTCGCGCACCCAGATCGTGATGGAGGCGCTGCTCCAGCAGATCGTGGCGACGCGCTCGCCGATCGCGATCCTCGACATCACCGGCGTGCCGACCGTCGATACCTTGACCGCGCAGCACCTGCTCAAGACCGTCGCGGCGACCCGGCTCATGGGCGCCGAGTGCATCATCAGCGGGATCCGGCCGCAGATCGCGCAGACGATCGTCCACCTCGGGGTCTCGCTGGGTGACATCGTGACCAAGGCGTCGCTCGCCGACGCGTTCCGGATCGCGCTCAAGAAGCTCGGTCACTCGATCGCGGGATCGTGAGCCATGGATCGCGTACCGATCCTGCGGATGGGCCGAACCCTCCTGGTGACCGTGCAGGTCGACATGCACGATCAGCTGGCGGTGCGGCTGCTCGACGATCTGACTGCGATGATCACCAAGACCCGGGCGCGCGGGGTGCTCATCGACATCTCCGCGCTCGACATGGTCGACTCTTTCATCGGCCGCATGATCGCGGATGTCGCGGCGACCTCGCGGATCCTCGACGCGCAGACCGTGCTCGTCGGCATGCAACCGGCCGTGGCGATCACCCTGGTCGAGCTCGGCATGGCCCTGCCCGGCGTACGCACCGCGCTCGACGTCGAACGCGGCATGGAGCTGCTCGATGCCGCCCGCGATCACTGAGCCCGACCGGACGGTCGTACGCGTCGAGATCGCGGAGAATGAAGACGTCGTGGTCGTGCGCCAGCGCGCGCGCGATCAGGCGCAGCGCGCCGGGTTCTCGCTGCTCGAGACCACCAAGCTCGTCACCGCGGCGAGCGAGCTCGCGCGCAACGCGCTGGAGCACGGCGGTGGCGGCTACGCCATCCTAGAGATCTGCAGCGAGGGCAGCCGCCGGGGCGTCCGGATGCAGTTCGTCGATGAAGGCCCGGGTATCCCCGACATCGAGCAGGCGATGCGCGACGGTTACACCACCGGCAAGGGCCTCGGCCTCGGCCTCGGCGGCTCCCGGCGCCTGGTCAACGAGTTCCACATCGAGAGCGCTGTTTCGCGTGGCACCAAGGTCACGGTGGTGCGATGGAGGTAGCCGGCACGTGCGAGGCGTTCGATCTGGACGACGGGGGCGATGTCGGGGCCGTCCGGCGGCGGCTGG
>Ga0070690_100000910_pt1 | contig 15087 bp, 9 predicted proteins | sample KBSS33HmetaG_FD_64671 | JGI IMG/M metagenome (GOLD analysis project Ga0070690, IMG submission 64671) | Switchgrass rhizosphere microbial communities from Kellogg Biological Station, Michigan, USA - KBS S3-3H metaG | ecosystem: Host-associated > Plants > Roots > Rhizosphere ... | reverse complement strand
GGGGCAGGCGCATGTGCCCTGAGAACGACGTTGCGATTTGCACCCGCCTCTTTCTCTTCGCGGGTCCAGGTCTTCCCTACCCCACCTTCCAACTCAACGGAACCGACCTGGGTGCTCCATTGCTTTTCCCAGGCTGCTACCTGGGTAGCCGCGAGCTTTTGGGCCTTGTCAGTAATCTCGACGTTCTCGAGCGGCTCCGGCGTAATCAATACGCTCAGCGTCTCCGCTACCTGGTCTGGTCTGTTTCTTCGCAGCGTGAAATATGGCGGACCATCATCCTGCCCGGGAATTTCAATCAACTTTCCGACGCTTACTTTGTTGTCACCGTTGAGCGTCCGAGTGGTGGGGAAAATCAGATACGGTTCACTGAAACTTCCATCGGCGTATTGCTCGCGATCGATCACATAAAGGTAACCATTGCGGGCCGCCTCTACGCTAACCCGAACGCGATCTCCCGGAGTGAGCCTGGTGTTGGCGGAAATGCGCTCCGGAATCCAGGTCTCCTGATCACTTCCCTCCTGCACGAGCAGTCGCTCGCCTGAGTCTGACGCAACCGGGGGACGCAAGCGCCAAACTGTTACGCCTACGACTGAATCACGTGAGACCCCGGTAACTGGAATTCCAGGTGTCGTAACCCGATAGCTGCGAGCGCCAGCTCGTTTTTGCTTTGCCTGCTTGCCGGATTTGATGAAAGCGGTGTCCCATAAGCGTCGCGTAGCGTCATCATCGCTTTGCTGCGCTACAACGATATTGCACGCGGCAACCAGCACTGCTACAGAGATACCAATCAAGAATGTGTTGTGAATCATGTGGCGAGGAAGTCTTTTCTGATACATGGCCGTTACCTCTGCTTTGTCTGCACGACACTGTGACGATTGTCGGCGTGTCGTTGTGAATTCGAAAGCTGATAGTCCTCGGGTCGAAGGGACTTGTTAGTTCCACTCTCCCTGCATCGTGAACGCCGCCCAGTAGTAGGGCGACTGCCACTGTCGCTGCTGCCACATCTCACCCTGCGCCTTTCGCAGGGCTGCGGACGGAGCCAGCTTCTCTTTAAGCATTCCGCGATAGAAACGCTGCATCAGATCCGCCGTCGCTTTGTCGTTCACGTTCCACAAGCTAACGACTACGCGGCGCGCGCCCGCGTACATGAACCCCCGAGTGAGCCCATCCAAACCCTCGCCTTTGATTTCCTTACCGAGGCCACTTTGGCAAGCACTCAGCACGACCAATTCCGCGGGCAGAGTCAGGTTGTATATTTCATGCGCGCGGAGAAAACCGTCCTGCGGTTTTCCTTTCGGATCTATGAGCGAAAGAACGATTGACGACAAAGATGGCCGCTCGCTGTCCAGATAGCCATGAGTGGCGAAATGAACATAGCGATAGTGACTTAACTCAGAGCCAGTCGCGATTGACCGGTTCGCGTTGAAATCCATCGCTCTTAGATTATGTGACTGCGGTGCGACTGCGAGGATCTGTTCGGCTTCCTGTCGCGTGAATGGCAAGCGCCTGATCTTTAGTCTGCCGCTCTCATCGCTCAGGTGCTCAAGCAATCGCGTGTTCGTCACATTGAGTTCCGAGCGCGACTCGTTATTCTTCGCCCGCTGCTTGAATCTCTCGTCGCCAATCGAAAACACGGGATCGGCTATCACCGCGACTGCGTTTGCTGCGGGCTTACGCGCAGCCAGGTTCTTTCGTTGTACCGCAAGCGCAGAGGCCGAGGGCAAGCTGATTACCTCGTGATCGAGGATCAGCGGTCTGTAACTATCGGTAGCTGCTCCTAGTGTGCTTTCTGGAGAAGGCAGTGCCGCAAAAGGGATGAACTGAAGCGCGCCGTCGGCAACGATAACTAGGCGTTTGCCTGTCAGTTCCTTCGCAACTGGTCCAAGTATCAGGCGGCTCAGCTCTGCAGCGGTTTTGGGCAGTTGAGAATCGGCGCCTGCAATTCGCTTCTGCTTTTCTGCAGGAGTCTCTCCCGACTTGGATGAACTGCGAGCGGTCAATAATTCGTAGACGCTTCGTGCATCCCGTTGGATCTCACCTTCGTTTGGTAGTTGATAACTCTGCAGTGCGCTCGACGAAACCAGCCACAGATAACTCCGCTTTTCATCGAGTGAGTATTCCAACAGCAAAGTGTTTGGATCCAACTGTGCCTGAATTTCTTTCAGGGTGAGTGGTTGAGGCTGCGTGAGTGCTGCATAGCCGGGACTGGCGTTCCGGATCATTGTCTGGATCTTCTGGTGTTCGTCCTCCAGCTCGCGAATCTCCTTGTTTACAACGTCCAGTTGATCCTGCACATTTTTCTGACCGAGCAGCCGAATTTGACGTTGAGCCTTTGCGTTGAGCAGTTGCGCGAGATTGCGTTCTCTCTCAATCAGGTCGGAGTTCACACCTTTGCGAATATCCACGTTCGCTTCGGTCAACAACTCCAACAGGCTACGTGCGCGCGCCCGCTCATTTGCTGCCAGGGCCTCAGCATCGTAACCGCCCTGCGGGTTTTGAGTGTGCTGCTGCATCAGGAGGTCGATATAGAGCTTGTAGGGTTCCTGCTGCGAAGCAAAGTAGGAAGCACGCAACTGTTGCGAGCCCGCCGCGGATCTGACTTGTTCGATTAACTTGAGAGCATCTTCCACACTCGCTCTCGCCGCCACCAACTCTCCCGATCCGCGCTGAACACGAGCCAGGCCAACAAGACTGCGGGCCGCGTTATTGCGATCCTCCAACGCGCGAAAGATACCAAGCGCCTCCTGATAGCAGGCCAACGCTTTTGCCGAGTCGTTGAGCTGAAGGTAAACGTGACCCAGATTTGTCAGGCTAAGAGCTTCATTACGGCGGTCGGCAATCTTGCGCCGCAGTTGCAACGCCTGCTGATGGTAGTCAAGAGCCTTCTGGAGTTGGTTCTGCGTTGCATACGCGACGCCCATGTAGTCGAGCGTTGTCGCTTCCCCGCGGGGATCGCCGACCGCTCGACGGAGTTGCAGCGCCTGCTGGTAATAGTCAAGACCTTGGTCGACGTCGCCGCGCGAAACATGAACCAACCCGATGAGACTAAGGGTGATTGCCTGGCCATCCTTGTCGTCAGTCACGCGAAACAGCCGCAGGGCCTGGTCTGAATTATCCAGCGTTCGTTCGGTGTCGCCGAGCCGGTAGTAAAGCAAACCGATGTTGTAGATCGCGCTGGCTTCGCGAGGCGTATTTCCATTGATGTGAAGCATGGGCAGCGCCTGGCTGTAGTAATCAAGACTGACCTGCCAATGGTTCAAATCACTATGAACTTTGCCGAGGTTGTTGAGTACTGATGCTTTGGTAGACGGATCTTCAACTTGTTCGCAGATAGCGAGGGCCTTCTTGAAGTCAACGAGGGCCTGTGCCTGGTTGCCAAGTACGTCGTAAATGCCGCCGACAAAGTTATAAACACCGGCCTCGCGCCGCTTGTCTCCAGCCGCGCGAAACAATGGTAACGCACTATCGAAGGCAGCCAGTGCCTTGGCAAACTCGCTGGATTGCACGTAAGTAGAACCAAGGCTGTGTAGCGACAATCCGGCCCAGTACGCATTGCCGAGTTTCTGAAACTGGTTGTTTGCTTCGTCAAACTTCTTGATGGCAGCCGCGCGTGTCGGCGCCGTTCGTTGCGAGCGAAGCTTCTGCGCCTCTTCAAACGCGCGAGCGGCTGCGATCAAGTCTCTGTCTTTAGCAGTTGTGTCGTGTAACGCTTCCATGGTGAGCTTGTAGCGACCCGTCAGTGCTTTCTTGTTGGCCGAGCGTACTTGTAGTCCATAATCGCCGCTGACAGTCGCCTCGAAAACCACCAACTCCGGACCGTACTGATCGTTTGGGCTGTCGATTGTCAAAAGTTTCTGTTTGTCGGGCGCCAGCCAGGTTACCTCTACATCAATGCCAATCTGCTCAACGTCCGCGTGAAGGAACTGCCCGCTTTGCAAACTAACAATGAACTCCTGCGCTTCCCCGCCTTTCAGTTCGCGGTCAACAGCCTTACCTGGATTAAGGACCGTCGTTGGTTCTTGCGCGGTTACGCTGGCCTGAGCGGGGCGACTGATTCCGAGGCCTTGAGAACACAGAAACAGCACGCCGCCTAAGACCAGCAGAGTCGCTCCTACAACTGAATAAACATGCGAACGCATTTTGAGATTCACGCTCTCATTGGCGCGCCTCATACATTGAAAACTGACAGCCGGCGACGGGTTTCGTCGATTAATACTTTGGGTCGGCCTCGTTGCCTCTGGCCGTGAAAGTATCTTCGGCCTGGTCAGGACGGGGATCGTTGACTTGGCCGGTGAACTCCGACGCGCCGCCGCCGGGCGGGTCAAACGTGAAGGTGTACGGTCCCACAACGTAGCCTGCCTGCTCTTGTTCGCGAGTGACATCCTTCAACTCAAACATGAATTCAATCTGCCGGCCCGGTTGGGTTACCGGACAATCCAGTTCGGTCAGTTCCACGGAAGGGACACTGTAGGACGCGGTCCATTCAAGCGAGACCGGGTCCTTGATGAAGCTTAGTTCGCCGGGATTCTTGTCGGAATAGTTTGAGCTGTGAATAACGACTTCGAAGGTCTTGCCGGTTGGAAGGGTGATTGTCGCTGGACTGGGTGTAGACATCGTTCTTCTCCTTTTTGTGCGGTTTGTGACCGCTCTGGGTTGCGCTCTACTCCTCCGCTTGGCGATCTGGGCCGGGTTCACAAGAACCCTCATAACCCGACTGTCCCGGGGTCAGAACAGTCCAGAGTCAGGATCGCTTCTACTAATGAATGCGAGTTTTGACTCACGGAACCACCATCGCTGAAGAATTAATTACTTCGCTGGAAGGACTAACAGCCAAAAGCCTCTGGAAAGAGTCAGTTGAAAAGTGAACGGCTCCGGCCTGGGCGAAGATGCGCGCATCATATTCCCCGAACTTAGGGAGGTCAACACAAAGGGGGACCGGGTAATTTTGTAGAGCAAACTGTTAGTTTGCGAGGAGGGAGTGGCACTCAACACGGATGCAAACTAACAGTTTGCGTTACACAAACAGATTGGGACACCACCCAGAACGCGGGTCGGATGGAGGTCAGTTGTGAGCAAGCCTGATCGCGTGGGTAACGACTGGTTCACCAGTTCGCAGAATTGTTTGCGGCGGAGAAGACTGTCTTTCGATCTGGAGTTTGTCTGTTGGCGACTCCTCGAGTATGTGCTTCAAGGATTCGTTTACCCTGGCATCCTTGATTACTCCGCGGTCCGAAGGATTTGCAAACCTTTTCGCGACTTCAATGTCAGAAATTGGAGCACGAGACCAAACCAGCCAGACGGTTTCAGTTCCCTGCTCAGGGTCAAACTTGAACCAGCTCTGTTCGGGAATTTGGAGTTCTTGCTTCTCACTGACCAAAGCTGATCCACTATTCGAGGTTGGCGACGGAAACAGGATCTGGAGGGGGTTTTCACCTCTCGGACTCTCGTTGAGCACATAAAGATAGCCAACCACTGGACTGCGCAGGTTCAAACGTACTTGATAGTCTCGCTCAAAGTTGATTTCTCCTGCCAACTGAAAAGGTTTCTCGAAAGGCTTTCCCGAGCGAAACTTCTGCACAGTGATCCAGTACGTTAGTTCTCGCGGCGGAACGTTTGCAGTTACAGCCGTCGCGCTGGACGGAGCGACATTGTTTGTCGACTTGAGCCATGAGCGGATGCCAAGTGCCGCCAACACAATAACTGCCAACAGCGCGCCCGCAAGAGCAGCCCTCTTTACACCTGAAGGCCCAATCGTCGTAATAGGCTGTTTAGCGCTCTCCTGAGCCGTGCTCGATGGGGTTTGCAATCCGGCGGAGACGGACGATGCAGTAGAGCGCTGAATCTCCGACTCAACATCCAAACGTTTCTTGAGATTGCGCAAATCAATCAGCAGGTCGCTGGCGGTCTGATATCGTTCACTGCGACTCTTGGCCAGAGCTTTGCGAACGATGCGTTCCAACTCATCCGGCACTTCCTGTTTTGCCGTCAGCGAAAGCGGTGGCGCTTCTTTCTCAAGGATCTCAACAATCGTGTGGCTGGGCGTCGCTCCTCTAAAGGGCACGCGCCCGGCAACCATTTCATAGATGACTATTCCAGTGCTCCAAATGTCGCTCCGGCCATCAACAGCCAGCCCCTGGCTCTGCTCCGGTGACATGTAGAGCACCGTTCCCAGCACATTTCCCGGCGCCGTCTTGAACTCAGTCGGAGCTTCGGTGTCGGTGACGAAACCGCTCTCGCTGGCATCCCCCTTTTCCGTTAACTTCGCGAGGCCAAAATCCAGAACCTTAACGATGTGATCGCGCCGTCGAATCATTACGTTCTCCGGTTTTATGTCGCGGTGAACGATGCGCGCTTCGTGAGCTGCCTCAAGCGCGGCCACGATTTGCGAACTAATATCGAGAGCCTCGGTAAGCTTCAGCTGGTGACCACGAAGGTAATCTCGCAGTGTTTCCCCTTCGATGTGTTCGGTTGCGAGAAACGCAAGCGATTCGGATTCGCCAAATTCAAAAACGGTCAGAATGTTTGGCTGGTTGAGCGATGAGGCAGCTTTCGCTTCCAACGCAAAGCGCTGCATCCGGCGTTTGTCGGCAGCGAATTCGTGGGGCAGGATTTTTAACGCAACCTTGCGATCAAGTCGTGTATCCATTGCGAGGTATACCTCGCCCATTCCCCCGGCGCCGAGCCGTTCCAGGATTGAATATGATCCCAGTAGCTGACCCTTCTCCAGTCTTACTTCAACCTCATCCTCGGAGCTCGACATCAGGCCTGCAACTCTCTCGACGGCGGGTGAAGCCATGAATCCTTCCGCGGCAGCTTCCCGATGAGACGCGATCAGTTTCTCAACGTCCTCGCGCAGCGATTCGTCAGTCCCACACTCCTCGCAAAGATAAGCGGCGCGTGCGTCCTCCTCGAGCCCCAGGGCCGACTCGAAGATGCGACTGACTTGTTGCCAACGTTCTGGTTTCATTAGGCTGTCGCGTCGGTCATCTGCTGGTAAATCCATGCTCGGGCCATGTTCCAATCGCGCGTCACTGTGTTACTAGAAATTTTAAGTAACTCTGCAATCTCGGCATTACTCAATCCGCCGAAGTATCTTAGTTCGACCACCTTGCTACGTCTTGGATCAAGTTTTTCCAAACCTTCCAGGGCCTCGTTCAGGAGCAGCAGTTCGCGGGCGCGATCCTTAGTCACAAGCGCCGCTTCATCCAGCGATACTTTCTGCACGCCACCCCCACGTTTGACATACGCGTAGCGTCGGGCGTGATCGACAAGAATGCGACGCATGATCTGAGCGGACATACCGAAGAAGTGAGACCGATTTGTCCAATGGGCGTCCTTCCGATCGACGAGACGCAGGTATGCCTCATGGATGAGGGCGGTGGTCTGGAGCGTGTGGCCTTTTCGCTCACGCCTCATGAAGCGATGGGCCATTTGGCGCAATTCGTCGTAAACCAGCGGGTAGAGTTTGTCGAGGGCGGCTTGGTTCCCGCCGCTCCACTCAATGAGCAGTTGTGTGATTTCGTGAGGCGAGATGGGGGGATGTCTGCTCACAGTTTTTGGCTTGTATCCATCCACTGAAGTCCTCAGCGGCAGGATTCTATTTCAGCCGTGCACCGTTGGGAACCTCTTCAGTGAAAGTTGCAATCACTGGTCGGCCTTCGTCGCCTATCGACGCGGCGACGACCATTCCCTGAGACTCATAGCCGCGTAATTTCCGCGGCTTAAGGTTCGCAACCACGACGACTTTCTTTCCTATCAAGGTTTCGGGTTCGTAGTACTGAGCAATGCCTGCCAACACCTGGCGTGGTTCTGGTTCGCCAACGTCGATAGTCAGCAGGAGGAGTTTGTCGGCCTTAGGGATTCGTCCAGCGCTCAACACCTCGCCAACCTTCATCTCAACCTTCGCGAAGTCGCCAATCTCGATGAAAGTCGTAACACCTTCAGTCTTGCTGACAGCGTCTGCTTCAGTGGCGCCCTGCATCGGAGGTGCAGGCTGTGTTTCCGCGGCGGCTGCACCCGCGACTGCGTCTGCCTCTGTAGCATGCGCGCCCGTGTTTTTGATTTCGTCCATAACCTTCCCTTTGTCGATGCGCGGAAACAATGGTTTCACTTCGCCAATTTTCTGACCAACACCCAATTCGCCCCACTTTAGTTTTGCAGGATCGAGCGCGCCAGGCGACGCTGTCCCAAAACCAAGCTGGCTGTAGATACCTTCCGTAGCTTGAGGCATCACCGGATACAACATGACACAAAGCCACCGCAACGCCTCGGCCGAACGATACAGGACCGCGTTTAGGGTTTCGCGGTTGTTTTCATCTTTTGCCAGGTCCCAGGGTTTTGCATCGCTGATCATCTTGTCGACGCGAGCAACAACGGACCACGCAAGCTCGAGAGCGCGGCTAAATGAAAAACCATCGAACAACTCGATAAACTGATCGCGGGCACGTTCGATGAAACCTGAAATGCTGGTTTCATCCGTATCGATTCCACGACGTTTCGCCGTTAACCGCTTCTCGTCGGGAATGGCCCCTGAGGGAATCAGCCCTTCGGAATAACGATCAATCATCGTTAGGGTACGACTCGAGAGATTTCCGAGCCCACTCGCCAGGTCGCTGTTCGTCCGATCAATCAGCCCTTCATAGCCAAAGCGGCCATCCTGACCAAAAACCATCTCGCGCAAACAAAAGTAGCGAATTGCGTCGATGGAAAAATGCCTATGCAGAACGTCGAGCTCCACCGTGTTGCCCAGTGTCTTGGACATCTTCCGGCCAATCTGATCCACCCACATTCCGTGCGCGACGATCGCGCGCGGTTGCGCAACGCCGGCAGCTAATAGGAAAGCGGGCCAGTAGACAGCGTGAAAGCGGAGGATATCCTTGCCGACAAGGTGGAGTGCAGGCCAAAACTTCTCAAAGCCGACTGCTCGCTCGCGTTCCTCGTTGCCGTAACCGATCGCGGTAATGTAGTTGGTGAGGGCGTCAAACCAAACGTAGATGGAGTGGGACGGATCGTCGGGAACAGGAATTCCCCACTTCACCGAAGTGCGCACGCGGCTGATCGATAAATCCTGTAGGCCGCCGCGCACAAAAGCCATCACTTCGTTGCGGCGCGAGTCAGGGCGGATAAAGTCCGGCTGACTTTCGTAGAGTTCGAGCAGCGCTTCGCCGTAGTCTGATAGACGAAAGAAATAACTTTCTTCACTAACCCGATCAAGCGGTGTCTCATGAATCAGACATCTCGGCGCATCGCCCGGGTTCTCAGGCTTGGAATACTCATCTTCTGTTTTGTACGCGGCGCACGGCGCGCAAAACCAGCCTTCATAGTGACCCTTGAAGATCGCTTCGCGGCCCTTGGGGGTTTTGGAGCGCGCGACTTCGCGCCAAAACTTACTGACGCCTTCCGCGTGAAACGGAGCAGTGGTTCGCATGAAGATGTCGTAGCCGCCGTGCGCGGTGTCGAGCGCAAACTGCGCCGTCATCCTCTTGTAGTAATCGACTACGTAATCAGCCTGCTCTTGCGGTGTTCGTCCGGCGCGTTCAGCCGCGCGCTCGATGTTTATGCCGTGCTCGTCGGTTCCGGTAAGGAAATAGGTCTCTATCCCGCGTTGCTCTTTGTAGCGATGCACAGCATCCGCAACGATCATCGTATAGAGATGACCGAGATGAGGCAGACTGTTGGCGTAGTAGATGGGAGTTGTGACGTAGAAAGTGTTCAACGAATCAGGCCTATTTGCCATTTTTCAGTTGTCATTCGCGAATTCAGATTGGAAGTGCAACGCAGGCCCGCAGGGCCGCCATTCAATAGCCACGACCGGAAGGTCGTGGAATACAACGCAGAAAATATTTGCGAGGCCCGAAGGGCCGACAGTTGGTGGGTGCGGGTATGAAACCTCTGGCAAAGATCGTAAATGCCTCACCCCACGCTTCGCTTATTTAGTTTGACACGTCTTCCACGACCTGCCGCTCGTGGCTACTGTCGGCCCTTCGGGTCTGACGAATTCTTTTGGGCGTTAGGTTCCACGCCCTAACGGCCGTGGCTATTAACTATCGGCCCTTCGGGCCTGTGTGTTGCGCTTCAACTTGAATCCACCAACGAAAAATCAAGAATGAAAAATGATCACTCTCTGCCCGTAATGAGCGCCATTGCCTCCGCCCTGGTGCGTGGATCGTTGCGGAAGCCGCCCAGAACAGCCGAGGTAACCGTTTTAGCTCCAGACTTCCTCACGCCGCGCAGCGTCATGCAAGTATGTTCGGCTTCAATCACAACCATCACGCCAACAGGCGCGAGGCCTTCGTAAAGCGTGTTTGCGATATCAGTGGTCAGCCGCTCCTGCAGTTGGAGTCTTCGTGAGAAGGTCTCAGCTAATCGCGCAAGCTTTGAGATGCCGAGAATGCGTCCGTCCTTCGGTATGTAAGCGATATGACATTTCCCAACAAACGGAGCGAGATGATGTTCACAGAGAGATGCAATGCTGATGTCCTTAACAATCACCATCTCATCGTGCTTGTCGCCCGGAAGCGGCACGACGTGGGCGGTCGGATCCTCGTGCATTCCCGCCGTCAGTTCGGCAAACATCTCCGCGACACGACGCGGCGTTTCGCGCAATCCAGCGCGTTCTGGGTCCTCGCCGAGCCCTTCGAGAATCAGACGAACACCTCGCGCAATTGTGTCCAGGTTCACCGTTGGGCTCTGCTTGCCCGGCAATCTGTCCTGTTCTTCTGAAAACTTTGTGGCCATCTCAAATCCAGCTTAGAAACGCTTCTCGGTCTAACACTAGTTCTCTTTAAAATCAGCCAAAGCCTTGCGGGCTGCGCTCTCAACGGAGCGCAACGGTACGTTCGCTTTGACAGCTGCGGCGCGGCACTGTTCGTACTCCGGCATTTCGTTTACCACGTGGCCGTTCATGCGGGCTACTTTAACATCAATCGGGCCGTAGGGCGTTTCCACGCGCACAATCTGCCGCTCAAGCGCTCGTCGCTCAACTTTGTAAGTTCTAATCCCGAGCGTCGTAGTTTCGCTGAAGAGCAGAGCTTCGATTGCTTCCTTCATTTCCGCGTTGCATAGCACGGAGACAAGCACACCGGGGCGGTTCTTCTTCATTTGCACAGGAGTGAAATAACAATCGAGTGCGCCCAGGGTGAAAGCCCGATCCATTACATGCCCCAGAATCTGCGGCGACATGTCGTCAACATTCGTCTCAATCATCAAGAGCGTTTCGGCATTGCTAAGTCCATGCGCTTGTCCAATCAATACCCGCAACGCATTGGGAAACTTTTCATAACTACGCGTTCCCGCTCCATATCCAGTGTGCTCCAAACGCATTGCTGGAAGCGGACCAAATTCTTTGCAGACCGCCGTGATGATCGCTGCCCCGGTGGGCGTTACCAGTTCACCTTTGATGTCGGTTGAATAGATCGGCGCACCTTTCAAGAGTTCGGCCACTGCGGGTGGCGGAACTGGAAATCGTCCATGAGCCATATCGACGGTCCCGCTGCCAACATGGAGTGGTGAACAAAGGAACCACTCGATACCGAGGAGATCGAAACAGATCGCCGCGCCAACAACATCTATGATCGCATCGAGCGCGCCTACTTCATGAAAGTGAATGCTCTCGATTGGTTGGTTGTGCACCTTCGCTTCCGCCTCAGCGAGTCGCGAAAAAATCTGTGCAGCGCGATCTTTGACGCTAGCGTTCAGACGCGACTCGTAAATGATCTTCAGAATGTCTTTGAGGTGGCGATGGACGTGTTCATGCTCGGTTTTGATCCGGGCGTAGGTACAACTAATCCCAGATCGATCGGCATTCTCAAACTCAACCGAATAACCCTGGACATCAAGTAAGGCAAGTTGTTCCTTCAACGCGCATGGGTCTACGCCGGCGGCGATCATGGCCCCGAGAATCATGTCGCCGCTTGCACCAGCGAAACAGTCAAAGTAGAGAGTCTTCATTTCGTGAATCGTGAATCGTAAAGCGACTTCTTGAAAATCTGTTTTCCCGCAATCAAATCCCTACACTTGCGGAGATCAGTGGCAATACATCTCCGGCTTTTCCTGTTAGCACTTCATCGCAAAGATCCGAAAGGGGCGTCCGCTCGGGATTAACTTCGCAAACAAAGGCGCCGGCATCCCGGGCGATTGTAGGGAGCGCAGCGGCAGGATAAACCAAAGCTGATGTTCCTATCACAAAACAAAGATCACAATTCTCGGCTGCTGCCGCCGCAGCTTCATATGCGCCCGAGGGCAACATCTCTCCGAACAACACAACGTCCGGTCGAACCAGATCTCCACACTGCATACACGCATCGGAGCGCTCTCCCTCGCGATCAATCTCCTGGCGCGCATGGCACGTAAGACACCGTGCCCTGCAAATGCTGCCGTGAAGTTCAACAACGCTCTTGGAGCCGGCGAGCTGGTGCAGACCATCAATGTTCTGAGTGACAAGTCGGAAATCATCAAACCGAGTTTGCCAACTTGCTAATTCAAGATGCGCGGGGTTGGGCCTGAGAGAGCTGAGCAAGCGCCGGCGATAGTCGAACCATTCCCAGACTGCAGCGAGGTCGCGGCTGACCATTTGAGCCGATGAAATGACGTCGAAGGGCATTCCCTTCCAGACCGCGGCACCGCCGCCTCCCCGAAAGGTTGGCACGCCGGATTCGGCAGAGACCCCGGCACCGGTGAGCGCCAGCACACGCTTCGCTTCGATGAACTTCTCGCGGAGTTTCCTTGAAATCGTCAGGTCGCTTTGTAGCTGCATGGATTGTTGGGATGGTAGCAGAGCCCCGCCATACATTGCCAATTGTCGATTTCCGAATGCCGATTGCGGATCGAGTGCACATTCCAAGGCAGCAAATCGGCAATTGGCAATGCGCAATCGGAAATCGGCAATGAGGCGGTCGCTGCGCTATACTCTCCGCTTTTGCAGTATCCCAAATTCGCACCGAAGCCGAGTACAAGACTGTGACCCTGATTGACCTTCAGCAGAAATTGAAACGCCGCGTTGAAACGGCCGCGCTCGACCTGTTTGGGATCGAACTGGAACAGGTGGCGGCCGAAACCCCACCAAAACCAGAGCTCGGTGATCTCGCGTTCCCGGTTGCCTTCGAACTGGCTAAACGCATCAAGCTTGGCACTGGAGTAAAACTCGCCCCGCGTTCGATCGCGGAACAGATCAAGACGAGACTGGAAGCCGATGATGAAGTTGCCCGCGTTGAGGTGGCCGGCGCTGGTTACTTAAACGTGTTCTTTGATCGCGCCAAACTACTCGCGACCTTTGCCACTGCAACGGCTCCTGAAACCGGTGACGTGCCCGCGGAGTCATCAGAGGTTCGACCCAAGCAGATGGTCGAACACACCAGCATCAACCCGAACAAGGCCGCCCACATCGGACACGTCCGCAATGCCGTGCTCGGCGACACCTACGTTCGCATCCTGAAAGCCGCCGGATCTCGCGTTGAGGTGCAGAACTACATCGACAACACCGGCGTTCAGGTCGCTGACGTTGTAGTCGGTTTCATGCATATCGAGAAGATGAATCTCGAACAGATCAAAGCCGTCGATGGTTCCCTTCCCGAGGATCGCCCGTTCGATTATTACTGTTGGGATCTCTACACAAAGGTGGGCCTCTTTTACCGCAACGGCGATCCCGACGGCGAGAATGATCCGGAACGCCTCAAACTTCGCACCGAGATACTCCACGCACTTGAAGCAGGAAACAATACGATTTCCGAGCTCGCCGACTACGTAGCAACACGCAACGTCGAGTGCATTCTCGACACCATGGAGCGACTCGGTATTCGCTACGACCTGCTGGCCCGCGAATCTGAAATCCTCCATCTACATTTCTGGGACCGCGCGTTCGAGCTAATGAAGAGCAAGGGCGTGATTCGCCTGGAGACTGAGGGAAAGAACAAAGGCTGTTGGGTAATGCCGTTTGAATCCCACACCGGTACTGATGAACATGAGGCTGACAAGATCATCGTGCGCTCCAACGGGACGGTGACTTACACCGGCAAGGATATCGCCTATCAACTCTGGAAACTCGGACACCTCGGTTTGGATTTTAACTACAAACCTTTTCGGACGTACGTCGATAACCAGGTCACCTGGGTCACGACCGCAGGAGCTAATGCGGAAGTCTTACCCGAAGTGCCCCGGCCAAACTTCGGCGGTGGTGTGACGGTCTACAACGTTATCGATTCCCGCCAATCCTATCCGCAGGAAATCGTTTCACGCGGTGTCGCCGCACTGATTCCGGAGTTAGGAAGAGATGCAAGCGTCCACTTGAGTTATGAAATGGTAGCGCTCTCGCCCGCGGCTTGTGCAGAGTTGGGTATCCAGCTAAGCGCGGAAGATAGCGCCAAACCATACATCGAGATGAGCGGCAGGAAAGGGCTCGGTGTTAAGGCCGACGATCTGATTGATCGTCTGGAAGCGGATGCATTGCGGGAAGTCGTCGCGCGTCATCCTGAATTGGGTCCGGAAGAATCACAGGATACTGCGCATGAGATTGCGGTAGGAGCACTCCGTTATTTTCTGTTGAAGTTCACGCGCAACTCCGTAATCGCTTTCGATTTCAAGGAGGCCCTCTCGTTTGAGGGTGAAACCGGACCGTACTGTCAGTATGCAGCGGTGCGGGCAAATTCTATCTTCCGAAAACTGGATGAGCCGACGCGATTGAAAGCGACGGACCTTCTCGGAACATCAGCGACAGACTCGGCAGTTAGGGACCGCGCGATCAGCGTGCTAGGCGACGAGTCCGGCACAGAAGTCTGGTCGATGGTAATGCTAGCGCAACGACTCGATGAAGTCGTTAACCAGTGCCGCGCTTCGGAAGAACCCGCCAACCTTGCGAAGTACACGTTCAACCTGGCGAAGAGCTTTAACCTCTTCTACCATCGCCATCGCATCATTATCGAAGAAGACGAGATGAAGAAAGCAGTATTAATCGCCGCGGCCGACATCGCGCGTCGTCAGCTCACTGCAGCACTGGCAATCCTGGGAATCAGTGTTCCCGAGAGAATGTAGGTAGTTGGTCTTTGTTCTTTGTTCTTGGGCCTTGGAAGTTGAGTCTGATTCCAAGTGGTGCCC
>Ga0070690_100000902_pt1 | contig 15119 bp, 15 predicted proteins | sample KBSS33HmetaG_FD_64671 | JGI IMG/M metagenome (GOLD analysis project Ga0070690, IMG submission 64671) | Switchgrass rhizosphere microbial communities from Kellogg Biological Station, Michigan, USA - KBS S3-3H metaG | ecosystem: Host-associated > Plants > Roots > Rhizosphere ... | reverse complement strand
CCAAGAACTTCAAGTCCGAGTGAATCGGTGTTGATCCACGCTTCGGACGGACTCCCACCGATTGAGCCTCGTCCGCTGAAGGCGCAGGCATTTGTCTGCGGAAAGGCATAAACATAGTGAGTATAGGCGGAAAGATTCGCTCCGGCGTTCATCGCTGCCTGCTGCGCATAGCTGGCAATTGCTGCCGTATCACAACTGGTGCTGCTGACCGGGATCGTATACCAGCCATAGACATCGCCGGTAAGCCACGTTTGGCCATAGGAGTTCTCACGATAGAAGTTGCTTGTTGTATTGAATGTGACGTCCTGAGCCTGAGCCGTAGTAAACGGCTGCGTCTGCCTATCCTGAAAGTTGACCAGGATCACCGCGACCTTATGCTCGCCAAAGGTATTTATCAGAGGGGCCGAGGCGACCGTAAAACTATTCGAGCCCAAGTCGGAGGTGCCTACATCCAAAGTATCGCCGACTCGAATTCCATTGATCCGAATTTTTGTACCGCTCAGTAGTTCTTGCTTCGGTTTTTCTGCAAAGTGCAGGGAAATACTCTTGTCTCCCTGTTTAAGGTTGTAAAGGGTCTTTCCGTGCGTTGCCTCGCATTCTTCAATAACTTCGAGCTCACCTTCGAGTTCCTCTCGTTTTTCAAAGAATTGCTGAAGATCAGCTGGGATTTTGGCAAGAACTTCATCAGAAAGAGCGATACTCTCGACCTCGGCGGGATCAGCTTCGGCCGTTTGACGAAGAACTCTATAACGTTCGGCAGCCAAACGCCCGATCTCGGCTTGTCCGAGTTTGCCCAGGCTATTGGTTTTTGGATGGTCGCCAATCAACGCTGCGATCCTGCCGCTAAGCTTCGCAAGCCTTTCATTATTTTGTTGATTAATTTGATTTGCGGACGAATGTGGATTGCCTAGAAAAAGACTTGCGACGATGGCAAGCACGCCCAAACTGACACGCAGGATTGTTTTTTTCATTGTGATTTTTGCTCCAAAATCTGGAGGTGGCGGCTGGGAAAACCTCGGATGAGATCTTTGGTGGGTATCGGACGTTGAGAAAATGCGAATCCAACGCCGTCATTATAGGGAAATCAGAATTGGCGTCTGACTTCCAGAAAGTGACGCAAAATGACAACTTTGAAGGTCAAAAATCTGTCACTTTGACCGAAAAAGGCGGCTTGCAAAAGGATTCAGGAGTGTGTGCTTGTAGATCACACTCTGGGAAAGTTGTTTTCGACGGTCAAAGTGTTTGAGGTATTAATAGCCTTAATAAGCTGGTCCCGGGTGATTTCCCGCGGGATCATAGTTGCAGACAAGGATGGTCTTCCACTTTCCCCCGGGAGCCTGGCGATTGATACCGCAGCCGACCCGGGCGGTTGTTTTCCAGACGATCTGCGTATAGTGAGCGCAGACCTTTCCGCTTTTGCAGGCACCGGTATCATTGTTCCATGATGATTTCTCATGCATCCAGTGGTCGACGGCTGAGGACGCATGGACCTTGCGGCTTCCGGCAACAAAGATGTTCTCACCGTACATGTTATATTCGCGGTGTTCAAGAATTCCCCGGGTTGCCCACTCCTGCGCAAAATCCGCCAATTTGCAGTCCCAGGTGAGAGGCTCAAGTTTACGGCGTGTTCGCGGCTGATTGTGAGCGTCCAGGATTTTGGAGATCTCGGCCTGCGTTAATCCGTTCGTACCAGTACATACATCCTGCTTTTTATCGGTGCCCTGAGCGTATGCAGTGGTTACATCGGCAACAGCAACGGAAAAGACAAAAGTCAATGAAACTAAGATCGCGAAACCCAATATGTTGGAAAACTTAATCATCATATTAGCCTCAACCGAATCAAGTTCAATTTTTTGTTCTTAATGATGGTACTACAACATTCGGGCCGGAAGATATAACAATTAAGGCTAGCTAATTCAGCTCAACCGAAATAAATTACTCACGCCGTTCTAAGAAGCGTTACGGCATTTGATCCTATCCAGCGGAAAATCGATCCCGAGTAATTTGCCGTTCTGATTGCCCTCGATCCGTCCGACGAGTTTCGTTCCGAGCAGCTTGTAGATCACCCGTTGAGGAAAATCATGTTCGAGATTCTCAAAGACGACTTCGTTCTGCGTCGAGTTTTTCAATTTGAAAGCAGTTTCCACTTTGTTCTCATGCGGCCTGGCAACGAAGAAAATGCCGTCGGTGTTTTGCTCGATACGCATAAATTCGAACCCGACTGTTTTCCCGTTCTTGACGGTTCGGCCCATTCCCAGGATTGAAGTTCCCGCCGGAGACATCCATTGTTCGGAAATAAAAAGGCCCTTCCCGGGATCTTTGTGTTCCCAACAACCCGCCATGCCGTCAAAGTCCGCCAGCTCGGTGAAAGAATTCTTTTGTGCATTTGAGATCAATGCAAGAGAGAGGATCAGGAATATAAAAAGAATAGACTTCATAAAAACCCCCTCTGAATTTAAAGTTCTACCCTTTGCTCAAACTCTGGAACGATCACATTCCATCCAAATCGATCGCGGATGTGCTGGGCCATAGCCGCAGCAGCGTCAGGTTCGCCGTGTGTGGTAAAAACTGATTTCGGCGTTGAATGCAAGCCCTCGAGCCAGCGGAGCACGCCCTTCCAATCGGCGTGGGCTGAAAAACCTTCGACCTTTTCTACATGGCAATTCACCGGCACCCAGTGTTTCATGATACGCACTTCGCGGTCACCGTCTTGCACATGCCGGCCCGTTGTACCCGCCGCCTGATAACCGACAAATACGACCGTTGCCTTTTCATCGGGGAGGACTCTGATCGCATGATGCAAGACGCGTCCGCCCGTCAGCATACCCGAAGCCGAAATAATGATCCGTGGCCCACGCATATCATTGAGTTTTTTCGATTCATCCCGAGAGGACGCCGTCGACATCGACCCTGTTCGGAGCGGATGTTTTTTGTGAGCGAGCAGCGAAGCGTATTCCCGGTCGTGCTCCTCATGCCAGCGGTTATAAACCTGCGTGGCTTGCGCGGCCATCGGTGAATCAACGATGACCGGGAGCACGGGAATCCGCTTTTGCTCCTCCAATTCACGCAGCAGATACAAAACCTCTTGCGTGCGCCCAACTGCAAACGCGGGAATTAGGATTGGTCCCTTTCGCAAGACAGCGTCGTTGATGATGCGGGCCATCTGATCGGCCGACGAAATATCGCCGTGCAGGCGATTGCCATAGGTCGATTCGACCATCAGATAATCGCAGTCGGGTGGAGGAGCCGGATCTTTGACAATAGGTTGGTCGTAATGCCCGAGATCGCCGGAGAAAAGGAAACGTATCGGCTCCCGGCTATCCAACTCGACCAAAACCAAACTCGCACCCATGATGTGTCCGGCTACCCGGAAACTCGCTCTAATACCTGGAACTATCTCGACGGAGTTGCCATCGTTATGTACTGCTTTGATCAACTTGAGCGTTTCCCTGGCGTCGTTCTCGTCATAGAGTGGCATTGCCGGCGAATGGATCGTGAGGTCGTGTCGATTACGGTAGTCTGCTTCCTCTTCCTGCAGTCTGGCCGAATCGGGCAGCAAGATCCGAAGGAGATCCAGGGTGGCAGCAGAGGTATAAACAGGACCGTTGTATCCGAGATTTACAAGGCGAGGAAGAAAACCCGTGTGGTCGATATGCGCATGAGTGAGTATAACGGCATCTATATGCTCGGCGACAAAAGGAGGATCTTCCCAATTACGCAGCCTTAGTTCCTTCAGCCCCTGGAACAATCCACAATCGACAAGAACTCGTTTGCCATTATGTTCCAAAAGGTATTTCGAACCCGTTACAGATCCGACTCCGCCGTAGAAAGTTATGGAAGCCATGTCGTCCGAATCTATCACATTCTAAAGGGGTTTACGAGACTGAAATCGGCGGTCGAGATCAGCGAAAACGCTTCATTTCCGCAAAATCGGCCGAAAAAGGCTCTTTTGACCGACAAAAAGGCGGTTTTCTTTAAAAAGCGATTTTTTTCACGACTACTCGGTTGACTAACCGACATTAGGTCTTTATATTGTCCAATGTTCCAAAAATTACGGGTTGGGACAAGACCGTTTGTCTAACGAACGGTCCTGCTACAGATAAACTAAAGATTAATCTTTGAAGAAGACAGGAGAATCACTTTCAATATGAAAAAAGTTATTGCACTTTCATCACTTTTGGCTTTGAGTGCTTTAGGTATGGCTTGCGGCGATGCCGGAACCAACAACGCGGCTGCTAATGCTAACAAGGCGGTCGCTAACGCAATGAACGCAGCTGCTAACGCAATGAACACGGCTGCAAACCAGATCGCTAACGCTGCTAACGCTGCTTCGAATGCTGCTAACACGGCTGCTAACGCTGCCAACGCAGCTGCAAACGCTAAGAAAGAAGAGCCGAAGGCTGCAAATACCGCTAACACCGCGGCAAATGCCAACCACAAATAATTAAGACGATTATTTGTTTTGAAAAAAGCGTTGTCTTCGGACAACGCTTTTTGTTTTTGCGTTCCCCCTTTCGGCCGCCTACTGCAGCTGCTCCTTTAACTCTTCGACTGTCGTCACCGGCATCCGGCAAGCAAAGTTCTCGCAAACGTAGGCTGTAGGTTTTCCGTCGATCGCCGCTCGGCCTTGGAGCAAAGGGATCATTTCAGACTCTGTTGAACCATTGGCAGGCACGACAACTTTTCCGGGACGGTATTCACTCCAGACCTCCCTCCCTAAGTTTCCATCTTCATCGCCCATCAAAACGATCTCTTTCGAATCGCCCAGAAAAAACTCGATCGCGGAAAGAGTTCTTCCAAAGCCTTGAGGATGTCGTTTTAGCTGAGCGGCCGCTAGTCTCAGAACAGTCGACGCGAACCTTTCGTACTTTTCATCACTGGTCAACTTCGCTAGTTTGAGCAGCACGTCAGCAGCGACTGAATTTCCGGATGGTGTCGCGTTGTCGTAGAAGTCTTTGGTCCGAACGATCAATTCCTCATGATCATTTGCGGTAAAGAAAAATCCGCCGTTCTCTTCATCCCAAAACTCCGTGATCATCAGGTCAGCCAGCCGCTTTGCTTCCTTCAAATATCTGACTTCGCCGGAAACCTGAAATAAGTCGACAAGACCGTCGGCTAGATTGGCATAGTCTTCGATGTAAGCATTTAGCTTCGCTCGGCCGTCTTTCCAAGTCCGAAGCAACTTCGGGTCAGCAAGGGTGGCACTTTCAAGTTGGATGTCCCGCCCTTCCATACCGACGGGCTTCTGCAAATTCGCGAGAATAAAGTCCGCATTCTGCTTTGCGACCTCGAGATATTCTTTGTTATCGAGTACAGCCGACGCTTCGGCAAAGGCCGCCAGCATCAATCCGTTCCATGCGGTCAGGACCTTTTCATCTCGAAAAGGTTTGATCCGCTTCTCGCGTTCCGTAAAGAGCTTCTTACGGCCGCGCTCCAGAATCGCGGTGAGGTCCGATTCCGATATTTTGAGTGCTTTGGCAACCTCACTCGTGTCAGAACCGGGAGCGGTAGCGACGGGGTTCTTCACATTCAGAATATTTTTCTCTTCAAAGTTACCTTCTTCAGAAACGTCGTAATAGAAATTGAAAATTCCGCCGTCGCCTTCGCCGAGAATTTCTACGACTTCCGTCGGAGTCCAGACAAAAAACTTCCCTTCCACACCCTCGCTGTCGGCATCCTGCGTCGAATAAAAACCGCCGCTCGGATCAAACATTTCCCGCCGGACGTATTCGAGAGTTTCAGTTGCTGTCCGCCTAAAGAATTCATCCTTGGTGATCTGATAAAGATGCAGGTAGATGCGGATCAATTGAGCGTTGTCGTAGAGCATCTTCTCGAAATGCGGAACGAGCCAGACCGCATCTACCGAATAACGGTGGAAGCCGCCGCCGAGTTGATCATAGATCCCTCCATTCGCCATCTTTTGTGCGGTCTTCTTTACGATCTCCAGGGCTCTTTCATTACCGGTTCGTTTCCAATAACGCAGCAGGAATTCCAGACTCATCGCAGGAGGAAACTTCGGAGCACCACCAAATCCTCCGTTGGTTGCGTCGAAGGACCGGTCGAAACTCGCGAAGGCACTATCGAGCAGCTCCGTGGATAATCCAGCGGGCGAGAATTCCGAGATCCCGACCCTACGCATCTCACCCAGGATATCTACCACCGACGTCATCAATTCATCCCGCTTATTTCGATATGCATCGGCAACACTGACCAGGATCTGCTGCCAGCTCGGCATGTTGTAGCGATTGACAGGCGGAAAATAAGTGCCGCCAAAAAACGGCAGTTTGTCCGGCGTCAGGAATACATTCATCGGCCAGCCGCCGCGACCGGTAGTCAACTGAACGAACATCATGTAGATCTGGTCGACGTCCGGCCGCTCTTCCATATCGACCTTTATGCTGATGAAATGCTCGTTCATGATCGCGGCCGTCGCTTCGTTCTCAAACGATTCGTGCTCCATCACATGACACCAGTGACATGCCGAATAACCGATACTCACGAGTACCGGCTTGTCCTCATCTTTCGCTTTCTTGAACGCTTCATCACCCCATGCATACCAGTCCACCGGATTGTGCGCATGCTGAAGAAGGTAAGGTGAGGTTTCATTGATCAGTTGATTGGTGTATTTCTTAGGAGCTTGCATAGAACGATGTTATCACTTCCGAAATAGCTGATGCCCAAGCCCGCGCGTAAGCGAGGGCGGGTTTGATATACCGCCCTTGCGTACGCGCGGGCTTTTGCAATCAGGTGCAGTTAAGGAAGATGGGCCCGTTGCTGCTAATATTGACCCCGTGAACGTTACCTTCACAAAAACAGGCGATCGCCGCTATCGAGTCTCGATCGAAGGGCCACGAATCGAGCCGCTGTATTTGGATCCGGCTCCGGGCTACGACCAGAAGCTACCGCACGACGCCGCACATTTTATCGTAGAAAACGAACTTCGAATTCTCGGCGGCATCTTCGGTCAACTCGCCGCGGGCGGCACAGCCAATACGTTTCGTTCAGATGAACTAAAGAAACCCCGGAGAACAAAGAGGCGCGGCAAAGAAATGGCAAAGGCAAATAAAAACGACGCCCTTCTTTCAGAACACGCGGTCTACGCGGCCCAATCGCGGTGGGAAAAACAAGACATTATTCCGGACACGAAGATATCCGCAGCTGACATCGCCCGCATTATCAAGGGCTTCGAAGATTTTGCCGCAAAGTGGTCGCAGCTCCCGACCGGCGGATCCATCAGTCTCGAATGGAAACACGAGAAGGCCGCCGGCTCGAAATAATTACGGAGCTCATCGACAGACGTTCTGATTCTCAAGAAAATATCGATTTCCGTTGAGGCCAACCTCATTGCTCGCCTGACGACGCGTGATCGCATACTGGCCGATACTTCCATCTTGAAAACGCAGAGCAAGAGTAGTTCCCGTGATCGACCACGTGCCGCGCCGTCCGCCTCTTGCGCCAAAACTCGGGCCGTCGACATCGCCCGGCGAAAATCCACCCTGGCCGGTTCTTTGGAGAAAGACGCCGGACTCACAAAGGTAAATGTGTTTTTCCTCGAAGTATCCGTTGCCGGAATAGAGGTACAACAGATGTTTACCCGACAAGACGGACTGCCAGGCTGATGATGATGAGACCGCTGGCGGTGATGACCCTGCAGGAGCCTGCGGCCTGGTAAACGCAATGCTCTTGGCTATCTCGGCGGCACTGCGCAAAGAGGTGTCAGCGTTCTTCTCGTCCGACAACCCGATCACTGATACGCCGCCACCGTTAGGCGAAAACAATACGAAAATATCCACTATCGCCAGACCTTCGGACGTCGGTTTTGCCAGACGCACAAACTTTCCGCCGTTCTTCAGATCCTGCGGCTGCACCACGATCTTTGTTCCTGCATCGAGCTTAGTGTCTCGTACCGCGGCCTCAAACGTGTCGTACCGGTGAGGCCGCACAACAAGCAGGATCGTTTTTTCGCGATTTACGTACGAAAATCCATCCGCACCGCGGTCACCTGTAAAACCTGTAGGAGCGCCGAAACTGAATCCGGCTACGGTGTCAGACACGCGTTCCTCCGCACTGCCTTGAGCAAAACACGGCACGAACAGCAAACAGCAGGAAAGGAAGGTAGCGATTCCGCCAAAGATTTTTTTCATTTTGTTCCTCCGAGTTCACAGTCCGCCACATTCTAACCCTACGGTGCCGAGCGGGTTCGGGTCGCCGGGTATCTTCAAACCGTACTGGATGATATGGTTGATTTTTCCGTGATGCATCGGCTTAGGGAGGTTAACGATCAAATGAAGGAATTCATGCAGCAAAACCTTTTCGAGCACGAGGATCGACTGCGGTTTCGAGAAGAAATAACCGAAGTTTATTTCAAATTCTTTAAGATCAGCCGAGGCTCCATATCCGTCCGGATCATAGCTGATTATTGTATCACTCCAGATACTACGGTAATTCGGCTTTAAGCCGTCACGATGCGGGTCCAGTCCTTTTGGAGGATGCGCATACAAGTTTCCCTCCGAGGTGACCGTTGGCGCTCCCGAGATCTTTAGCAAAACCGTCTTAAGATTCTTGAGTAGAAGCGCTATATCGGCCGCGAGATATGGTTGGGTCTGGGCGACCTGGGGAGACAGGCGAAATGATTCTTCATAAACAAATGCCATATTGATTACCTCTCGTTTTTGATCTGCGGGTAGCATCCTGGCATGTTTCCAAAACAAAAGACTTGAGTTTTTTCTGGTTTTTTTCTCGTTTTAGCACCGCAACCTGCCGGCAAGGCTAGAATCGAGTTGCTAACGATCAAATATCGCTGCAACTTGCGGTTAGAACATTTTCTTTGTATTAACCAACTCCTTTCGGTTATATTTATCTTTCAAATTCCTATGACCCCTCGCTGCATTGCTAAACTCCGTCCTATGAAGCAGCGTGCGAACCTCTTCGCCGGTGATTAATCTCTCTTCGAATCTGTTTAGAAGCGGGCTTGCCCGCTTACGAATGTCGGGCAAGCCCGACGCTAAACCATTGAGGGAGAATGTTTATGACACCGACAGCAGAATTTGAAAAACCGATCATAAAAACCGAGCTTCCCGGCCCGAAGGCGAAAGAGATCATCGAAGCCGACGCTCTATATGTAACGCCGAGCTATCCCCGGCCGGATTACAAACTTGTCGCCGATCACGCCAGCGGAGTCTGGATCACCGATCCCGACGGCAATGTATTTCTTGATTGCAACGCGGGCGTCGCCGTTTGCTCGACGGGGCATTGCCATCCGGAGATCGTGGCGGCGATACAAAAACAGGCGAGCGAGCTGATCCACCTTTGCGGCACCGATTTTTACTATCGCCATATGCCGCAGCTCGGTAAGAAACTGAATGAGATCGTGCCGATCGACGGCCCGACAAAAACGCACTTTGCCAACAGTGGAGCGGAAGCGATCGAGACTGCTCTTAAGCTCGCGATGTATCACACCCGCCGGCAGAAATTCATAGCGTTCTTTGCATCCTTTCACGGCCGCACGCTTGGTGCTCTTTCGCTTACATCGTCAAGGAAGGCTCAACGGCTTGGCTTTATGCGTCAGGCACTCGACGTCGTCCACGTTCCTTATCCGAACAGATTCCGGCATTTCGCTACCGAAATGCCATCGGACGATGAAACCGTATCGCGTGATTGCATCAGATGGATCGAGGAACGGCTGTTCAAGACCACTACGCCTCCGGAGGAAGTCGCGGGTATTGTCCTCGAGGTCGTTCAGGGCGAAGGCGGCTATGTTCCCGCCCCGCCGCAGTTTGTCAAAGAGCTTCGACGAATCTGTGACGAGAACGGCATCATGCTGATCGTTGATGAAGTCCAATCGGGTATGGGCCGCACGGGCAAAATGTTTGCTCTCGATCATCACCCTGGCGTTAAAGCAGACATCGTCTGCATGGCAAAAGGCCTCGGCTCCGGAATGCCGATAGGAGCTTGTACCGCTCGCGCCGACATTATGGATTGGCACAAAGGCGCACATGCTTCGACATTTGGCGGCAACCCAGTTGCATTAACCGCGGCTCTCAAAACTATCGAACTGCTCGAGGGCGGCTTGGTCGAAAATTCCAGGAGCGTGGGAGCGTACCTGGAAGCCGGTCTGAACAATCTCAAAGAAAAATATGAGGTCATCGGTGATGTCCGCGGTTTGGGCATGATGCTCGGTGTCGAGTTCGTAACCGACAAGGAAACGCTTAAGCCAGATGCAGAACTCCGCGACCGTATCGAAATGGCGTGCTTCAATCGCGGCCTGATCATCCTCGGCTGCGGCAGTAACACGATCCGCTGGTCGCCGCCGCTCGTCCTGGCGAAACAACACGTCGATGTCGCCCTCGAAATATTTGACGAAGCCATCGAAGCATCGGTTCAGTGAAATAATTTCCATTTTTCGTCTTAAAGTGATACAGATAAGCTCCGCAATACCAATCGGAGCTTATTTTATTTCTTTGGAGGAAATATCTTATGGCAGAAACAGCAGCAACGCCGGACATCGGCGCATTGAAAACTAAAATGAAGGCCACCTGGGTTTCCGGTGACTTCGGAAAGATCGCCGAGGTGATCGAAGGCAGCGGAACTGACTTGATCGAACGTCTCAACCTGAAAGCCGGCGAAACCGTTCTTGATGTTGCATGCGGCACGGGAAATACCGCAGTACCCGCCGCCAAGAAAGGCGCTAAAGTTACCGGCATCGACCTGGCTCCCAATCTGGTTGAGCAGGCGAGAGCCAGAGCCGCGGCAGAGGGCGTCGACGCCACTTTTGAAGAAGGTGACGCAGAAGCTTTGCCGTATCCGGACAACTCATTTGATACTGTCATCACGATGTTTGGAGCGATGTTCGCTCCGCGGCCCGAGATCGTTGCGGCTGAGCTCGTGCGCGTTTGCAAACCGGGCGGACGGATCGTCATGGCCAACTGGACGCCGTCCGGATTTATCGGTCAGATGTTCAAGACGACCGGTAAACACGTCACGCCGCCGAGTGTTCCGTCGCCGATCCTTTGGGGCGATGAGGAGACCGTCAAAACCCGTTTTGCGAATGGGACCAGCGAAGTGAAATCCGTTCGCGTCCCAACTCCGTTCGTGATGCCGTTCTCGCCGGCCGAAGTTGTTGATTTCTTTCGCGATTTCTATGGCCCGACCAAGGGAGCGTTCAATGCCCTCGACGATAATGGCAAGGCCGCTCTCAAGAAAGACCTGACCGATCTGTGGGCGTCTCAAAACCGCGCGACCGATGGTACTACCGACGTAGAATCGGAATATCTCGAAGTTACGGCGATCAAGGCTTAAGTCTCGTCTCATTTTTGTGTAAGTGAAAGCTGTCAGTTTCGACTGGCGGCTTTTTCTGTGGCGCAGTACAAATGGCGCTTGTTCTGCGGTTTTTGCAATATGTGGAACGAGTTGTCCTACAAGTGTTCCACGAATTTCAAGATTTTTGTAGGACAGGACCTTTGTTCACTGGCATTTTTTTGGACGCTTTCCCGCCTGTCCAAGACCTGTTCGTCCTCCTGGCTCCAGATTAAACAAACTAACCTCGCGAGCCAATCGCAATTTTTACGATATTTACGATATTTATGAAATTTAAGATTTTTAAAGCCAGATCGTCTTTGTATTTAATGCTTGACTTAATTAAGTGTATGCTTTAATATAACGACGATGGATACTTTCACGGCACTCGCGGAACCGACAAGACGAAGCATTTTGGAAATGCTGGCTGCGAGCGGAAATCTTTCTGCTACAGATATTTACAAGAGGTTTAAAACAACGCCGCCGGCTATCTCACAGCATCTGAAAGTGCTGCGCGAAGCCAAGCTGGTAAGAGTCGAGAGGCGGGCACAGAAGCGTATTTATTACGTCAACCCGGAACCTATGCAAGAATTAGAAAAATGGATTAAGCAATTTGCGGCGAACATGGAAGAGCGCTACCAGGCTCTCGACGCCGTACTGGAAGCGGAAAAGGCAAGGTTGTCGAAATCTAAGGATTGAGACAGGCTTTAGCGACGATCTGATATCTGGGATCTAATAAAGGAGAACAAAGAAATGGCAAACAAAACAGTCGTAACAGCAGAACCAAGCAAGCAGGAACTTTTTATCACGCGCGAATTTGACGCTCCGCGCGAGCTTTTGTTCAAGGCTCACACGGATCCCGATCTTTATATTAAATGGGTCGGGCCGAAGGACATGACGATGACGATCGAGAAGTGGGAATGCTATGAGGGTGGTTCATACAAATTCACCCACGAACGCGGCGGCCATAAATATGCCTTCTTTGGCGTCAACCATGAGATCGCAGCTCCCGAACGCATTATTGGCACATTCGAATTCGACGGCCTGCCTGAACGCGGACATGTCATTCTCGGCACAACGAAGTTTGAAGACCTACCGGGTGGTCGCTCGCGAATCGTCCATCAGTCTGTTTTCCAGTCCGTGGCAGACCGGGACGGTATGATCCAGTCGGGTATGGAGAGTGGCGTGAACGACGGGTACGAGAAACTCGATGAACTGCTTGCCGAAAAACTCGCCGCAGGTAAAGGGGCGTGAGATTTATGGACGGCAATAGATTGACGATATCGACACCGACCGATCGCGAGGTTATGTTAAGTCGTGATTTCGATGCGCCGCCGAGCCTGGTTTTCGATGCCCTGACTAAGCCCGAACTTCTAAAACGCTGGTATGGCCCGACGGGTTGGACAATGGAGGTCTGCGAGATCGACCTGCGCGTCGGTGGAAAATGGCGGTTTGTTTCGCGAAATCCGAACGGAAAAGTCATCGGCCAATTTGGCATTTATCATGAGATCGAGCGTCCATTGCGCCTTGTAAACACGGAATCGTGGGAAGACTGGGAAGCGGGGGAAACTCTCGTAACAAATTTACTTGCGAGTGACAATGGAAGAACAAGGCTCGCCAGCACAATTAGGTTCCCGTCACGCGAGGTGCGCGATGTCGTTCTCAAGTCGGGACTAGAACATGGGGCCAAAGCCGGTTATCAGAAACTGGCCGAGGTTCTGGGAGAGATTCAACACACACAGGGAGGCAATAATGCAAAAGATCACGCCGTTTCTAATGTTTAATGAGGGTGCCGGCGAGGCAATGGCGTTTTATACGTCGGTCTTTGAAAACTCACGCATCGTGGGCAAAATGCCGGGGCCGAACGGAACCGTAATGGGCGGAACGATCGAGATCGACGGTCAGCGGATAAATGTTTTCAACGGAGGGCCGCATTTTAGCTTTTCTGAGGGAATGTCGCTGTTTGTAAACTGCGAGACCCAAGAAGAGATCGATGACAAATACGAGAAGCTTTCCGAGGATGGCGAGCAGCAGCCTTGCGGATGGGTGAAGGACAAATTCGGTGTTTCCTGGCAGATCGTGCCGCCGATCCTTGGCGAACTTCTTGGCGACAAAGACCGAGAGAAGGCCGATCGCGTACTGCAGGCAATGCTGAAAATGCACAAGATCATTATCCAGGATCTTAAGGACGCCGCCGAAGACAAGGGCCAAGCGAAAGCGTCGCAACCATGACAGAAAACATCGGAACGGTCTTAGTAGGCCCGTTGCGTTCCTTTGCGGCCTTTGCGTGATATTTATCTGTTTCACGCAAAGCCGCAAAGTATACGTAGAAGCCTTACCAAAGCGTTCGTTGCTCTTATTTGCCTACCATTTGAAATGACCGACAAGCTGACGGCCAAAGATTTCTTCGACAAACTTTCCGCTCTCCGTTCCGATACCGAGCTGAAAAAGCATCGGCGCTATTTCAGCTTCGACATCGATAATCAAAGCGAGGACGATTACTTTATCGGAGTGAGAATGGGTGATGTCTTCAAACTGGGCAAAGAGTTTAAAGACATGCCGGTCGCCGAGATCGAACGGCTTATGGAAAGCCCGATACACGAGGTTCGCGCGGGTGCGATGAGCATCATGGGACAGTACGCAAAGAGTAAGAGCTGTGTAGAAACTCGTTTGAAAGATCTTTACGATCTATATATTCGCCGCCACGACCGGATAAATAATTGGGACCTCGTCGACCTCGCGGCCCATTATGTCGTTGGCCGGTACTTGGCTGACAAACCGCGCAAGATCTTATACAAACTCGCCAAATCTAAAAACTTGTGGGAACGACGGACGGCGATCTTGGCCACCGCACATTTCATCATGAAGCTGAAACAGGTCGATGATACTTTTGCCATCGCTGATATCCTCGTGAACGATAAGGAAGATCTGGTCAATAAGGGCACCGGCTGGATGCTAAGAACGGCAGGCGGCGTTGACCGTGAACGGCTGCTTGCTTTTCTGGACGAACACGCCGCGACGATGCCGCGGGTGCTATTGCGCTACTCGATCGAAAAGCTCGGCAAAAAGGAGCGGGAACATTACCTAGAGTTGAAAAACCTATCACCATCCTAAAATCCATTCTCGCAGTTCTTGTAGGCTTGGTCTTTATTATCATCACGCACAGCGGCATGGATTTCATACTCGAATCGCTCGGGATCTTTACGCCGCCCTCTGTACGTTTTGACACGACGTGGATGCTCGTAACAGCGATAATTACCGAGCGATCTTTTCGGTGATCGGCTGTTATATTACGGCGCTAATCCCTCCGAGCCGACCGATGCTTCATGCAATCATCCCGGGAATTATCCGTAAGCATCTTCGGCACGATCGTAGCGATCAAGATGGACCTCAGCCCCGCGTGGTATCCGATCGCCCTCGTCGTCATGTCTCTTCCCTGTGCGTGGGTCGGCAGTAAATTGGCGAGTCGGAGGTAAGGAAGGTTTTTCTACCGCCGTCAGCCGAAACGCCTGCCATCCAATCCAGGGGAAATCTTATTCACCGCTTTTCTGCGAGAGTAATTGCTTCCTTCGTTCGTCGTTAAAGGCTTTCTCCATACCGTCCACATATTTCCGGAAGCCTTCGGGGTCGATAAACGGATTTGGTTTTGCGCCTGAATTCATCTTTTCCATCTTTCCGGCGAGATCGAAGAATCCGGCGTGGGGAGCCAGGAATACGTCACACTTGAGCCGCCGCAGTCTCTTGAAGGAATCCACATAAGCGTCTGCAACTCCTGGCCATTCCCTGTTGTTGACCAGTTTGACGCCCGGATTGACGGACATGCT
>Ga0070690_100000898_pt1 | contig 15174 bp, 19 predicted proteins | sample KBSS33HmetaG_FD_64671 | JGI IMG/M metagenome (GOLD analysis project Ga0070690, IMG submission 64671) | Switchgrass rhizosphere microbial communities from Kellogg Biological Station, Michigan, USA - KBS S3-3H metaG | ecosystem: Host-associated > Plants > Roots > Rhizosphere ... | reverse complement strand
CATGATGGACGCGCGCGGGTTCGCGCTCTTGGTTCGTTGGCGCCCCTGGCCCAGCCTTATTGGCTCGGCGAAGAGCCCATCGTGGAGTTGGAATTGCAGACACTGCGCCATGTCGGCGCCACGCAATCCGACGTCGCGGTACCGCAATTTCGAAGCGGCGCCGGCTTGCGCATGCGGCATGGCTTTCTGGTCTATAGCGGCGGCCGCGAAATCAGGCCGGGCGACGGCACAAACTAACGCAACGTTAACGATAGGGTCATAGGCTCATTAGCTGCGGAAAATAAACGCTTTCCGACCCCGACAGCTATGGCACTGCCACTGACCAAACCGGTTATTCTGCCTCTGGCCGAGGAACGCCGGCGCCATCAGCGCGTGAAGGTCAACCTGCTCGGCCGTTACATGCTGGCAGATCGGCGCGAATTCCCCTGTCAGGTTGTCGACATGTCCCCGGGCGGTATGGCGCTTCAAGCTCCTATGGCCGGCCAGCCCGGCGAGCGTGTGATCGCCTATGTGGACCATCTTGGCCGTCTCGAAGGCAAGGTCGCGCGCACTTTCGAGAACGGATTTGCAATGACGATCTCGGCCACGCTGCGCAAGCGCGACAAGCTCGCGGCGCAGCTTACATGGCTAGCCAACCGGCAGATTCTCAACCTTCCAGAGGATCGCCGCCACGGCCGGTTTGCGCCCCGCAACCCAATGGCGCGCCTCGTGCTACCCAATGGCACCAATGTCGCCTGCCGCGTGATTGACCTGTCGCAATCCGGCGCCGCGATTGGCATCGCCAGTGACCTGCGGCCGCCAATCGGCGTCGTAGTCACCGTCGGAAAGACGCAAGGCCGTGTCGTGCGTCATATCGACGACGGGTTTGCCATTGAGTTCATGCGGTTGCAGCACCCCGACTTCGTTGAAGAAAACGTGACCGGCGAATAGCGTGACTGCGCCGTAAACGCGATGCGCGGAATTGCGCGCTCGCGGTAACAGGGTGCTAGCTCCAGTGGTCCGCGGCACGCCGCCCACGGTGAAATCCCAAGACTGCCAAAAGTAAACGCCCGCGCAGAACGCCTACGTGGGCGCTTTATTTCGCGCGCCATCTGTTAATGCCGAAAGCTTTAGGTAAAGTGTATTGATTGGGATTTTAGGCAAATACTATTTGAGCTTTAAAAGTATTAGATCCAAGTTTTACTTGATTTCTACTTAAAGTGACTTCCGCAACTTAGCCCCAATACAAGTCGTTTGTGGGAAATGTGGCCCCAACAAGACGGGAAGGGGCCACAAATGGCTAGGCGTTTCAAAGAGACACTGCGGACCCGCGCCACGCTGGCATTCGTGGCCGCGGCTATGCTCGCGGTCTCGGTAAGCGCGACGGCCGCCCGGGAGCGCACGGCATCGCTTGGTAACCCGCTCCCGCAATTGGAACAGCCGCTTTACATCGCGGTCGGGGAACCGACGCGTCCGCCAATTGGATGGGTGGATTTCTGCGTCGAATACCAACCCGAATGCGCCACCAAGCCGTCAGCGCCGCGCGACGTCGTGCTCTCAACCAAAGCCTGGACCGACATGGTCAAGGTCAATGCCTGGGCAAACCAGGCAATCAAGCCGATCACCGACACGGAGCATTGGGGCGTCATCGAACGCTGGAACTATCCGGACGACGGTTACGGCGACTGCGAGGATTACGTTCTGCTCAAGCGGCGCATGTTGGTGCAGGCCGGGTGGCCGCGCGAGGCGCTGCTCATAACCGTCGTGCGCGACAAGAAAGGCGACGGCCATGCCGTGCTCACCGTCAAGACCGACCGCGGCGAATTCATTCTCGATAATCAAGAACCGCAGATCCTGTCATGGGATCGGACCGGCTATCGCTTCGTGAAGCGTCAGTCGCAATCCGACCCGAACGCCTGGGTCCTGCTTGGCGAACCACCCGCTGCGCCGGCGATCGTTTCGGCACGCTGACAAGGAAAGGAATTCGCGTTCCCGGTCACGTCCCCACCCCTCCCCGTCCCCAGACCGGGTTCGCGAGCGGCCGGATCTCCCCCAAGATCCGGCCGCACATTTTTTGACCGGTAACTTTCCCGTTCCATATCCACGCGATGGTCACGAAGCCGTCAGACTGGCAGCATTTTTTACGCGTAATCCTCGAGGCTGGGGGCGACGTCAGCCATCACGAGTTCCTCATGCAACAGCGAATTGACGTAACCAAAGTGAGTCCGGCCGCGTTTCAGGCCGTGGCTGCCTTGCAATCTTATGTCGATCAGTCTGGGCTTGATCCGAAACTGCGCGAGCTCATAAAAATCCGCGCGTCGCAAATCAACGGATGCGCTTATTGTCTGGCGATGCACACGCGCGACGCACGCAAGCATGGCGAGACCGATGAGCGAATGCACCTCCTCAATGCGTGGCGCGAGACGCCGCTCTACAGCGCCCGCGAACGCGCGGCACTAGCCTGGGCCGAAGCAATCACCCTGCTGACCGAGGGGCACGTTCCCGACGACGTCTTCGAGACGGTTCGCAAGCAATTCTCGGAGAAAGAGATTGTCGATCTGACGGCGGCAGCCGTTGCGATCAACACATGGAACAGACTTTCGATTGCGTTCCGCGTCCCGCCGCAGGTCGACACCAAGAAGGCGGCCGCCTGATCAGCCCGTCCGCCTGAGGCCCTTTGCGTAACGCTTTGAGCGTTGGACATAAATATCCGCGCCGGCGCGGATCATTGCGACCGCTTTCTCGTCGAGCGTGCGGATCGCGCGCGCCGGTGCTCCGACGATCAGCGAGTTGTCGGGGAAGCTCTTGCCTTCGGTGACCACGCTCCCAGCACCGACAAGGGAGTTATTTCCAATCTTTGCGCCATTGAGCAGGATCGCGCCCATTCCGATCAGGGAATTGTCGCCGACCGTGCAGCCGTGAAGAACGACATTGTGGCCAATGACGCAGTCGCGGCCAATGGTCAGAGGAAACCCGGGATCGGTGTGCAGCGTCGCATTGTCCTGAATCTGCGACCGCTCGCCGAGCTCGATCCATTCATTGTCACCGCGCAAAACGGCGCCGAACCAGACGCTGGACTCAGCCTTGAGCCGCACGCGGCCGATCAGCACCGCGGTTTCCGTGACGTAAAATCGGCCATCGCCGGGAAGTTCGGGCGCCTGACCGTCGAGTTCGTAAATAGGCATTTCCGCCCTCCAGGGAGGCGCGAACTTGCCCGAACATAGCTTTCGAGGGAAGCGTCCTAGACGAGCAGAAGGGCCTGCAGGGTCGTGACCAGAACCAGACCCGACATGAGGCTCCAGAAACCGGCGATCAGCGTGGCAAGGAAGACGAATTCAAAACGGCGCCCTTCCTGTCGCTGACCGAGGACCGTGTTGCGTATGATCAGGAACGGCGCCGCGACCACGAGCAAGGGGATCACTGCGAAAGTTGCCGCGGCGGGACCGTTGCTCAGCTGAGTGAAGCTCGGCAAGCGGTCGGTGACGAGCCGGTAGCCCGAGCTGCACATGCCTGCGACGGCAAAGCCGAACACCAGCGCGAACAACATCTGTACGGACTCAGGGGTCATCACTCGCCTCAACGCAGTAACGGGGGCAATCTGTTGCAAACCGGCGGGGTATGCGCCAGCCAATCCTTAACGAATGGTAAATGGCGGCTGCCCCGTTCCGCGCAGCGCGACGTGGCATAATCCGCGCGATTCGCACGCAGGAGCGGCCGTGGCCTTTCTCGCGCAGGAACCTCCAAGCTCAGCTCGGCCGGCCACCCAGCGGCGACGGCACGCCGGCCATAACCCAATCATGATACCGCTCCTGGTATTTGGTGCGGTGGTGCTGCTGGCCGCTCTCTATGTGGCGTATATTCTGTGGCCGCGATGGCCACAGGGATCGGTATCACTCAATGCGCCTTCGCTGCCGATCGTCGTCTCCGGCGTGACCTTCAATGTCGAACCGGCGGCCATCCGTATCGGGGTTCAGCGTCGGGCTGGCGTACAGCAGCGCGTCGATCTCAGCTATCTCTGGCCGTCGCTGGTGCCCCCCGATCCTGCCGTCAAACCGACCGTCGGTGCGCCGCTCGATCCAAATGAGCGTGTATTCGTAACGCTATCATCAGGCGACGCAACATTGCCGCTAATGGAGCGCGTTCAGACAATCTACCCGCGCTATCTTGTGGCGCAGCCCGTCGCCGGTTTTCCAGGATTGACCTACCGTGGATTTCGTGACGACTCGCCTTATCAGGGCGAGGACCTGGTATTTGAATCGAATGCGCCCGAGCATTTCCTGGCCCGCTGCTCGCGGAAGGGCGTAACCAATACTGGTGTCTGCCTCCTCGAGCGCCGCATCGGCAATGCCGATATCACCTTCCGATTTCCGCGCGACTGGTTGCCGGATTGGGAGAATGTCGCGAACGGCGTCGACCGGCTTGTTGCGAGATTGCATCCGGTAAACTGACGCCCAAAAAACATGGCTGGCGCAAGCCTGTCCATGACGAAATCGAAAATTGCGGCTTGCTAGTCGACTAAATCGACATCCAGGATTGGCAATTCGAGGATGTACGAGCGGCGCCCCTTCTCTATTTCAAGAAATAGGACCGCGATGAATTCCTCGCCGATATAAACTTCCAGCGAATCTGTTTTTTTCGGTCGCGGCACGACCCGGATATTCTCGTTGTCGAACTTGCTGCGCAGATAGGCGTTGAGCGTTGGCACCGGCTGAATGCTCGGGTCGTTACCGACCTGGATGACCATACGAAAATTGTAGGAGCGCTCGCCGTCTTCGTCGTCGACAGTGAGCTCGCCAAGGTCGTCGGGTCCCACAAAGATCTCGGCGTTGTCCCGCCCCTTCGGCACCACGCGGATCTGCGGATTGCCGAAAAGCTTCTTCAAATAGCCGTCGAGTTTTCTGACTTCCTGGACGTCCAACGCGTCACTCCTTCTTGAGGCACCGTTTCAATGCCCGATCGAAGGGCGCAGGGCAAGCCCAATGCAAAAAGCGTCAGCCGTCCAACATGATGCCGTAGAGCATCTGGTCCATAGCGCGCGACGGTTCGGGGCAGCCGGCTTCGCCGACAACCCTGGCCGGCACGCCGGCAACTGTGACATTGTTCGGTACAGGTTTTATGACAACGGAGCCTGCGGCGATGCGCGCGCAATGGCCAACCTCGATGTTACCGAGGATCTTGGCGCCTGCACCAATCATTACGCCGCGGCGGATTTTCGGATGGCGGTCTTCGTGCTCCTTGCCGGTACCGCCGAGCGTCACGTCGTGCAGGATCGAGACATCATCTTCGATGACGGCGGTCTCGCCGACAACCAGCCCGGTCGCATGATCCAGGAAAATACCGCGGCCGATTTTCGCCGCTGGATTGATATCGCACTGGAAGACAGATGACGCGCGGCTCTGAAGGTAGAGCGCGAAATCCTTGCGGCCCTTTCCGTAAAGCCAGTGGGCGAGGCGATGGGTCTGGATAGCGTGGAAGCCTTTGTAATAGAGCACCGGCTCAATGAAACGGCTTGTCGCGGGATCCCGATCGACGGTGGCAACAATGTCCGCACGGAAGACTTCGCCGAGCACCGGTTGATCCTCGAGCGCATCATCATAAGCCTGACGGATCATGTCGGCCGATACGTCGGCGTGATCGAGCCGCTGGCTGACGCGATGGGCAATTGCGGCCTCAAGCGTGTCATGATGGAGGATGTTTTCATAAATGAAGGTGGCGAGCTCGGGCTCGCGGCGCGCAATGTCCTCCGCTTCGTTGCGGATTCGCGCCCAGACTGGATCGACCTTGTCGAGGCCCTTTGCGGGCCGTGCCTGAAACTGAGCCATGAAACCGTTCTCCCGACACCTCTCGATCCCCTACGTAGGTCTTTTATCACAAATTCAAAAGGGCAAGGAGAGCGCTGCAAAGCGCCCCACGCATGGCTCATGCGCGTTGGTTAAGGAAGTCGATAACGCCGGCCTTAAAGACCTTGTCCCCGACTGAGAGCATATGGTCGCGGTCCGGGATGTTGAGCGCCCGTGCGCCGGGAATAAGCGCAGCCAAAGCCTGCGCCGATCCCGCCACCGAGTCTTTTGTGCCGACGGCAACCAGGACGGGCGCGCGAATTGCACCAACCTCCGCGCGCGTCAAAATCTGCCGCGATCCGCGAATGCAGGCGGCGAGCGCCTGCAGGTCGGACTTTGTCTGCTCTGCAAATGCGCGAAACAACTGGCCTGTGGGATCCTTAATGTCATCCGGGGAAGCCGCCTCGAGTGCCTCGGCGATGCTTTCTGGCAGCCCGACGCCTTCGACAAGGCGGATACCTAGCCCACCGAGTATCGCCGAGCGCACTCGCTCGGGGTGCTTCACTGCCAGGAAGGCCGTAATGCGTGCGCCCATCGAATAGCCCATGATGTCGGCGCGCTCGATTTTCCGATGATCGAGCAACGCGCGGACATCATCGGCCATAGCCGCGCTGTGATACGCGGCCGGGTCGTAAAGTTTGCTCGACGCGCCATGCCCGCGATTGTCGAGCGCAACGGCGCGTCGCCCAGCGCGGTTGAGGGTGCCGATCCACCCGGGCTGCGCCCAGTTGATCTCCTTTGTGGACGCAAACCCGTGGACGAGCACGATCGGCTCGCCTTCCCCTTCGTCGAGATAGGCGATCTCGACGTCACCGTTCGTGAAACTTGGCACGAGCTGTATCTAGCCGCGGGCGGGCAAGGCGGCAATCTGTTGCATCGCTTTGCGCATATGTCGTTCCCGCCGCCGGCGAAAAATTCGGAGTGCCGTACGTTCTACGGCGCTTTTGAACGCGGATACAAAGCCAAATACGGCAAGCAGCGCGCCAAGAAGCCAGAGACTTGCATCGAAAGCAAAGGCCGCAAGCATGATCGCGCTGCGCCCCGCGACTTTAAGAATGGCACGCGTGCGGCTGCCTTCTTTCTCGGCAAGCTTGGCGACACGTGTGATGTCGCGCGGCTCCTTGGCAATCTTCAGGGCGTCCAGTGCCGCGCGCCCGCCGGCGGCCTTTTCGATGCGGCCGACGTCGCGGACCAGGTGCAGCAAGCCGCCAGCCCGTTCGACCTTTGCCGTATCGCGCGCGGCGCGCGTTGCGGCCGGGAAACTGGTTTGCCGAACCATGCGGCCGAGACTTTCGGTGAACTCGACACCCAGCCGTCCGGTCTTGCGCGCGGCCTTCACAAGCGTAAGCCCAGCGCGCGCGGGAGTAGCGGCCCCAAACGTCACATATGTGCCAGCGGTAATTGCGATGCCGGTTGCCGCAAGACCCAGAACCAGCTGGTCCACTTGCTCGCCGCGGACATACCGCGTGCCTTCGCGCACAGCGTCACGGATATCGCCAAATACGAACAGGTCGCCGAGCGTCGTGCCGGCCAGGGATGCCATGTCCTGCGGCTCGCCGGTCACCAGTCCGCGCGCAAAGCTTTTTGCGCGGTACCGCATGGTCGCCGCCTCCGCGGTCGCCGCCGCAACCTTTTCCGCCAGCGCGGGGTCGATCGCGACATGGCGCACGCCCGCAAGGTCGATGACGCTTTGTGCAAGTTCGGAGTCCTGTGCCGCCAGTGCAGCTTCGATTTCGCGCTGTGCTATCACCGCATCAAAGGTGCCATCGAGCGCGCGGCCTGCGATGCGCGCAGGATCATCGAGACCCGACACGGCGTCCGCAGCGCGCGGTACGGTATAGACTGCAGCCGCCGCGAGCAGGGCTGCCGCTAGCAAGGCGATCCCAATGCGCGATTTGCGCAGGACATTTTGCTTTGGTTTTTCCAAACCCACTCTCCGGCCCGCGACCCAACGCTGCTTTGCCGAACAACAAAGGCGTTTCAGCGGCGGCATCCACATATTTGCTGTGGAGCTAGGCATCGCGCGACCTCCCCGCTATGGTGCCGGCGGAACTCGCCGCGCGATCCGCGGCAGCGAGAGGAATTGCCATGGCGGAACATATCGTCCCCCACTTCCACAACGACCCTGGCGTGCCGGTGATCGAGATCGGTGCCAGGGAGTTCATGTGCGTCGGGGCGACGCCACCTTACGATCATCCGCATGTTTTCCTCGACATGGGCGAGGATAAGGAAATCATCTGCCCGTATTGCTCGACGCTCTATCGCCACGACCCGGCACTTGATTCGCATTCGGCGCGCCCGCAGGAATGCGCGTTGCCGCATTCCGCCGCCGCCTGAGCTTGATCAGTAAGCCATGGCGCCTCCGCGTCATGTCATCGTCGCCGGGGGCGGAATTGCCGGCCTGACGGCGTCACTGTTGCTCGCACGCGCGGGCATGCGCGCGACGGTCCTGGAGCAGACCGCCAAGCTGGAGGAAACCGGCGCCGGCCTGCAGCTGTCACCCAATGCCAGCCGTGTATTGATCGCGCTGGGCCTGCGCGATCGGATCGAATCGACTGCCGTCAAACCGCTCGCGATCCGCGTGATGGCCGGCGGCTCGGGACGCGAGATCGCGCGCATTCCTTTGGGTGACGAGGCCGAGCGGCGCTACGGCGCGCCGTACTGGTCGATCCATCGCGGAGACCTGCAAGCGGCACTCGCCGATGCGGCGAATGACACTCTCGACGTGACGCTCGAGCTGGGCGTACGCGTGGAGGAATTTGCCCCCCATGTCAGGGGTGTCAGCGTCCTCGGCCGGCGCGGTTCGCAGGTGCTAGACCAACGCGGCATCGCCCTGATTGGTGCTGACGGTATCTGGTCAACAGTTGCCGAGCGCCTGCACAGTCAGCAACAGCCGACGTTCCGGCATCGCACCGCCTGGCGCACCCTCGTCCCGATCGAGTCGGTGCCAGCCGAATTTCGTCAGCCCTTCGTTCATCTCTGGCTTGGCCACGACGCGCATCTGGTTCACTATCCGGTGAAGTCCGGCCGTCTCATCAACATTGTCGGCATCGTTCACGACGAGTGGAACGAGCCGGGCTGGTCGGCCGACGGTGACCGTACGGAAATCCTTCGTCACTTCGTTCGGTGGACGTGGTCGGAAAAGGCGCGCGCACTCATTGCAATTCCTGATCGCTGGCTGAAATGGGCGCTCTTTGACAGCAAGGTCCCATTCCGCGGAGGACGCCTGCCCGTGACGCTGATCGGGGATGCCGCCCACCCAATGCTGCCGTTTCTCGCCCAAGGCGCCGCAATGGCAATCGAAGACGCCGCCGTGCTCGCTGACATGCTCGCCAAATATCTTGATGACCCATCCGATGCGCTACGCGCCTACGAGGGCGCACGCTGGCACCGCACGATGCGCGCCCAACAGGCCGCTCGTCGCCAGGCGCGCATTTATGGGCTGACGGGGCCAGAGGCCTTCGTGCGCAATTTGGCAATGCGAGGGATGGGCGGAGAAAAGCTGCGCGCGCGCTACGATTGGCTCTATAGTTGGCGGCCTCCACAACGTTTCGAGACCGCATAGACATGTTGTTTCCTTCGACCGTCGCCGGCAGCCTGCCAAAACCCTCCTGGCTTGCCGAGCCGAACAAGTTGTGGCCGCAATGGCGGCTGCAGGGCGAGGAACTCGCTGCAGCTAAGCTCGACGCAACGTTACTTGCAATCAAATGGCAGGAAGACGCCGACATCGACATCGTCTGTGACGGCGAAATGTCGCGTCAGCATTTCGTTCACGGCTTTCTCGAATTCGTCGACGGAATCGATTTCGCGCACAAGGTGGAGATGGGCATCCGCGGCGACCGCTATAAGGCCATGGTGCCGGTAGTGAACGGCGAGTTGAAACTGAAAGGCCGGGTGCATCAACCGGAAGCGCGCCATGCCCGCGCGCATACCAAGCGCAAATTGAAAATCACACTGCCCGGCCCGATGACGATTTCCGACACTGTGGCGGACTCGCACTACGGCGACAAGGTGAAGATGGCGATGGCCTTCGCCGGCCTGTTGAACCAAGAAGCGCGCGCGCTCGAAAAAGACGGCGTTGACGTGATTCAGCTCGACGAGCCGGCTTTCAATGTGTTCATGGATGATGTCGCGGGCTGGGGCATCGAAGCATTGCATCGCGCCATCGACGGACTCAAATGCACGACTGCCGTGCACATCTGCTACGGTTACGGCATCAAGGCCAATATTGACTGGAAGAATTCCCTCGGCGACGAGTGGCGGCAATACGAGAATATTTTTCCCGCGCTCGCCAAAAGCAAGGTCGGCCAGGTCTCGCTGGAATGCATCAACTCGCACGTGCCGCTGAAGCTGTTGTCGCTCCTGGACGGCAAAGACCTGCTTGTTGGCGTGATCGACGTGGCAACGGACAAAGTTGAGACACCGGGCGAAGTGGCTGCTGTCATCGGCAACGTGATCAAGGTTGCGCCGAAGGAAAAAATCATCGCCTGCACGAATTGCGGCATGGCGCCGATGCGGCGCGATATCGCCGAGGCCAAGCTGAAGGCGCTGGGCGCGGGCGCCGCATTGGCAAGGCAACAGTACGGCTAAGGCAGCCCGGGTCTATCCGCTTGGCAATGTTCCGCTCTGCGACTTGATCCACGTCAAAGCGGCACCACCGCATTTCATTACATTCAATTACTAATATGTAACTCGCGCGATGGTCATAGCGACATCGGAGGGTTCCCCATGCTCACCAGACAAGCTTGGTCTCCCTATCTTGCCGGGGTAGTCATCGGCCTCCTGCAAATACCGGCATTTTTGCTGATCGAAACCGCTCTCGGCGCCTCTTCTTCCTATGTGACCATGGGCGGCATGTTCGCTTCGTGGATTGACCCATCGATCCTTAAAATCGATTACGTCGCCCGCCACGTGGCGGCTACAGGCAAGAACTGGTGGCAGGTCGCGCTCGTCATCGGCATCGCTATCGGCGCCTTCGTTTCGATGAAGCTGTCTGGCGCGAAACGCGCGGCGATCTCGCCCATCTGGCAGCGTGCGCTCGGCTCAACATCGCCGGCCAAGCGCTACGCCGTCGCGTTCATCGGCGGGTTCGTACTGCTGCTTGGCGCGCGCATTGCCGACGGCTGCACCAGCGGTCACGGTCTTTCCGGTATGGCCCAGCTGGCGGTCGGCTCGACCGTCGCGGTCGCCGCGATGTTTGCCGGCGGCATTACGACCGCAATGCTGCTGCTGCGGCGCATCTGAGAGGGGAACAGCCATGTCCGTCACCCTCACCATTATCGTCGGAATCGCCATGGGCATCGTGTTCGGCTTTGCGCTGGAGAAATCGCGTGTGTTCGAGCCGGGCATCATCGTTGGGCAGATGCAGCTTCGCAACTTCATCATGCTCAAGGTTTTCCTCACCGCGGTTGCAACCGGGGCAGTCGTGCTCGCGGTGCTCAACGGCTTTGACTACGTAAAACTTCAGCCGAAGCCCGCAGCCTATGCGGCGGATATCATAGGCGGACTGCTGCTTGGCGCCGGTATATCACTCGCGGGCGCCTGCCCTGGCACGACACTCGCGCAAATCGGCGCCGGCTACCGTGACGCATTGTTCACGCTCGTCGGTGGCCTGTTCGGCGCGGTCGCTTATTCCTACGTTCAGCCCGCACTCGCCGAGACATTCCTTGGGCAAAACGGACCCAAGCTAATCTTCAGCAACATGCTCGGCGCACCTTACTGGGCAGGCGCGCTGGTGCTGGCGGCAGTGATCGTCGTGATTCTGGTAGGGCTCGAAGCGTGGTCACCCTGGCGCGGCGAAATGGGCAAAGACGTGGACGGCGACCTGCCGGCCTCGCCTCCAGCTCGAAAAGCAAGCACGCACCCCCAGCCTGCGGAATAACAGGAGCACACAATGACCACTAATGTGGGAAGCTTTGACCGACTTGCGCGTCTGATCGTCGGCGCTGTACTGATTGCCTTCGCGCTCGGATATTTCGCGCCCGGCATGGGATGGAATTGGGTCGGCTGGATCGGCGTGATCCCGATTTTGACCGCACTGTTCGGGACCTGCCCCGCCTACAGTCTGTTCGGATGGTCAACGCGATGAGAGTGCCGGCTAGCGCCCTGCCCGGCCCATGACATCCATGAGCTCGGCAACCTTGCGGCGCTGGTCCGTCTTGTTTCCACTCTTGATGGCGTGATCGACGCAATGCGCGACGTGATCGCGCAAAATCTCCTCCTCGACCCGGCGTAGCGCAGCACGGACGGCGCCGATCTGCGTCACGATGTCGATGCAATAACGGTCGTCCTCGACCATGTTGGCGAGGCCCCGCACCTGCCCTTCGATGCGGTTCAGTCGCTTGAGAACTGCCGCCTTGTTGTCTTTTGCCATGAGGTCTATATACCCCCCTGGGGTATTAAACGCAAGGTCGGTCGCCCGTGGGGTCAACGCATCATCATAACCATCAAAGTAGCGCCGGTGTCATCGACCCTGTGTGTGGCATGTCGGTCGATCCGCACACGGCCAAGCACCACGCGGAGCACCGCGGCCATTCCTACTATTTCTGTTCGGCCAGCTGCCGCACGAAGTTTCTCGACGACCCGCAGAAATATCTTGGCAAGCGCGAGCCGGAGCCCGTCGCCGAAGGCACCATCTACACCTGCCCGATGCATCCAGAGATTCGCCAGGTCGGGCCAGGCTCCTGCCCGATCTGCGGCATGGCGCTCGAGCCGGACATCGCGAGCGTTGACAGCGGGCCCAATCCCGAACTCGTCGATATGACGCGGCGGTTCTGGATCGGCCTTGTTCTCACAATTCCTGTGTTCACGCTGGAGATGGGAGCGCACGTCATCGGCGCGCATAGCTGGGTCGATCCGAAGCTGTCGAACTACATCCAGTTTGTCTTCGCCACTCCGGTGGTGCTCTGGGCAGGGTGGCCATTTTTCGTGCGCGCCTGGCAATCGCTGGTGACGCGCAATCTCAACATGTTCACGCTCATCGCGATGGGCACCGGCGTAGCTTATTTATACAGCCTCACCGCAACTTTTCTGCCGGAGATTTTCCCTCACACATTCCGCGGTCACAGCGGCGTTCCGGCCAGCTATTTCGAGGCTGCGAGCGTCATCACAGTACTGGTGCTGATGGGCCAGGTGCTGGAATTGCGCGCACGCGAGGCGACCTCCGGCGCCATCCGCGCCCTGCTCGATCTCGCTCCAAAGACGGCGCGGCGCGCGAAAGATGACGGCAGCGATGAGGAGATCTCGCTCGACACGGTACAGGTCGGCGACCGGCTGCGTGTGCGTCCCGGCGACAAGGTCCCGGTGGATGGAGTCGTCCTCGAAGGCCGCTCGGCGCTCGATGAATCCATGGTAACGGGCGAATCCATGCCGGTGACCAAGGAGAAAGATTCGCGCGTGATCGGCGGCACGATCAACAAGTCCGGAAGTTTCGTGATGCGCGCCGACAAGATCGGCCGTGACACCTTGCTGTCCCGGATTGTGCAGATGGTGGCGTCGGCGCAACGCAGCCGCGCGCCGATCCAGCGCCTCGCCGACCAGGTGTCAGCCTGGTTTGTGCCGACGGTCATAGCCATCGCGCTCATCGCGTTCGTGGCCTGGGCGACCTTCGGCCCGGAGCCGCGCTTTGCTTTCGGCCTGGTCGCCGCAGTAAGCGTACTGATCATCGCCTGCCCTTGCGCGCTGGGCCTGGCGACGCCGATGTCGATCATGGTCGGCGTCGGCCGCGGCGCGCAGGCTGGCGTGCTGATCAAGAATGCCGAAGCCCTCGAGCGCATGGAAAAGATCGATACGCTCGTGACCGACAAGACCGGCACGCTCACCGAAGGCAAGCCGAAGGTCGTGGCTGTCAAGCCTGCGCCCGGATTTGACGAGACAAAGGTGTTGCAGCTCGCTGCCAGCGTCGAGCGCGGCAGCGAACATCCCCTTGCGGAAGCGATCGTCGCCGCTGCGGCCGAGCGCAATCTCGCGCTTTCGCCCGTGCGCGACTTCGATTCACCCGTTGGAAAAGGGGTGATCGGGATGATCGAGGACAAGCGGCTCGCGCTCGGCAATGCCAGATTTCTCGGAGAACTGAACATCGACACGTCCGCTCTTTCTGCCGAAGCCGAACGTCTGCGCGGTGACGGCGCCACCGCCATTTTCCTTGCTGTGAACGGCAAGCCCGCCGGCGTCATCGCCATTGCCGACCCGGTCAAGGCGACGACACCCGACGCGCTGCGTGCGCTCGCCGCGGAAGGTATCCGCGTGGTCATGCTCACCGGCGACAATCGGACCACGGCGCAGGCGGTAGCGCGCCTTCTCGGCATCGCCGAGGTGGAGGCCGAAGTGCTGCCTGATCAGAAAAGCGCAATCGTCGAAAAATTGCACCGGGAGGGCCGGGCCGTAGCAATGGCCGGCGATGGCGTCAATGACGCCCCTGCCCTTGCGGCAGCCGAAGTCGGCATCGCCATGGGAACGGGCGCTGACGTGGCCATTGAAAGCGCGGGTATCACCCTTCTCAAGGGCGACCTCACCGGGATCGTGAAAGCGCGCGCCCTCTCAGCCGCCGTAATGCGTAACATTCGGCAGAACCTGTTCTTCGCCTTTATCTACAACGCGCTTGGTGTGCCTGTCGCAGCGGGCGCCCTCTATCCTATTTTTGGCGTGTTGCTGTCGCCGATCATCGCGGCCGCCGCGATGGCGTTGTCCTCCGTCAGCGTTGTCGGTAACGCCTTACGTCTGCGCCGCGTTCGTCTTTGAACGCTAGAAGACAGCGAGATATTTCAGCAGTGACAGCACGCCGATGATGATGACGATGACGCGAACGATTTGTTTCGCACGCCCATCGATCGGAAGCATGTTGATGAGATAGAGAACAAGGATAATAACAAGAAACGTAATAAGAATGCTGATCAGCAGTCCCATGCCAGCCCCCTTGTAATGCCACGTGCGTGGCGGGTTCCACGGCTACAAGTTCCACAGCCTATAAAAGTTCCATCGACGGGGCTACGTCGTCGGCTCAGCGTATAATCTGGTCGCTTCCATGCGCGCCCGAAGCGGCGTCCGGGCTGAATTTGCATTTCTTTTCGGCCGACGTCTTGCGTATCTCGTTCATCTGGCCGCGCAATTGCAGATATTCTGGCCGGTAGGCGATCGTGCTCACGAAATGACCACTCGCATCCGGCCCAGCCTTCGCCATCAACCCTTCAAGCTCCAGTTGACGCGCGCCAACCGCCTGAGCCGCCTCGGCAAGCTCCCTGCAGCTATAAAGTTGGTATCTGTCAGGTTGAACCAGAAAGCGCCCCGACGCGTCATCGGACGCCGCGCAACCGGAAAGCGTCGCGGCTGCAAGGACACCAACCAGCTGGGTGCGGAC
>Ga0070690_100000894_pt1 | contig 15204 bp, 8 predicted proteins | sample KBSS33HmetaG_FD_64671 | JGI IMG/M metagenome (GOLD analysis project Ga0070690, IMG submission 64671) | Switchgrass rhizosphere microbial communities from Kellogg Biological Station, Michigan, USA - KBS S3-3H metaG | ecosystem: Host-associated > Plants > Roots > Rhizosphere ... | reverse complement strand
TCCGGCAAGTGGACGGACATCACGCCCGAGGACCCCGCCAAGGATCCGCACGGCTTCGGCTACTCCGGCATCGACGTCGACCGCCAGGTGCCGGGCCGCCTGGTCGTCTCGACCATCGAGCGCTGGAGCGCGGGCGACGACGTGTTCGTGTCGACCGACGACGGCGCGCACTGGCGTTCGGTCGGTGCGCATTCGCACCACGACGCGAGCGCCTACCCCTGGCTGGTGAACTACATGCGCGGCGAGGACAAGATGGGCCACTGGCTGGCCGACATCAAGCTCGACCCGTTCGACGGCGAGCGTGCGATCTACGGCACGGGGTATGGCCTGTGGCGCACGAAGAACCTGAGCGCCGCGCACAAGGGCGGCACCGTGCAGTGGGACTTCGCCGTCAGGAACCTCGAGGAGACGGCCACGCTGGAGATCCGCAGCCCCTCGGGCGGCGCGACGCTGCTGGGCGCGATGGGCGACGTCAGCGGCGCGGCGTGGGACGACGTCGCGAAGACGCCGCGCAACGGCCTGTTCGCGCCGGCCAACCAGACCAACCGCGCGGTGGACTTCGCGCAGCTGCGCCCGGCCATCCTCGCGCGCACCGCCGACCAGGCGGACACCGGCGGCTGGTGGTCCAACGACGGCGCGGTCACCTGGCATCCGTTCGGCAAGTCGACGCGCACGACGCGGTCGGCCAGCGGCGGCTACCTCGAGGCTGGCACGATCGCGGTGTCGGCGGGCGGCAGCGCGTTCGTCTGGGCGCCCCAGAAGCAGCCCGCGCTGTGCTCGCGCGACCACGGCAAGACGTGGGTGCCGGCGGCCGGATGGCCCACGGGCGAGATCGACGCCGTGCCCGTGGCCGATCGCCACGTCGACGGCGTGTTCTACGCGCACGATCGCGCGGCCGGCGAGATCCTGGTCAGCGTCGACGGCGGCCTGAGCTTTCGCAGCGGCATCACGGGCCTGCCCAAGCTCGCGAGCTGGCAGTCCTCGCAGCTCGTGGCCGCGCCCGGCGCGCTGCGCGACCTGTGGCTGGTGCTGCACGACAAGCTGCTGCACCTGCCCGGCCCGGACAAGCCCGCCATCGCGATCCGCAACGTCGTCGAGTGCTGGAAGGTGGCGCTCGGCAAGGCCGCGCCGGGCCAGGACTATCACAGCGTCTACCTGTGGGGCAAGCTGCAGGTCGGCGACCGCCAGGTGGAGGGCCTGTTCCGCTCGGACGACGCCGGAGCGCACTTCACGCGCATCGACGACGACCGCCACCGCTACGGCCTGCTGCTGTCGCTGACGGCCGACCCGCTCGAATACGGCACGGTGTATGTCGCGCCGCACGGCCGCGGCGTGATCGTGGGCAAGCCACGCCAGGGGGCCTGAGGCGATGCGCATGCGTGCCTGGCTGCTGTCGCTCGTCGCCGCATGCGCGACGGGCGCGGCCGCGTCCGCCGATCTCGCGCTGCGCTACGACGCACCGGCGCCCGAGACGCACGCGGGCTGGGAGCGCCAGGCGCTGCCCATCGGCAACGGGCGGCTCGGCGCGATGGTGTTCGGCCAGGTCGCGCGCGAGCACCTGCAGTTCAACGACATCACGCTGTGGACGGGCGACGCGCGGCACATCGGTGCGTACCAGCCGTTCGGCGACGTCGTCGTCGAGTTCGCGGGCGCGGACGGCCCGGTGCGGCACTACCGGCGCGAGCTGCGGATCGATCGCGCGCGCCACCTCGTCACCTACGAGCAGGGCGGCGTGCACTTCCGCCGCGAGGCCTTCGCGAGCCACCCGGCGCAGGCGATCGTGCTGCGCTTCGATGCCGACCGGCCACACCGCTACACGGGCGTCATCCGGCTGGCCGACGCGCACGGCGCGCGCACCGTGGCCGACGCCGACGGTCTCGTGGCCAGCGGCGCCCTGCCCGCGCAGGACGGCGGCATGCGCTACGCCAGCGCGCTGCGCGTGCTGCACCACGGCGGCCGCGTGACGGTGCGCGACGGCACGCTCGCATTCGACGGTTGCGACTCGCTGACGCTGCTGCTGGCGGCCGGCACCAGCTACGTGGCCGACGCCGCGCGCGAATTCGAGGGCGACGATCCGCTGCCGCGCGTGACGGCGCAGCTGGATGCGGCCGCGTCGCGTCCGGTCGCGCAGCTGCGCGCCGAGCACGAGCGCGACGTCCAGGCGCTGCTCGGTCGCGTGGCGATCGACCTCGGCCGCAGCGCGCCGCAGCGCCGCGCACTGCCCACCGACCAACGCCTGGCCCGCTACACGCGCGAGGGCCGGGATCCGGAGCTCGAGTCGCTGTTCTTCCAGTACGGCCGCTACCTGCTCGCCTCGAGCTCGCGCGACACGCTGCCGGCGAACCTGCAGGGCCTGTGGAACGACAGCCCGGCGCCGCCGTGGCATTCGGACTACCACACCAACATCAACATCGAGATGAACTACTGGCCGGCCGAGCCGGCCGCGCTGCCGGAGCTGGCCACGCCGTTCTTCGACTTCGTGCGCAGCGTCGCGCCCGTCTGGCGCCGGCGCGTGGCCGAGATCGCGGCCGACGCGCGCGCGCAGCCGAACGCGCCTTCGCGCGAGGCCGCACCCATCGGCCAGTCGGACGTTCCGCCCGAGGAGACCTTCCTCAAGGCCGACGGCACGCCCGTGCGCGGCTGGGCGGTGCGCACGGAATCCAACCCCTTCGGCGCCACCGGCTACCTGTGGAACAAGCCCGCCAACGCCTGGTACGCGCAGCACTTCTGGGAGCACTACGCATTCACGCAGGATCGCGCGTTCCTGCGCGACGTCGCGTGGCCCGTGATGAAGGAGGCCTGCGAGTTCTGGCTCGACACCCTCGTGACACTGCCCGACGGCCGCATCGTCGCGCCACGCGGCTGGTCGCCGGAGCACGGCCCGGTGGAGGACGGCGTGTCCTACGACCAGGAGATCGTCTGGGACCTGTTCGACAACAGCGTCGCTGCCGCCGACGCGCTCGGCGTCGACCGCGCCCTGCGCGACCGTCTCGCCGACGTGCGCGACCACCTCGCCGTGCCCGGCGTCGGCCACTGGGGGCAGCTGCTCGAATGGCGCGAGGAGAAGCACGACTCCATCCTGGATACGCCCGGCGACACGCATCGCCACGTCTCGCACCTGTTCGCGCTCTACCCCGGCCACCAGATCTCGCCGACGGGCACGCCCGCGCTCGCCGCGGCGGCGCGCAAGTCGCTCGACGCGCGCGGCGACGCGGGCACCGGCTGGTCGATGGCGTGGAAGACGGCGTACTGGGCGCGCCTGCTCGACGGCGAGCACGCGTACCGCATGCTGCGCGGCCAGCTCGCCGAGCCCGGCGCGCGCGCCGCCCAGCAGGCCGGCCCCGGCACGGAGACCAACAACGCGGGCGGCACCTATGCCAACCTGTTCGACGCCCACCCTCCGTTCCAGATCGACGGCAACCTCGGCGCCACCGCCGCGATGTGCGAGATGCTGCTGCAGTCGCAGGACGGCGAGATCCACCTGCTGCCCGCGCTGCCCGCCGCGTGGAAGACGGGCTCCGTGCGCGGACTGCGCGCGCGCGGCGGCTTCGTCGTCGACATGGCCTGGCGCGACGGCCGGCTGACCGCGGCCACGATCCGCTCGATCGCCGGCCCCGGTGGCGGCGTCGTCCGTCACGGCGACCAGCGCGTCGCACTCCACCTGAAGCCGGGCGAAACGCGTCACCTGGGATCCCTGCAATGAACACGCCAGTGCACCCCGCCACCGGCCGCCCTGCGCGCCGCGCTGTTCTCGCCCGCTGGCTGCTCGCGCTGGCGTGGCTGCTGCTGGCCGCGGCGGGGACGCCGGCGGCCGACGCGCTGGACGTGATACGCATGCCGGACGTGAAGGTCCGCACGCACCGGCAGGTCACGCTTGCCGACTCCAGCCTGCCGATGAAGGACGCCACCGACAATGTCATCCTGCCCGGCTGCGCGTACGGGCAGCATGTCTTCTTCCTCGACATCGACGCAGCGCTGACGAACGCCGACGGCACGCTGCCGCGCGAGGTCGTGCCCGACCTGCTCCACCCCGACGAGAAGGGCGACGAGATCTGGACCGCGCGGAGGGAGCCGACGCTGCTCCAGCTGCCCGCCCAGCCCTGAATGCCCCCGCACGAGACAACCACACGCCGCCGACCCACGCGCGGCATTCCACCCACCCCTCCGTTCCCGAGTTGCCCTTCATGCTCACGTATTCCAGCCCGTTTCCGTCCACCTTCGTCTTCGGCGTGGCCGCGGCGTCCGCCCAGATCGAGGGCGCTGCCTTCGAGGACGGCAAGGGAGAGTCCATCTGGGACCACTTCAGCCGCGTCCCCGGCGCGATCCACGACGGCGACACGCTCGACGTCGCCTGCGACCACTACCACCGCTTCGACGAGGACTTCGCGCTGATGGCCTCGCTCGGCGTCAAGGACTATCGCCTGTCGATCGCCTGGCCGCGCCTGTACCCGAACGGCGACGGCGAGCTCAACCAGGCCGGCGTCGCGTTCTACCATCGCCTGCTCGCGAGCATGGCGCGCCACGGCATCAAGCCCTGGGTCACGCTGTTCCACTGGGACCTGCCGCAGTCGCTGGAGGAGCGCGGCGGCTGGACGTCGCGCACGACGGTCGACGCCTTCGCGCGCTACGCCGACACGGTCGTCAAGGAGTACGGCCACGTCGTCAAGGACTGGATCACGCTCAACGAGATCCGCTGCTTCACGTGGCTGGGCTACGGTGCCGGCACCAAGGCGCCGGGGCGCAAGGAAAGCGACGCCGTCGTCAACCAGACCTTCCACCACGCGCTGCTGTGCCACGGCCACGGCGTGCGCGCGGTGCGCGAGCACGGCGGCGCGGGCGCCCGCGTGGGCCTGACGGACAACTGCGACGTGAGCGTGCCCGTCACCGAGACGCCGGCCGACATCGCCGCCGCCCGCGCCTGGTTCGTCGAGAAGAACCTGCACGTGCTGGGCGCCATCCACGGCAAGGGCTACGCGCCGCGCTACCTCGAGCGCACCGGCGCCGATGCCCCGGTCGTCCGCCCGGGCGACTTCGACCTGATCAGCCTGCCCACCGACTTCCTCGGCCTGAACATCTACACCGCCACCTACGTGCGCGCCGGCCGTGACGGCCTGCCCGAGGCGCTGCCGCTGCCCGCCAGCTACCCGCGCGCCGACAGCCCGTGGCTGAACCTGGTGCCGCAGTCGATCTACTGGGCCTCGCGCATGGTGCACGAGGAGTACGGCCACAGCTCGATCTACATCACCGAGAATGGCTGCGGCTACAACGACGAGCCGGTCGTCGGCGGCGAGGTGCTGGACCTGCATCGCCGCGACTACCTGCGCAGCCATCTGCGCGAGATGCACCGGGCCATCGCGGACGGCGTCCCGCTCGACGGCTACTTCCTGTGGTCTTTCATCGACAATTACGAGTGGGAGGACGGCTACCAGCGCCGCTTCGGCATCGTGCACTGCGACTTCGAGACGCAGGTGCGCACGCCCAAGCTGTCCGCCCGCTACTACGCCGACACCATCCGCACGCGCTGCATCATCTGACCCCGCCATGGCCAAACCGCCCGCCAAGTCCACTCGCGCCCGACACGCCGCCACGCTGGCCGACGTCGGTCGCGAGGCGGGCGTATCCATCATGGCCGCCTCGGCCGTGCTGAACGGGGCCAAGACCTCGTCGCGCATCTCCGACGAGACGCGCGCCCGCATCCTGGCCGCGGCGGCGAAGCTTCATTACCGCGCCAACGCGACGGCGCGCGCGCTGGTCGACCGGAGGATGAACGCCATCGGCGTGGCCACCACCCTGTCGCGCAACGAGCTCAACCAGTACTTCCTGGAAGTGTTCAACGGCGTGATCGAGGCCGCGGCGGAGTTCGAGCAGAACACCACCGTCTTCGCCCTGCCGGACTGGAAGGAAGGCGCGAGCCGCATCCCCGCGATCTGCGACAGCCGCATCGACGGCCTGATCCTGCTCGCGCCGCTGCTGGAGGTCGAGGCCGCGAAGTACCTGCCGGACCACACACCCATCGTCTCCGTGCACGCCAACCACGAGATGCCCAACGTGGTGAACCTCGAGTCGGACGAGGAGGTGGGCGCGTTCGAGATGGTGCGCCACATGCTGTCGCTGGGCCACCGGCGCATCCTGCACGTGGGCGGCCCGTCCGACTCGATCGGCGCGATGCGGCGCGTCTCGGGCTACCTCGGCGCGCATGCCGCGGCCGGCGTGAAGCCGCTGGAGGACTACATCGTCCCCGGTGACTTCAGCTCCCACTCGGGCCGGCACGAGCTCGAGGCCTGGCTGCAGCGCCACCGCGGCGATCCGCTGCCGCAGGCCATCTTCGCGGCCAGCGACGCCATCGCGATCGGCTGCCTGGACACGCTGTCCGCGCGCGGCCTGCGCACGCCGGCGGACGTCTCCGTGGTCGGCTTCGACGACACCATGCTGGCGCGCTCCGCCCACCTGGCCACGGTTCGCCAGCCGCTGCGCGAGATGGGCCACCGCGCCGTGCGCCTGCTGATGGACCGCATCGAGGCAAAACACCGAGACGCCGCCTACCGCGCGCCCGCTAATATCGTGCTGCCGACCGAAATCGTTCCGGGCCAGTCCCTGGCCGCGCCGCGGATCAAGACGCTCGCCATTTCCTGAACCCAATCCAAAGACTAGAGACATCACGATGGCCAGCATCGATTTAGCGATAAATGAAGGTGGCGCCACGCAGGCGCCCGAGGTGGCGACCGACCGCGTGCCGCTGCCCCAGAAGGTGGGCTACGGCCTGGGGTCGGTCCTCGACATGTGGGGCCACTGGCTCTACCCGTCGCTGTCGCTCCAGGTCTACAACGTGTTCCTGGGCATGGCGCCGGGCCTGATCTCCACCGCGCAGATGATCAAGATCATCGTCGACGCGGCCTCGGACGCCCTGTTCGGCTGGGCCTCCGACAACACCCGCACGCGCTTCGGCCGACGCCGGCCCTACATCCTGGTGGGCGGCATCCTGGCGGGCATCGGGCTGCCGCTGATGTTCGCGGTGGGGCGCGGGTGGTCCGACGGTCAGTACTTCGCGTTCATGCTGGTCTCGACGCTGCTGTACGTGCCGGTGATGAGCTGCTTCAACATGCCCTGGGTCAGCCTGGGCGCGGAGATGACGCCCGACTACCACGAGCGCACCAGCGTGATGTCGGTCAAGAACGCGATCCAGAAGGTGCCCGAGCTGGGCCTGTTCTTCGCGGCCCAGTTCACCACGCTGGCGGTGTTCAACGATGAGCACGGCAAACCCGACCTCCTGCGCGGCGCGCAGGTCTACTGCACGATCCTGGGCGCGATCATGGTGGCCGTGACCGTGGCCATCGTGCTGCTCACGCGCGAGCGCTACTACGAGCGCCTCGTCGACCACAAGCAGAAGAAGATTCCGCTGGCCGACACGCTGTGGCGAACGCTGGACTGCAAGCCGTTCCGCCTGATGCTGGGCATGGCGCTGGCCTACAGCATCGGCACCGCGATGGTCAGCAGCCTGGGCTACTACACCACCATCTACTACGTCTGCCACGGCGACATCGTGACGGCCTCCGCCTGGAACTTCTGGATGGGCGTGGCCGGCATGGGGTTCGGATTCCTGGGAATCCCCTTCTTCACGACGATTGCGCGCCACTTCGGCAAGCCGCGCGCGCTGAGCGTGGTGTTCACGCTGGCGATCGCGGCCTTCATCGGCGACTGGTGGTTCTACGACCCGCAGCATCCGTACCTGCAACTGCTGGCCTGCGGCTGCGTCGCCTTCACGGGCGCCGGCTTCTGGATCCTGCTCGGTTCGGTGGCCGCCGATGTCGTCGACTACGACGAGCTCGAGACCGGCCAGCGCCGCGAGGGCTCGTTCGCGGCCTGCCAGTCCTGGATCACCAAGGTGGGCATCGCGCTGGGCGTCGGCTCGTCCGGCTGGATCCTGCAGTTCACCGGCTTCAACGCCAAGCTGCCGGTGCAGAGCGAGCATGCGATCTTCATGATCCGCATCCTGTTGACCAGCATCCCCGTGCTGGGCCTGTTCATCGCCTTGCTGGTCGTGCTGCGCTTCCCGCTGACCGAGCAGCGCATGCACGAGATCCGCAAGCGCCTCGAGGCGCGCCGCGGCACCGTCTGATGGAGCACGGCAGGCCATCGGCGACGCGCCGCGACGCGTTCAGGACGATGCTGGCCGGCACGCTGGTGGTCGGCGGCAGCCCGACCGCCAGCGCCGCGGGCGCAGCACCAGGCTTCGGCAGCGGCATCGAGGGCCAGCGCCGCGCCGACCGCGGGGACGGCACGTACGTCAACCCGATCGTGCCCGGCGACCATCCGGATCCGACGGTGCTCAAGGACGGCGACGACTACTACATGACGTTCTCGTCGTTCTTCTCCTACCCCGGCGTCGTGATCTGGCACTCGCGCGACCTCGTGAACTGGTCGCCCATCGGGCCGGCGCTCGCCAGGCCGCTGGGCACGGTCTGGGCGATGGACCTCGTCAAGCACGGCGGCCGCTACTTCATCTACATCCCGGCCAACCCGGGGGACAAGCAGTCGATCTTCGTCATCCACGCCGACGACATCCGCGGCCCGTGGAGCGATCCGATCGACCTGCACATCGACGGCTGCATCGACCCCGGCCATGCAGTGGGCGAGGACGGCAAGCGCTACCTGTTCTTCAACGGCGTGCGACGCATCGGGCTCACGGACGACGGGCTGTCCACCGTGGGCGAACTTGCGCACGTCTACGACCCGTGGCGCTACCCCGCCGACTGGGTCGTGGAGATGTTCGCGCCCGAGGGCCCCAAGATCTTCCGTCGCGGCGACTGGTTCTACCTGATGACCGCAGTGGGCGGCACCTCGGGCCCGCCGACCAGCCACATGGTGATCGTGGCGCGCTCGCGCTCGATACACGGGCCCTGGGTCGATTGCCCGCACAACCCGATCGTGCACACGCGCAGCGCCGACGAGCCCTGGTGGTCGCGCGGCCACGCGACGGCCGTCGAAGGCCCGGCCGGCGACTGGTGGCTGGTCTACCACGGCTACGAGAACGGCTTCCGGACGCTCGGCCGCCAGACCTTGCTGGAGCCGCTCGCCTGGACGGCCGACGGCTGGCCGCGCGCCGCCGGCGGCACGCTCGCCAAGCCGCTGCGCAAGCCGGTGCCGCGGTCGGCCGGCGCGGCCGGCACGGCGCTGTCCGACGACTTCTCGACGGATCGCTTCGGCACGCAGTGGACCTTCTTCAGCCCGGCCCCGCGCGAGATGGAGCGCGTCCGCCGCGAGCCGCGCGCGCTGGTCATCGCCGCCAAGGGCTCGACGCCGGCCGACGCGTCGCCGCTGACGATGCTCGTGGGCGACCGCCGCTACCAGGCCGAGGTCACGCTCGAGCCCGAGGGTGGCGCGCAGGCGGGACTGACGCTGTTCTACAACGAGCGCATGTTCTGCGGCCTCGGCTTCGACGGCGCGCAGATGGCCACGTTCAACTACGGCGAGGAGCAGCGCTGGATGCGCCAGCCCGCGCCGGCGCGCCGCGTGCGCATGCGCGTGACCAACCGCGACCACGTCGTCACCTTCCACTACGCGCTCGACGACGGGCCGTGGGTGCAGCACCCCTGGCAGATGGAGACCTCGGGCATGCACCACAACGTGTTCGGCGGCTTCCTGAGCCTCAAGATCGCGCTGCACTGCGCAGGCGCCGGTCAGATGCGCCTGCGCGACTTCACCTACCGCGGCCTGCCGGCCTGAACCGCTTCCCACTCACGTGTCCACTGCCTCTTCCGCCCGCTCGCCCCTGTCCTGGATCCCCACGCTGTATCTCGCGATGGGCCTGCCCAACGTGACGGTCGGCGTGGTCGCCGCGATCATCTTCAAGAACCTCGGCGTCTCCAACGAGGACATCGCGCTCTATACCTCCCAGATGTACCTGCCATGGGTGCTCAAGCCGTTGTGGTCGCCGCTGCTGGAGCCCTTCCGCACCAAGCGCTGGTGGGTCATCAGCATGGAGTTCGTCATGATGGCCACGCTCGGCCTGGTGGCGTTCTGCCTGCCGCTGCCGGGCTTCTTTGCCGCCTCGCTGGCCTTCTTCTGGATCACCGGCTTCGCGTCCGCCACGCAGGACATCGTGGCCGACGGCGTCTTCATGACCACGATGCCGCTGCGCGACCAGGCGCGCTACGCCGGCCTGCAGGGCATGTGCTGGAACATGGGCGCGGTCATCGCGTCCGGCCTGCTGGTCTCGCTCACCGGCTGGCTGCACGGCGGGCTGGGCTGGTCGTGGGTCCACTGCTGGATGGTCGTGATGGCCGGCACCGCGCTCGTGATGGGCGCGTTCGGCCTGTGGCACCTGCGCGTGCTGCCGCCCGGCGCGCCGTCCGCGCTGCAGGGCCAGGGCCTGGGCGCCTCCTGGCCGGCACTGCGCGAGTCGTGGGTGACGTTCTTTCGCAAGCCGCACATCTGGATGATGCTGGCCGTCGTCTTCTTCTACCGCTTCGGCGAAGGCTTCATCGAGAAGTTCGGGCCGCTGTTCATGCTCGACCCGCGCAGCGCCGGCGGACTCGGGCTGGACAACCAGGCGCTCGGCACCATCAACGGCACGGTGGGCACCATCGCCTTCATCATCGGCGCGTTCCTCGGCGGCTTCGTCATCGCGCGCATGACGCTGCGGCGCTCGCTGTTCCTGCTCGCGCTCGTGCTCAACGTGCCGCACGTCACCTACTTCTACCTGAGCCACGCGCTCCCGAACGATGTCGTCTGGATCGGTGCCATCGTCGCCGCCGAGAAGTTCGGCTTCGGCATGGGCTCGGTGGGCCAGATGCTCTACATGATGCAGCAGATCGCGCCGGGGCCGTTCAAGATGACGCACTACGCGTTCGCCACCGGCGTGATGGCGCTGACCAAATGGGCCACCGGCTCGGTCAGCGGCTGGGTCTACGCCGCCTTCGACCATCACTACGCACCCTACTTCGCGTTCGTGCTCGTGGCCTCGATCCCGCCGCTGCTGCTCGCCTGGTTCGCGCCGTTCCCGCACGACGAGCGCGAGAACCCGGCGGCCTGACGCCCCGGCGCCGGAACGCTCGGCGCGCCGCTCCCGTCAGCGCCGCTGCCGTCAGCGCGGCGAGCGCTGCCGTCACGTCGACGAGCGCGGCGCGTTCCCGGTGATCGCCGCCTCGTTGCTCGCCCGGGCGCATCGTGCCTGCAGGTACGCCGTCGCCCGTCCAGAGCCGGGAGCGACGGCGCGGCCAGGCTCCCGTGCACCTCGTCGAGCCGGTGCGGAGCGCGGCCGCCGCAGCCTGTCTGCTCGACCGACACGGACTTGAAGAAATCGCGGAGGTGCTCGAGAGCGGCCGGCAGCTCGCGCACCGAGAGCGCTGACTTGGACGACATCCTGGTCGTTGTCGCCCGCGCCATACGAGTCGCCGGGGCGGCCGATGAGGCTGCCCGCCGGGCGCGACGCGCTCGCCGCGCCGGTGCGCACCCACACGCGCGTGTGGGGAGGCCCGGCAGGACGCGCAGGGCCGGCGCATCGGCGACCGGCCGCGATACGTGCGCTCAGGGCTGGTAGCGGCGCCCGACGGATTCCAGCGGCCAGTCGTCCGTGCGAAGAGGCGCCAGCGGCAGGCCGTCGCCGCCGATGACATTGGCATCGCTGGGGTTGTCGACCCAGGCGTAGCGGGCTGCCACCGGCGCCGGCACCGCGGGGCTGCGCAGCACGATGCCGTCGCCCTCGAGGCGCGCCTGCGCCGGCACCCACCGGTGATCGGCGCCGGCCAGATAGAAGCCGCGCGGCGGCTCGTCGGCGCGCGCGGTGCGCAAGCCACCGGCGGTGGCACCGAAGCGCAGGCGGAACTCGCCGCCGCTGGCGTCGTGGGCGAGCAGTCGAGGACCGCTGGCCGGCGCCGCGCGCAGCCCCATTTCGTGCATGGCGAGCGCGGCCAGGCGCAGACCGAGCGTGCGCTTGTTGCGCGGGTGGATGTCGTCCGCGTTGCCCACGTCGATGGCCGTGGCCATGCCGGTGTGGGGAAGTGCGAGTGCCGCGGCCTGGCTCGCGCGCAACTCGGCCCAGGCGCCCGCCCCCGGCTGGTTGTTGGCCAGCGGCATGTACGCTGCAAGCTGCACGAAGAGGAACGGCATGTCCGGGTCGCCGAACTGGCCTCGCCAATCCTGGATCAGGCGCTTGAAGCCGTCGGCATAGGCGGCCGCGCGCCCGGCATTCGACTCGCCCTGGTACCACAGCACGCCGCGCACGGCCAGGCCGTGCAGCGGTGCGATGAGGCCGTTGTGGCCCAGGGTCGGCGCCGCGTTGACGCCCAGCTGGTCCGAAATCTTGACCTGCTCGACGCGGGCCCGCCAGGCGCCGGCCAGCGAGACGACGCCGGCCGCGGTGTCCAGGCGCAGCGCATCGGCATTGCCGTAGATGCCGCCGCCGCCACCGGTGTCGGTCACCCGGACGGCGATCCAGTTCGCGCCGGGGCGCAGCAGCCCCGCCGGCAGGGTGTAGTGGCGCGACGCGCTGTAGCCGCACTGGCCGCCGACGCGCTGGCCGTTGACCCAGACCTCGTCGCAATCGTCGACCTTGGCCAGCTGCAGTTCGGCCGCACCGGCCGACTGGGCGGCACTCAGTTGCACGCGTTTGCGAAGCCAGACGACGCCGTCCAGCTCGGCCAGCCCCTGCTCTTCCCAGAGGCCGGGTGCCTGCAGCGTGGGCCAGTCGTTGTCGATGTCGCCGGCGGCGGACCACCGCGACGCGTCCACGCCTTCCAGCGGCAGACGCGGCTGCCACGCGGCCACGCGGTCCTGGACGCGTTGACGCTGCGCGGCGGTCAAGGCACCGATGTCGGACGGCAGGGCACGCACCGCCGGTTCGAGGTCGGGATCCTGCAAGGCGACGTCGCGGCGAACCCAGGTCTCCAGCATGGAGCCGCCCCAGGCGGCGTCGATGAGGCCGATCGGCACGCCCTGCACGGCCTGCATCTGGCGCGCGAAGTGGTACCCGATCGCGCTGAAATCACCGACGCGACCGGGCTCCGCCACGACCCAGGGCGCGGGCGCGATCTCGGCTTCCGGCCGCACGCTCGCCCGCAAGGGCACGCGCAGCTGGCGCAACTGCGGGTTCTGCGGCGATGCGACCTCCGCCGGGCCGGTGTCGGCGCCCGCCAGCGTGAACTCCATGTTGGACTGTCCGCCGAGCAGCCAGACGTCGCCGATCAGGACATCGCCCAGCTCGACGGTCTGGTCGCCGCTGACGCGCAATCGATGGGGGCCGCCGGCCGGCAGGGCCGCCAGCTGCACGCGCCAGCGGCCGTCGGCGCCGACGCGCGTGCGGGCCTGGTGGCCGGCGAGTTGCACGGTCAGCGTCTGGCCGGGCGTCGCGCGGCCCCAGATGTTGAGGGGGCGGTCGCGCTGCAGCACCATGTGCTCGCCGAACACCTCGGACAGATGCACTTCGGCCTGCGCCGTCCCGGCCAGCAGGGCCAGCAACAACGGCATCGCCGTCTTCTTCATGAGGGTCATCGTCTTCATAGGGAGGGGTGTGATCTCGGTTTCTTCATGCCGGCGTGTCCGGCGCTTCGCTCGTCCTGCCGTGGCCCAGATGCAGCGTCAGGGCGCGGCCTCGGTAATGCACGGTCGTCGTTTGCTCGATCCGGCCCGGCGCTGCCACCAGGCGCACGCGCAGCTCGCGCTGCGCCACCATGCCGGGGTAGCGCCCCTGGCGGGCACCGATGTGCAGCGTTTGCCGTGCGTCGTCCCAGCGCAGGCCGATGGTGGCACGCTCGCCGCGTTCGTACGCGTAGGTCTCGCCGTCGTCCTCGTACAAGGTGAAGCGGCCGTCGGCGCCCGGATGGAGGCGGATCTCCCACGGCGCGTCGCGACGCTCGCCGGTGTATTCGACCGCTGGCCCCATCGGCACGATGGCGCCGGCACGCACGTAGAGCGGGAACTCGTCGAGCGCATAGTCCCGCGTCACGCTGCGTCCGCCGGCATGGCGCTCGCCGGTCCAGAAGTCGTACCAGTCGCAGCCGGCGGGCAACGGCGTCGCCTGGCGCTGGTCCAGCCGTCGCTGCAGCTCGCCCAGCTCGCGCTGCTGGCTGGGCGTACGCCACGCCAGGCGCAGCAGACGGCCATGCCCGTCCTGGTAGAAGTCGATCCGCAGGCTCAGTGATTGGCCCTCGCTCAAGGTCACGCGATGACCCTTGAAGCGCGGCCCGCCGTTGGCCCAGTCCTCGACGACTAGCTGACCGTCCAGCCACAGGCGGAAGCCGTCGTCGCCCTCGACCCCGATTTCGTGCTCGCCGCTCTCGGCCGCGACGAGCTCGCCCGTCCAGCGCGCGGAAAAGCGTTCCAGGCCGGACAGGCCCGGCGGCACGCTGCCAAGGGGCGGATCGGGCCAGCGATGCTCGATGACCGTGTCGACGGTGCGGCTGGCCGGCCGCTCGAAGTTCATGCCGTCGAAGTACTCCAGCACCAGCCCGTGCTGGCCGTCCGGGGTGCGCAGCTGGGTCGGCGGCACGGTGGCCGGCGGCGGCAGCACCGCGTTGAACATCGGCCGCGTGATCGGCTGTACCAGGAACGCCGGGCCGAACATGTAGGCGTCGTCCACCTTGCGCAGCGCGGACTGGTCGGGGAAGTCCATCGCGAGCCCGCGCATCATGATGTAGCCCTCCTGCGTGCTGCGCCAAGCCAGGCCATAGAGGTAGGGCAGCAAGCGGTAGCGCAGTTGCGCGGCACGGCGCAGCGAGCCGTAGAGCGCCGGATCCAGCGTCTTGAACAGATAAGGCTCGCGTTCGATCGAGGTGCCGTGGATCCGGTAGACGGGGTTGAAGATGCCGAACTGGTTCCAGCGGGCGTAGAGCTCGCGGTAGGCCGGGTTGTGCTCGCCGCCGGGAAAGTCGACGAAGAAGCCGCCGGTGTCCTGGGTCCAATACGGCAGGCCGGCCATGGAGACGTTCAGGCCACCGGCGATCTGCGCGCGCAGCGTGGCCCAGGAGGCGGTGGTGTCGCCGGACCAGGGCAGCGCGGCATAGCGCTGCTGCCCGGCCCAGGCCGACCGCGTGAGCGTGAGGACGCGCTTGCCGCCCGCATCCGCGGCCGCGCGCTGGCCTTCGTAGACACCGCGCGTGGTCACCAGGCTGTAGACGTTGAGATAGCGCGCGAAATCGCCCAGGGCGTTGCGGCCCAGGCGCTTGATGTCGGCCTCGACTTCGCCCGGGTCATGGGCGGCCCCGCCCA
>Ga0070690_100000893_pt1 | contig 15219 bp, 15 predicted proteins | sample KBSS33HmetaG_FD_64671 | JGI IMG/M metagenome (GOLD analysis project Ga0070690, IMG submission 64671) | Switchgrass rhizosphere microbial communities from Kellogg Biological Station, Michigan, USA - KBS S3-3H metaG | ecosystem: Host-associated > Plants > Roots > Rhizosphere ... | reverse complement strand
CGAGCAAGCCTACGCCATGCTGCATGTACTGCAGCAAACGCTGGAAGCATCGAAGCCGCGCCATCTGCCGCCCTCGAACACTAATCCTCAAAACGACCTTCCACGCTAGAAGCATAGTGCCCGCCACACTCTTGTGATAAAATCACCTCTGTACGCGCGCGTAGCTCAGCTGGATAGAGCGTTGGTTTCCGGTACCAAAGGCCGGGGGTTCGAATCCCTTCGCGCGTACCACGGATAGGGCCATCGTAGAAATAACAACTTTTGGTATGGCCCATGCAACAACCAATTTGTAAAGACCGGAGGGGTAATTAACAACTTTAAGGTCGGTGGGGATTTTAGAGTACGACAGACTCACGTACAAATACAAATATGATTGATATTTGGGTAGCGAACGAGACTCCCGACGAATGAAAACTATACCGACAAAACTACCAGAGAATCCTGATTATCACCTTATCGTTCAACGCGAGCCTATCTGACATGGCATTTTGGTAAATTTACTCTGCTGAGAAAAGTCCTCATAGCTTTTTGAGCTTCCTGAGCGACAGTAACCCGGCCGCCACGCTTGCTGAAATCCAGATGTCGCCTCGTTCAATCATTGTGAGTAACTCATCACCCGAACAGAGGAGTGTTTCAATGGATTCGGTCTCGTCAAAACGTGTATCATGAGTTTTCTCGACGTTTGTTACTAAAAACACATGGACTTTTGCTTTGCTTCTATTAGGATTATTCGCAATAATTGTCAGGGGCACGATTTCTTTAGATGTGTAGCCCGTTTCTTCCTGCAATTCACGCAACCCGGCAGCTTCTGCTTGCTCGACGTCCTCGATAATACCGGCAGGAAATTCAATAATAAAATCGTCCAGGCCGTAACGATATTGTTTTGTAAGGACAAATTTGTTATCCCTTGTAACCGGAACGGTCATGACAACGTCATGGCCTAACCAAATGAAGTAGTCATCTATAATTTTTCCATTCGGCAGTCGTACTGTGTCCTGGCGCAACCTAAAACGAGGGTGGTTGAATGCCATTCTAGAATTAAGGTGCTTCCACTTACGCATTACTCAGTCCTTGTTTGGGAGTAGACTTCGACAATCCTTTGGATAATATTCGAGGTAGACTCAATCTTCCCAACAACCAATAAATCTCCATGACTTTTTGCAAGCCCCAATCCCTCTATATGACCTTCGTGAAATATATCGAAGCACCCTGAACAAATAGGCAATTCTTCGCTGATATGATTCACGGATTTCCGGCAATTCCTCAAAAGTTGTGATCATTAGTTACCTGCCCCCTAGATAATGTGACATCGCATAATTGCTAGATTAATAGTAAAAGAATACTTTATCAATAGCTTAAAGTGAGTCGTATGAGAGGTAGAGCATGGTGCTGAGATAGCTATTCTACTTATGCTTAGAGCCGACGAAGTGGCCGAATCTAGCCCTCGAGAGCGTTATCCGGCGAGGAGAATGTCGCCGAGCATGTTGACGTGGCTAATCTCTAGCACACGCGGGAAGAGCCGGAGGTAGGCGCGGTACTGCGGCAGCCGCTCCTGGGCGCGGAGCACTTCGTTCCGGACATGACCGAAAAATGTATCGGTGATAAATGCGCCGTGACCGATCCGATCTTCGTGGAATAACCTGAAGGCTTCCTGCAATTTGTCAATAATCGCGGGGTCCCGGATGTCGGCCAGGCGGCAAAAATTCTGCACGTAGTCGGGGTGGTATTGGTTGAAGGGGTTAAGCGTGAAGACCCCCTTACTTGGGTCGTAGCCAGCGTCCATCTTCCAATCGCCGCGCTCGTCGGCCACCCGCGCCGCGGTGTTGCAAAGCCGGATGAGCCGGGTTATGGCGGAGTGGTCGTGCAGCTCCCGGACCGAAGGCAGATCGGGCTGCAAACGGCGGTAAAGCGCATATAAGGCGGCCGTGACACTCTGGAAGCCGGCGTCTTCCACGGTTATCATGGCTAGGGACCCAGCATAGCAGGCCAAAAAATCGGCCTTTGCCGTCTCGCTCGTCAGAACATCGTACTGCGTGCTTAGCCGATGTTGCCGCGCCTCGCCGCGCAGTACCAATTTGAAGCAGCCCAAAACCGAGCCGTAATCCTCCGGCCGGGCGAACCCGCGGATGGTCTCGGCCATAGCCGTCAATAGCCGCCCTCCGTGTCGCGCCTGCTCCGCCAGTTCGGACGGAATAGACGGCTTATCGGGGCCGTATGCGTCTTCGGTGGCCAGCACCATGGCCTCGTTGCCGCGATCTATCTCTTGATCGTCGACGTACATGTAAAAGACACTTTCGGCCGTGCTAGTCTCGTAGCCCAAAAAATCCGGGGGCAGTTCAAGGTTGGTCAGCAGTGGCACAAAGCCCGTCGCTTTAGGGCTAACTTCCCTAATCGTGTACTGGCGCTCATCGGCCGTCCGCTGCGGAAAGGCCTGCGCCAAGGTGCGGTCCACTCGCTCGCTCAGTCCAGCTTGAATAGCCCGGCCCCGCTCCAGCACTCTTTCCAGATGATCAGGCTCAATAGCACCAAACGCCACGCCCGGCCCAAAAACCGGACCGGCTAATGTGGCTTGTACCAGCTCTCCTAGTCTGTCAGGCATCTCCCACCTTTTGTTGCATTATAGCATCTACTATAATGAAGATATGTAAAAGGTGGGCAGCTATGGCGGACGACAAACGGTATCAGATAAGTGTGCAGAACGACTACATTCTGCTCGAAACGTGGGGAGAGCTAAAATTAGAGGATCTGGAGGAGCCCGCCAGTGCGGCACTGGAGCTGGCCGAAAAGAGTCATATCGATAAACTCCTGGACGACATCCGCGGCGTCGACAACTCGCATGTGAGCGTACAAATCCAGGCCAAGGGTGTAAGCATTCTGTGGAAACTGCGCAAATTCCGCAAAGTCGCCATCGTCTTCAGCGGCAAGGAAATCGGCTGGCTGTTTTTGTCTACCATCCAGGCAATGCACCTCAACATAGATTCCAAGTTCAAAGGTTTCGATAACGAAGCCGAAGCCATCCAGTGGCTCAAGGAAGAGTAGGCGCACCGGGACCCTGAAGGGGCACCTGCTATCATACATCCATGACACACGCTTCACACGACAGCGAAACGCCGGCCGAGGGCAAGCAAGTCATTACGGCCTGCGCGGTGAGTATCCCTTGGCAACACGTATAATCTGTAATACACTTAGTACATGAGCTACACGATTACGCAATTTAATAAGCAGTACCCAAACGATGATGTTTGTCTCGACGAGATATTCCAAAATCGTTGGGGAAGCCTAAAAGCTTGTCCTGATTGTGGCGTCGTTGGTGCTAAATTTTACCGCATTAGAAATCGTAAATGCTATTCCTGCATGTGGTGTGGTTATCAACTGAACCCTTTGGCCGACACCATCTTTCATAAATCCGACACCCCACTAACAAAATGGTTCTTTGCCATCTACCTTATTGGTAACTCGAAAAACAGCGTGTCAGCCAAGGAATTACAGCCACATCTTGGAGTCACCTATAAGACGGCTTGGCGTATGGCTAAACAAATCAGGCTTCTTATGAAGCAGAACCAAGATAAATTAAGTGGCATTGTCGAAGCTGATGAAACTTACGTCGGCGGTAAGCGTAAAATAACCGAAGGCCGAGGCAACAAGACGCCGGTAATTGGTGCTGTCGAGCGGCAAGGTGCGGCTAAATCGGCTGTAACTCATACGGCCAGCCGGAAAGTTGCCGAACGGTTCATTGAGGCCAACGTGGATGTGACCGCCGAAATTCATACCAACACCTCACCGATCTATCATCACGTGTCACGCCGCCAAGTTCACGAAGCTATCAACCATGCCAAGGGAGAATATGGGCGGGGCAATGTTACCACAAACTCTATTGAGGACTTTTGGAGTCAGATGAAGCGGAGTTTGGACGGGACTCATCACTGCGTTTCTCCGGAATATCTCCAGAGCTACGTGAATTACTTTGTCCACGCTTATAGCCATCGGGCCGTTCCGATCTTTCCTTTGCTCGTCGCAGAGGCTGCGAAGCCAGTTCAATAAGCTTTTTGAATCTGCTCTCTTCGGAGTCGCTCATTTGCTCACTACCTGCTCTACAATGTGGCTCTCAACTTCTTTGCGTAGTCGGTCTGTTTCTGCGAGCCTATCCTGCAACTGCTGGTCCAGGTCAACGAGCTTCTTCACTTGTTCGGGTGAAGGTTTTGGTACTTTAATACGCGTAAGTTCAGAAAAAGGTAGACTGGCGCGCGCCGAACCAAGCGAGTAATTCAGCACTACCCGCATAAGGCGTGGGTGCTTGAGGATTGAAACAATGTATGAGGGTGGAAAATCTGGATTAACTGAGCGCAGCACGACATAGGCCGGGCTTACAAGCGAATTATCCAAATATTTGGGTACTACACCGATGCTACCGATATTAACGCGATAAGGGTTGTATGCAATATCTCCGGCCCGCACGACTTTGTACTTCTGTGTGGCCTCATCGCCATGGAATGTATCAGCCAAGAAGATGCCGTTTTGGGACACCTGTAAGAGTCGGAAGGTTTCGTCTGGAGACTGTGTTGGGTCAACCTTTGTGGTAATTTCATTTACGATTGAGTCATCAAGCCGGACAAGCTCACCCTCAATCTCAGGCACATCTTCCATGTAGTAGAAGGGTCGCATATTCCAGTCGCCACTTTGTTCTACTTCTTCACGAGTGACTATATTGGCCTGCCCATCTTCCTCGGTGCGCTCATCGTAATCACTCAGAAGCTTTTTAAGATCACTACTACCTTTCAATGGTTTACGATTGGTGTTTAACTCAAAGCCGTCATTAAAAACGACAAAGTGATAGCTTTTCTCGAACTGGCCGCCTTTTTTGAAGTAGAGAATATCAGTCTTTGTCGGTGTGTAGGGCATGAAAACGCCGCGCGGCAAGGATACGATAGTAAGCTCTTGAGCCTCGCGTGCAATCATCTCGCGAGTTTGGCCGATTATTCCATCATCGTACAGGAAAGATTCTGGCACGATTACCGCCGCACGACCACCGGGCTTGAGCGACTTCCATATGTGCTGTAAACAGATTGAATCCGCATTCTTGGTGGGTATCGGGTAGTACGAACCGTATTCAGTCTCTTGAGAATATGGGATATTTGCCAGTACGACATCATACGCCTCAGTCACGGGGTGCTTGAGGGTGTCGGCCTGCTCAATGTTGGAATGACCATCACCAAACAAAATCATGTTCATTTTGGCGATACGTGCCGTTGAAGTAATTTCACGACCGTACAACGATTCACTCTTAATCTTCCGCAAAATCGCTGGATCGCTGGTATCGGCTCGGAGGCTCAGGTATTTGAAAGCCTCAAGCAAAAACCCGCCAGTGCCACAAAAGGGGTCATATATCTTCTCGCCATAAGAGGGTTTTACTAGATTAACCATCGTTCTGACAATATGCCGGGGAGTGAAATACTCACCGAGGTCTTTGTTGCCGTTGGTAACGCTTTTAAGGAAGTACTCGAAGGCGTCACCTTTTACGTCAGTATCGGTGGAAGTGAAGTTAATCGGGTCGATTTTCTCAATGATCTCAAAAAGCGTTGAAGCATTTTTTATGCCTAGAGGCGAGCTGAATATGTCGCCGTATTCCCGTTGCATTTGCTTCCAAACGGAATCACTAACAAAATCAAATAGTTCTTGAGCCTGCTCCGGTTCGCTGTACTTTTGAGTAAAGTTACTCCAGCAAAACCGAGCGTCAATGTTTCTGCCAATGCCACTATGCTCATTAAGGCGTTCTGATTCATCAATAAGTTTTAGGAACAATACTTCCGCAAAAGCTGAGAATCGCTCATAGCCGTCGCGTAAGCCCTCTTTTCTTAGAAGCTTGTTCGTACCCTTAAAGATGTCTAAAAGTTCTTCACGGGTGAAGTTAACGCCTTTAGGCGCAGATAGAATTTCTGGCCCTTCATGGATAAAGCGGAGCGACGTAAGCTGGTCTACGAAGTCCTGGAGTTCTTCGCCGTCAATTTTGAGGGGGCGGTGTTGTTCCAAGTGTTTGGCTATAACAAAAGTGTCGTTAAAAGCAAAAACAAGCGGAGCTGAAATCGCCTCAGCATACCGTGAACCCTGCTCTATGGCACTGTCCAATGAAGTGCCGGGCTTCTTGGCTTCGATGATGGCTACAGGCTTATTCGTTCCAGACTCGTAAAGTACGTAGTCAGGGCGACCACCTCCAAACTTGCGAGTTTGTTCATCGGTTTTAGCTTGTTCCTGGTATACGTTGCAATCGGGGCTGTTCTGGTCGAGTGACCAACCGAGGTTTCGTAACCGCAAGTCTATTTTGCTTCTTGTGTGAGCTTCTAGAGGATTTGTTAGCATGAATTAATGATATTTTTAATCAGAAATCCCCGGTACGTGTAGTTAGGGTATACTCACCGCCTGTGCGCTCATACATCACCGCTTCAACGGCATAGAAAAAGTGTTTTTGGCCAAGCGGGCGGATAGCAAAAAATCCCTGCCCGGCGTGTTTGAGATCCCGCGGCTAAGGCGCACCGTCGATATCTAACTCCTGCATAGCCTCCCATACGGCCAGCCCTGCCGCAGCAGAAACTGCTGGATCAGCTACAGATCGTGGCGATTTGACGGGCTCCGAGGGATAATCAGACGTGTCTTTGGGTGGATATGTCGGATCCTGACCGTATGCTTGACGAGTTCTGTCTAAAGCCTCTGCGTACGCCGTAAGATTTGCGTCATATTCCGTATCGCTAAGGAACGCCTGGGGCATCTCAGATGTTTCCGGGCCATCGACGTTGTCATGGGCATAAGAACCGCCACGAACGGCGCCAGTCTGGTAATAAAATCTTTCTGACCTCGGCACCTGGCTCCAGGTGGTCGTACCGGCGCGCAAAGCTATACGCAATCGTACGGGAATTCTTTGTGAGTAAGTCATAATGATCTACAAAATAAAAGATGCATCAGTTACCCGATACATCTATACAATAATTATTATACTCCTTAACCGAAGTCCCGTAAAGACGCCCGCGCGCCTTCTTGGCATTTTGAGGAGAATCAGGTATAATCACCTCTGTTCTGGCGGAAGTAGCTCAGTTGGTTAGAGCGTCTGTTTGTGGCACAGAAGGCCGTGGGTTCAAGTCCCATCTTTCGCCCCAGAACGAGAAGATCAGACTTGGGCTGATCTTTTTGTTAGGATAGAGATATGACTGATTTCTTTGGCCCAGATCTGCTAAGCATTGGCACCAAGGGCGTGGTGTACGTCGGCGACCGCGTTGTTGTATACCGTCGCACGGACGACGCACCCAATCATCCCGGCGAGCTGGACATGCCGGGCGGTGCGCCGGAAAAAGGCGAAACACCCTTCCAAACCTTCCAACGCGAGGTGTTCGAAGAAGTCGGCCTGCAGATCACACCGAAAGACATCGTCTTTACACGCCGCTATCCCAGCACACTTTCTCCGGGCAAGTTCGGCTGGCACGCCGTGGCCAAACTGCCGGCCAGTGCCGAGCAAAGCATTGTCTTTGGCGACGAAGGCCAGGATCTCCGCCTGATGCCGCTCGAAACATTCATGGCTAGCGCCGACGCTTCGACCTTTCTCAAAACCCGTACCGCCGATTATCTAAAAACTTTGGAGAACCATTAACCATGCCCCACATTCACGACCAGCCTGGACAGTATGATGTGACTGTCAGCGGCTACACTTTTCGGGACGATGGCGACGAGCCGCGCGTGCTGCTGCACTGGCACAAAATTCTTAAGTGCTGGATGCAGTTCGGTGGGCATGTCGAGCTGCACGAGAACCCTTGGCAGGCGCTAGCGCACGAGCTCCGCGAGGAATCGGGCTACGACCTCGGACAACTGCGGTTGTTGCAGCCCCGCTTGCCACGCATCACGTCCTCGCCGGACAAGGCAATTTTTCATCCGTATCCCGTGGCCGTACTCAGCGTGCCCTTTCCCGACATCGACCATTACCACACGGATATCGCCTACGCGCTAATGACCGCCGAGGAACCGCGGCATCACATCGGCCAGGACGAATCGGCCGATATACGCCTCTTCACCCGGTCGGAAATAGCGGCCCTGGACGACTCAAGCATCATCCCCAACGTCCGCCAAATCATCCTCTATATTTTCGATGAGTGTCTCCCCCACTGGGCGCAGATCACAGCCGACAGCTGGCGCTAACTGGTATACTGGAGGTGATGAGATTGAAGTCTGCGCAGGTGTGGCGCACCGTCCGGCACTATTATTTGTTTTTTGGGGCGCTGGCAGCTGCGGCACTGGCCCTACCTCTGGAGCTGGCCGGACTGCATACCGCGGCGCACGGGATCCTGATCATTACTTCGATATTCGAGCTCGGACCACTGCTATGGGGCATGTTACAGGATCTGCGGCTGGGCATGTACGGCGTGGATATTCTGGCGGCCGCGGCTATCATCACTTCTGTAGTACTGGGCGAATACTGGGCCGGCATGGTGATTGTATTGATGCTGACCGGCGGCGAGGCGCTGGAAGATTACGCCGAGCACCGCGCCGAGCGCGAACTGGATGCGCTGCTGACCCGCGCGCCGCAGAGGGCGCGGATACTCCGCGGCCGCAAAGAGATTGAGGTACAGGCCAGCGCGGTGCGTACCGGCGACAAACTGATTATCCGGCCCGGCGAGCTGGTACCGGTGGATGCCGAAGTGCTGGCGGGCAGCGCTAACTTCGACGAATCCAGCCTAACCGGCGAGAGCTTGCCGCAGCCAAAGGACGCCGGGGGCCAGCTGCTGAGCGGCTCAATCAACCTGGACGGACCCATTACGGCCAAAGCCTTGCGCTCGGCGGAGGACAGCCAGTACCAGCAGATCATCAAATTGGTTAAATCGGCGCAATCCAGCCAGGCGCCGTTTGTGCGGCTGGCTGACCGCTACGCCGTGCCCTTCACACTCGTCTCCTTTGGCATCGCCATCGCCGCCTGGGTGATGAGCGGGCAATCCATCCGCTTCCTCGAAGTCATTGTGGTAGCTACGCCCTGCCCGCTCATCTTGGCCGCGCCCATCGCGATCATCTCTGGCATGAGCCGCAGCGCAAAACACGGTATCATCATCAAAAACGGTTCCAGCCTGGAGCGGCTGGCGGCTGCGCGCACCATGGCATTCGACAAAACCGGCACACTGACCCGCGGCGAGCTGAAGATCGATAAGGTCAACACGTTTGGGGAGTTTACCCGCGGCGAGGTGCTCGGCTTGGCGGCCAGCCTGGAGCAGCACTCCAATCATCTGCAAGCGGCGGCAATCGTGACTCGAGCGCGCGAGGAGCGCTGCAAACTGGCCAGCGTGCAACAGGTTCGCGAGATTGCCGGCAAAGGCGTGACCGGACACCTAAAGCACCAGCCGGTTATTGTAGGACGCCTAAGCCTGCTGGAGGAGCAAGGCGTGCAACCACCACGTGGCTTTAAGCCCGCAGACTTTGGACAAACGGCCGCCTTTGTGGCCATTGGTGGGCAGTTGGCAGGAGTTATAACCTTTGCCGATAGCATTCGCGCCGAAAGCAAGTCTACCCTGGCCGACCTGCGCTCACTCGGCATCCGCCATTTCCTGATGGTCACTGGCGATAACTTACGCACCGCCAAAGCTATCGCTGCAGAGCTTAAGATAAGTGACGTCGTTGCCGGCGCCTTGCCCGGCGATAAAATCCGCGCTATCGAAAACGTATCCGACCGGCCCGTGGCATTCGTGGGCGACGGCGTTAACGACGCCCCGGTGCTGACCGCCAGCGATGTTGGCATAGCGCTGGGTGCACGAGGTAGCACCGCAGCCAGCGAATCAGCCGACGTGGTCATCATGCTCGACGATCTGAGTCGCGTTGCTCGTGGTGTAGCCATTGCAAAACGCACACTCGCCATCGCCAAGCAGAGTATTTGGCTGGGCATCGCCATGAGCATCGGGCTGATGCTCATCTTCGCCACTGGTCGCTTCAAACCGATTTACGGTGCAGCCATCCAGGAATTAGTCGACGTGGTCGTCATCTTCAATGCTCTGCGCGCCCACGGCAGCAACAGGCGTTAGAATTATTTCTAGGCCAGGGAGCTAGTAAGCACCAGCGCGACCAAGAGCGGCACCACGAGATTGTCCGTGCCCTCGCCGGAAAGGCTCTCGGCCAGGGTGGCAGCCAGCGGCAAAATCAGCAGCTTGACGACACTGGGGGAAGCGCCGCTGAACGAGACGTACCAAATCATAATTATCAGCGAGGCGAAGAAAAACGCCAGGCTGCCGGCCAGGCTTTTGGTGCGGCCAAAGATCCGGTAGCGGTTGTGCTCGCCGTAGGCCAAGCCGATCACTGCCGCCAAGCCGTCGGCCAAGCTGAGGTGCAGCATGGCCGCGGCGAAAATCCACTGGTTGGTACTAAACAGCGCGAGCAGGCCGATGACCACAGCGAACAGCACCTCGCCGACACTATTGCGCGCCACAGCATGGATAGAGTTGAAGACGTTGAGTTTAATAGAGATGAGCACGGCGATCAGGAACAGCACGCTGAGCACCTGGATTTGCCGCCAACTCAAGAAGAACGGCCAGAAGGCGACAAATACACCGACGAGGACGTGGACGATTTTGCGGGTTAGCTCGGAGTGCACGCCTTTGTAGCGCGAGAGATATTCCGAGAAGATGAGTATTGCGAAGACGACTGCGATGGCAGCGATAGTCCACATGCTCCTATTCTACACCACAACCACTTGTCCCCTTGGTAGACGCGGCCGTGCTATACTGTACTGATATCTCAAATAAAGAGGAGCGGGAGTGATCGAAAAGGTAAAGCATAAGGGATGGGCTTTGGCTGTGCTGGCGGCAGCGCAGTTTATGGTGGTACTGGACGCGACGATCGTGAATGTGGCGTTGCCAGTGATTCAGAAATCCTTTAATGTAACGGCCGACTCGCAGCTGCAGTGGATTGTGACTGCGTACGCGCTGATGTTCGGCGGTTTTTTGCTGTTGGGCGGACGGCTGGCTGATTTGTTTGGTCGCAGGCGGCTATTTTTGGCCGGGACGATTGTGTTTGCGGCGGCTTCCCTGCTGGGCGGCCTGACTCAAAATCTGGGGCAGCTCATCGTGTGCCGCTCTATCCAGGGATTGGGTGGTGCGCTGCTGGCGCCGGCGGCGCTCTCGCTGGTACTCACGATGTTTAAAGAAGGCCCGGAGCGCAACAAGGCGCTGGGCATTTGGAGCATGATCGCGGCCGGTGGCGGCGCCGTAGGGCTGATTCTGGGCGGCATACTCACGCAGTATGCCAGCTGGCGCTGGACATTCTTTATTAATGTACCGATTGCTGTGTTGGTGTGGTTTGCGGCCATCCGATTTGTTCCCCGGAGTCTGCCTGGCCACAAACAGCGGCTGGACGTCACCGGCGCCATCGCCGTAACAGGGAGCCTGATGAGCCTGGTCTACGCGCTGGCCAAGGCGCCTACGGCCGGCTGGGGCAGCTCGACGGTGCTGGGTATGCTGGCGCTCTCGGCCCTGCTGATGGTCGTTTTTATCATGAACGAACTCCGCGTGCCCGCGCCGCTGGTGCGGCTCAGCATCTTCAAGCGGCGCAACGTAGCTGGCGGCAATCTACTCCAGCTGCTCATGCCTGCCAGTATGTTCGGCATGTTTTTCTATCTGTCCATTTACCTGCAGCACATCAAGGGCTTTTCGCCCACCCAGGCCGGCTTTGCCAACGTACCCTTCACGCTTATGGTGGTGATTGTGGCCGCGGTTCTTTCCAAAAAGATTACCAAAATCAATCCTAAAATCGTGCTGGTCACGGCGCCGCTGGTGATCACCGCCGGCCTGTTTTATATGGCGCGCCTGCCGGTTGACAGTAACTATTGGACCGACATTTTGCCGGCCATTATCCTGACGGCCAGCGGCATGGCGGCGGTGTTTGTGACCACCACGATGGTGGTGACCAGCGGCGTGTCGCACGAAGAGTCCGGCGTGATTTCGGGTCTCTTAAACACCGGCCAGCAGGTCGGCGGTGCCATCGGCCTGGCCGTATTAACGGTGGTCTCAACCACTGTAACCAAGCACGATCTGGCGGCGCTCCACGGCGACAGAGCGGCCGTACCAGCTGCCATGGTCCATGGCTTCCAGCGTGGGTTTGTGGTCGCCTCGCTCTTCGCCATCGCCGGCAGTATCGTGGTGGCGCTGGTCATTAAAACCCACAAAGCCACCGCCGCCGACGTAGCCCAAGAGGCTGAGACCGAAGCCGAAGCCCTGCCAGCGGCGCCCGGCGTTTAGCGGTAAACAAAGCAAGCTGTCGAAAGACGATCTGCTTTATTGGGCAGGGGTTACGGTCTGTAGTCCAAACTATGTGGTGGGAAGAATTCGAAAAAGATATCAAAGATGACCGCAGAGAGGCGGAGGCTGCTATTGAGATCGAGCAGATACGTGATCTGCTAAAAGAAGGCTAGCGAATGAGCTGCTGCCACAGTATGATAAAAAAATGAAATCCCAGTCTCATTCAAAAAATAGTAAAAAATGGCACGTAGTTCGCCCGCCACTTGCGCCTAAATTTGAGCTCCCTTCTAAAGAAGAGTTATTTCGCATAAAAAGTGGAGACTTGATTAAACTCATGTTCCAAGCAGGACAGGATAGCCCTGAACGAATGTGGGTAATCGTTGAGCAATGCGGTGATATGGAAGACTGGACGGGCAGGCTAGACAATGATCCTGCACAAGACTTTACCGCTAGCGTACTAAAAGCGGGTCAACTGGTACATTTTCATCCATTCGATGTAATCGGAATATGGGAAGATACGCAACCAATTGAAGATACAATCGGCGAGATTGTCGACACTAAAATGCGGCTGCTGACAAATAAATTACCTGAAGAATCTCGACCATGGTACAAAAACCCAACCGTGATTGTCGGCATCCTCGGCGTTATCGCAACGATAGTTGCAGCCCTAATATAGTTTGACACAGGCCGAGGCCTGATATTACTTTTCGATGTAAGCTCGGTAGCGCGTAAGAGCTTTTTTTGACTTCCGCAAAGCTGCTTCCGGTTTGATACTGAGTTTGTGCAGTATATCTGCCGTCTTCCAGCGAGTCCGAGTGCCTGGCGAAAGTTTATTGCGCCCCATTTGGAGGCCGAGTATTTCGAAGCACCATTTCCCTTGGTAATTGCCCGCAATGTCATATGTTTCCCCATCGTGGAATACAATCTTTGTTTTCTTCGCGTTTAGCGGCAGCGGCTGCTTAGGATCGTTGGCCAATATATGCTCAATCTTGGGGTAAAGCGCCATCATATCTTCTTTGCTCACACGACTGGCGGTGATACCAATATCATCGACATATATTGAGACGCGAGCATCCTTCCCCCGTAGATGTTTTTGTACCTGCCGCTCGAGACGAATGAAAGCGTCCAGGTTGCACCACACCGCAAGTCTTGATGATGTAGCGAACCCACGGGCAACAGTAACGCGATCTTCAGGTTGTTCTTTGGCGCCAAAGGGCACGCAGCACAAGCGGGCAAGTAACCGTGCCGAGTCTTTGCTGCAGCCAGCTTTGAGGGCAAAAAACTGCTCAACGCGGTGCAGTTCGATCCGTTCATAGAACCTAGATATGTCGAGCTTCAGTAATACTCTGCCACGTTTGGTTCCAAGCAAATGCTTGACGGCTGCTTTGTGATTTCGCCCTGTGATGCCGCCAAAAAGGAAGTCTGGCAGCATAGCATCATATGGTGCGAGCACCTTCTGATTGATTAGTTTGAGCAGCTTGCCAAGATTGGTATATGAAGCATCGCGTACCCATTTATTGTCAATGGGTTTAGACATTGCACCATTGTCACGCCAGTATTTGTCAAAGTTTGCCAAGACGTCGTTAATCAGCTCGAGTGCTTGCTGCTGTGTAAGCTTTTTGCCTGCCAGGTGCTTTGCAAGCTCGTTCTTACTGCGGATGTTGATACTGGGGTATCGGTTATTTTGCATATTTTTTGAGGTTCTTCGACTTCTTTTTGATTAAAAATTCTTGCAGCTTGGTGCCCAGAGCTAAAAACTGCTTCTCAACGCTAGATAGGCTATCATTTGTCTTATGCTCGCCATCGTAGAGAAATGGTGTAATGGAAGATGGATGAACCTCCAAACGCTCAGCAATCTTCACTACTAATTTTTTGGACACCTCTTTCTGGCCGGTTTCGACCATAGCAATCAATACCGGCGACACCTCGACGGCTTTGGCGAACTCTGCCTGGGTGAGCCCGGCTTCGTTACGTATTCTCTTGATAAGCTCTGGGAAAGTATACATACTGTTTAACGACTACGAGCCGAGGACTAACCGATCAGGTCGCGAATGATCCTGATGATCTGCAGAATAATCTGCAAAATCACCTTGACCCGTCGCAAAAACCTGACGCTCATTGGCTACCCTCGGCCCGCTATACGGATACCACAATTCAGTTTCAGATGAGTAGAACGCGCTTTGTTCCATACCGCTAATCCTTCCTTGTAGTGTCTGGTTAATTTACTAAAAGGTTCGGACAATCTTACTATCTTGGCAATCAATTTCGATCAGGTAGGTATCCGGTAATATCCAGAATTAAGGGGTTAGTTTGATTGCCAAAATTTGGATAGTCCCTGTGCTTGCACAGCACTTGCGAAGCAAGCGAAATCGCCTGCACGCAACGTCAACGCGAGCTACACATTCCGCCCTGCCAATAGAGGCAGAAACGGCTCAGATGTTGCCTTGCGGCATCATCTCGATCATCGAAGTATGCACTTACTGAATTGAATTTTTAACGTACCAGACTAATTAAAACTATATACGAAACGTATAAGTCTGGTCAAGAGCATTTTAGGAGTTTCGACGATCCAAACTAAAAACAACCGCGATAAACAGCGGTCGTTTAGTTGTATAAAATATATCGTTCTATTGGGTAGGGGTGACAGAATTCGAATCAGCGACCTACCTTGCGACTACATAGGGGTAAATGGTCTCGAGCTGCGAAAAATCGGGCTCGATTCCCAAATTAGGCAGGAATTCGTTTACGAGAAAATCCGTGGGTTCGGCTGGGCGCACTTGCCGTAGCCATAAATCGCCATGTTGGTACCACTGTTCGTTGGCGCCCGAGGGAAGGGCGTTCTCAATAAATATTGTCGTATGTACTCTGGAGTCACTTGGCTCGGGTGGATCAGGACGAGCGTCCACTACTATATCTAGAAGTGTGCCTAGTTCACCGCTCGGGCCAGTAAAATCGGGCACAACGGCCGGCT
>Ga0070690_100000888_pt1 | contig 15257 bp, 12 predicted proteins | sample KBSS33HmetaG_FD_64671 | JGI IMG/M metagenome (GOLD analysis project Ga0070690, IMG submission 64671) | Switchgrass rhizosphere microbial communities from Kellogg Biological Station, Michigan, USA - KBS S3-3H metaG | ecosystem: Host-associated > Plants > Roots > Rhizosphere ... | reverse complement strand
GCGGGGAACCTCGCGCTCGGGGGCGATGCCGGCGATCCGCTTGACGAGCACGCGCAGCCCACGCGCGTGGGTCAAGAAGTTCGCGAGCGGGGCGAGCGGCCTGCCGAGCGCGAGCCAGTGGTGCAGCCAGCCGACATGATCGCTGCGATCGCGCCGGAGCGGGACGATCGGGCCGGGTTCACGCGGCATGGCGATCGGCCTCCCGGACGCGCAGCGTGAGGCCCAGCCCGGGCGCTCGCGGATCGAACGCGAGGGCGCCGTCCACGATCGGCGGGACGCCGTCGAACAGGATCGCTTCCATGCGCACGTGGTCGCGGAAGTACTCGAGGTGAACGAGCTGGGTGGCCGCGGCGCCGGCGTGCGCGTGGATCGCCGGCGCGCAGTGCGAGGACAGCGGCATCGATCGCGCGGCGCACAGCGCGTCGGCCTGCAAGAAGCCGGTGATGCCGAGCGCGCGCGTCGCGTCGGCCTGCAGGATGTCGACCGCGCCGGCCTCGAGCATCCGGCGGAAGTACCGGCCATCGTAGCCGTACTCGCCCGCCGCGATCGCCATGGCTTCGGGTGCCCGATCGCGGATCAGGCGCAGGCCGTCGAGGTCGTCCGAGGACACCGGCTCCTCGAAGTAGACGACGCCGTGCCCGGCAAACCGCTCGGCCATCGCGAGCGCTTGCTTGCGTGCGTACGCGCCGTTGGCATCCACCATGAGCTCGACGTCGTCGCCGAGGGCTTCGCGCGCGACGCGAACGCGATCGACGTCGCCCGTGGGCACGCGGCCGATCTTGATCTTGACGGCGCGGTGGCCCGCCGCGACGTAGTCGGCGAGCTCGCGGGCCAGCTCGTCGAGGTTCGTCGACGTGAACCCGCCGCTCGCGTACGCGGGGACGCTGGCTCGCGCGGGCCCCAGGAGGGTGGCGAGCGGCGCGCCGAACAGCCTCGCCTTGAGATCCCACAGCGCGACATCGACGGCGCTGATCGCGCAGGCGATGAGACCCGGACGGCCGTGGTTCCGGATCGCGCGCAGTATCGCCGTCGTCGCGGCCGGGATCGAACAGGCATCCGCGCCTATGATCGCCGGTGCGAGCAGATCGCGAATCACCCCGGCTGCGGCGGCGTCGATATACGAATACCCCGTGCCCGTCACGCCCGCGGCGTGGACCAGGGCGATCACCATGGTGGTCGAGTCCCAAACGGCGGTACCGTCGGATTCGGGGCCGTGCTCGGTGGGCAGCCGGCAGGCGCGTGCGTCGACGCGATCGATCTTGGCCTCGCTCGGAATCTCGTTCCACATCTCCCAGGTCCGCGGTGGAGTTGGTTGCGTCATCACGGTCCTACTTCGCCACCATACCGGCCCAGATTTGCTTGGCCGACTGCGCGACCATCCGCCAGCGATTCGGATCGCGGTGCATGATCGAGGACATGAAGTTCTTGGCCTGCTTGAACGTGACGTGCGGCGGCAGCGGCGGCACCTCCGGATCGGTGTGACACTCCACGACGACCGGCCGATCGGAACGCAGCGCCTGGATGAACCGGATGCGGCCGTCGGCGCGGCCCAGCGCACCCATGAGGCCGTTGATGCCGTCGCCTGGATAGCCGTAGATCGTGCGGACGCCCCACGAGTAGAGCCGCTGGATGATGTGATCGCTGACGGTCTGCGCCATGCCCCCGGGCCGCTTGCAGCCGGCGTACCCGGCTGCAAGCGGCCCGTCCGGAACACGAGGTGTGAACTACCGTGCGAGCACGTCACGATGTGCGGCGGCGGCGTTCCGAGGGCGCGCGGCGCTGCCCCACATGCGGCCGCGCAACCGCGGCATGATCATCCAGGTGGGCTCGGCGCTGGCGTATCGATCCCGCTGCAAGCGGCATATTGCGGCGCGAAGCACGCGATCCGCGGCTTCACCGATGTGCTTCGCTGCGAGCGCTTGCACGACGAGATCGCCCTGTACATCTGTTCAAGAGACAGGAGCTGATGTGGCTCGTTCGTAGTCTGCACACACACCTCGCTTCCCCGACACCGAGAATCCTTGCTCACGATCGCATCGCTATGCGTCAGGTCGTCGTGAGGTTTGCACCTCGTCGCAGTTTCCAGGTGACGCGGGGCATCGCCGGCTCCGCGCCGACGGCGCGCGAATCCGCACGGCGCGCAAGGCATGCACGCTGCGCGGATCCGCACGCTGCGTACGAGTACTTGCGATCCATTCGTCAGCAGCTCGGAGCTCGCTGCCCCGCGTCGATGAGCGCGCTCCTTCCATGCGCGGAGGTGATGGTTCGTTCAGGAAGGAGCGGAGTGCTCGGCGACGCTGATGCGGAGCTTCTGACCGCTCGAGCTCCACGTGGAGTGGTTGCGTTCGCCCGATCCGCCAGAATTTTTTGGTGGCCAGGTTCCGTGGATTCGGCCCGTGGCATTGCTGTTGCTTTCGCTCCACACACGGAGGTCAACAAAAATGGATTCGAGGTTCGATCGAGAACGTGCGAGGAAGAATCGGATCGAACTGGTATTGCACGACCACGTGAGCGCGCGTGAGTACAGGGAGCTCGGGGCGCTGGTTCGCTATTGCGTGGACCGCATCGAGCGGGAGCTCGACGATCCGGAGTGCTGGGACGTGAAGATTGTCCCCACGGGTGACGAGGTCCAGTCCGCGAGCAACGGCCTCGACGGCGCGCTCGCCGCGTGGGATGCGTTGTGCAGCCTCGAGCAGACGCTGCGCGAGGCGCGAGCCAGGCGGCGGACACGACGTCCGGCGGCACGCTTCGATCACAGATGATGCGAACGCGATGCCGGCGGCTCAGGCCAGGTTGGTGTACACATTCTGCACATCATCGTCGCCTTCGAGCGCCGCCACCAGCTCCATGACCTCGTCGAGCCTGCCCTCGGGTAACTCGGTGAGAGTTCCGGCGACATAGTCAGAGTGCGACGAGATCGGGGTCAGCCCACGGCTCTCGATCGCGGCTTGCATGGCACCGAAATCGCTGAACGCGCAGCGCACGACGAGCTCGAGCTCGCCCTTGTCGCTCTCGCCATCCTCGAGCGCTACCAGGCCGTGATCGATCAGCGCGAGCTCGAGCTCGTCTCGATCGATCCCCTCAGGGCTGAGCCGGAACACGCCCTGGCGCTGGAACATGAAGGCGACGCTCCCCGTCGTGCCGAGGTTGCCGCCGTGCGCCTTGAAGTGGTGGCGCACGTTGGCGACCGTGCGGGTGACGTTGTCGGTCGCGGCCTCGACCAGCATCGCGATGCCATGCGGACCGTAGCCCTCGTAGATGATGACGTCGTAATTCGCCGCGCCCTGGCCGCTGGCCTTCTTGATCGCCGCCTCGACCTTGTCCTTGGGCATGTTGACCGCGCGCGCGTTCTGCAGCGCACGGCGGAGCGCCGGGTTGCCGTCGGGGCTCGTCCCGCCGCCCTTGACGGCGATCGCGATGTCCTTGCCGATCTTGGTGAACTGCTTCGCGACGCGATCCATGCGCGCGAAGATGGTGCTCTTGCGTTTCTCGAAGGCGCGGCCCATGGCGCTACCCTACAATGAGAGCGGCCACCTGATCTCGTGTCTGGACGCCGCCGACGACGCACGAGGGCCGCCCGGACGGCAGGGCGGCGTGCCTGGGGGACGTACTGAACGGCGGATCACTGAACGTTCTGGGCTGGCGCGGGCGTCGCCCCCCCGGCGGCGGCTGCCAACCCGCGATTTTTTGTCGGAATTACGTAAGGATACGCGGGATCGGGCTCCAGGCGATCTGCACGATGCGGCGTTCGGGAGGCACCCTGGCCGGCTCGACCCGCCGCCGTTTGCCTGCCGATCTCGTGCTCTCGGCGAGTGTCAACGGCGCCCACGGTGGGTCGCGGGACCGGGAACCTCTATATGATGGCCGCGTGGCCGACGATCCAACTCATCCACCCGCTGAACGCACCGATCGGAGCCCGTGGAACTGGCTCTTGGCGATTGCGATCATCGTCCCGCTGCTCACGTTCCTCTACGATGGCCGCGAACCGCGGTTATTCGGATTCCCGCGGTTCTACTGGCTGCAGCTCGCGTTCATCGGGCTCGGCGTCGCGTGCACCGCGATCGTGTATCGGATGACGAGGCGCAAGCCATGACCGAGATCAACTGGACCGAGCTCGTCATCTTCTCCGCGCTGTTCCTGATCGTCGCGGCGCTGGGCTTCGTCGCCTCGCGCTGGCGGCGGCCGGCCTCGATGCACCACCTCGACGAATGGGGCCTCGGCGGGCGCAGCTTCGGCGGCTGGGTCACCTGGTTCTTGATCGGCGGCGATCTGTACACCGCGTACACGTTCGTCGCGGTGCCGGCGCTTTTGTTCGCGACCGGCGGCAATGGCTTCTTCGCGGTGCCGTACACGGTGATCACGTACCCGATCGCGTTCCTCGCGCTGATCCGGCTGTGGTCGGTCTCCCATCGCCACGGCTTCGTGACGCCGGCGGACTTCGTGCGCGCGCGGTTCGGCTCGCCGACCCTGGCGCTGCTGGTCGCGATCACCGGCATCGTCGCGACCATGCCGTACATCGCCTTGCAGCTGATCGGCATCGAGGCCGTGCTGAAGGCGATCGGGCTCACCGGCGATAGCTTCTTCGCGCGGCACCTGCCGCTCATCATCGCGTTCGGGATCCTCGCGGCCTACACCTATCAATCGGGGTTGCGCGCCCCCGCGCTGATCGCGTTCGTCAAGGACGCGCTGATCTACATCGTGATCATCACGGCGGTGCTGTACGTCCCGCACCAGCTCGGCGGCTGGGAGACGATCTTCGACGCCGCGGACGGTAAGTTCACGGCCGCGAAGAAGGGCGGCCTCTTGCTCGCGGATGGCAGCCAGCTCCAGTACATCACGCTCGCGATCGGCTCGGCGCTCGCGCTGTTCTTGTATCCGCACTCGGTGACCGGGGTGCTCGCGAGCAAGAATCGCGACATCATCAAGCGCAACATGGCGGCGCTGCCGGCGTACTCGCTCTTGCTCGGCCTCATCGCGCTCCTCGGGTTCATGGCGATCGCCGCGAAGCAACACGGGGTCGCCCCGCTCGTCATCGACGGCAAGCCCGACAACAACACGATCGTGCCCGTGCTGTTCGACCGGATGTTCCCCTCGTGGTTCGCCGGCATCGCGTTCGCCACGATCGGCATCGGCGCGCTGGTCCCAGCCGCGATCATGTCGATCGCCGCGGCAAACCTGTTCACGCGCAACATCTATGTCGAATACCTCGCGAAGGAGGCGACCCACGCGGAGCAGGCACGCGTGTCCAAGCTCGCGTCGCTCGTCGTCAAGCTCGGCGCGTTGCTCGTGATCGTGCTCATCGATCCGCAGTTCTCGATCGATCTGCAGCTGATCGGCGGGGTGCTCATCCTGCAGACGCTGCCCTCGGTGGCGCTCGGCCTGTTCACGCGCTGGTTCCATCGCACGGGCCTCATCGCCGGCTGGATCGCCGGGCTGTCGGCTGGCCTGGCGATGCTCTACACGATCCCCAATCCCGCGACGCACCACGACCACTTCGGCGGCTCGGCGTTCGCGCTGTCCAAGCTCGGCTTGCCGTGGAACGTGCCGATCTACGCGGGCTTTGTCGCCGTGGCCGTGAATCTGCTCGTCAGCGTGATCGGGACCTTGATCGCCCGTGGCGCCAAGGTCCCCGAGGGCGTCGACGCGACCGCCGGCTCCGACTACTTCGCCGACGAAGGCGATCCGAAACAGGTTCGCTGACCCCGGCGCACCTGCATCACACCTGCATCACACCTGCATCAGGCCACGAGCGCAAGATAGCGCGCCAGCACGCGGGTCATCAGCTCGGGGTCCTTGGCGCCGCCGAGCTCGCGGGCGGAGTGCATGCTGAGCATCGGATTGCCGACATCGACGGTCGCGATGCCGAGCAGCGTCGACGTGATCGGGCCGATCGTGCTGCCGCACGGCAGATCGGTGCGGTGCGCGTAGTGCTGCACCGGCACGCCCTCGGCGTGACACAGCTGCGCGAACATCGCCGCGGTCGCCCCGGTGGTCGCGTAGCGCTGCTGCGTGTTGGTCTTGATCACCGGCCCGCCGTTGAGCTGCGGGCGATGGCGCGGCTCGTGGCGGCTCGCGTAGTTCGGGTGCACCGCGTGCGACATGTCCGCCGAGATGCACGTCGAGCGCGCGCACGCCTGGTGGAACTCCTCGCGGCTCCCGGCGAGGCGCTCGAGGATCCGCGGCAAGACCGCGCTGGCGGCGCCGGCGGCGCTCCCGCTGCCGACCTCCTCGTGATCGAACAGCGCGATCACCGGGATGGCCGCCGGACGCGCCACGCGCGTAATCGCGGTGATGGCCGCGTGGCACATCGCGAGGTTGTCGAGCCGCGCGGCGAAGATCAGCTCGCCGGCCGCGCCGCCCAAAACCGGCGGGGTCAGGTCGAACAACATGAGCTCGCTGCCGGCGACGCGGTCGGCCGCGACCCCGGCGGCGTCGGCGATGAGCTTGCCGAGCGACGTCCCGCTGCTCGCGAGCCCGAGCACCGGCGCGAGGTGGTCCTGGCGGCTCAGCACGAGGCCCTTGTCGTTGACCTCGCGATCGAGGTGGATCGCGAGCTGGGGCACGCGCGCGAGCGGCTGGTCGAGGCACACGAGGCGACTGCCGATCGCGCCGCGGTCGTCGCGCACGAGCACGCGGCCGGCGATGCCCAGGTCGCGATCGAGCCACGAGTTGAGCAGCACGCCGCCGTAGATCTCGACGCCGAGCTGCGCGTAGCCCTCCGCGGTGTACTCGGCGTTGGGCTTGAGCCGCAGGTTCGGGCTATCGGTGTGCGCGCCGATGATGCGGAACTGCCGGCGATGCTCGCGCGCCTCCGGCAGCACGAACGCGAACAGGTTCGTCCCGCTCGACGTGACGAAGTACGAGCCCGCCGCGAGCCGATCCCACGGCTCGGCCTCGTCGAGCGCAACGAACCCGTGCGCCGTGAGGCGCCGGCAGGCTTGCTCGACCGCATGAAACGGCGTCGGGGAGGCTCGCAGGTACGAGAGCAGGTCGTCGATCATCTCGAGGTGAAGCTATCATCTCGCGCCGGCCTCAAGCGGTCGCGAGATCGCGGCAGCAGTGGCGATACCGGAGCCCGCTCCCACATGGACAAGGGACATGCCCCGGAGGAATCGCCTCGCCGCGGCCTGGCCGCCACGGCGCGCGGCCGAACAGGCCATCGTCGCCGCCATCCACAGCATCGCCATCGTCGTCATCTCCGGGCGCGCCCTCGAAGTCGTCGGGTAGCTCGGCGACCGCCTGGATATCGTCGAGCCGGAGCGCGACCGCGTCGCCGTTCATGAGGTCTTCCCCGAGGACCATCCAGATCGTGCCACGGCGCATCAGCTGCGTGATCGCGAGGTAGCGGGTGTCGCTTGCGAGCTGGACGGCGAGGGCCTGGTAGCGCCGCGCCGCATGCTGGAGGCACTCGCGCAGGTCGGTGCGCTGCCAGCGCAAGGGCAGAGGAAGTTGGCCGGCCCGGCCCTCCAGGATCCCGTGGTTGCGCGGATCATCGAACCGGCGGTCATGCTCGCTCGCCCAGCGCTCGAGGAGCTCGGACGGCTTACCGGTGATCGGCGCGGCCGGCGGCGCGAGCTGGGCGGCGCGGTGCGTCTCGAGGAAGTCATCGCGGATGCCCTCGAAGGGCTCTCCCCGCCGCCATGCCGCGACGCGTGCACGAATGCGCGCCGCACCGGGGGGATGCGAAGGCTCGGGTCCGGACGCGCCCGGAGCTGGTGGGCGAACCGGCGATACCTCGCGGTGGTAGATCCCCGCACGGGTCAACGCACGGGTGATCGCGCGGAGCTCCTCGCCGTCGTCGACCACGAGCACGCCGGGCGCGAGCTCGCGGGCGTCGAGCTTCGCGAGCGCCAAGGCCACCCGGGCCCGCGCGCCCGGATCGACGACGATGACATGGCCGGTTGCGATCGTCGCGGAGATCACCGAGCCCGCCCAGTCGTGGATCGCGGCCTCGACGTTCTGCGGGATCGGGTGCCGGCTGGCAGCGGCGAGCTGCGCGAGGATCTGGCCGGCGCTCGCGCCCCCGGCGACCGCACGCGCGACCGACGACTTCGTGATCCGGGCGACGATCGCGCGATCGAGCCGGGCCCACTCGCAGCACGCCCCGACGCGGACGATGTCGAGCAGGGGCGACTCGGGGGGCAGGATCACCTCGAAGCTCGGCGTGACGTGCCCGCTGGCCGTCCCCTCGAGCGGGCCGCGGGCCACCGCCGCCACGCCGCCGACCGTACCGATCTCGAAGCCGGGCAAGTACGCCAGCGCGTCGCCGCCGACCAGGTTCGCGGGCTCCCGATCGAACCGGCGGAGAAACCACCGGGCGAGCGCCGCGGACGCGACCGGGCCGCCCGCGAGCTGCGCGTGGAGCTCGGCGAGCGGCGGACACCGCGGATAGCGACCGATCGCCGCGTCCGCGAGGACCTCGACGTCGGGTCGCACGAGCTCGCCCTCCAGGCTCAACATGCCCAGGTCGAGCCCGGTCACCAGCATGGCCTCGAGGGAGGCCTCGTCGAGGCCGACCTGCCTGGCGAGCCGCTTGCTCGATCCGCGATGCGGGCGGCCTTCATGCGTCAACTTCACGTCGAAGTGGCGCGCCGCGAGGCAGGCGGCGAGGAACGTCCGGGCATTGCGAACCGGCGCTTCGGTCGCCACGAAGGCGGCGTGAGGCAGCTCGTGGAGATCGAGGTTGGCGACCAGCGGGGCGATGAACGCTCCGGCCGGCAGGACGACGCCGTACGCGATCTCGCCGGCGCCGATGCGCAGCGGCACCACGAGCAGGCGCGAGATCGCCGGAGCCGCGGCGGCCTGGCAGTCGGTCACCGACATGCCGAAATCCTCGCCGGCGGCGCTGGTGAGCTCGTGCTCCATCGCCAGTCCGCCGGCGTCGATGAGCACGTGCAAGAGCGCCAGCGTCGCCGCGGGGAGCGCCTCGAGCGCCTCGGCGACCCACGCCGGATCGGCATGTTGCTTGACCAGCGTCGCGCGCCGCGCGGCGACGTCCCGGCGCGAGATCTGGAGCAGCGACGCCAGCTCGTCGTTCGGGATGTCCTGGAGCCGCCAGCCGTTCGGCACCACGCTAGCTGGCGAGGTCACCGCTCGCTCCACGTTCCCCGGCAGCCCCGGAATCGATGGCGACCGCGGCCGCCGGTTCGGCCAGGCCCTCCGTCATGTCTTCGATGAAGAAGCGGTAGCCTTGCTCGGTCAGGAACAGCTGGCGATGCAGCGCGAGCTCCTCCTCGCAGCTGTGCCGGGTGATGATCGTATAGAAGCTCGCGCCGCCCGGCTTGGCGCGCAGGATCCGGCCGAGGCGCTGGGCTTCTTCTTGCCGCGATCCCATGGTGCCCGAGATCTGGATCAGCACCGAGGCCTCCGGGAGATCGATCGCGAAGTTGCCGACCCGCGACAGCACCAGGACGCGGGTCTGCCCCGAGCGAAACGCGGCGTACGAGGCCTCGCGCTCGCGGTGCGAGGAATCGCCGGTGAGGAGCGGCGCCCCGAGCCTGCGCGCCGCGGCGCCCAAGGGCTCGAGGTAGGTCCCCATGATCAGGATCCGCTCCCCGAGGTGACGCTCGACGAGCGCCGCCATCGCGGTCAGCTTGGCCGGGTTCTCGGCGGCGACCCGGGGCTGCTCGCGCGGCGGCGCGATCGCGTAGCGCGCGGCCAACGCCGCCGGCATCGCGACGCGGACCTCGAAGCACGTCGCCGCGGCGATGTGGCCGCTGTGCTCGAGCGCGCGCCAGCCGACCTCGTAGCGCTTGGGGCCGATCAGCGCGAACACCTCGGTCTCGCGGCCGTCTTCGCGGACCAGCGTCGCGGTCAGGCCGAGCCGCCGGCGGGCCTGGAGCTCCGCGGTGAGCCGGAAGATCGGCGCCGGGACGAGGTGAACCTCGTCGTAGATGATGAGCCCCCACGGCTCCTGCGCCAGCCGATCGAAGTGCGCGTAGCCGGTGGCGCCGGTGCCGGCCTTCTTGCTGACCATCGCGTAGGTCGCGATCGTGACGGGCGCGATCGCCGCCCCGCGCGCGCCCTCGTAGATCGCCACGGCGTCGTCGCCAAGCCAGGTCCTGGCGAACAGCTCGCGGCGCCACTGGGCGGCGGCCTCGCGGCTCGAGGTGAGCACGAGCGTGCGCGTCTCGAGCGCCGCCATCGCGAGGATGCCGATCACCGTCTTGCCGGCGCCGCACGGCAACACGATCACCCCGTGGCCCGTGGCCTCGAAGGCGCGGACCGCCGCGGTCTGGTACGCGTACGGCGTGAAGGTCTCGTGCTTGACCGTCACCCCCAGCGGGGCGCCGTCGACGAGGCCGGCGACGTCGTCGACGGGATACCCGACCGCGAGCAGGCCGCGCTTGAGCGCGCCGCGGTGCGCGACCGGCACCTGGAAGTGATCGCCGGCGGGCGCGACCAGCGCGGCGAGCTTGGGCTCGCGGGTGAGGCGCAGCCGGATCGCGTCGCCCGCGTCGCCCGCGTCGCCGGCGATCCGCAGCACGAGGGTCGTCGGATCCGGGCCGTCGACCAGCCGGCACACGCCGTGGCGTGCCATCAGATCGCGGATCTCGTGCTCGACGTGACCGGGCAGCGCGAACCGGCTGATCGCCGCGAGGCCGGCGAGCACCTCGCCGATCGTCACGCCCAGCGCGGCGGCGTTCCACAGCGCGAGGGCGCTCAGGCGATACGTGTGCACGTGCTCGGGCGAGCGCTCGAGCTCGGCAAACCGGCTCAGGATGTCTCGGCCCTCCTCGTAGCGCGCGTGGTCCACTTCGAGCAGGACCGTCCGGTCCCCCTGGATGATCGCTGGTCCATCCGCCGGCACGCCGAATAACTACCAAGATGCCTCGGCGGCGCCAACGAACGCGTGCGCCGAAGATACGCAGCAATAATCCTAGATCGAGACTGATGCTCAAGACGCAATTGAAGCATTGTACCGTCATGACCAACGAAGCTATCCGCCACGTGGAAGCCAACGGCCTCTCGTTCGCTTATCTCGAGGAGGGCAAGGGCCCGCTGGTGCTCTTGCTCCACGGCTTTCCCGACACGGCGCGCAGCTGGGATCACGCGCGCCCGCGCATCGCCGCGAAGGGCTTCCGCGCCGTCAGCCCGTGGATGCGCGGCTATGCCCCCACCGCGCTCCCCGGGCGCGACGCCGATCTCGAGACGCTCGCGCGCGACGCGCTGGCGCTGATCGAGGCGCTCGGCGAGCGCACCGCGATCCTCGTGGGCCACGACTGGGGCGCCGCCGCCTCGTACGCCGCCGCCTCGTTCGATCCGGCGCGCGTCAAGCAGCTGATCACGATTGCCATCCCGCACCCGGCGGCGCTCAAGCCGTCGCCCAACAACCTCTGGGCGGCCCGCCACTTCATCGCTTACAAGCTGCCCGGGGCGGCCGGGCGGTTCGCCAGGGACGACTTCGCCGCGCTCCCGGCCATCTACAAGCGCTGGTCGCCGGCGTGGTCGCCGCCCGCCGAGGAATTCGCCGCGGTGCGCGCCTCGTTCTCGAACCGGGCCAGCCTCGACGCCGCGTTCGGCTACTACCGCCAGCTCCGGTTCAGGCCGCAGCCGTTCCTGCGCAAGAAGATCGAGGTGCCGACCGTGGTGTTCGCCGGGCTCGACGACGACCTCATCAAGCCCGAGGTGTATACCGCCGCCAGGCGCATGTTCGCCTCCGGCTACGTCGTGGAAGAGATGCGCGGCGGCCACTTCATGCACCGCGAGCACCCCGACGAGTTCGCGCAGAAGCTCCTCGCGCACCTCTAGCACGCGACGCTCAGTCGTTCAGATCGACGCCCAGCCACGCCGCGCGGGGGGCGTTGGGGCCCAGGAACCGCGGGCTATCGTAGGTCGCGCCCAGGACGCCCGTGGCGTCACCGAGCACTCCGAACGTCGAGTCCCTGGCGTCGAACAGGTTGTTGGCCAGGAGGAAGACCGACGCGTGCGACCACACGCGGTAGGCGACCCGTGCGTTGACGACGACGTAGCCGGGAACCGGCGCCAAGAGGTTCGCCTCGTCCCCGCGAAGGTACTGGCCGCTGTTGCCAATGACATTCACGCCGGCGGACAGCCCAAAGGACGACCGGAGACTCAACGCCACCTTGACGACGTGCTTCGGGATCGACGGGATGTGTGCGCCGGCCGGGACGTCGATGAGCCCGTTGACCGCATCGGGGTGGGTCTCGCTCAGCGCCGTGAACGGCGTCTCGAAGGCCGCGTCGAGAAACGTGTAGTGCACAGCCCCATCGATGCGCGTACCGCCGTCGAACCGCTTGCGGGCCGTCAGGTCCGCCTCGATGCCCTGGCGACGCGTGTCGCCCACATTCGCGAAGTAGCCCTGGTTGGCGACCATTCCCGAGCTGATGAAGAGGATGTCGCTGGAATTGACCGTGTGGAATGCCGTGAGGTCGTAGCTGATGGTGAGGCCGGATGGCCGCGCCACGCCGCGCACGCCGACCTCGACCGTGCGCGCGACCACCTGGGCGAGTGGGGGATCCGAGAGGAAGGCATTCGGCAGCCGGCATGGATCGGCCGGGCTCGCGCACGTGAGCTCGACCGCCGTCGGCGCCCGGTTGGACTCGCTGTAGCTGACGTAGGCGCCGAGCCACCGGCGGGGCTGATAGCTGATCCCGGCCGCCGGGTTGATCCGGTGGAACGAGTGATCGCCGGACAGCTCGTCGCCGATCCGGTCGTCCAGGGCCAGCTGCGTCAGGTTGAATCGCCCCGACAACGTGAGGAAGAGATCGGGACGGATCGAGAACGTATCGGTCGCATAGACGCCGAAGTTGTTGACGGTGCTGTCGACCGCGATGGGAGCCGCCGGATCCACGAAGCCGACGTCGGTGACCACGCGATCGGCGCCGAGCGTCCCGACCGTCGTCTGCGAGCGGAAACGGATCTGGCTCTGGGCCGCATCGGCACCGACGAACAGGTGGTTCTCGCGCGCGGCGACGGGTGCGTCGGCGCCGAGTTGCGCGGCGACCCCGTAGCTCGTCTGCCGCGTGTCCGTCCGGTTGTTCGCGGCATCGTAGGAAGCGTCGAACGCGACCGGCATTCCCGCCTGGTCGAGAACGGGCGTCTCGTTGCCCTGGTCGTCGGTCGAGCACAGCGCGCCGGGTGTTGCCGTGCACTCCGCCCAGCCGCGCTGATCGCCGCTGACCGTCCGCGTCCGGTTCGTCCGCAGATAGCCCGTGCCGGACAGCCGGAGGTGAGCCGACAGCAGGTGCTCGCCGCGCAGGGTCGCCATGACCAGCCGGTTCTCGGTGCGATCCGGTGCGGTGAAGAACGTGGTGCGGTCCATGGCGAGCAGCTGCGCGGGCAATGGTCCGTTCCCCGTCAAGCTGGTGTTTGCACCGAGCAGCGAGAGATCGGCGGTCGTGCCCGCGTGCTGGTAAGAGGCGGCCACGAAGCCGTGCTCCGATCGCGTCGGCGAGAGAGCGCGCCAGCCGTCCTCGTCGAAGACCTGGGCCGCGGCGAAGATCCCGAACCGCCTGCTGTGCGCACCGGCGTCCGCGCGGGCCAGCTTGCGCCCCCACGAGCCGTACAAGAGCGTCCCGTCCACCCCTGGATCCGTGAAGCCGGTCTTGGTCTCCAGCGAGAGTGCCCCGCCCAACGTGTTGAGACCGAAGATCGGATTCGATCCGGGGATCACGTTGACCGATCGGATCGCGTTCGCGGGGATGAGATCCCAGTTAATCGTGTCACCGAATGGCTCGTTCAGGCGGACGCCATCGAGGTACATCGACAGGCCTTGCGGGGCGCCGAGCAGCGGGGACGCGAGGAAGCCGCGGTACTGCACATCCGACTGCAGCGGGTTCCCCTGCACGTCATTGATGTGGACGCTGCCGAGCGCCTCCCCCGCGTACGCGGACAGGTCGAGGCTCTTGTGATCGGCGAGATCCTCTGCCGAGATCGTCTGGACGTTCGCCGGCACGTGATCCTTGGGGAGGCCCGAGCCGTGCAGCGGCGTCGTCCCGGCGACGTAGATGATGAGCGACTCGTTCGGGTCCGGGTCTGGCTCCGGCAGCGCCGGGGCCGTCGGGACCGAAGGCGTTGGCGGCGCCGGCGGATCATCGGCGCGCGCCGATGCCGCCACCAGCATGGCGAGCACCGCGGCGATCGAAGCGCATTTCGTACCGGCCACCGGCGCCACAAGACCGCGGTGCTGCGAAGGCGTCAACCATCGGTCGTTGAAATCATTACGACAGACGTCGTAGTACGACGGTCGCCGTGGGTGGCATCAGCGCGGCGGGCGTCGTCGTCGTGCTATGCTCACGCGCACTAGCCACGCCCACCTTCAAGCCGGAGCACGTTATGACCAAGGTGACGATCCTGTACCCGAATGCGCCCAATGCCAAATTCGACATGAACTACTACGTGACCCGCCATATGCCCATGGTGCGCGACAAGTGCGCGCCCGAGTGTCGCAGCATCGCCGCCGAGAGTGGGCTGGCAGGCGGCGATCCGGGTTCCCAGGCGCTGTACATCGCCGTTGGGCACCTGATCTTTGATTCCGAGGCGGCCTTTCGGAAGGCGTTCGGTCCGCACGCGGCGGAGATCCTCGCCGACGTTCCCAACTACACCAACACCAAGCCGATCATTCAGATCAGCGAGGTCACCCTCTGAAGCTCCGGAATCTGGGCTTTACGCTTGCGCGGTAGTCCGCGTGCGGCGGCCGGGCCGGCCCTCGCGGCTGGATTCGGGGCCGTATCCTGAGCTCACCGAGGGGGTGACTTGGACAGCGTCTTCACGTAGGCGATGACATGGTCGATGTCCTGCGGTGCCAGGCCGTTCTGGGCCGGCATGAGCGGCGACTTACCCACGGCGCCCCCGCCGCGGCTGATGAGCTCGAACATGTAACGTTCATCCATCGACGTCATGTACGCCGGGTCGGTCAGGTTCCTCGGCTTCGGATTGAGGGAAACGCTGGCCGGTCCGTCGCCTTTGCCCTCCTGTCCGTGACAGGGAGTGCATGTCGCCATGAAGATCTGCTTGCCGGCGGCGATGGGATCGCCGGTCGGCTGCTGGCTCACCGCGGCGAGCATCTCCGCCGATACCGGGGGCGGAGCGGTCCAGTTGATCTTGCTCGCGTCACCCGCATAGATCGAGCGCACGTAGATCAAGACTTGCCACACCTCGTCGTCGGTCAGGCTCTTGCCGATGGCGTTCGGCATGGTCTGATTCGGAATCTCGCCGCGCACCAGCTTGAACAGGGTCTGGTCGTCGCTCCCGAACTTCCACTCGTCGTCGATGAGCGGCTTGCCCATTCCGCC
>Ga0070690_100000883_pt1 | contig 15281 bp, 5 predicted proteins | sample KBSS33HmetaG_FD_64671 | JGI IMG/M metagenome (GOLD analysis project Ga0070690, IMG submission 64671) | Switchgrass rhizosphere microbial communities from Kellogg Biological Station, Michigan, USA - KBS S3-3H metaG | ecosystem: Host-associated > Plants > Roots > Rhizosphere ... | reverse complement strand
TCGAGGAGGACGTGGCCGTTGGCCAGCAGGCCGATGACCAGCCGCTCGGTCAGGTAATTCTGGCCGACGATGACTTTTCCCAGTTCAGCGAAGAGCGGATGCGTGAACGCACTCGCGTCTTTGACCGCTTCGTTGATCGATGCAATGCCTGTGTTCATATGCTTATAAATTTTGCAATTCTGACACCAGAACGGCCGGGATGTTCAATCGGCCCTTTTCCCTATGCCGGACTCATGCATCCGGGACGACAGCGACGTCGTTCCCGGACAACCAGCCCGTGCGTCCCGAACTGTCCACGACCCGGACCCATCCGTTGTGGGTATCCTGGACGGAAAATTCCACCCCATCGCGGACCGTGAACATCGTCTGCGCGTCGTCGAACGGACCGCTCCGCGCCGTCGAGTCCTTCGCGATGACCACGGCAGTTTTCCCGAAAAGATGTTCCCGGGCCTGCAGGCCGGCGGCGGCCCCAAAAACGACGGCGAGAACGAATGCCGTCCACAACGGACCGCGCAGCTTCGACGCCATCTTCGGCTTGATCTGCCGGGCGACCAGCAAGCCGAACATCGACCAGAACGCCACCATCGCCAGCCATGTCCATTCGTTGACCGTCAGCTGGCCCAGCCAGTTCTGCCAGAAATTTTGACCACCCGTTTCGCCCTGTACCTGGCGACGGACAAAGGCAAGGTTGGCGCGGATCTCGGCATCGCGCGGTGCCAGCAGTTCCGCGCGACGATACGCCGCGATCGCCTGGCCCGGATTGCCGGCCTTGAACCGGGCGTTACCGTCGTTGAACCAAACGCTCGAAGAAGAGGCGCTGTCCGCCACCTTTTCATACAGGCCCGCCGCCTCGGCAAATTTGCCCGCGGCATATAACTTATTCGCGGTCGAAAATTCCGCCACCGGGTCCGCAGCCCGGATCTTGTCAGGGGAAATCACAAGCAACGCAAACACGACCAGAATGCTCCGGGAACGGAACCGGCGCACAAATCGCATATCGTAGATCGTAGATCGCAAATTCATGCCATTGCCTCCGATAATCCATGGCTGGCCTTTTCAAATTTTTCCGCGATGGAATTCAATTCCCCGGTCCCGCGCACGGGCGCATAGCGGGCCTGGTTACACAGCTGGAACAATTCGCGCCATTCTTCGAGCAAGGGCTCCGGCATGCCCCGGATGGACAGATCCTCATCCACCGCCGCTTCCGTGATCGACGATGCCGGACGATCCAGTCGTTCGCCCAGCTGTTCCTGCAACAGGCGGAACAACGTGGAGAAAAATTCATCCGGACGGTTCTCGACCGCGAATCTTTTCAGGTCGACCAATCCCGTGGCGACGATCTTCTCGACCTGTAATCGTCGTCGCCGTCGCGGATTGTTGGCCAGCTGATCCGCGCGCCGGCGCCAGGCGACGACTCCGAGGAAGGCGAGGACCGGCACCGACTGCATGGCGATGAACGCGGGATGGGTGATCAACAGCCGTCCGGGGCGTTCCCGGCGGCCAAGGTCCTGTTTGATCGGCAGGATATCCGGCGGCGCCTGGTTGTCCGCCGACCGGGTCGTTGCCAGCGTCGGCATCGGCGTCGCACCGGCCGACCGCACGACCAGCGGTATCGCCGGCTGGCTTAACGCATGGTACTGGCCGTCGTCAGGATCAAAGAAAGAGAATGAAAACGCCGGCAATTCATGGACGTCGGAGGTCTGGGGCGTGACGATCTCTTCGAAGGTCTTCTTGCCCTCGAACCCGAGGGGATCCGACGTCTCGGTCTTTTGCGTCGGAGGAAATGTTTTGAAATCGTTCCATGCCGGCTCCGGCCATTTGACCTCGTCGAGATCGCCCCGGCCGGAGACCTGCAATCGGACCGTGATGGGATCGCCGGCGGTGACGTTGGTCGGACCGGCGGTCATGGTCATCGTGTAATGACCGATCGCGCCGTTGAAATCGGCCGGACGCCCCTGTTCGGGCAACGGCAGGGACTGGACGGCAACCTGTTCGGTGACGAGCGAGACATTCTTGCGTTCTCCCTGGTTGAAGAATTGGGCGACGAGATCGCCGGCGGGATTTTGTGACGGCAGGACGATCACGGCATTCGCGGTGAACGGCCCGAGGGTCAAGGCGCCGGCGCGCGTCGCGGTCAAGGCGACCGCCACCGGCAGGATTTTGTAGGCATGATTGCCGATCTGGGTCTGGGCGCGGGCGGCGGCGGCCTGGCGTCCGATCGTCATCCCTTCTGCCGGGGTCGACGTGAGCTCAAAATTTCCGAAATTCTGGACGTCGTCGCGCACAAAGATCTGGATCTGGGCGGCGAACGTCTGCCCGACGTACACTTTTTCTTTGGGCAGGACCAATTTCATGAACACTGCTTCGCTGCCGGAATTGATGGTCGCCGCGGAAGGCGCGTTCGCCCGGGTCACGGTCAATTTGATCGGCCGGCTGCTCAGGCTTTGCCCGTTCACATCCACGGTGATCGCCGGGATGATGAATTCCCCTGTCCGCTGGGGGACGACGGTAAACGTGAGCGTGAGGGTGGAACTCATGGCGCCGTTGACGACGCTGAAACCGCTTTGATTGCCGCTTTCCACCATGCGCAGGTCCGGCACCGACGGCATGGGGACATTCTTGGGCTGGCCGTCCTGGAACGCGAGCGACAGGGTCGCGGATTCGCCAAGGGAGATCGCGTCGCGATCCAGCGACGCGGTGAAGCTGGCAGCCCGCGCGACCGAACCGCTAAAACCCAGCGCCAAAAAGAAAAGAGCGGCGATTAAAAATGTCTGTCGTTTACGTCCTCTCACCACAGGAAAATTTATTCCATTGTGTAACAACGGTTTAATTTTTCAACTGTGAATGAGACAGCAACGGGTAGAAAATGTTCGAATCATTTCGTCCTTTTGGATAACGAAGATTTGCAGGAACAACAGTCGCATTTGACGCGAGCTTTGGACCTTTAAAGAGGTCGGTTCGAGTCTCGACCACTGTTACCAATGCCACGATTTGGGTGGTATCCATTCAAATCGAAGCTGCACATTACCTCCGCTCGGTGTCAGATGTCCATATCCTGCCGATTCCACCCCCGCACTTCCAATCAGCTGACCTCTACCATAACCCTCAAATTTCCATATCGTGAAGCTGCCAGATAATGAATTTCCCGTATAATAATAAGCAAAGCCGCCTCCTACACCCAACCCCCCGATGACAATTTTAGCCAGTGGCGGCATGCTGTGTAAGTCCCATCCCAATTTCACATTGAGAAAATCGTTAAGGCCAGGTTCCAAATCGGTTTGCCACCAATATTTTGCCAGTGGAAGACCTGCCTTTCCAGCCACCTTGAGCGGGCTTAGTGCTTTAAATGACGGTTGCGGCCGCTCGATAGTCGGCAAAGGATCCGGGGGAGCCTGATAATTAGGACTAATATCACGCGGGCCAGTATCGTGAGGGGGAGCGTCACCACTCATTTCTTGAGTAGGACCTGGTGGTCCAGACGATGGATCTCCAGTAATCCCAGCTATTGTAGCGCCTACCCCGGCAGCCCATGCAGCCCACCCCAAATATTGGGCAACATCTTCGTTTCCTGCCATACTTTCTCCAAGTGATGCGAGCGACAGTTCGCCCGCCATAATCATAAAAGATCCAGCCACCACGCCAGCGCCGGTACAGATCATGATCACACCAATCACGATTTCTGCCACCCCCATTGCCGCACTTCGGCCAATCGCAATATCAGTTGCGGCAGTTTGCCCAAATAATTGAGCATTTATATAATCGTCGGCTCCGAATATAGCACTCAAACATGCAGGACTGGTTATCGTGCTAAATGAAAAAGGATGTAGAACCGTATTGATAAATGGCGTCGTGAGGACTTTGAATAAACCGCTAAGAAAACCATGCCCATTCGGATCGGTACTATTGAGGGGATTGTTGTTAACGTAAGAATATCGATTTAGATTCTGCGGATTGCTTGCCCCAGGTACAATTGTATCCGGCTGGATAAATCGTCCAAGTTGAGGGTCATAATACCGAGCATTATAGTAATAAAGGCCAGTTTCATCATCAAAGACCTGGCCGGTGTATCGATTTGAAACCGGGAAAGCGGAAGTGTTGTTCTGATACGACGTCTGCCCGAACGTAGAATACTCATAGTGTTCGACCGTTTGGCCTGTCCGATCCGTCAAAATCGTCGAAGAGCCCAAATTATCATGATGATAATAATAGAAAACGGGATCAAAAGCGGGCGCCGCTTGAATCTGAGGCGTCGAAGCCCAAAAGAATGCCGAAATCGACAAAATCGTTACCGCCTGTTTCCATCGCATGGAGCAGCGGATTGATTTTCTAAATTCATAACTTTTAATGCGCATTCCATGACTGAGCAGCAGACAGATGCCCAGAACCAATACCCACGTGCCACCCAACTCCGTCCAGCGTATGCGTTCTGCTTGCATGGGCCAGGCGACTGCCGTCGCAACAGCATAATAGTTCTTTTCGCCTATTACTTTGGACCACAGGCCACCACATAAAGGTTCGAATGTCGCAATTCGCGTGTTGCCCGCTAGGACATGGCACAATATTTTGCCATTGTTGATTTCATAAAGTCCTCCGATCCAAATTGAATAGCCGTTTGTACCATAACGCCATAACCGTTGGCCGGCATTATCGTAACCGAAGGTTACAGCACTATTGGTAGTCGTCACCTGGATCAATTGGTTCTCCTCATCATAGACCAACGTTTGGCCGCCCCGGTTCGTCATGTTTCCGCAAATGTCATAGGCGTAATTGATGCCATTAGCATTGGTCACCGCATGGGGTTTAGCTCCATAGGTGTACGAACCCGATCCAAAATCCTGATTGACCTGGATGTTGCCGATGGAATCGTAGGCGTATGCCTTAAGACCTCGGGCCGTTGACGTCAAATAAGTCGGACGGTACAGGTCGTCGTAGGTGATATTGCTAATCGATGCGGAGGCGGTGCCGGAATAGACTCCGTCACTTATGCTCTTCAGGTCGGAAACTGTATCATAAGTATAGGATAAATCCTGAAGGTTGGTCGTCCCCCGGTAAGTCCAAACGCGCTGCAATCGCTTCGAGTTCGAATAGTAAATATTTGTAGTAATGCACCCTGTCCCGTCGATAGACGCCACCAATTGGCCTTGGGCATCGAAACCTTGCGGCATGTAGAAACTTTCCTGCGTGCCGGTTCCAGCAAGGCTCTTGACCTGATTCAGGTTGCCGGCGGTATCATACGAATATTGAACAACAGCGGCATTGCCCGGATAAGTCAATGTTTGGATCCGATCTGCATCGTCATAGGTCGATTGTGTGATATATTCCATCGCATTGATGTTCAAAAACCGCGCGGATTTAAGAGTTCGACCGCGAACATCGTAACTGGCTCGTTGATATCCCCATTTATCTGTGACTTTATAAACCTGACCTTTGAATACGGCAAAATTCGGATCATCACTCACATCATAGGTGTAGGTTATTGTATCGACTAAATCACCATTTGGATTGTAAATGCGTTTTGCAACCAATCGACCAAGTGAATCGGTATAGTCAAATGTTACTTTATTTCCTTTAGCATCGATTTGCTGCGTGGCTCGGCCACCATTATCATACGCATAAGTCCAAGTTCCCATATCCGGGTCCGTCATACTAATTTTTCTTCCTAAACTGTCATAAAATGCTGTGGTAACATTATTGCTGTTATCTACGACATTGGTAGGATTGCCGAGGCGGTCAAAAGCGTACGTGGTGTTATAGTTGCCAGCTGAAGTTACTTCCGTAATCTTAACAGTGCGCCCGAATGCATCGCTATATGATTTCTTAGTCTTTCCTTCTGGATCAGTTACAACCATCGCCCATGGGTCATTTCCATCGAAAGAGCTTGTGGTCATCGCACCTATCGGAGAGCCCGTATCCCCTCCTGTAGAAACCGTTCCCGTTAAATTTCCACTTACAAATGTCCCCTGCACTGCCGAAGTAGCTCGGAAAACACGACCAATGGTGTCATACTCTGTTAATGCACCCAAAAATGTTCCATTGATACTCGTAAATCCGCTTCCGATTTCCAGATATGACAACGTTTGAAAGTTTTGGTTTCCACGTGAGTCGTAACAGGTATTGACCACACGATATTTCCCCGTCGTTTCCGATTCGTCGCGGATTTGAATAGTACGCCCGATTCCATCCATATATACATACGTTTCAAATCCATTTAAAGTATCGACCGCGTCATTAGCCTGCTTATGAATACAATTGTATGAAACACCACCAATTATACCCCCCAACGAATAAGTCATTTTCGCCTTCCATAGCATCGCCGAGCCGTATGCGTTAGTCGAAGTATAAGTTGCAATCGGACGAAAGAAGACGTCGAATACATTAGATAAAACCAGTCCTTTGGGATCGATTGTAATTGACGTCAAACCGACAGCAGGATCGTACGCCGCTTGGTTGGTAAATATGCCAACAGCTTTAATCACTGGATACTGTTTATATATCGAATCATAAACAGTTGTCGTAGCAATGCCGGAAGCATCCACTGTTTGTGTCATGTTCCCGTACTGATCGTAAGCTCTGGATGAGGTTGCAATAAAATTGCCAGCGGTGTCTAGCCATGCTTCGCTGGCCGTCAAATTTCCACGGGAATCATAAACCATCCGAGCTTCCCGCAACCGAGTAATGCCGGTACTATCAGACGTAATTTTTATATCAGATGGCCGGCCGAAATTGGTGTATGAGGTCCATATGTAGACCGCGTCGTTACCTATGTCAGTAAAGGTTTGACCGCCCATAACAATGTTGGTCACCTCTCCCAAGTCTGCTTCCTCGATCAAACTTTCAGTATTCGTGTCGTAACTGAGTAGTTTGGCAGTCGCGCGATAAGTTGAAAGCCCTTCGTAATCGATTGTAATCGTCTGCGAGACAAACGGGTAATACCAGCCGTTGGAATTCAATAAAACTTCTTCAATTTTATTCAATGTAATCTTATTTGTGGTGCCATCGCTACCGATCACGTCCACACGGTACGGCATTCCTTTTTTGGATTCAGAAGTTTGGTCCGCATATTCACCCAAAGCGCTATTGTCTCTGCCGCCGCTCTGATGGAAATAAGTAATTGTTTTTGTTCCTAACGGGTCAACGACTGTCGCCTGGGCGAAGCCACGGAATTCTCTTTCTTCCGTACTATAGTAACCACCTTTAAAGGCATACGTATTTGTGCTGACATTTCCCATACCGTTATTGGCAGCTACTTGCGAGACGACCCAAACGTTAAACGGTAATAGGCTTCTTGTCCCTTCCGCCCAGGCATCGTTGGTCCAGCCCTTGTCTCTGTTATCCAAAGTCACTGATCCGATGTAGCTGACCTGCACACTGCCTCCTATTCCATTGCTAACGACATTCAACAAATCCGGATATGGTCCCTGATTCAACTGAACAACATAGTTGGTATAGGGTGAGCTGTCCTTCCTCATGATGCGATCAGCCAGCCCATCGCCGTTGATATCCATCAAATCGACAAAAGTATCCCCGCTTCCGGAGGCTGATGGACTGTTCCAATCGCTACTCGTCTGGCCTTGGCTATCCAAGGTCCATTGGTTTGTGATCAATGGCCCAAAACCACTTCCCGTATTGTACTGAACCACAAAATTTGTGAACGGCGACCCTAATTTACGCATCACCCGGTCCGGCAAACCGTCGCCATTGATATCCATAAAAGCAGCACGTACAACTGAACCACTGGAACCCAAGGGAGAATCGAAATTGGCGCTCCCGGTTCCATCTTCGCTGTAGATCGGCCCCCACATTTCCGCCGGTTCAAAGCCGACACCATTATTGAGTTGCACGACAAAATTGGTAAATGGCGAACTCACCTGCCGCATCGCGCGATCAGCCAAACCATCGCCGTTAACGTCGATCATCATTGTCTGATAATTGTGATTACCATCGCCTTGGGTAATGGAATTCCAATTATCACTTGTCTGGCCCTGGCTATCCAACGGCATCCAATCGACCGGCTTCTGAAAACCGCTACCCGTATTCAGTTGAACCCGGAATCGATCGAAAGGTCCACCCGCTTTGTTGTTGATCTTATCAGGAAGGCCGTCCCCGTTCATATCCATCATGTCGACGTTGTAGACATATCGAATTGAATTCCAACTTTGCGCGGTGCTTTCGACATTAGTCACCGGGCCCCAAAAATAGTCCGCGGAGAAATTGGTATTGGTCGCAATGCCCGAATTGAATTGGACAAAAAAATTGGTGTAAGGTCCGTTACCCGGATCCATGATACGATCGGGATAGCCATCGCCGTTGATGTCAAAGAAGTCAACATAGGTATAAGTGCCGTTACCCACCGAGGTACTTCCCCAGCTTGAATTATTGGTCAGATTCTGTGAATCCAACGGAGCGTTCACGTATCCCCATTGATAAAAATCGCCATAAGGGCCGAATCCACTTCCGGTATTCTTTTGCACAGCAAAATAGGTGTAAGACGAATTGACCTTCCTCATTATGCGGTCAGGCAAGCCGTCCGCATCGATATCGACAAGCGCCACCTGCGCCGCTCCATTGATGTCGGTTCCGCGGATGGCCCCCCATTGTGCACCGGTGTTGCCCTGAATAATGCCGCAGGGCCAATTGGTTGCGGGACCGAATTGTAAGGGTTTAACCTGGTAATTAAATGTCACCGGAGGAAGCGAAGTGCTGTAATCGGAACCGTATTCAGTAATCGATGCCAGCAACGACCGGGACGTCGAAGATGACGTCGTATAGTTGAGAACATATTTTCGGACATTGGACCCGCTAACTTTTACCTGAATTTCTGCAAGACGTTTTCGGGTTTGGACCCTATAGCCACTGATAAGAGCGATATTCGTGTCCGGCCGGTTGGTCAGGACGAAATCCACCGTGTGTGTAGCGGCCAGGTTGGGAGAGTTTATATTGGCATTGTATGCGATATTCGTTAGATAAAGGTTTCCGCCATCTGTCATGTATTTCAACAAGGTTTCATTTCCATTCACGTCAATAACCTTGTTAAGAACCCATCGAAATGTGCTCCCGCTGAAACCCTGCAACCAATTGGTTGTAAATACCCATTGTCCCGGCGCCACCAGATTACTAGTGATCGTTATAGGATGTTCCATCTGGTTCGTAATTCCCTCACCGAAATAAAATGTGTTCCCACCCTTATCAACAACCTCCCAGTGATTATTGGTATAGTAGTTGTAAGCCAAAAACGTCATATCGACTTGCTGATGATAGACAATTGGGTTCTGGTTGGTGGAACTAACCCGAACAAGCGCACTGCCATTGCCGCCGAAATTGGCTATAAACCCTTTCGAATCGTCATACTGTGGATAAGGAAGGTTGTTAGTGATGTAGGTATAATTTGTTATATTTGGCTTCGGTATATCTATGTTCGTTGTAATGGTTACGAAACCCCATTTAATGGGAACACCAGGCCGGGTATCGCGTTGAATATAGCCGACGTCCAATGACCAACCGAAGCCGCACCACCCATTTCCACTGGCTGAATTATAACCAAGGATCAGTTTCGGCTCAGCTCCCTGCCGTCCCGGAGCGACCTTGATCGGCACCGAATAGCTAAACCTTCCTGTAAATAGATCCGCTTGAAAGCCGAGATTGTCGCTTCCCCCCCCTCCACTGGATGGCACAATGCCAGAGTTATTGCTTAAGTCGGAGGATTGTTGGGCGTATACAAGCGACTGCATAAGCAAAATCGCCATGGCCATGCAGACTTTTATGACGTTGATCCAGGATTTCATAGGTCTTTCCTTTTCTTAAATTTAATACCCACAGAGATTGGTCACCGTGACGCTGACGGACGAACTGCTCGCTGTTGAACCCGCTGCGTCTTTGGCCGTCGCCGTAAGGGAATACGCTCCCGCGCTTACCACCGGCCACGTGTGGCTGTACGGCACATTCGTGAGACACTTGATCGTGATCGTTCCGCCGCGGACGAAGGCAACGTTCGTCACCGTGCTGCGCCAGTCGGACACCGTCGCCTGCAACGGAATATTTGCCGGTTCGTGGTAGTAGGTACCGCTGACCGGTGAGACCAGGCTCACGGTCAACCCCTGCCCGGCCCCGCCCGCGTCTTCCAGGTAATCCGGCGTTCCATTCCCATTGCTGTCGAGCGGATTGCCGGTCACATCGGTCGCGACGTAGTGGTAACCGATATCGATGATGGAATTGGTCTCCTTGACCTGGTTCGTCAGGGTCGTGAAATGATAGAAGCCCAACAGATCCGCCGTCGTGCTGCCGACATTGACCAGCGTCGAGGCCGGCGGCAGATAAAAATTCCCCAGCCAGCTGCTCTGCCAGCCGTATCCGCTGCTCACCGTGACGTCGTGAGGTCCAACCACCTCAAGCGTACCGGCGGGGGCCGGACCAGCGCCAAAATTATATCCAATCCAATTGGTGTTGGCGGAATTATAAGCATTGTAATCGAACGCGGTGTAGTTGGTTCCGCCAAAATTATCGTCCGCGATGAACGCTGTGCCGTCGAACGCGGTATTCTTGATGTTCCAAAACGATGCCGACTGCCCGGCATAACGGACGATCGCCAGGCCGCCGTTGTAGAATGTGCAGTTCTGGAACGTGAAACTGGCGGCATCCGTTTGGTCCCAGAACGCAATGCCGGCGCGGTAAAACAATGTGTTGGTGAAGTAGAATGACGGCCGGTAGGAGGCGAACCCGCCGTAAGCTTCGCAGCAGGAAAAATTACCGACACCGTACGCCCAATTGTCGCGCAGGAAACCGGCCCGACCTTGCACGATCGACCATTTCATGAATTTTCCATTGATCTGGGGAATGTTGCCGCTCGCACCGTTCAACATCAGGCCTGACATCCAGCCGTGATTAGACCAGGGCCCCACATTTTCCTGTGCCGTCTGGAATTGGACCACCCAAACCGGCTGCGTCGCCGTGCCGCCAGCCGTCAGGTTGGCGCCATTGTTCAACGACATCCCATAAGGCTGGCTTGAAGAACTGACCCCGCCGATATTTTCAAACCACGCGATCGCGGTCCCGGAGTTCAACGTCAGGTTCGTGAACAGGTCGCATCCGCCGAAGACATAATCCAACGCATAATAATGATACCCGAGGTCCGGGCTGCCGTTGGTTTCACGGCGCACCTGCATGCCCAGCGTCGTCGCGGCGGAAATAGCGACGTTGGAGTAAACGGTCGGCGGATAAGTGGTCAATTGCCGTAAACCAGTCGACAAAGTCGGATCCAAAACGGTCGTCCCGATGCCGCGGAAGCTGGAACCGTTCGCCAGGTAATAGTTTCCACCGCCAACCGTCTGGAACGGATTGGACGCGGTCGTCGAGGCGCTGGCGCCAAAAGTTGAGCTGTTATAGAAACCATTGTTGGCGCCACTGATGGTGATTGCCCCATAGTTCGTGACATTGGCCACGACGCAATTGGTCAGCGAAAAGACCGCCACCGGGCTGCCACCCAACAGCGATCCCATGGCAATCACGTTGTTGAACGTGGACTGCTGGATGTCCACAGCCGTCGTCGGGAGATTGACGAAATTGGTCTGGACGTTGGCGAACAAAATGTTGCGGAAGTACGATGCACTGCCGGAAAACTGCGCCGCGTATTGGCAGTTGATGAATTGGCCGTTATAAAGCGCCGGTGCCGCCCCTCCGGCGGACGATAAAACACCGCATTGCGCGTAAAGAATCCTGAAATCCGAAAGCACTGGCAGAGTCGCGCCGGAAAAGCCTACGGCGGGATTCGCATAATAGCCGGATGGCGTGCCGGTGGAACCCGAGATATTTTCACCGATTGTGTTGTCATCTTTCGCGGTGAAGATGACCGGACGATACATTCCGCTCTGCCAGTTCACCGCGGCCGAACCGGAAACACTGATGCCGGCCCCGGCGGCGTATTTAACGACCGTACCGCCTTCAAACGTATTGGTCCCAAACAGGTTCAGACTGCTGCTGATATAATAAGTTGTGTCCGCCTGGAAGGTGATGTTGGTGGCGTTGGCGGAAACGGTCTGGTAATCCAGCACGAGCCCGGCGGCCGGCTGCGCATTCCGGACCAATTGAAGCATTTGGACGCCATCCGTTTTGCGCGCGATCCGTTTGGCAGGCAACTGCAATTTGCTGCCGGCGAGGCGGATGTTGCCGCGAGCTTTTGATGCCGATGCCTGTCCGCCCGGCAATGCCACCAATTGATCGACCAGCGCTTCCACCGGAACTTCTTCGATCAGGAATTGGCGTCCCTCCAGCGACAACCATCTCTTCGCTACTTTGACCGGCGCATCGCCGGCATCAGGCCCCGTGAGAAAAGCCCGGCCAGGAACCATCTCCATCTTCCCAAAACTCAACGTTTCATCCGCCAACGCGATCCCCGCCTGCGCCGGTAACCGCGCAGTGCGCGTGTTCGGATGTGGCGGATCAAAAAATTCCGTCATTACCTGCAACCGCGCCGTCGATGGTTCCAACCCATAAGACTCCGGCGTCAACGGCGACTCTCTCAAAATGACGTCCTGCTCAAAACCCGATTTAGTGTAGGTGTAGCGCAAGTCCGCCTTGATGTCGGTGAACGCGTCCGGATAAACGATCTGGTTCGGTGCCACCAACATCCCTACCGAATCCTTGAGCTGGGCGATCAGCACCCCATTGTTTCCATCAGAATAACTCAAACCCAGCGGCCGGCTCTTCAGATGTTTTCCGTCCGGTGTCACCATTTCGATGACGCCCTGATAGATATCGCCCGGAAAGTAAACCTGATGCTGTCCCTGCGTCGCCGACGCGCCGCCCTGGGGCAACAAATCAATTTCTTCTTTTGATTCGACCCATTGCCGGCCCTTTTGATAGTTCAAGCCGGTCGCCAATTCGACGTAACGATGTTTTCGCGAGACAACCGTTCCATCTGGCGACGTCTCAGAACTCGTCCGTTCCCAAATCTGAAAATCAGCGCCGCGCGGACCGACGGAATATTCGCCCGCATCGGTTCGACTGCGCTGGGCAAAACCTTGAAGTGATACAGTGAATGCGATTGAAATCGCCGAGATCCAAAATCTTTTTGTCTTCATAACTTCTTTCGGTTGAAGCCTGTTGAACCGGTTCGCTTCCTTGAACGAAATCTCATGCAGCCTAAACATGCCGCCTTGGATTTTTCGTCAACGCAGCTGTTATATTTTAGATACCGACCTCCTTTCAACGGCTTTCAATTATCCGTGAGCGACAATCGATTATCTGGAAACACATTTCACCGATGACCGCGGGCGGGATGGATTGGATAGAAAAAGTAGATGCCTCTTTGATCGTAATACGCGGGAAAATCAGTTTTCAGGCGACGCTAAAAGAACATCCGGCCTGGACCTTTCCAGGACAAAACGTCTCATTTTCCAACAGGATCTTCCTCTATACCGAAGACGGAGAAAATTTCTGAAACCTTTAAAACGGCCAGCCGATCCCGGCCGAAAGATAGACCTGCCCGCTCAGGTCCACCCGGGCGCTGCGGCCACTACTGCTGAAGGTCGCGCTGGTCATCGGCATGTATTGGCCGCCGATAAAAAGACAGGCGTCGCGGTCGTTATCGACAAAATGGTACACCGCGAACACGTTCACGTAACCGCCATAGACGAGGTCCGCGGACGTGAAGTGTCCCTGGTTATGCGCCTGGCCAAACGTCGTCTGGATGTTTTCGTTGAACCGGTATTGCCCGGCCACGACCCCGATCACCGGGCCGGCGCTGGCCGATACCGCGAAATTCTCCGAGACGCCCAACAGGACCGTCGGCCCCAGCCGCAACGCGCCCAGCCCGGCGTTGATGGTTCGCCGGCCGGTCACGGTGTCGCTGGAATCAACGATGCTCGACTGCGGCGTTCCGCCGAGGAGCATCTGGGGCCCGATGCCGTCGCGACCACCATGGTACGGCGGATCCGGCAATTCAATCGTCCCGTTGGGACCGGTCGGGATCTGGAAACTAAGGACCGAATTGGTGACCGTCGCCGTCATCTGCCGGTTGTCTTCCAGGTAGATCGGCAGGATCGATACGCCGCTTTCAAAACCGATCCGCATCCGGCCCCAATACCAGAAATCATCGCTGTAAGCCATTTCGATGCCCGGGATCATCCGCGCGCGGCCGCTGCTCTGTTCGGAGGCCGTGAACGACGTCGCGCTGTGCATCGTCAACGCCGTGCCATCGTTCTGCCCGGCATCCTCGTATCCCCAATAGGACGTGTATCCCTGCGAGTTCGGAAAATTATCCTGCCGCACATAACCGTCGTCGTAGATGCCCTGGGCCGCATGGTTGGCGACCTTGAACGTCCCGCTCATCTTGAAATCGCCATGGATGTTCAATCCCCCGATCACCCCGAAACGAAAATTGTGGGTCCAATCGCTGGCCCGATCGATCTCACCGATGGGCAGCGAGAACAGCGTCTCCTGTCGCCGGACAAATGGATCCTGCTGGGCCGGCGCGGGCAACGCCACGCAGGCCAGGGCGATCCAAAAGAAAGTCGTCCTCATCGTCAGGGATTTTGCAAAATTTTGTAATACCGCGCCGGCACGCTCGCCGGCGCGATGATCGTCTTGGGCGGCCCGGTATCGATCCATTGGGTCTTGTCCGCCGGCGCGATGATCGACGGCTGCGCCACCAGGGCGTTGGAAAAGGAGACGTCGTCGCTGTAGATGATGGAATAATTCCGTCCCGGGATGGATTCGAACTCGATCAGGAGACTGGTGTCGGGAAGGGTCACCATCCGGACGATATCAAACGTCCCGTTGGTCCCGGACGAACTGGAGAAATCGGCTGCCGGGATGCCGACGGCGGTGTATTGCGAATTGGCGATGGCGATCGGCTGGCGGGTCGGAATGAAAAACTCCAGCACCAGGTCGACACTTTGGTCGACGTCCAGCGTGTTGCCGTAAGTGACAAAGGGCTTGCCGTCGTTCGTGCCATTGGCGTTATACAACCGGTTGGTCAAACCCGAGACGATGACCCGGGCCGACGCGACCGCGTTGGTGCCGATGTTGGCCAGGCGGATGACCTGTTCCATCAAACCGGTTTGGGGGTCATACACCATCACGCCCACATTTGTGGCGATCAGGGTGCCGGAAAAATCTTCGACCAAAATGTTCGTGCTGATGGAATCGTTCGACGGGTTGATGTCGGCGAAATTGGTCAGATGGATCGAGGCCGAGAACAGCGCGGACCCGACATTGGTCGGCTGGACCGTGAACTGGAGCGTCGTCGAAGCGCCGGCCGCGAGGGCTCCGAGGTTAAAGACCTGGTT
>Ga0070690_100000882_pt1 | contig 15286 bp, 13 predicted proteins | sample KBSS33HmetaG_FD_64671 | JGI IMG/M metagenome (GOLD analysis project Ga0070690, IMG submission 64671) | Switchgrass rhizosphere microbial communities from Kellogg Biological Station, Michigan, USA - KBS S3-3H metaG | ecosystem: Host-associated > Plants > Roots > Rhizosphere ... | reverse complement strand
TTTTCCGAACCGATTTAAATGCCATTTTGCGGATAATGCGGAGTTTGCCGATCTCCTGAAAAAGGAAAGCAGGACGAGACCGCACCTTCGAGTATTTTGTATTGTGAATTCTGCGTTACAGGGCTCCCTTTTTGCTTGACAACGGGGCGAATATACCTATACTCACTCCATTAGTTCGGAAAACCAGAAGCTCTAACAACCAGCCCCCTCCGTGTGTCCTGTGTGTGCGACGGAGATTTGTGCGTTGCTAAAAGCTGTCACCGAGGCGTTACCCCCTTTGGAGAAAATATGCTGAAGACCGCCTTTCGCTCGCGATATGTTATCGCCGCGTCCCTTTGCGAGCAAATGCGATAAGTCTGCGTATTGAAAGATGATAACACGCGGAATTTTGTGTTGACTGTGTCAACATGGCTGGGTTGTCAAAGAGCGGGGTGAGGGGAGCGTGGAGTGGCTCCCTTTCCTTATATATATGTATGCGTGTCAGGCGGTGGCGGAGGTGGCTGAGTCAGGGAGGTCCAGGATGTCGGTCTCGTCTTGCTCGGGAGCCTTGATCTCAGTGTCATTGCCGAATTCACCCTCGACCACGTTCTCAGCGGCGGGTACGTCGTCGGCTACGCCGTCGTCGATGAGCCATTCGAGTGCGTCGAGGTCGCTGCGGGAGACCATGATCTCGTCGCGGTCGATCGCGGCCTGGACGAACAGGTCATGCAGCGTGAATCGCGGTCCGGGCACCTCGACCTCGAGGGCCATCAGCTCTGCCTGTTCCTCGTGAAAGGCGGCAAAGCCAGGGCTCGTCGGCAGCACCTGGAAATTGCCGGCGTTGTCCTTGACCGGCTCACCGTGCTTTTTAATGAGATCGTTGCGGGCCTCAATGAAGTCGCCGAACAGCCGATTGACGGTGCGGACGATGCGTTTCATGTGGAGCGTGGCCGAGATCTTGACGGGCAGTGCCATTAAGCGGCCGAATGCCGAGGGCTGGCTGTTCACGCCGACCGAGTTGATGAGTTGTTGAACTGTTAGTTTCATGGGTCTTTCTCCTGTGTATTTTAAGAACTGCTATCGATGACGATGCCGATGAGGGCGAGTTTTGTGAGCAGCGACGCGAGGGCCGCGTTGCCGCCTCGAGAGCCGGTGACGGTCTGCTGTCCGGTCGGCGTTGCTCCCCAAAAACCGATCGATGATGCCGCATCTCCGATCTTGCTGCCGGTGCCGTCAGAGATGATCAGGTTTTTTCCTTCCGATAGCTCGACATCGTCATTGAATTTGAACTGAGCACCGCTGCCCACGGCGTCGAATGTCACGGCACCTGTCGAGCCGACAGTCGTTTTGTAGTAATTCGACGTGTCATAGCCGATGCGGAGCTGCTCGGTAGTCGCGATAATGTGTGCCTTGGCGGAGATCGTGGCTCCTGTCCCGATCCCGACGTTGGAACCGGCGAAGGTCATCGTCGACGCGGCCGAACCTGGCGAGGCACTATCAATGCCGATGTTGATCGCCTTGCCGTTGGCATTGCGATAATTAAGGTCTCCGGCCCCGGAATCGGTGAACCATTGGCCGGCACTATGGGCACGGGCGATCCACGCATTTGTTCCGGCACCGCCCGTTCCTATGCCGGACGGGCCGGTCACATCGAGATCGATCCAGGTGCCTGCCCCGGACAGCCAGCCGGGCGTCACTGTCAGGAATGCTGAACCGCTTTGGACCGTGAGGACCGAGCCGCTGAACTGTAGATTTGACGACGCCTGCAGGTTTTGCGAGCCGTCCTCGTACAGGATGCGGTTGGCGCCGCCGCCGGTGACGGGCTTGCCGATCGTCAGCGGATTTGCCCAGGTCTGATCGCCGCGAAGGAACGTCGTATTGTTTGCCGTGCCGGAGCCCAGGCGTGCCGTCGCCATCGTGCCGGTCGTGATATTTGAGGCGTCGAGCGACGGAATATCGCCGGCGTTCAAAACGTCCCAGAATGCCGACGTGCCGTCCGTCCGCAGCAGGTAATCGGCAAAAGCACCCTGCGACGGCAAGAGGGCACTCAAGGCAGGGTCGCGAGTGGTCTGGCCGGTGCCTCCGTTCGCGATCGGTACTGGAGAATTGATCACAGCGATCGAGCCAAGGCCGAGATCCGAGCGGGCACTCGCGGCGTCGGCCGAAGATACGAGTATCAACCCGAAATCGCTGATCGTCTTTGCGACCAGGTTGCCGGTCGAGGCCCTTGCGGGGAAGGTATTGGCGGCGAACGAGATCTGCGAGACGGTGTCGGCACCGGAACCGATCGGAATGGCGTTGGCTGCCCAGTTCGCAGCCGCGAGGGCCGTGAGCGTTGCGTCGAGCGGCTGGTAGATGCCCGAGAGGTTAGGAATGTCGCTCGCCACAAGCGTCCGGAACGCAGGTGTGGCATCCGGTCCCGTCGTCGGGCCTGCATAGACATAATGTGCCGGCTGCGTGTCGAAAAGGTCAGGCACCGACGAGGTGACGGCGAGATCTGCGGACGGTGCTTCGACGTATCGCGAGAATGCCCGGCGATGCTCAGCTGACAGCGGCTGGGCGTAGAACCGCGAGTTGCCGCTGGTCACGGGCTGAAAATTAAAGACATTGTCCTGTCCGACACGGCCGATACCGACAAACTCGTCCGCGGCGTCAGGGTCATCCAGGTTCGATCGCCAGATCTCAGCGAACTCGGCCGTCTCGACCTCCTCATATAGATTTTCGGCAATGTAGGTCAGGTCAACATTCTCCGGGGCCGCTCGAGCTTCTTCGACGGTATCGTAGATGCCGCGGCTGAACACCTCGGGATAGGTCCCATGCGAGAATTCGACCAGATCGCCTGCGGCACCGAGACCGCTGATCAAGATGTCGCCGATCAGACCATCATCATCTGTGGTCACAGTGGTCGGAGTGCCGGAGCTGGTATCGAATGTCTCATTAGAAAGAATGATTCGCCGGCCGAATATATCTATCCTCGCGACCTGAAACCCGTTAATGTAGCCGTTGTAACCCATATTTTATGAGAGCGGGATCGTCACCGTGTCCGGGCCCTGCGTGATCGTGCCTACTGTAATGTCCTTATCGACCGGCGGTGTAAGCGGGACCTCGGCGGGCTCGGGCGACGGGGTGATGTGCTCCTCGACGGTCGGTGCCGGCTCGAAGCCGTCCTGAACTGAATATGTAGTGTCCCAGGGCTCGGCGGCAGGACCATCAGCAAGGTAATAGATGACGCTTGTGGTTGGGTTCCACATCTGATATCGAAAGTAACTGAACGGCACACTCCAGATCGCCTCGTGGATGAGGTCGCCCTTCTGGAACCACGGCAGCAGGTTACGCAGCCCCATTCGCGGCCAGTAGCCGTTGCAGACATTGCTGCCGGCACCGTAGGTGAGCATCGCTCCGTCGCCGCCTCCGCCCCCGCCGCCCGACGTCTCGAAGGCCTCGGCCTTTTGCTGGTTATAGCCCTGCACGGTCAACTCGACGAGGTTGGCGTTGACCTTTCGCATGTAAAGGACCTGAAAATATTCGAACGGATCGCCGTCGGGCGTGAGCTTGTCGTTGAGGTCCGAGACGATCTTGATGGCCTGATACCGTCGCAACGCGAGAGCCTGGACGTATGGGATATAGAAAACTCCCCGCCAGTTGTTATAGATGCCGCCCTCGTTGAACTGCCCGAACCACAGGTGCGAAAAGCCGAGCTTGACCGCCTCGTTGAGCTCGTCAACACCGTTCGCGACGTACTCGGCCGTCACCTCCCAGAAGTTGTCGATGCCTTTCGCACGTCCGGCCCGCAGCTGCTGGTCCTTGTCGTCAAGCTCGATCGGCCGCGACAGGCCTTTGTTCGAGAATTCCTCGAACGAGAGCTTGATCTTGTTGGGCAGCTTGTCGTCGTCGATCTCTGAGAACTGTATGTTCGGCAGGCCGTCGATCCATTGAATGTTGTTGGCAGGCCCGACGTCGGTGAAAACCGGTGCGGCCGCCAGCTCGCCTCCCGTGTAGGCACGGAACGACGATATCGTGTACTTGCCCTGATAAAGGTACGGCGGCGTGATGCGTCCCGAACGGCAGATATCGACCACCGTCTCGTCAAACGGCCGGCCCTCGAAAAGGTGATTGAACGTCGTCCGGCGGTGCGGATAGGTGACCTCGATAGTCCCGGTGCCGCCGGGCTCGGGCACGGTGCGTGTAAAGACTACGTTCGCACGGTTGTGCGCACTCTCGGTGATAAGGTCCCCGATCCAGAATTCGCTCGGATCCTGGCCGTTGCCGGCCCGCTGGTTGGTGTGGACCTCGAGCAGCCACCAGACGCGGTCGTCGGTATAGATCCGGCTGTATGTCAGCGGGTCGTCGTCGGTGAAAACCGCGACCTTGTTATAGCCGAGGGCGTCGCACTCGCCGTGCAAGCTTTGGGCGTCGATCGCCGGCAACGCCTGGTTGCCGACAACGACACGGGCAATGAAGAGTCCGGTGCCCGAAAGATTGACCTGCAGCAGCGTGCCGTCGCCGATGCGTCCCTGGCCGAGGTTGCCGAGGGCGACCGCCCACTGGTTAAAGTTCGGTGCGATGCTGTTGACCCTGACGTTCGTGATCGACTGAAAAGGCCCGATGCCTATCTCCCAGACCGAGTGAACAATGCCCTGTTCCAGGTGCGTGTTGGGCTCGCGGGCAAAGAAAAGCAACGTGCACGCGTTCATGTGCTTGCGACCGGCGAGCCAGCGTTTCTGCTGGTCGAAGAGTGAGCGGTTGCCCTTGGACGTCGTGGTCACGCCATGATGAGGGTCGGGGCTGTACGTGACGGGCCTGACATTGTAGCCGCCGAAGTAACGGCCGTCCGTCGCCCCGGTGTTGGCGTTGCACGTCGCCTCGTCGAGCCGCGAGCAGTCGGTCGCGTCGCCCGCACCGATCGTGCCGCCGGGCAGGTGATCGTTGACCGGACAAAGGCCCGTTTGCTGGGCGATGAGAGCCGTGAACCGCCGCCCGAACGTCGCCGGGCAAAAGAACTGATGGCCCTCGGCCGGCACCTTTACCTCGCGTGCCCGTCGGTTGTTCGACGCGACGGTCTTGAGCGTCTTGCGGCCCGTGATCTGCGGCGGGTGGAGCTGGCCCATCCAGACCTCTTCGTTAAGGTCGACCTGCGGAAAGTAGTGGTACATCCGCATCCGTGCCGTGCCGTGATCGCGAAAAAGGTCCGAGACCGCCTTGTCGATATCGTCAAACTCGAACGCGATGTCCTGTGTGCGGATGTCCGGCTGCAGCTCGAACTGCCTGAACGGATCGCCCTGAGCAAGGATCCTCTTGTCGATGTGATCGCCGCCCGTGTATCGCTTGACGCGCGTGAACGGCGGCACGCGGCTGTACGGAGCGTGCCCGTAATACCGCATCACCGAGCCGTCGCCAACCCAATCGACCGCGATGTACTCGCAGTAATCGACCTTCTTGCCGAGGGCGGTCAGGGCAACCAGGGCAGCTATCTTGTCATCGCGTGCGGACATTATTTAGAGATCCCAGTAGGTGATCAGGTGCTCGGTAAATTCGCGTGCGTCCGAAGCGGGTTTGAGCGTCGTCGGCAGGAAAATGTAGCCGACGTCGATCTTGCCGTATCGTCCGGCGAAGGCCCGGTCCTTGCCGACCTGCAGAAAGTCGACGGCGAGGCCGGTCTTGTGGCGGATGTGCACCAGGCCGAATTCGTTCATCGGTGCCTGCTGGTCGTCGGCGTCATATTGCACGCCGTTCAAGCGGTACTCGTAATCCGACCCCAATGACAGGTCGAAGAACTTTGTCGTCCCACTGTCGCCGACGAGCATCGCGATGCCGTTGGCATTGGCCGTGAGCACGCCGCCGTAGTTCGACCACGACGCCTCGCGGACCTTCATCACGATAAATGCCTCGTGAAACGTGAATGCCTGCGTTCCGAGGAACCATGAGCTCGTCCCGTTGAACCGCACGACCGGCAGGCCGTTCTGCTCGTTGGTCTCGAAGGTCTCGGTCGTGCCGGTCGAGAGATCGTCGTTCAGGGCCGACGAGTCGGGCCACGTCGCGTCGATCGGGTCGCCGTCGTCGTAATCAACATCGAGCGGCTCGGCGTCGTAGATCCGCCCCGTCGCGTACTTCGTCGGGTCAAAGACCGTGACGCCAGGCAGCCGGAATTGCTTGAACTCGAGGCCGGTCGCATAGATCTTTGTCAAAAAGCGTGTGTAGTCGAGCTCGTGGTCGGCAAATTTGCAGAGATAATATTGGTCGTTCCGCGGCGACTGCACGACGAATGGATCGCCCGACACCTTCGAGTCGCAGAACAACGCCCACAGGTAATCGGCCGGCGTCAGCGTCGAGCCGTTGTAGGTGATCGACGCCTGGGCCGAGGCACCCGGCAGAATGGGAAAGCTCACCCTCCACCGCCGCAGGCCGGTATTTATCCCAAAGCCCACCATCGAGCCAAACCCCGAGCCGAGGTCCGTCTCGAGCTCCTCAAAGCGTATCGACTCCTGCGGCTGTGCCCCGAGGCAATATTGAAAAAGATGGTAACCGCCCACTGTTGCTGGCATATCAGTATTGAGAGTTAATGGCCGTCTTTTCGCGGCGTGACCAGTCGTTGCCGTAATGGTCGGCCTGGCTGTCGGCGATCGCGGACGCGGCCCGCGGATCCTCGACGCCCTTCATCAGGACGTGGCTCGCCGGCACCGTCTCAAAACGCTCGAGCTGGTCGGCGATGCGGTGCAGTGCCTCGGCGTGGCTGGCCATGAGCGTCAGCATATCGCCCCCACTTGACTGACTGACGACGGGCCGTGCCGGCATGATCGTCCGGTTGACCGACATCCCGCCCGCGGCCATCGACGAGGCACCAAACCCCGAGAACGCCGACCCGAACTGGTTGCCCGACCACAGCGGATCGGTGTGATACATGTTGTCGAGCTTCGACGAATGCTGGCCCGTCGACTGGGCGTAATTCATGATCAGCTCGCGGGCCTCGTCGAGCTGGACGACGGCCGTCGCGTTGCGTCCGACCTGCCCCTTGCCAAAATACGACTCGCCGATCTGCCTGATCGCACTCAGCACCGATTTGTCGGTGACGTTAATGCCGTACGCCGCCTGGATCGCCGACCGCAGCTGCTTCTCGGCGTTGTCGCGATGGCCAAAGAGCCCGAACAACGCACCCGCACCCGCACCGATCGCGGCTCCCCACGGCCCGAACATCGAACCGATCTGCATCCCCATCCCCGCATACTGCAGCACACGCCCGCCGCGTCCGGGAACGAAGCCGCCGATCAGCGAAGCGATCGATCCGATCCCGCCAAGCTTGCCCGCGAGTGCCGAGTTTTCCTTGCCCGTGATCGGGTTTTTCATCGGCTTGAAGATGTTCCGGAAGTTGCCGAACAAACCTCCGCCGCCGCCCATGCCGCCTTCTTCGTCGTCCTCGCCGAGCATTCTCCCGACGCCGGTCGGATCGTTGTATTGACTGTTGCCACCGCCCGATGTCGGATTAAAATACGGCGTCCCGCCCGGCCCCATTCTGCGACCGCCGAAGAGCCCGCCGAATATGCTGCCGATGCCGCCGCCGGTCGTCGGGTTGATGCCGGCGGGATTGCCGCCAACGGCGTCGCGGATCTGTTTGAGAAGCGATGTTTGCTCCTTCGCTTCGTCGAGCATCGGGTTGCCGGTCGATTTCAGGCCCTTTGCGATCGGATTGTCGGCACCAAAGACCTTGTCGACGATGCCGCCCCAGATCGAGTTGAGCGCCTGCGTCTGCATCGCCTCGAGCGGCCGGATGATGAACGCCAGGAAGCCTTTCGTCTTTTGGTTGAGCTTCTCGAGCGGCCCGTTCACGACCTTATTTATCGCGTCGTAGGTCTCGTTCCAGCCGTCGACCACTCCCTGCTGCAGCGTCTTTTGCTGGGCCATGTGCTGATAGATCCCGGCACGCACTTGCTGGTTCGAGATCTCCAAAGCATGCGACAGCTCGAACTGGGCGTGCTGTATCGCGATGACCGCCTCGAGCTCGCGGTTGCGATATTCGACGACGTCCCGCAGGTGTGCCTCATAGACCTTCAGCCCGTCGTTGGCACCGCCATTGGCGATCGTGTCCTCGAGCTGCTTGATGCTCGTGACCAGCTGGTCCTCTTCCGACGTTTTCAGCAGGTCCCGGCGTTCCTTGATGATCTTCACGTCGTCGGACAGCAGCTTATTGATGTGCTCGCGGAGCTTTTCTTCCTGGGTGAGCGGCTGCAAACCTTCAGTACCTAGAGTGTCCTCTTGGGCCTGTGCAAGCTCTCGACGGCCGGAGAGGTCGGCACGGAAGCGGGCAAAATAGCCTTTAAGGTCTGGCCGCTTCTTGATGGCATCATCGACTTCTTTGATCTCCTTATCGAGTTCATCGATACGCTCCTGGGCAGCGGCCTTCCGTTGATCCTGTAGAAATTTGAGAGCTTCGGCTTCGGTCTTTTTGCCCATGTCGACAGCGTGCTGGGCGAGCAAGACCTGTCGGTTGCGCGGCTCGTCGTGGATTTGATACTCGCGTTCGGCGGCGACTCGCATCTCGGCGAGATGCTGCTCGATGCCGCGTTTTTCCTCCGCCAGCCGCTGTTTTTCATCGCGGTCCGCTTCTTTTTGCTTCTGCTCGCGGTACTTGGCGATAGCGTCCTGCATCTTCTGCTGGATGTCGACCCGCTCGTCAGCGTCATCCTTTTCGTGGATCGCCTGAGCCTGGGCGGTGACCTGCTGGTGAATCGCATCGGCATCGGCGAGCTTGTCTTTTGCCGCGTGAAACTCCTTCAGCTTGGCCTCGATAGCATCCATGCCGCTCTTAGTGCTGGCGAGCATGTCGTCGACCTGTTTCTTAAAAAAGCCCTCGTCGCCGTGCTGCTCGAACATCTTGCGGGACTCGTCAAAGAAGTCCTTCGCATATTTGCTCAGCTGCGATCGCTGCTGTTCGAGCAGCGTTATAGCTGCGTCGGCATCGGCCGCGGCTGCTCTACGCCGCCTTTCGAATTCTGCTTTCTGGGCCTCGATAAAAGCGTTGACGGCCTCAGGGTCCGGACCGCCGGTCGGAGCTGTCGTCGGCGGCATGAATGGCGATTGTTGTTGTGCCCCTTGGTTAGCAGCAGCAGCCAAGGCCATCCCAGGAGCCGTTCCCACTACCAAGCCTTTCAGAATAAGCCCGAGAGTCGGGTGAGCATCGATGTAGTTGACAAGGTCTTTTAGCCATTGGAGAATGCCTGCGATGGCATTGCCGGCAAACACTGCCCAATCGTGGATCGTCTCCTTATTCGATACGATCCAGTTGGTAAATGAGGTAAGGGCCGAGTTGACGGTGTTCAGGAATTCGCGGCCAAAGGCATTCTCAACACCTTTCACAGCCAATTGTAGGTCGGCCCATGCTTTGGTAAATTCGCGTGCCGCCGCGGCATCCTTGCCCGCCATCGAGCCGGAAAGCTCTTCGAATCGCTTCTTGGCGACGTCCATATCGCCGTTCGAGTCACGCACGACCTCGAGGAAAAGAGACCACTGGTCGCCAAAAGCCTTCTGCGCCAATCGTGCCTGTTCTAGTCCCGCCGGCATCTTCGCAATGGCAGCAAATGCCTGGGAAAAAGCCGTGTCTATGTCCCCGAACGCCTGCTTGGTGTCGATGCCGAGGGCCTTCAGCGTGGCTGATGCTTCCGTATTGCCCGCGGCGGCCTTGCCCACCACCTCGCGGAATGTATTGACCGAGCCCGCGATAGTCTCAAAGCTGACACCCGTGCGGTCGGCCTCGTGACGCAGAGCTGCCACAGTCGCGGCTGCGAGCCCGGTCGTCCGCATGTCCTGCTCGATCTGGTTGCCGTAATCGGCAAACGCCTTTGTGATCTTAAAGACCGCGTCGACCGCCCCGACGATCACGGCCACCATCGCAACGAGGGCAAGCGTCAATACGACCGCCACGCCGCCGAGGGCCGCTCCCGAAACGCCCGCCGCCGCGAAGCCCTGCGTCATCTCGCCCGAGGCTGCCGTCACGCCCTCGATCGCCGTCGTCGCTTCCTTCGACGCCGCCGGCATCTCGCGAGACAGCCAGGCCGAAAGGCGTTTTTGCTGCTCTTCGCTCTCGCCCGGAGCTTTGCCGCCGAGGTTCGGCGTCTGGACCGCTTGCGCAGAGATCTTCAAACGCTGGAGGGACGCGTTCGCCTGGTCGACTTCCTTATCGTCGACCTTGATCTGCAATGTTACGGTGCGGTCAGCCATTCTTTTGTGGTATTATTTGCTGCATGAAAGCTCTCGTCCTGCTTCTGGCACTCACTGGTTATACATTCGCCCAGTGCAACCTGCCGCTTTTGGAATCACCAACGATTCGAGACGTCCAGCTGGGCATGTCGCAACGCTCGATACTCGATACACTCGGCAAACCCAGCGGTAATTTCACGCCAAATTCGCTTAACTATTACGGCAGCCTCGACAAGGCTCCGGCGCTTCAGGGCGTGTGGACTTTGCACCTTGCCTTCTACAAGGACCGTGCCGAACTGATCCAGATTCGCTACGAGCATGACGCGGCTCCGTTTACCGACATTCTCGACTTCGCCTCGACTCTGTCCGAACGCTGGAAACTCCCTAAAATGGCCTGGGAACGATCCGGCGATGCGATGAGTATGAATTGTGGTCATTTCCTCGTTCAGCTTGCGCATGGGTACTATCCGACCGTAGAACTTTCGGACCTTGACGCAAAAACAGAAAAGGACCGCGAAGCTGCTAAGGCACGAGACCAGCGAAAAGCCGCCTTCAAACCATAATCTTGTTGACACAATCAACATCTTCGTAGTACTCTCATCTCGTTCGCGGTGCTAATCACGCTTCGGACCTTTGAAACAACAGGCGGTGAAACGCCCCGATAGACAGCGTTTTTTTGTTTTTAAAAGAACAATCTCGTTCCATGGGTTGGGACAAGAAAAAAGCACTTTCGTCGGGAACCGAGGAAATACAATACCCGCAAGGGGAATACCTCGGCCGCAGCCTGTTGTGCGGTGATTAGCTCCCGGCGAGCTTTTCGAATAATCAGAAACAACAGGAGGTGCTTCATGCATCGAACAATTAACTCCGTTGAGGAGGCTCAGGCAGAGGTGGCCAACCGTGCGTCACATCTGATGGGCCTCTTCTTTCTAATGCGGCATTTCGGTCCCGAATATGTGGGACCTGCCGATACACCCAACCTCACCGACCTTGCCACCGGCATCCGCAGCGTCGGCGATCTCGGCTCCGAGATCAGCGACGGCCTCTTCGGCACCCTGCTCGAAGTCCCCGCCGCCGAGCCCGCCAAAATAGAGGTTGTCAAATGACACAAAATGTGTTTAAATACGCCCATGCCACCGACAGGCTGTGGGTTGGGTCTTTGAAACGGGGAGTTGTCGGCTCCCCATTTACACGAACACTGGAGGTGTTATGACCAAACCCATCAAATTACGAGTCATTCACGGCGAGGTCTATGCCTCGTCACTGGACATCGCCGAGCGTTTCGGCGTTCAACACAAGAATGTTCTGCAAGCCATTCGTGACCGCCTTCGACGGCTGAAATCTCAGCCGTCGACTGCCGAGTTTGCCGACCGTCATTTTGTCGAATCGACATACCAAAACGCTCAGAACCATGTCCAAAAAATGTATTTGTTGGACGAAGCTGGCTTTTACCTCTCCGCGTTTCTCTTCAAGACGCCCGATGCTTTGTTCTGGCATGGCCAGTTCATTGAGTCGTACATCGCTATGAGGAATGAACTCTTCGAGAAAGCCGTCGATAAGATTCGCTGGCGTTTCGCCGATGAGCAGCTTCTGCCTTTTGGAACCGATTCCGTCCGGAAGGCACTACCGACAAGCTACGTCGCGGCGTGGTGTCGGGTCCGGTGCCTGCCGGACATGACGACCAGCAAACTCAACGACCTCGTCAAGGCCGAGAAGATCGAGGGCCGATTCATCCCGCTCAAATCCGTCGTTTATGCCGACGCAATGAGGGATTACCTGGGGTCCCTTGGTATCTACGTCAGCCCCGAGGAACTGGGAGGTAACGGAAATGCCGAATTATCCCAAGGTTAATTACCCGGATTTCAGCAACAGCCGAGTCGTCACCTCGTACGATTTTGCTAGGATCTACGATGAGCCGCATGAGGTGATCATGGAGCTTATCGAGACGATCTACGCAACCATCGAACGAATGATCGAGGAAGATCCGGACCGGTACCGTTTCATTCAGGACCACGGCATTTTTCCGACCGTGCGTGACGGGGTAAAGTACTTCGAACTCAATAGGAACGGATTCGAACACTGTACCCTCCACGCCCCGGACGGCAAGGCCGACAAGTGGCAACGAATGTACATGCACTTCATCGGATTCGACTTCGACCCCGGTCGTGGTCATAAGACCACAACTGAAACGGCACCAGCCGTTTGATCGTGTCAATTTTCAAAGAACTACGGCTCGCCTAATATCGGCGGGCCTTTTTCAATTCCTCACGGTACTTTTCCCGCTCCTGCAGGGTCAGATCGGCTTTATTGACCTCCCCCCGTAGGATCATTCGCCTGATCTCTTGTTCGCTGAGCGTGGCGCCGGGAGCCATTTGCCCCTTTGAGCTGCCCGTCTGTGGTGTTATTGGTACCGTGCTTCTCATTTTTCGCCTTGCTTTATCCAGCCGAGAATGAACGATGAAATGCGGACCTGCTGCTGGCGGTGTACAAAATTCTCGGCGTCACGCCAGATCTTGAAGAGCTCCTTGTGGCCGAAGCTGTAGAGGCTCCAATCGGTCGGGAACCCCGCGTTGTCCCATGCCGCCAGCATCTCGATCTCGTCGACAATGTCCGAGATCTCATCGTCTTCATGCTGACTACCGGCTACCGACTCCTGGCTACTGTCGACCGGCGGCGTGCATTCTTTCGGGCATCCCGGACACGCATTCGCGGCTTTCTCGTCGAGATCCTTCCCCGCGGCCGCCGTGAACCGTTCGCATTTACCCTCCCCCGGGCATTGCGTGCCGAGTCCGTCTGCGTCCTCACCTGCCAGCTGCAGCACGCGGGTCCAGACGGCCTGGCCCGCGGCTGCTACTTTTTTTCTTCAGGCGTGAGGGTCGCTTCAAAGATGTGTTGGATGACGGCCGTCTTAAAACGCAGCGGCACGTCGCCGGCAAATCCCTCGGCCGCGATCAGCATCTCGTCATACAGCTCGCCGAGCTTGGCGTCCTGCGGGACAAATTCGACATTCGCCGGCCGACGCAGCCCCTTGGTGATCTCTCGCTTGAACCGCTTGCCCTGGATGCGTGCGTACTTCTTGTCCCATTCCATCGACGCGGCCTTGAGCTTGTGGGTCTGCGAGCTGACGCGGCCGTTAAAATAGACCTCGGTCAAAACCGTCTGCGTCGTCTCCGCCGAGAGCTTGCGTTTGCCCTCCCCCTGGGTTTCAGGCTCGAAAACCGCGACCGCCAGCAGGTCGTTCACCGCACCGATCTTTTCCTTGAATGGAATTGCGTCCTTCCAATTCTCGACCTCCTCGATGTTCTCGACCTCGACAATGACGTCGTTCCACAGCGAGACCGACGCCTCGCGGCTCTCTTCGTTGACGTCCTTCTCGTTGCCCTTGATCTTGAATTCCCGCAGCCACTGCAGATATCTCTCGTCCGACAGCGGCCCGAAAACGTGTGCCGTCTGATACTGCTGCCCGTCCTCCGTCACCGTGTACGGAAACCGGTTATTTGCCTCTGAGTCGTAGAGAACGGCCGTGGCCGCTCCCCCATCTGCTGACTGCTCACTGCTCACTGCTGACTTCTTTTTCATGGGTTGTTTTCTCCTGGGTTTTTCTACTGAATACCGGCTACCGACTACCGGCTGCTTCTTCGGGATCTCCGCCGGCAGCCCGCTCGGTGGCCCGAACTTTATGCTGCCGACGGTCAATGGTGTAGGTCCTAACTCATCACTGTGCATTGTGCACTCCGCACTGTGCACTGACTACGTCGTATAGCTGACGACGTCGTTGATCAGTTCGACCTCCATGATCTTGTTGGCCGAGACATTAAAGAGCAGCTCCGGCTTGACGTCGACGACCGCAAAGCCGTCCTCGAACCCGTCCAGGGCCGACGTGTATTTCGCGAGGTAGCTCGTCACCGTCAGCTTGTACGTATAGAGGTCCTCGATGATGCCGCCCTCGAGCGTGGTGATCAGCTTCATCTCACGCTGGGCCATCAGGTCCTCATAGTCGGGCGTGTCGTTTCGGAGCTTGATCCGCCAGTCCTGCATATAGGCCTGGTTCCCCAGCAGGTGCTGCGAGCGGATCGCCCCCAGGTTCGGATCGTCGTCGACAAATGCCGGGCACCCCCAGTCGTTGTCGGCCAACGCGTTCTCGACGCTCCAATTCCAGTTCTTCAGGTCGCACGAGACGGTGTCGCTGTTCGAGCCGTTCGTGTCCGAGATCGCCATCTCGACCATGCGAGAGAAGAAGAAATTCTGCGTCCCCTGGATCTCATTGACGTGCGTCGCCCACGTCACGCCCGACGGTGCGATGATCTCGCCAGAGCCCGCCCAGTCGATATTGCCGTCGAGCCGCTGGATGCCGCTGGCCGCCATCTTGAACGACCTTGCGACCATCGACGGCACCATGCGATTGATACCGTTGGCCGAGGCCGCCATCTGTGTCAGTAGCGCATAGACGGGCAGCTGCGACGTCGTCAGGAATGGCAGCGGCTCGAACTTGTGCCGGTAGACGGTCGGGCTCGGGCCCGCCGCCGGCTGGTCGGTCGTCACCTTGCCCATCGACGCCAGCAGGTACCGGCCGATGTTCTGGGCCGACAGGTCGACGGGCCACGGCCAGCCGGTCTGCCATGCCTCGACCCAGCTGTCGGTCGCGAACGGATAGCCGGTCGCATAGCCCGCGTTGTTCTTTGTCGCCGGCGTGACCGCAGGCTGGCTGCGGGTCTTGATCTCCTCGCGTACGAACGAGCCCGCGGCCGGCGTCGGCGGCGTCGTGTAATCCGTTTGCGGGATGCGGCTGATCGCCACATTCAGTCCACCTTCTCTAAAGTTACTCATTGTCGTTCACGCCTCCTTCTGCGTCCTTGGTCTCGGTCTCGGTCTCGCTGTCCGTGCTCTCGACGGGCTCCGTCACGGCCGGCTTCGGTGCCGCCTTTTTGCCTTTGGCCTTTGCCTTTTTCGTTTTCGCCGGCTTTTCACCGGCCCGCACGTCGAGCTGGCTCAACTTAAAATCCTCCCTGCTCAGCAGGTCGATCCTGAACCGCGGCTCCACGATCTCGGCGACCTCGTCCGGCAGGAACGACTGTTGAAAATTGCCGACCCTGATCTCGATCGGCGAGCTGCCCGTGTA
>Ga0070690_100000879_pt1 | contig 15287 bp, 7 predicted proteins | sample KBSS33HmetaG_FD_64671 | JGI IMG/M metagenome (GOLD analysis project Ga0070690, IMG submission 64671) | Switchgrass rhizosphere microbial communities from Kellogg Biological Station, Michigan, USA - KBS S3-3H metaG | ecosystem: Host-associated > Plants > Roots > Rhizosphere ... | reverse complement strand
CAGCCGGCCGCGCACCAGGACCTGTTGAAGCGCGCGATCGAGGTCGCCACCGCGCTCGGCGCGGCGACGCTGCAGGACGCGCTGAAGGACTCGACGCTGGCGGGAAAGCTCGCGCAGCAGCTTGGCGTGTCACCAGACGCGCTGCAGCGCCTCGGCGGAGCCGGCGGCGGCATGGGCGGCGGCGCCGGGGCGGCCGGCGGCGAATCGGAATTCTCGCTGCAACTGCAGTTCTCGTTCCGCGACATTCACCAGGAAGAGCTGAAGACCATCACCCTCGACTGGCGCGAAGCGCGGGCCGAGAAACGGATCGCGGCGCCGCAAGGGCTCCTCTCGTCGTTCGGCGTGAAGCCGCACGTGATCGAGGCGGCCGACATCGGCACGTTCTGGGACCGCCTGAACGTGACCGTGCGCGCGCTGGGCGATCTCTCGGAGGCCGGCGCGCAGCTCATGGTGGTGCAGCTCGCCTATCCGGACGAAACCGCGCCGGCGACGCAGAACGCCTACTCGTTCCAGCCGGGACAGATCCAGCCGAAGCAGTTCTCGGCGTGGACCAACGGCAAGCCGCCGCGCTACCGCGTGCGGACGGAGGTGCACTTCGACCAGCATGGCCCCTGGCCGGGGCCGGCGGCGTTCACCGGACGCTGGCAGACGTCGCAGTCCCTCGACCTGGCGGTTCATCCGCTGAGCGAGGTGCCGAAGATCGAGTTCGAGATCTCGCCCGGACAGATCTCGTTCGCCGAGACGCCGCAGGCGCAGGTCGACGTCCGCATCGGCGGCGACATCGTCAGCAGCCACATGATCGGCGAGAAGGACCGCACGTCGAGCTTCCGTCGCCGGCTCGACGACGGCGACGAGCCGCCACACGTGGAGGCCCGGGTCACCTGGTTCCTGGCGGAAGGGGATCGCATCGAAGGGGACTGGACGCCGGTCGAAGGCACCGTCTTTCTCGTGCACCGCCCATGGCGGAGCGCGCGCACGCTGCGCCTGCTGCCGCTGCTGCCGCCGGACTACCTCGACGCGCTGGTGACGCTGACGCTGCACGAAGGGTCCCGGTCGCACGTCGAAGAGCTGCGCTTCGAGCCCGGCGATCGCCGCGCGAAACAGGTGACCATTCCGACGCTCTCCGAGCACGCGCCGCCGGTACGCGTCGACACGCTGGTGATCCGCGGCGACGGCAGCACGTTTGCCGGCCAGCCGTTCGACACCAGCGATCCCGTCGTCATCGTCCGCGATCGCGACGGCGAGTTCCGTCAGATCGCCGTGCGCCTGGTCGCCGGGCCTACGCTGGCCGGGCATGGACTGATGGCCGTGCAGGTGCAGCTCGTGGGCGAAGACGGGGCCGCGCTCGACAGCGTGGTGTTCACCGAGTCACAGCGCACGCCCGGGATGCTGCTGGTGCCAGTGGCGCCGGCGGGATCGCCGGCGGCGCGCTACCGCGTGACTCGTTACGGGTTGAACGGCGTGGCGTCGGAAACCGAGCCTCAGGCGATCAGCGGACCCGAGGTGCTGGTCACCGCGGGCGCCGTCGTGCATACCTGAAGAGGTGCTTCGTGGCTTCCACCTTCTCCGTGGCTCTCCGTGGCTCCACCTTTAGGTGGAAGTCGGCCGCCATCCGCCGCCCGTGATCGCTTATCTTCCGCCTGAAGGCGGAAGCCACAAACATCAGGTCTGAGGCGTGAAGAAGAGCCTCGCGCGAACGCTATCGCCGCGTACGCGCAGCTCGCAGGCGCGGCCGACGCGCCATCCCGGCAAGGCCGCCCCCCGGCACATGCTCCACAACGCTTCCGCATAGTCGCGCGGCCCGTCCAGGCTGCGCATCACCTCCGCCACGGCGCGGTGCTTGCGGTCGTCGTCTGGCGGCTCTTCGGGCGCGAGCGCCCAGCCGGTGGTCCCCAGCCGCAGCGCGGGCTCGCTGATCGCGTCGAGCGGCGTCGCCACGACCCATCGTCCGCTGGACTCGGGACGGCGCAGCAGGTTGCCGAGCACGCCGACGGCGTGGCGCCATGCGCCAGGCGCGATCAACTCGGCGACGGCCGCCGGCGCCTGACCGCGTTCGATCAGCCAGTGGAGATGAACCTTCCCGACCCCGTGCTCTCCGGCATCTACCCGCAGCGCCCACGGGCGCGCGTACTCGCGCAGCGCGGCGAGCCGCGCGAGGCGGGTGCGCTGATCGGCATCGAGGATGCCTTCGAGGCGACCGAGCGCGTCGGCCGGCACAGGGTCGCGCAGATCGACGAACACGGAGTGCTGCCGCTCGCTCCAGAACAGCCAGGCGCCGAGACTCGAATGCCGCGCCCGCGGCAGCGGCGCGAGGTAGGCGCGCACGCTCCGCAGGGCGGCCGGCGGCATGAGGCCGGCCAGCGACGGATCCGACAGGTCGTCGCCGAGGCGGACGCCGACCCGGAGCAGCGCCGCACCCGGAGCATCGACCGTCAACTGCAGCGGCGCCCCGGCCTCGAGGCAGGATCTCCCGCCGCCACTCCGTGTCACGGCCGCCAGGCGGCGCGCGATCTCCCGCGCACCGGCGCCGTAGCCGGCGAGCAGCGCGACACGCCAGAGCGTCGCTTCCAGGCCTACGTGCTCGGCGTCAGCACGAGCAGCAGGTCGCTCCAGGGCTGCCACGGCAACTCCTTCTGACCGGTCGCGCGGAACTCGGTCACCTTGTAGCGGAAGTCTCGCTTCGACGCGTCCTTGATCGGGACCGCCCACGTGAACGTCCCCGGGTGTCCCTGGCGGATCAGCTCCGACTTCGTCCAGGTCAACTGGTTGTCGCGATCGACGTATTCCAGGTCCACCTTCGCCGCGATCAGATCGCCGACCGGCAGCGGAATCAGCCACGCCACCTGCACCTGCAGCACGTCGGCGGCCTTCATGCCGAGGATCAGCAGATCGTCCTTGCCGTCGGTCCACGGCACGGTGTCGATGTCGCCGCTCTTCTTGATCAGCGTCGCCTGGTACTTCCACGCCCGCGCCGCGGGGTTCTCGAGCCGCACCGCCCAGTCGTAGACGTCGGCGTGATTCTTCAGCTCGAACGGCTGCTCGACGACGCGGTTGGCCTGCTCGTAGCGGAGCGTGGCCATCACGCGGTCGTAGTCGTGCGCGGGGTCGGCGAGAATCGCGCGCACGCGCAGGATGTTCTCGCGCGGCTCGTTGATCACGATGAGCTGCTGCGGCGTCCAGTCCTGCGGCGGCAGCGGCACCTGCGCGCGGTCCTTGTAATAGAGGATGCCTTCGGTGTGCAGCTGCGCGTTCTTCAGCCCCGGCTCCGGCCGGATCACCAGGCGGTGGTCCTTGTGCTCGGCCGAGAGCTGCAGGTTCTGGCGGTACGGGCCGTAGGCCAGCGCCAGTTCCGCCTTCTCGAGCAGGTCGTACTGCATGACGCCGGTGGCGACGTTGACCGTCATCGCCGGCGTGATGTCGCGCGGATGAATGACGAGGTTCCGCTCCGTGGTGCGGATCCATCCCTCGGCGTCCGCGTTCTTGATGCCGACGCTGGTGACGGCGCCCTGCTGGTTGCCCAGCGCGACGTCGTCGGTGTAGTGCACGGTGACCTTGTACTCGTACCAGTAGGCCACGGGCCGGTGGGTGTCGCCGTTCTCGTGCAGCACGCCGACCTTGGCGCCGTCGGTCGGCTGGCCGGGGGTGAGCTTCAGTTCGTCGGTGAACTGCCAGCCGCCGTCCTTCGGCGCGTAGCGGATCTGGACCATGATCGAGTTGATCCCGTCCAGCTCCCACTGCGCCGTCGTCGACGCGTTGATCTCGAGCCAGCGGAAGAACTCCAGCGCGCCGTCCGCCTCGACGATGTACTTGGTCGGGTCGATCGTGTCGAGGATCAACTGGCCCTGCGGATGGATCTGATGCGTGCGCGCCTTCCGCGAGCTCAACTCGTAGACGGCGGTGATCCTTTCTTCCTGCTGGATCATCTCGAGGTTCACTTCGAAGCTCGCCTCGATCTTCATCGGATCGCTGCCGCTTCCGCTGCCGGAGCCGCTACCCGACCCGCTGCCGGACCCGCTGCCGGAGCCCCTGCCGGATCCGCTTCCCGAGCCGGAACCGGAACCCGAGCCGGAGCCGGATCCCGTCCCCGTGCCTGTGCCGGTTCCCGTACCCGTTCCCGTGCCGGTCGTGCTCTGCGGCCGCGTGATATGGCCGCGGATGATCGTCTGCGGACGCGCTTCCTGCGTGGCGCCGGTGATGATCGCCACGCGGTGCTCGGGATGGCTGGACGGACCGTGGCCGTCGGGGGCGCCGCCGCCGGGAGTAATCGTCGGGACGGTGTTCTGCGCGGCCGCCGAGTGGCCGAAGAAGTGCCGGTCGGCCGAGTTGAACCGGCCCGGCAGGAAATGTTCGATCGCCTGCTGCGCGACTTCCATGCGGCGCTCCGAGAGATCCCGGTTGTGCTGGGCGTCGTTCGGATCGCTCTCGTAGCTCGCGTAGGCGTTGATGTGGAGCGTGTTGCCGGCGCGCGACTGCAGCCACGGCCCCAGCCCGGCGAAGCCGCCGGCAGTACCGGCGGATCGCGCCTGCGACCGCGTCATGAACACGCTGTCACCGGCCGGCGCGCCGGGCGGCGTCGCGGGACTCGGCGGCGTGCCGGCGCCGTAGCCGGTGATCATCGCATTGGTTTCGGGACGATCGAACGAGAAGAAGAGGTGATAGTTGTCGTCGACCTGCGTCTGCGTGGGGAAGGTGATCTCGACGTGGCGCGTCTGGCCGGGCGGCACGTCGATGACCAGGTTGTTGCCGGTCAGCGGCCGCGCCTGCAGCGTGGCGGGCGTATCGCCGACGCGCGCGGTGGCGCCGGTGCCGCGGATGACCAGCGTCTCGCTGGTGCCGGTCGCCGACGGCTGGAAGGCCTCGACGCCGCGATCGTCCGTCGCGTTCTCGACGGCATCCTGCGTCCATGCCGCGTTCTGGCGGACCGGCGTCGCCGTCGCGACCGGACCGGCGCCGCTCGTCGGCTGTACCGGCGGTGTCGTCGTACCGCTCGTGGCCCCGGCGCCGCTGGTGCGCGGACCCGACGTCGCGCCTCCACCACCCGTGGTTGCTCCTCCGCCGGTCGTCGCGCCGCCGCCGGTCGTCGCGCCACCGCCCGTCGTGCCCGAGCTGCTGCCGCCGCCGGCGCCTTCGCCCGAGCGGCTCATGAAGCTGGAGAGATCGGTGAGCGAGCCGGTGTTGGTGAGCGTCGGCTTGAACCATTTCGCGCCCATCAGGTTGCCGATGATCTCGTTGATCGCGTCCTGGTTGGCGAGCGCGCGCCCGCCCTCGCCCGGAATGGGATCGACTTCCTCGACCTTGATCGCGCGCGATTCCTTCAGCTCCTCCATCAGCATGTGGAAGCCGGCCTTCGCGACGAACGACGAGTTCTTGTTGCCGGCGCTGACGCCCGCTTTCAGGCGCAGGTCGAGGTGATCGAACACGCGCTGGTAGTCGATGGTGATCTTCAGGTTGTAGGCGGGCGGAATGCCGGCGTAGGTCAGGTGATAGATCGCGAGGGCCATGGTTGCGCCCCCCTTCTCCAGCACCGCCTTCATGATCGCGGCGCCGGAGCGATCGAGGACGGTGCTGAAGGCCGCGCGCTCCGTGTCGTAGAGCGCGGGGACGGTCGATCCGGCAACCTTCCGCACGAACGGCTGGCCCGTGTCGTCGCGGTTGACGCCGAGCAGCACGAGCTCGACCGAGCCGTCCATGAACGGCACCGGCACCAGGCTGGCGTCGGTGCCGAACTTGCGTCGGATCTCTTCCTTCGCCTCGTCGAGGAGCCGCTGCGAGACGTGCAGATCGGTGTCGAGGTTGAGGAACCCGCCGCCGTCTTCCATGCCCTGCGGCAGCGGCGCGCCGGGATCCGGGCGGAACAGGACCAGGCGCATCGCGTAGTCTCCGTCCTCTGCCCCTTCGATGCTGCGCGCGATGCGCGGCGCCGACGGCGGCAGGTAGTAGAACGTCCGCGGATCGCTGAAGTCCTTCATGATCGTCAGGCCGCGGTAGTAGAGGACGGGATCTTCGTACAGCATCAGCGTGTCTCCATCGCCATGTTCAGTTCAGACAACAAGTGGAATCTGCGGAATCACCACCATCGCGGCGGGATCGGTCCAGCGCGTCTCCTTGACTTCCCCGCTGTCGAGGAACTCGCGCGCGGTCAACGTCGGCACCGGCGCCGATGTCGCCGTGACCAGCGTCAGCGTGGCGCTGTCGGTCTCACCCTCGAGCAGCGCGGTCGTGCGATCGGCCCCTGACGCGAGCGCGAGCTCGACGGCCAGCGAGCCTCGCTTCGCCGGGCCGCCGCCCAGCAGGACGACGTCAACGGTGCGCACGACGGCGTCGGCGCCGACGTTCGGGACGACAATCGTGGCCGCGTCGCTCGCGGTCCACGGTTGTTCGAGCAGGCTCCCGTCGGTGCGCGCGATCTGGTAGCGGTACTCGTAGCGCCGCGGACTGCCCGGTAGCCGGCGGAGCGCCACGCGCTGAGGAGCGCGGTCCCCGCCGGTCCACGCAACGGACTTCGCGTGCTCGAAATCCCCCGAGCGCGTGCGCAGGTCCACGGCGATCACCTGCGCGTCGGCGACGGGCAGCGGCACGACGACGAGGTTGATCGAATCGGCGAACGGGCTGTCGAGCACGAGGATGTCGTCGCTGACCTCGCGCGGCGGATCGCTGCGCGTCGGCTCGCCGGCGGCGCCGCGCCAGGTGGCGTCGACGGTCAGCGATCGGCCGCCGGCGGCGGCCAGGAAGACGTCCGCGCTCTGCGCGTCCCTGGTCAGCGACACGGACCGCGCCGGCTGATCCGGCGGATGCACGGTCAGATCGACGCGGTCAAGCCAGTCGAACTCGGCGCGCCCGGCGATGATCGTGAACTGGCGCGGCGGAAAGAGATGGCGCGCCGAGACGACGAGCAGGCTGCCGATCGCCTCCTGCCAGTCGCTCTCACGATCCTCCGCGCCGGTCGCGCGCGGATCGAAGTGCGTGCGGACGCGGTACTGAATCGGCGCGTTGCCGGAAGGAAATGCCGTCCGCTGCTCCGCCTGTTCGTCGCTCAGGACGAACGTGTGCGACGCGGCGCCGGACGTGCCCTGACGGACGTCCACTTCGACGGCGGTCAACCCGAGCCGGGCGAGCTCCGGCTCGAGCCGAATCACGACCTCGCGAGGCGCGGCGGCATCGAGCGCGGCTGTGGTGATGAAATCCGCCGGATCGCGGCGGCCGAGGAGATCGATCAGGCTGGCCGCCGCGTAGTGGCGGATGGAGACGGCGCGGCGCTCGCGGAAGTCCCAGCGTGACGAGGTCGACAACTCCTCGCGCCGGGCCGTGAGGCGGAAGCTCAATTCGATCGGCGCGACGGTGCTGTCGCCGAGTTGCGGCGGCCGCTCCGGCGGCGGGTACGGGCTGAACATTCGGGCCATCAGGTCTTCGCCAATCCGGCGCATCGCCTCCGCGCGCTGCCCTTCGACATCGCCGCTCTCGTCGAGCACGCGGACCTTGATCAGGTTGTCGCGCGCCGCCGATTCCCACGTCTTCTTGATCCGCGCGCGGCCGTAGGGCGTGGTCAGCGCACCCTCCGCGGTGAGGCGGTCGTGAATCGCCTGCAGGTTGGCCTCCGCCTCCACGGTGAGCGGCCCCGCCAGGCCGAGCACCTCGAGCTCGAACATGACCACCGTCGGCAGGGCGTTTCCGCGCAGCGCGGCGTCGGCGAGCGCCGCCCCGGCGGCATCGAGGCGCGCCGCGAGCACCGCGGTCGGATCGCCGACGAGCGACGGGATGCCGAGGGCCAGCTGCTTCGGCGCCAGTTCCTGCGCCTGCAGCCAGCCGGCGATGCGCACCGCGCCCCGGCGCCAGTCGGGCCGCGCCAGGATCGGCGGCGCGCCGTTTTGTGAGAGCTCCCGGGTCGCCGAGGCCAGCTGCCCCTCGGTCGGCGCCAGCGTGCACTCGAGCTGCAGCAGCCCGCCGCTGTCCGCTCCGCGGAACAGCACCAGCGAGACCCGGGGATCTGGTGCGGCCACCAGGCGCGGCGTATCAGTGAGCACGTAGCCGCGCCGCGGGTCGGCGTGGTCGAAGAAGACGGTCAGCCCGGCAATCTGCCGGGGCGCGCGGCCGGCGTCGAGCATCGCGGCGTCACGCGCGGAGCAGCGCCGCGTCGATCCGGCCCAGTCCCCAGTCGTCCACGCTGTCGGCCGGACGCCGCGAGGCGGCGTTCTCGAGGCGGACCAGGATGTTGCCGGTGGTCAGGCCCGGGTTCTGCTGCAGCAGCCCCGCGATCAGGCCGGTCATCATCGGCGTCGCCATGCTCGTGCCCGACATGTCCACCACGCCGCGGCTCGAGTCGCCCGGCATCCAGGATTTCGCCGAGCTGATCGCGTGTCCCGGCATCGCGCAGTCGATGGCGCGCTGGCCTGGCGCGGCGGCGCGCAGCGGCCCCGGCGACGAGAACCACGCCAGGTCGTCGGCGTGCTCGCTGGCCGAGGTCGGGCGGCTCGTGTAGGCCGCGACCGTGATCACGCCGGCGGCCGTTCCGGGCGTGCTCACCTTGCACGACTCGAACTGGCGAAGCTGGTCCGGCGTGTAGGTGACGCCGATCAGCGGCTGTGTCTGTGCCGCCGCGTTCACGAATGCCCCCGCGTGCTCGCGGAACGCCGCGAACCCGTGAATGATGCACGGCGCGCGTCCTTCGTTGCGGAGGCGGATGATCCACGGGCCGCCCGGCGCGGTGCCCGCCGCACCCGACCAGATCCAGTAGACCTCGGGGTTGAAGTGACGGTTGTTCGGCGCCTCGGGCCCGTTGTGGATGTTGACCTGCAGGCCGCTCGGAAACGTCGTCTGCACCCGGTGGTTCGTGGTCATCAGCGGCACTTCCGCCGTGGCCAGCACCGCGTTCGACGAATGACGCGTCGAGATGCGCAGCCGCACCGTGGTCGCGTCGTCGTTGTAAGCCCAGAAGGTCACGCCGTCGGCGATCTGCGTGCCGGTCCCCGTGCCCGTGGGCTGATACAGCGCCGACACTTCTCCGCCGGCGGGAATCGTGGCCTGCCAGTGCAGGCGGAACGCGCGGTTGTTGCCTGCCGCGGCGCAGATGACGCGGCCCGCCTTGTAGCGCGGCATCACGCCAGGCAGCGTGCCGAGGCCCGCGGCCGGCACGACGTCTTCGCTGACCAGCTGGGTGAGCGCGATCGACAGCGGATCGGTGCCGTCATGGGAGTGCCGCTCCGTGCCGAGGCTGATGTTCACCACGCACGGCTTGCCGAGCTCGCTCGCCTTCTGGAAGCAGTACTTCACGCCGGCGACGACGTCGTTCACGTAGCCTCCCTGCGTGCCGACGGCCGCGACGACGATGGTCGCGCCGGGGGCGACGCCGCCGGGCCACGCCGTGCCGAAGGAGCGGCCGGCCGCGATGCCGGAGACGTGCGTCCCGTGGCCGGGATCGAATCCCCCGTGTCCGTCGGGAGAAAAGTTCTGCGTCGTGGTCACTTCGTCGTGCCCGACGTATTCCTTGCCGAAGTTCATCGAGCGATAGGCGTTCTTGTTGGCGTCGCTCGCCCGCTTCCACGGCGAGTCGCCGCCGCTCTCGAACATGTTCCAGACCGAATGGATGCGGCTCTTGGTCGCGTCATCCTTGCGGCCGAGAAACGCCGGATGGCCGCCGTCGATTCCCGAGTCGACGATGCCGACGACGACGCCGTCGCCGGCGGTGGCCGCGCTCATCCCGGCCGGAAACACGCGGCCCGCCGCGTTCATCTTCTGCAGCGCCTGCGTCATCGACAGGTACACCGGCGTCGACAGCACGAGGTTCTCGACGTCGCTTCGCTCCGCCAGCGCCATCACGTGCTGCGGCGGGCAGCGGAAGGTGCGGACGGCGCCCTCGCCGTCCTCGACGACGCCTTCGGGCAGCGGCGTCGTCGGGAATCCCGGTTTCACCGCGCCGATGAGCAGCACGATCGGGGCCTCGTTGGTGCCGACGACGGGCGTCTGCGGATCGGTCAGCGCGGTCGCGAGTACCGCGGGATCCGACAGGTGCTCGACGAGCGCCGCGGTCGACGCAGACAGCGCGGAGGCGGCGCCTTGCGGCACGGCGAGGCCGAGGCCGGTGTCGGCGTGGTAGAAGACGAAGCGCGACGCCGGACGGTCGCCGCCCTGCGTCGTCGCCACGGTGTGCAGCAGCGCCAGGCGCCAGCGATCGGCGCCGGCGTCGGCGCCGCGATCCTCGATGCGATAGACGAGCTGCCTGAACTTCGTCGCGTCCGCCTGCGGATTCCACAGGCGCTCGGCCACGACGGCGTAGCAGTAGAAGCGATCCCGCTGAACCTTGACCTCGGCGATGTTGCCGGTGTCCGCGGCAAAATAGCTCGCCGCGTTCACGCCCGCCGGGAACGTCCCTTCGGCGACGGTGCCTTTCGCGTAATAGGTGCCGTCCGCCTTGTAGGTGGCGAAGTGCTGCAGGAACGCCTTCAACTCGTCGACGTCCTGGGTCGGCAGCCCCGCCGGCACCGAGGTCACCTGGGAGAGGTTCTTCGCGAGGGCCGCGCGCACGCCGTCGGCGGTGAGCGCTTTCGCCCACTGCCTGGCCAGGTCCGTGGTGGTGCCGCCGCCGGCCTCCGCCGCGCCGCTCTCGGCGGCCGGATGGAAGTCGGCGAGGATGCGCGCGATCGTCTCGGACGAGTCGGTCGCCACGTCGATGCGCTCCACCAGCCACAAGGCCACGAACGTCTGCGTCGTGCCGTCGCCGCCGGTGCGGATCGCGAACCGCGGCGTGATGCTGGCGTCGGTCAGCGCCTGCACCGGGTTGCCGGCGTAGTCGATGTAATCCCCCATCAGCACGAGCGGCTGTCCGGCCGGCTGCTGCGACTCGATCGCCTGCAGCGTCGGCTTACCTGGCAGATCCGCCAGGAACTTCTCGAAAAATCCATCCCGGTACGCGGGCAAGTCGGTGTGCGGCATGTGCAGTCCTCTACGAAGCGAGCGGATCGAGCAGCAGGATTTCGTCGGTGGTGGTCAGCGGTCCCGTCGTCACGCGCGTGCCGTCGTTCTTGAACCACGTGACCTTGTAGGTGTAGCTGTTCGCGCCGGGGCGGCCCATCGGCACGCGCCAGTTGAACTCGGTGGTCGTGCCCTGGAGCAGCTGCTCGACGTGGGAGTCGGCCCACGCCGGCGCGTCGGGATAGCTCAGATCCACCTTGGCCATGCGCATCCCGGCTTCGGCGAGCGTGCCCAGCACCATCACCTTCACCGCGAGCACGCCGATCGCCTTGTCGCCGACGATCAGGAGCGGATTGTCGGTATTGACCCAGTCGCTTTCCTGCACCGAGCCGTCCTTGAGGAACGAGGTCGCGCGGTAGGCGAACGCCACGTCCTGCGGCTGCGCGCGGCGGAACGACCAGCGGCCGCTGACCGCGTCGGGACCGAGCGTGACGGTCTGCTTCACCTCGGGCGGGCGCGTGGTGCCGTGCGCGAGCTGAACGCTGATGCGCTTGTAGCGCTCCAGGATGTCGGCCAGCGTGATGTCGACGACCGTCGTCGAGTCCGGCGGCTGGTTGATGACGAACGGCTCGCCGCCGTCGTGGCGCTGCGTGACGATCTCCGAGGCGCCGTCGGCGTAGAAGAACGTGCAGGCGACGGTGACGTCGCGCACGCGCGGATCCTTGGGCCGGATCGGCACCAGCGCTGCCGGCGTGTCCTTGGTCAGGATCTTCGTGTCGGCCGCGGCGATGCTCGAGCGCGGGTCCTCGTAGATGATGTGCGCCTGGATCTGCTTCACCAGGTTCCAGTCGACCATCGCGGCCTCCACGTGCACGCGCATGACCGAGCTGAAGCTCAGCGGGTTGATGTTCAGGTTGCGCGTCGTCGTCGGGATCCACGGCGATTCCTCGGTGGACGCGTCGTGGCCGATCGCCGAGTCGGGACGGTTGTTGAGGACGACCTGGTATTCGATCTCGCGCGTGCCGAGGTGATCGACGAAGAAGCGGTATGACTTCGAGTCGCCCGCGACCTTGAGGACGGCCTCGTCCTCGTCCTTCCACGGACGCCCGTCGGGCTTCGTGCCGTAGCGGATCTTCACGTTGGCCGAGGCCACGCCCATCGCCGCGAGATCGGCGGTCGTCGTGATCGTGCCCTCGATGGTCTTGAAGAAGTCGGCGTTGAGATCGACCTCCTGGATCCGCCCGCGCAGGTTGGTCGCCCCTTCGAGCATGCGAATCTGTCCCTGCGGCGCGATCGATCGCTCGACCGCGTTCACCTGGCGGAACTCGTAGACGATGCTCTGGCGCTCTTCCTGGCTGAGCGCCTTGAGCATGTAGGCCCCCTGCGGGCGCCCGGCGCGGTTCCACGCTTCGACGGCGGTCGGCGGCTCGGCGGGCGCCGGGTGCGTCGCCGGGGTCGCCGCCGGCTGCGTCGTCGCCGGGGTCTGCGCGCTTTCGAGCGCACCGGTGGCCACGCCGGTGCCGGGGCGCCGCGGCGCGCCGGCATCTTCGCTGGCGCCGACGCCGGTGAGCGCCGCCTTGGACTGCGAGGTCAGCCCGGCGGTGATCTTCGAGAGATCGGTCGTCGAGTCGTACGCCGACAACGTGCCGCGGTCCGACGCCAGCACTGCGCCGGGGTTGAGCGCCGGCTTGAAGAACGTCCACTGCGCGAGCTCCTTGGCCAGCGCGTTCACGCGGGCGAGACGAGCGGCGGGATCCTCGGCGGTGGCCTGCGGCTCGGCGACGATCTCTTCGATCTTGATCGCCCCGGACTTGCGCAGCGACTCCATCTCCTGGTCGATGTCGGTCTTGAACCAGAGGGTGTTCGCCTGCATGCGCGTGCGCAGGTAGTCGTAGGACTGCTGGAACTGGATCGTGATCTTCAGGTTGTACGCGGGGAGCAGCCCGACGTACTGCAGGTCGTAGACGACGACCACCGGCGTGGCGCCTTCGCCGCGCAGGGCGGACCGCAGCAGCACCGCTCCCTGCCGGCTCAGCTCGGCGGTGAACGCGGCACGCTCGTCTGCGTACAGGCTCGGCGAGCTGTTGGCGACGATGTTCTCGGTGAAGCGGATGTCGCGCTTGGGGCCCGAGTCGGCGACCGGCGCGCTGTCGAGGATGGTGATGCGCACCGTGCCCGACTTGACCGGCACGGGCGTCAGGCCCGCGCTCACGCCGAACTTCGCGCCCAGCTCCTGCTTCACCTCGTCGAGCACGCCCTGCGAGACGCCGAGATCGGTCGTCATGATCAGGAAGCCGCCGCCCTGGATGCCGGTCGCCGCGGTGCCGACGTCGCGGTACATCAGCAACTGGAACATCGGCTGCCCCGCTTCGGTGGTGAGGCGCGGAGAGCCGGGCAGGTAATAGAAGAGCGACTTGTCGTTGTAATCGCGAAAGACGGTGATTCCGCGGATGGTGAGCGGCGCGTCGAGATAGAGCATGCGGGTTGGTGCGACACCCCGCCCCCGCGTTACAACCGACGCGATACGCCGCGCCAGCGCGTCACACCAGATGAAGCATGACGCCACCTCCCACCCACGACCGGATGATCGACGTGCGCCAGAACGGCATCGGCGACATCGTTGTCGCGTGCTGGATCGTGCACAGCGCCGCGGCCATAGGAGAACGGGTGCGGCTGAACCCGCGGAATCACCGGACGGTCGCCACGGTGCTCGGCGTCCCCGACGACTGCCTGACGCGCGACGAAGCCGCGGACTGGTCGGAGACGCTCGGCATCGGCCACCAGTTCGAGTACCGCCAGGTGGACATCGCGCCGATGTCACGCTTCGACGCGTGGTCGTACAGCCTCGGCCTTCCGGGCCTGCGGCCGGTGCGGCCGCCGTATCGGGAGACGCCGGAGGACGCGGCGTGGGCGGAGGAACAGTGGCAGAAGGTGGCGCGGGTCGAGAGCGATGCGGATGCGCCCCGGGTCCTGCTCTTTCCTGACGCGGCGTATTCGCTGCGCGTCTGGCCGCGCGCGTATTTCATCGATCTCGCCAGCCAGCTCGAGGCGCGGGGCTTTGCCGTCGCCGCGATGGCGGCCACGCAGGCGGCGGTGGATTTCATGCCCTGCCGGTGGTGGAGCGGCTTCACGCTCGGCCAGACCGTGGCGATGGCGGCGCGGGCAACCGTGGTGGTCGCGAACGATTCCGGCCCGTCACACCTGGCATCGGCCGTCGGCACCCGCACGGTGGCCATCTGCGGCCCGACCGATCCGGCGATCGTCTTCGCGCACGAGCCGAACGTCTACGGCGCCACGTTCGGCCGCGCGGCGCTGCCGTGCGTGCCGTGTCATTTCTCCGGCGCGCGCGGCTACCGCCACGCGTGCGAGAGCGGCGGCTGCCAGGGATTGATGCGGCTGGATCCGAGCGAGATCGGGCGGGTGGTCGAGCGAGCGGCATGTGGCTTCCGGCTTTAGCCGGAAGCCAGCTCACCCGAACGCCCCGATCGTGGTCATGAAGCTCGTCACCGCGTCGAGGAAGCGCGACACGTCGCCCAGCACCGTCACCATGTCTTCGACCTGGCTGATGCCCTCGCGGATCTCGTCGTTCACCGCCTTGAGCTCCCGCGCCGCGTTCTGAAAGCGTTCGGTGTTCTCGTTGAACACCTGGCGGCTGAGCATGAGCTGACGCGAGTCGAGCACGCGCCGCAGATCCTGCAGCTTGACCAGGTCGGGGTCGTTGGGCATCAGGCTGCCGGTGGCGACGTCGATCTCGGTCAGGACGTCGCCGATCATCCGGATCACCTCGAGCTGTGTCATCGCACGTCCCTCTGTAGCTCGCGCAGCTTCGCCACGTCCTCGCCGAGGCGGGCCGCCGCGGCGGCGAAGACCTCCATGGCGTCGACGAACGACGACAGGTCGGCGGCGCTCGGCCGCCGCGTCTTCGCGAATTTCTCCAGCGCCAGGTTGGCGCGCTGCATCGCGTCGAGACCGACCACCGGGCGCGCCGTCTGGAACGCCTCCCACTGGTCCTCGGTCAGCACGATGGCGTCGCCGAGCTTCTTCAGCGCCGCCGCGTCGGCCTTGCCGACCTGAGCGTTGTAGGCCAGCGCCGCGTCGGCGCGCCGCTTCGACAGGGCGTTGCGCTTGCGCTGAAACGCCAGTTCGGCGTCCACCTTGATGGCCTCGATCAGGCTGTTGACGGGGCCGGCGCCGGCGGCAATGGCCTTCTTCAGCGCGTCCTCGACGTTCTGCGACACGACGGCTTGCAGGACGTCGCCGATCACCGGAAGCACCGTCGTCACCGACTGCTTGAAGCCGGCGTTGTCGGCGCCGGTGAGCTTCGAGACCGACGTCGACAGGTTGGCCAGCGCCTCGCCCAGATCCCTGGCCTGCCCCTTCAC
>Ga0070690_100000876_pt1 | contig 15321 bp, 19 predicted proteins | sample KBSS33HmetaG_FD_64671 | JGI IMG/M metagenome (GOLD analysis project Ga0070690, IMG submission 64671) | Switchgrass rhizosphere microbial communities from Kellogg Biological Station, Michigan, USA - KBS S3-3H metaG | ecosystem: Host-associated > Plants > Roots > Rhizosphere ... | reverse complement strand
CGGATGACAAAGGAGCGGTTACGCGCCGAGATTCGCCGGATTCTGGATGAGTGCTCGCTAGACGAGATTCGAGGCGCTTTCAAGAGTCTTTGGGAAACCACAGCGGACGAACCGTTACAAGGCGCTTCGTTCCCGCAGCGCTTCGGGCCTACTGAGCCCAGCAACGACACGGTGATTTGCCCCGCCTGCACCAGCCAGTTCGTAGCCATCCCAGTGAACGTGCAGACCAGATTGGCCGCTGCCGAATCTGCACTTGCCGAGGCTGATCGGCGCTACCGGGCCCGTCATGGGAATCTGATGTATGCCGATGTGCTATCTGCGCTCGCGGGGGACCTAACTTCCGGGACAGAGCACGAGTTGAAATCGGGAGCATCTCATGACTGAATGGCTCTGGGTCGGCGGAACCGTGGTTGTCGTGGCGTTCGTCATTTACTCCAACGTCTGCGCCTACCGCAACGGTGTCACTGACGGATTTGGCTATGCGTGGGAGCCGAAGAATCCCGGTTACAAGCGGGCCGGTAGGTATCTCAAGAAGCACATGACCTATCGATGGCGTCAGCTGGGAAATCCTGAATACCGAGAGATCATCTGAGAACCAATGATGCTCGCTAGACTCTGGTGCTGGCTCGCGGGCCACAAGATCTATGTACTGCAGGAGTTCAGTGCATTCAGCCGTCGGATCTGCTGCAAGCGCTGCCCCGGCGACTGGGCCCAGAATGACGATGTGCGAGCCGTGATCCCGTGGAATGACGAGGTGGCGGATATCCATCGTAGGCACGGGCATCAGGTTCTGCAGAGAACTGCGAAGCGTCGATTCGAGTAAACGCTGATGGATCATATCTTCAAATCACCGAAGCCACGCGACCGAAACAAGTCGCACTGGGGCGCTGATCAGACACGAGCCATGCGGGAAGCTATCGTTAAGCGCGACGGGCCGAACTGCTGGATTTGTGGGCTGCCCTTCGCCTTCCAAGAGAAGCCGACGCTGGACCATGTGACGCCGAAGTCGAAAGGCGGCTCCCATCGACTCGCCAATCTGAAGTTGGCTCACTATTCCTGCAACACGAAGCGCGGGAATTCAGTAACCAATACACGAGGCGTGGCGCTACACGCTCTGCGTCGATGAGTACGACACCCTCACTGGAAGATATCTTGGAGCGGCTAATGACTGCAAAAATGCCTGATTTGCCGCGACTCATCTACGTTGTGCCAGACGGGTGGTACGACGCAGCTATCGAGGCTTTCAGGGATCTGCCGGTAGAAATAGTCAAGCAGAGCGATACGCTATTACCGCCAACGTTGCAGGTTTAGCGGATGATCAGTTCGTGAATCCAATGTTATCTAGGTAGAACACGTTGTCGCTCGTGCCCGTCTGATCCTGAATCGCGAACTTGTAGACGCTAGTTTTCAGTACGCCCAGATCCTTTAGCGGGATCTTGTATGTCCCCCAGACACCCGGTAGGGGCGCTGGCCCGTACTTGAACGGATTCACCACCACGCCCACCGGGATATCGCCGACCTTCACGAAGAATACTTGGGCCGCCATACCGGCCCTGGTCGGCTTCAGCGCGAACGTCAAATAGGTATAGGGGCTGTCATCGAAGGCCCATAACGGAACGGTCCCGCCCGCGTAGGGCAGGAAACCGCCCCATTGGCCGTGCAGGCTGGCCGAGATGTCGAGGGATCCGGAGAGCGGCTTGCCCTGCGTGTCTTCATAGTTGATGGTGATGCCGCCAAAGGAGTAGTCGCCGCCCCAGGCCATGACACCGTTGTGGTAAACCCAGAACGTATTGCCAGGCGGTGGAGGCGGGACTGTCGCTACGGCCGGCGCAAAGGTGAACGTGCCAGCAGCGGTCGTGCAGGTCTGAGTCTGAGCGAGCGCGAGCGCAGGCAGGAGCAATAAAGCGATGAGGGCTTTCATGGGGAGTTCCTAGTGAGCGGTAACGGAGTGATGGAATCCGCCAAAGTGGCCCGTCACAAAGGCGATCAATATGAACAGCAAGACCAACCCGATGATGGCCCATACAGCTGGTTGGGCACCGGGTGGAACCACGGGCATGATCAGAGTTCTGACGATCCAGTAGGCAATCGCCAGCGCGACGACAGCCACTAGAAACCATAAGAGCCATGTTAGATCGAAGTCCATGGTTATTTCCCCTGTGCTTTGGCGGTGGCGATCGCGGCAGCCAGCGCGGCTTCCGCTGAATCATCCGCACCTACGATAGTGGCCCACTGCTCGGGCGTGAGGGTGGACTGCCCATTCGCCTGGGCAGTCTGGATCAGCTGGCTGATCTGGCCGGCATTCTTCAGGAGCTCCACTAGCAGATCGACGGCAACGGCAACAGCGGTACCCATTACTTGGCACTCCCGTGTGTATTGAGGTAGGTCTGCAAGGCCTGCAGCGCGCTCATGGCGAGCACCAAATTCTTCTGTGCTCCTGCGGTATCTCCTGCGGTCTCAGCGGCTTTGGCGGTGTCCAGCAGTGTCCTCGAGGTGGTGGCAATCGTCTGCACGTGCTCGGCATCGGCGCTCGAGATGCTGCCGGAGGTCAATGCCGTGGTCGTAGCGGAGATGACGGCGGTATGAATGCCGTATGCGCTCGCCAGCTGCTGATCGAAGCCTTTCGGGGTGGTGAGGCCCAGCTGTGCGCAGCTACACAGTAGGACGAGCAGTAGAGGCAGGGGGAGTAATCGGCGCATTGGTAGGTGCTCCAGAAGGATTGGCGATGTTGATCTGATCGGCGGTGGTCTGGGTGCCCGTCATCACGGGGACCGTTTTCTGTGTTACGCGCGCGTGGGTCGTATACGCCAAGGCCGCAGCCGAGATGAGATCCATCAGCCAGGCCACGATGTCGTTGATGCCAAAGCCCAATAGCGTGGTATCGAAGTGATAGAGGGTCTGCAGCTTGCCAATGAGCTGCGTGACGACGATGGTGAGGATGCCTTGGAGGATCTTCGATTTGTACCAAGGTGCGGCGGCCGGTGTTTCGTTCATGGAGACCCCGTGAGTAATAGTTGTGCGAGCGTGGCATAGCGCGCTTTGAGTTCTGGATTCTTGACCTTGCATTCCGCCGCTGCGGTGGCCCAGTCACCCTTGGTCAGAGCAGCGATCATGTGGTGGAAATTGAGTAGACCCGATGTGCCATCGTTGTAGGCAACGTCGAGACAGACCGACTGTCGCACGGGATCCAAACCTGTATACCAAGAGAGCGCGTGGAGCGTGGCATCTTCCTGCTCGAGCAGGTAGCGCCGCATTACATTGAAAAGACCCACGGATCCACAGGCATCGAGATTGAAGCCTTTCCCCCAGCTGATATGGCCTTTGGGTGCACGCACCCGTAGGCCAGTCGCGTCATCGTAGGGATACAGCTTCGTCCCCTCTTCCGGGTCCAACCGCGCTTCGGTGAGTTCGACGGCGGTCACTTCTTTTTCTCGGGTGGAGGTGGCAGCGGCTTGTCAGCAGGCCAGGAACGCGGGGGCAACCAGGGTTTGGAATCCGGTTTCTTCACCAGCTCCTTGATGGCGTCCCACCAGTCTCGCAGGCTCATCCCTTTCTCCATACGAGGACTGCGATCCCGACGAAGAACTGAAACGCGCTCAGTAGCCCCATGCCAATCCAGACCAACTTCTGCAGCGCATCGATCTTCTCGGTTGTGGCGCCGTGCATCTGTATCGATTCGGTCCGCGGCATGTAGGTGCGCTGGAGCGTCTCGACCGTGGAGCGCCATTCGTTGCTGTTCTCGAATCGTCTTTCGGTCGCGGTCTCGGCTTTAATGACCGCTTCCTTAGCCGCTGCGAGCGCCGCAGCGACAGCCTTCTCCTGAGCGGCGAGGGCTGCCGCCACGGCTTGGGCCGCCGCATCGAACCGGACATCCACATACTCACGCAGGCGGATGTCATCGGAACTGGCAGTCACCGCGGAGGATCTCCCCGCTGGCGCCGGCGCTCGGTCGTGAGAACCGCTAGCTGCAGCGACATGGCGTGTACGGTCTCGCGAATGTCGTGCCGAGTCTGTGAGTCGCGCTGTTCGTTCTCGCCGATTATTTTCTCGATACGGTCCAGGTGGTTCTGATTTTCCTGATGCATTGATTGCCGCTCCTCGCGCATCAATGCCATGTTTTCCTTCAGTTCGGAGCGCGTCACGGAATTGTCCTGTAGCCTTTCGATTTTATCGACGGCGCGTTTTCCAAGCCACGCCAGGATTCCCACCACAAACGTGCTGGCGAGTTGGAATGCCTTCCACCCATCCAGGTCATTCATTTCGCTCCCATAATATGATGGTTTCCTATTGGTGGCCGCATGGTAAGCACAATGCCAAAATTCGATTTAATTACCGTCCAGCACGCGCATGGGTAACCAGCCGGCACCGGAGTAAATCCAACCGATGATAAGATACTTGCTTCCGCCTGCTCCGCCCTCCCCTGAGTAACCGGTCTGTACCTTCATGCCAGCTACACCGGTCCACGTGGGAACCACGGTCCCGAGAATCTCGCCTCCTCCTCCGGAGTCAATGAGTCCGCCGCTGCATCTGACAAAACTGTTTCCCCACAGTTCGCCCTGAGCACCGTTTAGCTTCAAGGCGTACCCGCTCGTGAAATCCTCGAATGAGTTCCCGATGAGCGACAGCTTGGTGCTCGAGGACAGGTCACAGCCATCCGCTGTCGGCGCGCCGGAAAACACATTGTTGGCGACGGTGATGGCGGTCGTGTATCCCGTGCAACTGATGTGCTGCAGGTTGGCGTTGAGCTTATTCCCCATGATCCGTAGATTCTGGCCATTGTGACTAGCATCGCCCGTGGTCACCTGAATGCAATACTGAGAGCAACTGATCTTGTTGTTGCCGATATGGATCTGATCGAAGAGATTACCGCCACCCGTGAAACTCTGAATATAGACACCCTGGCAGTTGGTGCCTGTCATGTTCATGGAGTTCGCCGTGATATCGATGTGGGTCAATCCGCCCACCCCGTTGTTCAGCTTGACGCCGATCGAATTGTTCTGCGTGGAGTCTAGTTTGTTCGACTTCAGATCGACATTGCTCGCGCCGCTGGAAATGGAAATGGAGCGGTAGCAGTTGTAGAGGTTGTTCCCCGTGACGGAGATTTCCTGGCCCCCGTTGATGGCAATTGCGCCTTTGGGCAAGGTCCCATCGGCCGTGTCAGTCTGACCGGTGATCGTATTACCGCTTACCACACCTTGGTTGGTATTGGCCAGATACAAACCACAGCTGAAAGGACTCGTGATCAGGTTGCCACTAATGTTGTAACGACTCGGCGGCTGGAAGCCGGATGAGTCATAGAGCATGATGGCATAAGCCCCGCAGTCTGCCGTGATCCCGCTGGTGCCGAAGCGCTGGGCCTGATTGCCGATGATCTCGATATAGCGAGTTGACTGGTAGCAAACCACGAAGGACTTGATGTAATCGCCTTCCGCGATGTTGTTGGCAATCTCGATACCCTGGATAGTTCCTGCCAGACTGGTACCACTGCCGGCGATCCCAATGCACGCGGAGTCTTCCGTCAGCAGCGCAGGCGTGCGTGAATTGCCAGACTGAGAGGTAAAATTATTGTTGCAGATGGACACCTTCGTCATCGTCGCGGTGCCGCCGCCGTTGTTGCTCACCAGAATCCAGTAATCGGCCTTGAAGTTGCGGAACGAGCAGTTGCGGACCGTGAATCCATCTAACGCCACGCTGCTGTTTAGATTACGCCACTGAATCGCCGCGCCCTTGCCAATGCTATCGGCCTGGCTGTTACCGACGAAACTCAAGCCCGAGACCGTCAGTCCATTGCGGTTGACACAATCAATGACCGTCGTATAGGCGCCGCTGCTTCCCGTCACCGTGAGAACGGCATCGCCCTGCGCTTGGATGGATTGGTAGTCGGCCTGTACGATCAGAGGTAGTGAGATGGAGGCAAGGCTGTACTGTCCTGCTGGAACGATCACCCGACCATACGTCCCCACCCCTTTGAGTGCGTTTTGGAACGCCGTGAAGCTGTCCGCGACACCCGTCGCATCCGCGCCATAGCGGCGAACATCCCCGGAGGGGAAACTGAAATTGACAGGCGTGATCCCTGCGGCAATCTCGGCGGCTGTTTGCGGGTTCAGAAACTGCGCGATGACCGACTGCGATAGGGTCTGTCCAATGACGGATGTGGCGTACTCCACTGCCCCGGTGATGGTGTTGAAGAAGAGGTACTTGCCACGTCGGTTGACCGTGGAGGTGATGGCGCCATCGGTAACAAGGTCCCCATCCGCCAGGCGCAATGTGCGCACCCACTGCTGATGTAAGCGCTTGCACAATCGGGTGACCCGGTCCAATGCCCGTTCGTGACTCTCTGCTGGGAAAGCGTCCAGACTCACATAATCGGTCGGCTGGGTAAGCGCTGGATCGTCCAAGATGGTGACCTTGGTCGTCCCGCTCGGCGCTGAAACAAAGACGACATTGGTTCCAATCACGCTGAACCCGCTGCTCAGGGGCTGAACAGCACCCGTGACCGTATCGGTCACGAAGACCTTCAGGTCCGCTGCGGTATCGAATTGGAAAGGCACTCCGAAATTCACGGTGACGCCGTCGCCGTCGTAGGTGATCTCGTTGGCCAGCGCGGGAATAGTCATTGTTGCAGCCTTGCCTCACTGGAGGACGGATTCAAGGTTGTGGGTGGTGGCATCTGCATGGACACCCCGCGCGCCTTCAGTTGGACGTTCATGGAATCCATGATCTGATTACCTTGGTGAGCCGCGTTGATCATCATGAGATAGACCCCGTCAATCAGTTGACGCTTCTCGGTCGGTGTCATTTGCGGGTTCTTGGCGACCAGGCGGATATACTTTGTCTGGGTCGAAAGCGCCTCTTTGATGCCCTGCAACCGAAACAGGTCGTTCTCACTCTGAGCCATCTTCATCAGATCCAGGGCTGATTGGATCTCCCCGCTCTTGGCGAGGTACTTGATGGTGTTCAACCGCGTGTTGGTCTTGTCGTAGGCATCATAAAAATCCGTGATCGACTGGGCCGAAGCGGACGGATAGCGGACTACGAACGCCTTGATAACGGGGATGTCAGCCAGGCTGGCCGCCGGTTTGACCGGATCGGGAATCGTGCCGGTACTGATCAGGGCTTGATCAGCCAGTTTCAGTGCGTACTGACCCAACTGACCCGACCACGCGCGTACGTAGTTTTCGATCACGGCGGGCGATGACATGGTCGAGTCTTTCAGCCCTGGCATCGTGGCAGAGAATTTCCCTAAGAGCTTTCCGGACTCGGTGGTGTAGTCGGTGTACTGATACTCCGGCATGATCCCTTCGAGGCTTGAGGGGATGATCGGATTGCCGGTAAAGGTGGAGCGGTTAGCGAACTGCTCCACGATCGGGATCGCAAATGTGGGAATATAGGCGGGCGCGAAGGCCTGCATAAGCGAGTCGCCAAGGTTTTGGAAGGCCTTGGGATTGTGGCCCTTATAAGCCTCCAGGGCTCGCTCTGGCAGACTGCCAAAGATGATCCCGAGTTCCATCGGTTTGGGAATGCGGTAGATGTGATCCTTGGTCATCACGATCCAGAACAGATCCTTCTGCCAGCGCGGAATCTCGGCCCAGCGCGGATCCTCGTTATTCGCGTACCAGAGCAGCACGGAAGGCAACGTGACCGAGACGCCCAATTTGAAAGCAGTTTGAACCGGTCGATCGACAAAGGCGCGCGCGGTTTTGTCCAACCCCTGCACGTGCGCGTTCCAGAACGCAACAATCATGTTGAGCGCACGGGTTTGAGCGCCCACCCGTTGGAAGTCGAGCGTGACATCACGGGCCGCCATGCCGCCTTGCATGATGGTATCCGCGCCCTTCTCACCTTGGGTCTGGCGTTTGAACTCACCTAACCGAGTGGAGTTTTCTATGATCTCGGACGTTACCCGGAGGATTTCCAGCGGGCTTTTTATGATGTTCCATGTCTTGGACATCAATCCGGTGTCGCGTGAGAGCTTGAATATATTCTGCTCGATATAGTGTCGGTCGATCGCCACCATGGCGGAGTTAGCACCACCGGACTTCAGAAATGATTGATAGTCCTCGTCCTTCTTGAAGAGTGACCCCAATCCCCGAATGGCATCGACTACGGGGGTGATGCCTTTCTCCCCCAAATTAAACGCGGTGAGCTGATCGCGGATAAAATTGCGGGCGGCGAAGTCGGGAGCCAGCGTGGTTCCCGCTCTCATCCAACTTGCTGGCGCCTTCATGATTTTGATGGCGAGTCCGATGGACTGCTGATCCAAGGCCCTCACCGCGGTAGCCACGTCCTGAGACACTTGAAAAACCTGGCGCTCGCCATTGCGGTAGAGCGCGACTTCGTCGTCTCTCAGACCTGGGGTCCGCGACCGAAAAAGCGTGAGCGTTTCGGGATTGACTTCGACTCCCTGCTCTTTGGCAAACGCCTTTGACATCGCGTCGGCTTTGACCGAGGACTGCACGCGAACCATCAGGTCTTCTGCACCCTTCCCCGCTTTATCAGCTAGATCGGCCAGCGCGGAAAGCGCGCGATTGCGCTCCGCGAGCTGTACATAGGTGTAGGTGTTCTTGATGATCGACTCGAGAGGATCGACAATCTTGCGGGTTGAGCCCTCAATTGACTTGACGGGTGAGCGTACGGACAAGCCCCTGCCAGCACCCTTGGATCCGCTCATCCCCTCGCCTTCTTCCATCAATCGGTAGAACGGCACGTAGTCGTGATTCGCTTCCTGCATTTTTTCGAAAGCCTGCTGAGATAAAATGCCGGAATCACGCAGATAGGTAAGCGTGTGATTTTGAAATTCCCTGATCTGATCAAAAGTCTTCTGGTACTTGGCAGCACCCGAAGCCGCGACTTCCCGCGCAGAATCCAAAGGGACTCCCGTTTTGATCCCCCGCGCTTCGAGTTCCAATGCCCGTTTGGATATCGCGTAAGCACGCAGTCCATCCAGATCGTCTTTGACGGGCTCCAGAATCTTGGTCAGCGGCACTCCGACGTTTTTGAATGAATCAAATTTGAAGGGCGAATATTCGAGGAAGTGATCAGCCTTGCCCATCGCCCCCCTCGTCAGGCGAGCCAATTGATACGGATCATTCTTAACTTCCAGCGGAGGCGCGGATTGCGGAAATTTCGGCAGCTGCGCTGCATTCAGAAAAGACACATCGGAGGACTGGGTTTTGAGACTCTTCCCTGGCTCAGCTCCAATCTGAGGTTTCCCCTCCGCGGTCAGTTGTGCTTGATCCTCAGTTGCCGAACTTTTGGCGCGCTGCGGCTCTGCTGAGTTCAACAGTTCACTGAGCTGCTTGATTGGATGCAGGTCATCAACTAACGCGGTGTAGATCTTTTCCAGCGTGATCTTTTTGCCCGTCGTACCATTCGGCGCGATACGATCGAGCACCTCCTTTTGGGCAGCGTCCGCAAACACGTGCTCGTAGGAAATTTCCTCTTGAGGCGGCCCAGGATAAATAGCTACGTCAGTCGGGACGGATCCTTCCACGGCCATCGACTGCGAGCGCATCTGCTCGGGCACCTTCACCGGTACCGGTTCTTGCGGCTTCACGGTGGGGTCAATCTGCCCTTCATAACGCTTCGGGATGTCGATGTTGTCGCTGGCGAGGTCCTGTTTGACGGTGGGGTCCGTTTGCGCGTCCTGCACCACCTCTTGCGGTCGGATCCCGGTATCCGCGTAGGTATCGCCCACCTTGCCGGTCAGGCGCTTGAGTTGGCCTGCCCCGCCTGTCGCCAAATGCAGTCCACCCACGAGAATCGCGGCCTCGGCAAAGTCACTGGCACTCGGTAACTGGCCCTGCATGGCTTTGCCGGCTGTCACCATGCTCGTGATCTCGCTGGTCAATTTGGCGGTTTGGGCGGCGATCGGACTCATAACCGGTGTTGCGGCCGCACCCACCAGGGCGCCCGTCCCGGCGGTGATTCCGCCCACCACACCGGAGTTGTGCGCCTCGAGGAAGGCACTTGAGGTGCGCTCCCAGAAGTCCTGGGCGTCCTTCAGCGAGCCCTTGCGGTAGGCATCCACCATCACCCGCCTTAAGTACGCCGGCAGTGCAAAGGCGCCGTAGCCCGCTCCCAACGTCGCTCCCGCAGCCCCGCCCGCTTCGGTTCCGGCCGGGCCCGAAATGGCCGTACCCGCAACGGCTCCCAATGCAGCCCCGCCCTGCTGACCCAGAAACGCACCTCCCAACATCGCCGGCAGATCGCCTGCGATCTGGCTCACCTGGGAGGCGATCCGTCCCCACATCGGCGCATCTTCGGGTGCCAAGGTATCGGGCAGTTTTCCGCGCTTGATGAGCCCCGTGACGGACATCTGCCAGCCCGCATCCAGATAGTCACCGAACCCCAATTGCTTGCCCGGCTCACCCTTGACGGTGCCCAGGTTCTTCTTGAAGTAATCCCTCACAGGAGCGGAGTTGAAAGGCTTGTCACCCCAGTACGAGGCCACCTCTTGTTGCGAGAATCCGCCGTTCAACAGTGCGGCGGAACGGTCGGCCTGATAGGAGGCGAGTTCGGAGGAACTGAATCCCGCGTCCTTGAGCGCCTGCAGTTGATCCTGGCCGCTCACAGCTTACCGGTCCGCTTCAGATACTCTTCAGCCGATTCCCCTTCCTTGCGCGGGATGGCTTGCCCCGGAGCTTGCGTGGCGGATTTCAGCACGTCCTGCATGATGTCCTGCGGTCCGCGGACATAACTGCGGATCCGTTTACCCAAATACTCGGGGCTGTCGGGGTCGAGTAGCTCTGCCGCGCTCTTGCCCGCACCCCGCTGTTTTTGGTATTCGCCCAGGAACCACGAGGTGAAACGCTGCAGATTCTCATCCCCGATCGGATCTTGCAGACCGATGAGCGGATTGCTATGTGTCAGGGTTGATTTGGCCACTTCAATGAGTCCGCTCTTGAGCTTCGCTTCCGCCTCGCCATCTGCCGTTCCCTTGTGCTCGACTTCCGCGCGCAACTTGTCCAGATCCTGAATATCCAGCCGGCCATCGATCAGGTACGGATTGAGTTGGTTCGCATCTGTGACCTTGCCCGTAGCCCCATCGGGAAGGTTGATGCGCGCGAACAGCTCATTGAACGTGGCTGAATCTGTCTTCGGTGCCTTATCCCGCGCCTTGAGCATATTCAGGAACTCATCCTTGGAGCCCGAGCCGAATGGCGCGAGGTTGGAATTCAATACGGTCTGCGCATCCAACTTGCCATCGCTCATGCGCTGCAGGAACGTGTTCTGCGTCTGTTTCTGGCGCAATTCCTCGGCCTGTTTGGCCAAGGTCAGTTGGTGTTCCTGATCGATGTATTGCGCGTTGATGGCCTGACGGGCATGCCCTTCAGCCTGTACCCGTTGTTCCGGGCTGAGCGCGCGAATGGCAGGATCGGTCGAGTCACCTGATTTCAAAGTGGCGAGCATGTTGGCCGGATGCATCTGGATCATCCCCACCACTGAGTTGTAGGCCATCTCCTTCTCGGCCTTGTCCTTCAGCTGCTGGCGTTGCTCGGCGGTGAGCGGCATCGCATCGAACAGCGCATTGCGTTCGGCCAGTCTCTGAGTGAAGAGGTGCGGGTTGTTCTGTAGTTCGGTACTGGCAGATTCAATCGACTTACTGGCAACATTGACATTGTTCTGAACCCGGGAAGCCGCCTCAAAGCTCATCGCGTTGCGCTGCAGCTCTTCCCGCAGTGCTAACAGCCGCTCGGTCATGAATTGCTTGGACTGGCGGGTCGGGGCTCCCTGCGCCACCTGATTCGCCTGCGCGTCGAAGTCCTTCAGTAACGTGGGCGTGAAATTCGGCGCCCCGGGATCGGCCTTGAGTTTGCGGTCCTCCAACTGCTGCATCCATGAGGATTGCGTGTTGGATAGCGTCTGTGCGCTCCAGGTTGCGGCATCGCGCTCCTTGACGACATCGATCGCCTTAACGACGGCTTGTGTACCGCCGGCCAGATCCTGCAGTCCTTCGCCCAAACCACTGGAGGACGGGGTCACCGCGCCCGGGCCCAGTCCGGAGCCGGAGACATTCGTGCGCTGCTGATACTCGGGAATGATCTGTGGCACTTATGCCACCTTCCGGGCTGCATAGCCCTTCAAGAGATTGGCACCGGCCAGAAACCCGCTCTGTACCAGCGCCGAACGGCCTTGCGCTTTCTCAGCCTGCGCCTGGGCCATAAGACCGGAGGCTTTCATGGCGCCGCCGTAGCGGATGTTGAGCGCGTCGAGCTCGGCGTTGATGCCCGACTGTTCGACGACCTTGGCCGAGGTTCCACCGGCTCCTCCGCCGGCTTGGGCGATGGCCGCGGCTTGCTCTCCTAAGACCTGACGGGACTGACGGCGTTGGGTCTGCTCATCCGCATAAGCCTGGGACTGAACGACATGCGCTTGCTGCCCTAAGGCTGCCGCATTGGCGTTGGCTGCGGAGTTCGCATCCATCCCTTGGGAGACCGCCCCGCCTGCCGAGATGAGCCAAGGAAGCGCCTGCATCAGCCTCTCCGATAGACGAATTGATCCGGACAGCCGGGATAGAAGCCGGCCATGGACTCAGCACGCGTAAAGCCCAGTGTCTGCAACCAGCGACAGCCTTGTCCGTTCTGCGCTGCGGTGGCGGTCAAAGGCTCGGGGTGTACTTCGAGGAACCGCTTCACATACCCGTGCACCGCCAGAAAACGGGTGGTGGGCTTGATGAACGTCCACAGCCAACCCTGACCGTGTGGATCACGGGCGATCCCGCCGCACAACACGATGTTGTTTTCATCGACCAGCGTGTATGCGGGGCCGCGTTCGGCCAAGGCGATTCCATACGACACGGAGGCCAGCGGATCCCGAAAGGTAATGAGATCGATGGGACTGAAGTCTATGAGTCTCATGGGTCGTACTTCTTCATGCGCGGCATGATGGCGGCGACCGTCATGGGGACCGGGGCGTCTTGGCGAATCTCGATACGGTTGTCAGTCTCGTAATCGCCCGGAAAATCCACCACCACGTCATGGGTGATGAAGGGCTCCGGATCCCCCATTGGCGTTGAGGGCGAACGGGTCGCCACGTCATCGAGCTTGCCGCCGAAGAGTCCGCACTTGCCGAGCGCGGTATCGAGGAAGCGCACGACGAGCTTATGAATGCGTCCGATCTTGCCTTGGCTCGTCCCATCTCCACCGCCGCCTTCCAACCGCATGGTCACGAGACGGGCCGAGGCCTGAAGGCCGATCTGCACGGTGCTCGCCGCCCGCACGAGGGTGATTTGACCCGACTGAACCTGTTGAGAAGGCTGTACGGCGCCGTCCGCCAGAACCTGCACGGTTTGCCCTTCCAGATGCGACAACCCGCTAATGAGCGTGGCGGGCCCCCCTGAATAGGTCAGCCCGCAATCCACATAGAAGGCATCCGCTGGATCATCGCCTCCCGTCCCATCCTCGTCGGCCGATTCCCACGGGCGTTGCATGACTTCCACATACCGGGTCGTCGCCCCATTGATGGTGCGCCGGACGATCAACCACACTTCATCGCGGGACCCATCGGTGGCGGGAATGACACATACGGACTCTACAAATCCGTTCCCGCCAATCGGGTGACGATGCCACCCAGTCACTTCCTGGTCTTTGTCGTAGGTAAACCCCACCAGTTTGCCGTTACTGAGTACGCACCAGACAATCGAGTACGGTTCCCCCTGATAGGCTATGTCGATGATCCCGGTACGAGTGATGCGATCGGAGAGCACCGCCAGGTCAGTCGGCACGAAGGCGTCGAGCTCCAGCCGGTAGTCGAGCGCGAGCAATTTGCGCCCCGCCCGCTGGACGTACAGAAGCGAAGATCCCACCACCAGCGGTTGCACCGCCCTAACCCGCTTCTTAGCTTGGGGGTCGATCTTGTAGTTGGCCGGTCCCAGGGGTTCGGTATTGGAGGCTTCCGCAAAGGTGAACTCTCCTCCCCCGGTTCCGATGACCATCTTTTGCATGGCCTGCGCCCACAGAATCGCATTCACATCCTGGGCGGTCAGTTGCAGCCAGATCGCACAATCTGCGGTCACCTCACCGAAGAGGTCCCCGGTCATGTTCTCGTAATCATTGGGAACGGTCCCCCAGAACCGCAGCTTTCCAAACCAGAAGAGCCGGTTGCGAAAGAACTTCACGCACGCCGGGTATTCGGTGGTCGCACTCCACGCCCCCAGTGACCAGCGGGCGGTAGCGTTGGGTGCCCCCACCACGTTGGCGGGCAGCTGTTTCAGCCCGTTCTTGCTGTCCACGATCACCGTTGCGGTGACGTGCGTGGAGTCCGTAAACGCCGTAATGCGGGCGATGCCATAACCCGAGTCCTGATAGTCCCACTGCACACCGGTGGTGGATTTGCCGTCGTAGGCCGTTCCATGCTCTTGCGTGGGCGCATTCGTCCCCGAGGTCGCGGCATTCAGCGCCTTGTAGGTTTTGCCGTCGAAGCGCGCCAAATCGTTGCCGTTGTAGGCAACGTGTACTTCCCAGGTCGAAAGGTTGTTGTTCTCCAGTTCAAGTCGAATGAGCCGCCCTACATCGGTGGCAGCAAAGAGCGCGGCAGAGGCCGTCAACGTGACCGAACCGGTGGAAGCGGAGGCATAGACGGTTGTCGTGGAGGTGGAGGGGTCGTTTTGCTCGAGGAACGGTCCCTGCACAGGCTGGTAGATCGAAAAGACCCAATTGGTATCGCTGATCCGGGTCAGTTTTCGCGGAGCATAGGTTCGATACCGATTGGCGATATAGAGCACGTCGCCGGATTGCTCGACGTTCAGCGCACAGGTCCCATCCGCATTGGTCAGATCCGCGAGCGCATAGGGACTGACGATCTCGTAGGGAACACCTCCCGAGAGCAATACCCCAACTAGGGTATAGAACCGCACATACAGATTCCCAAATTCCAGCACAAAGGCTTGCGTGGCCGAGAATTCGAACTTGAGCAACCAGCCGCGATTGGCCTGGGTTTTGACCGGCGATACATAGCGGGTACCGCCCCTACGAACCGCCGGCCCCTGCACGAGCGGCAGAAAGCCTTCGATCCGATGGCAGCCGGCGAAGTACTTGGCCAGATCCGTACGGCCGGAGATGTTCTGGGAGAGCTCTCCAGCATTGAAACTGGTCAGGATCGGGGATGCCCTCACCGCGCCCTCGCCATCACCCAGGTATCATCAGCCACGGATTCAGACGGAACTTCGAGCGCGTTGGCGAGCTTCGCTTCCGAGATCGCGCGCTTGTACGCTGCCATACAGATCTGGCGCTTGGAGTCTGACTGCGTGATGCGCTCGCAACATTCATCCGCGATCCGGGCGGCGAGACTTTCGGCGAACGCCGCATCGAACAGCGAGGC
>Ga0070690_100000875_pt1 | contig 15328 bp, 19 predicted proteins | sample KBSS33HmetaG_FD_64671 | JGI IMG/M metagenome (GOLD analysis project Ga0070690, IMG submission 64671) | Switchgrass rhizosphere microbial communities from Kellogg Biological Station, Michigan, USA - KBS S3-3H metaG | ecosystem: Host-associated > Plants > Roots > Rhizosphere ... | reverse complement strand
TACGCCTTTAGAAACCAGTGCTAGGTCTTTGAGTGTATCGTTGAATTTTTCCGCACCCTTGGCCGCATCCTCGCCAATCGCTGCGCCAAGATCCTTCGCCAACTGAATCTGATGAGCAATGGCTGCACTGCCGCCGTTGAGTAGCGGGATCATCCCTGCGCCAGCTTTGCCGAAGATCACATACGCGTCGGCTGTCTTGGTCGCGCCGTCTGCGTAACCGGCGAACTTGTCGGCAATCTCGCCGAGCAGAACATCCGTATTCTTGATGTTGCCACTGGCGTCTTTTACGTTGATGCCTAGCGCCGAATACGCCGATGCGTATGCTTTGACGCCATTGCCGGCTTCCGCCGCGCCCTTGGCCAACTTGACCATGCTGGCCTGGAACGACTCTTGGTCAACGCCTGACTTTTGGGCGGCGCTGGCAAGCCCGGCGATTGAATCCGTTGCGACACCGATCTTCTGCGCCAACTTGAGCGCCTGATCCTGCGTTTCGATCGCGCCTTCAATGAAACCGCGAAACGCCTCGACGCCAAGGCCGATACCAATGGCCGCGCCAACGCGCTCGAATGTCTTGGTTACCCTCTCAGCCGCTTCGGTCGCCGACTGAGCAATCTTGCCCATGTCGGATTGGAACTTGGCCGTGTTGGCCGAAAGCTCCAGAACCATGCTGCCAAGATTCGACATTTTTTCTAATCCTCAAAAAGAAAAAGGCCCGCGGTTGCGGGCCTACCAATCGTCACTGAGCAATCGTTCTTCGATGCTGTCTTCTTCGGTTTCATCGCGCGGTTTGAACAATAGGCAATCGCTCAGCGTGACTGGATTGCCCTTGGTAGGATCGCGGTTAATGTTGATTAGATCGGAGCGCAATGCCGCAATGGGCATCTGCGAGTTGCTGCGATCGTCAATTGGATAAGCAGAGCAGAATAGGAGGAACTCGGCGGCTTCACGATGCGATAGTTTCGCCTTCGCCTCGCGCGGTGTTAGCCCTGTTCTGGCGAACAAGGCCCACCAAACATACTCCGAGCCCTCTATGCGTTTTTTGCGACATCCTTCGCATTGTCATCGGTGCCGTTGAGCCTACCGATTTCCTTGCTCAGTTTCATGGCGATGCTCTGCGGCAATGCCTTAGCCTGCTCGAACGTCAACTGTTCGCCATTCTCGGTGCATGCTCTGGCGATGAGATTCGGGCTGAAGTTCTCGCGGCCCTGACGTTGCTTTTCCGCGTCCTGATGATTCAGTGCACTGGCCAGCTCCAAGAACGCGCCGTGGCTCAGTTCGCTCACATTAAACGTGCGCTTCTTCCCATGACGCTCGATGACTACTTCACTACTGTCGAAATCTTCGTATTTGCTCATTTTAATTCCCTGCCGTTAGATTAGATGCAACCGACGTGACGCACGCGCCACGGCAAGGAGACGCGCTTGTATGCGCCACGCCGGTTGCAAGACGATTGCCGTTAGGCTTTGAAGTGATACGTCTTCGGGCCGCTACGCTGGACCGAGACGGTCATGCCTACGTTCTTGTCGATCTGGAAATCCAGTGGCGCGTCGGCGACGTAGCCTTGGAACTCGACATAGGTACGCGTGCTCGGCCAAGTGATAACGCCAGTGCTGGCGCTCACGGTCGGCGGCGAAGTGCCGTCAGACATGCCGACGATCCATGTCGTGGTGAGGTCGCTGATGTCCATCGCAACGATGTCCTGATGAGATACCTTGGTTGGGTCGAAGTCCAGGGGGACAGAGATCGCGCCGGGGCTTGCCATACCAGGGCCGAATTTCTTTTCGGTATCCTCAAGGCAAGTCGTATCAATCTGCGATTTGGAACCGCCGATAGGACCGAAGCCCTTCGGGCAGCCAACTTGAACGAGCGTGTATCCGTTCGAGTTCGTATAGACGAACCAGGCGGAGGTCTTTTTGGTTGAGAGACTCACTTTTAGGTTTCCTCATCGATGGGGTTGCCACGCCTCACGGCGTTGCGGATCGGCTGCCTCACGGCAGTCGTTTTCCCGAGCGTGCACGGCCCGGAAATTGGCACCCCGAGTAGGATTCGAACCTACATCTACGGTTTTGGAGACCGCTGCTCTGCCTGATTGAGCTATCGAGATTTGAATGAGTGCCGGGGCAATGGCCCCCGGCTGCTTGAGTTCCTGTCATCTCGACAGTGATTGGGGAATAGATGCCGGGACAAGCCCGGCACGGGCGTAAAGCCCCGGAGTGAGCCGCTACTGAATTGCAGCCATTACCGCGCGCGAGAGGTGCCTAGGCACTCACGCCAAGCCGCAGCCGATACCGGCCGCGGAATTCATCTGGACGTCCAGTAGCTTGAATCAAAACTCCAACGCCATAGCTTCGTATCGCTCTCGCGCGTCTCGGTCGGCCCGAATATAACGTTGGCGTTCGTCGCCTCTATAGCGTCCTGTGCGGCTTGACACATCTGCCGGGACTGTGACTGGCTCAGCGAATAGAAGTCGCATTGAATGCGGGAATTGTCCGTTTCCGGAGCCCCGCTTATTTGGTTCTCTGGAACGGCAGAAACGATAGTCCATACCGCATATGGAGCAACAGCGTTTTCCTCAGCCTGCGTGCGATAGACGCGAGTCGTGATCGCAGCAAGCGCAGTGACAAGCGTAGATTGAACGTCAGCCAGCATTAGAGATTGTCCAATCGACTAGCCAAGTCATCGCGGAATTCCTCTGGCAACTGATTCTTTGTTTCCTCGAACGCTGGACGCATCCATGGCGTAGCCGGCTCATGCGATGTGCCGAGCTCGGAAAATCGCGCATAGAACAATGGGCCGTGATCGTGGTACTTCCCGCCGACCTTGCCGGCCGCACGGTTTCTTGCTGTGTCTTTGTAACGCTTGGCGTTCCGGCGCACGGTCACGATATACGTCACCATGCCGGACTGACGCGAGCGCACCTTAGCCACGATGATGTTGTTGAGTAACGTTCCAGTGAGCACATGACCTCGCGACTGCAAGTGCGCCTTCACTGAGTTCTGCAACGTCACCGCGCATTTGCGCAAGGCAGTGCCGACAGGCTTTAGCGCCGTCTTCTCGCCAACCGTGTCGCTGATTTTCTGGATGCGTACCTGCAATTCTTTCAGACCACTGAAATATGCGGTTTCGCTCATGCCGCCATCTCAAAACAAGCCAAGGCAGACCCGGGCGTTTTATTCACCACGCGAACTCCGCGTTTCGACAAGTGCTGGCCTATAGCCGCAAACTGATGCTGGAATTCAGCGAACCGAGTCACCGCGGTGTTCCTCAAAGGTTCTTGGTACTTGCCGAAGTAATGAGAACCCTGCATGTCAAATCCATGCAGTTCTATTTCATCGGCCTCGAATATCTGCTGTGCGACAATCAGCGCAATGGCGCCAGAGTTGGATTGAGATGAAAGCAAACCTTCGCATTCGATTTGCTCAACGCCATCAATCTTCCGCGTGCTGAACTTTCGCCCGGAGAACTGGTGAGCTTGCGGAAACTGATTCCACCACTGCCGATCCTGAGCCACCAGAGCGTCAGCCCAGGGAGCAAGGTCTAGCCCGACATTGCCAACCGCGATCACTACATCCGCGCCGCGACCGCTGTCAGCTACGGCCTGAGACATGCTCGGCCCTGGTGCCAGAATGCAAGCCTTCATCAGCCTACGCGGTTCATCTCAATACGAGCGAAGTGCCACAAGTCAGCGGCGGGCGCGTTCTTGTACCAGTCGAAGGCGGGCATGCCGGCAGTCCAATGCAGAATCTTCGCATCTTCGTGCGGGTGGCCCTCATCGACCAAGCGATTCCATTGCAGCGGCAATTCACCAATCGCGGTATCGTTGATGAACTTCAGCGACAGCAAGTCGATTGGCAGCAATTCATTGATGTCGATCTTCCATGCCGGATGCTCGCAATTCACCAGCATTACGGATGCCCAATTCTTTCTTTCGTAGTTCATGTTCGGGCATTCCATTGCCGTCCCGCGGTATTTCGTCCGGTGCTGCGTTTTGTATGACTGATGCTTGACCACTTGCACGGCGTAGGCTGGGTCGAAAAGCGAATCAAGTTCTGCGATATCCCCAAGGCATAGCATGTCGCAGGCGTCTACGAAGATCGCATGGCCGCGGTAGTTCATCAGCTTCGGCACCAAGAACCTGGACAGCGTGAAGGCGTTCGAACCCTCGCCCATACCCATCGACGCGAGCGGGGTGATGCTCACCGGCTTAGTGCAATTCCGCAGAACGCTGTCAGCGAAAACATGGAACCCAATCGCTTCCCTAACATCATGGCCGCAGAACAAGTTAATCACGGCCGCAATGCCTCCACTCGCATGTCACGATTCCCGCGCGTCATGTGCATCTGCGGCGGCATGATTCGCACATCTTTGAAACCGTGATCGGCTACCAGCGCGGATAGCGTCTTCGGTGAATAGCCCCAAAGATGTGAAACAAACATACCGCCAGACTTAGGCGATCCGTAGATAGCCCATAGCGACAATTGATCGCTAGTTCCATTGAGAAGATTGCGACAAGCCGACTCGATGTTCGGGCATTCCAGAACAAGTTTGCCACCTGGTTTCAGCAGGCGCTTGAACTCGGCGATTACCGCATCCGCATTGAAACGATGAACATGTTCTATAACGTGAATCGACATGACTTCATCGGCGCAGCCATCCTCCAACGGAATCTGCTGCCTGATCTTGCCGTCGTCGAACTCCATCGTGTAAATCAATTCTGGTGCGCGCTCGGCCTTCGGATGTTGCTCACAATCTATATTGTAATAGCCGTCTAAAACCTTTCGGCCTGCCCCGAAGTTGATACGCATCATGCCGCCTTTTTGTAGATAGTCGTATGCGCCGGTTCACTCGGCGGCTCTTTGGTGTAGTAATAGATCGCGAGTGATCTGCGCTGAATGTTCGGCGGACACATCAGCGGCTCCGGATGACCGTGCCAGCTTTCGTCGTTCGTCTCGAAGATCACGCAACGTCCGCCGATTGGCGCAATGAGCTTAGCATTCTCTAGCCCTAGCTGAAGATGCCCGCCCCATTCGTCTTGCCAAGCTTCATTGAGATAGATTAGGACATTGACGCGTCGATGCCAGCCTTTCGGATGCTGGTTGAAATCCACATGCATCTTCAGGAACCCGCCACGCGGGATGCAGTGCAGGCCAGCGCCGAATAAGCCCGGGTCAGCGAATAGTTCGCTTATTCCCGTCGCGCGCTCAATCAGTCCAATGTCGATTGCGTTGGCAACTTCGCGCGCGGTCTTGGCTAACCTTGGGCGGCTCCATTTCTTGCTGCCCTTGCCATCTTCCCTATCCCACTTGCCATGGATAGGCCATTCGCCATTGATCTTGGATACCGTTTCTGCGCTGAGATAGTCATCAATTACCGTGTGCGGGAATGGCTCAGTGAACCTCATTGAGAATGCCCGTCAGCCAAGGCCAAATAGCTCCCTTATCCATCTCATCTTCTGACCATTGCCACCATGCCAGCCGGCGCAGGAACTCGTTGCGCCTTTCCAAGCTTGGCTGAATGCCTTCATCCTCGAGCCGCGACGGATAAATCGCGGCTGCGGCACCGTCCTCGCATACCACCGGTACGCCAGCGCGACAGGCATCAATTGCAACGTTGCTGTGACGGCAGACAACCAGCGAAGATCCTTCCAATACGCTCTCAATTCTCTCAGTAACGGCGGTTGAGTCGCACCGCACTCCGGGCTCGATATACCCGCGCTTTGGCCGATACTTGATCTGCCGATTCGGATGCAGCTTGCGAATCTCGCGTGACTTCAGCTCAGCCCATCCGCTCGCACCAACAGAGCCAGACTTAGGCCCGTTGCCGACCAAGACGATTGGCCCGGATGAATTGCTCACGTCGCGTATCGAAATCGCTGACTGATTGAGCCGCGATGTCCCAGGGTCTGGACCGCGCATAATCAAGTGCGGGCAATGGAAGTCATCCACCGTAACCCGGAACTTCCGAAATTCTGTCTTGCGCTCCCAATATCCAGCATCTAACGCCACGAAGTGGCCTCCGCGCTTCCTGTGTGCTCGCGCATGAGGCAGCCTATCTGACGCCCCTAGCCCATAGAGGATGAGCACGGCGCCGTCCCTAGGCTGGTATTGAGGCATTACAACGGCATCAACTCCAGTTGCTACAGCCCCGCCATGCAGGCGGCGCAGCATATCGGCCGGTCGCTGCCGCGTTCCGGGTGTGATCAGGATGTCGAAGCGCATTTACGTTCAAAGTTCTGCGCCAAGAATGAATGCAATTCTGCGGCAGCCTTCTCGACCGGGTAAGCCGCTTTGATGAACCTGTCGCAAATCTGCTCGCGTGTTGACTGCTCGGAAAGCCATTCCAGCGCCACGCCGAGCTGCTTCGCGTTATCGGCCCAATATTCGCAGCCTGTTGCAATTTCCGTGTAGCCTGATTCAGTGCACCCTATCCAAGGCGTACCAGACGCATGAGCATTCGCCAACTTGACATTGGATTTCCAATTACGCGCCGGATAGCCCTTCGCGTCGCGTAGCGCCAAGACCACATCGCAATCTGCAAGCGTATCCGGATTAACCACAAACGATGCGCCGATTCTCTCGCATGCATTGCGGATCGCCTCGCGCCACTTCGTTATGTAGCTTGCCGATCCTTCGTATCCAACTACTTGTATATTTTCTCTGATCGGATTGCGACGAATGTGCGGACGGTGATGATGCTTGAGCCATAGCACCGGCAGTCCAAAGGGCCGCAAATCTTCCGCCATGCGCGCAGTTGCAGCTATCACGGCATCCGGCTTAATGCGTTCCATCTCGCGCTCAAGCCATGCGAGCGCCTCGCGTTCGTTCCAGTCGTTACCGGCCGGCTGCGGATAGGCGTCCACTAAATCCCACGCCAGCTTCACGCCACGCGAGCGCAATGCGCGAATCGTACGATCTTCCGTACGCTTTACCAGAACCGCAACATCTGCCTCGGCGTTGACGGCGTTCGGGATTGCTTCAGCGCCTAGCGTCGCAGCGAGCTGAATTCCGCGCACGCGCCAGCTTCCGGATGTGCCGCGCCCGGTGAATAGGAGTTTCATCGCGGGCCGGCCCAGTCCTTTGGAGGATCAATCGCCATCCAAAAACAGGCCACCGTGTGCAATATCAATACGCTGCCAAAGACAAGCAAAAGTGCGCAATCTAGCCAGAACATTTTTCACCTTGCCGTGAATTCGAGTAATCGTGCGAACGGCTCGCCGCTCGCTATTTCTTCGTGCGTAAATTGCGCATGCGCGAGCCTGCGGAACATCGCAAGCCTGCCAGCTTCTGTATTGTCCTGAGCCGCAATCCAGCGCGGCTGATGTGATTCGACCTGGATGCCCCACATCAGCGCCTTGACCGCTGCACCGCTGCCCCATGTGATAATGCGACCGCAATTCGCTAGGTCTTCGCGCAGCGGCTTGACGCGCTCAGGGAAGCGCCCAGGATGCGCCCTGAGGCGTCCTTGCTGGCGTTCTGCCCATCCCGGAGGCATTCGATAACAGGCCGGGCCAATTCCGCGACTAGCTAGAACTACTGTCTCGCCATGTACGCGGAATGGCTCAAGTTCAACGCCCAGCGAATCGAAGCGGTCAGGGCCAAGATACGGAAACGTCTCTGCGACATTGTGAAAATCCCTTGCGAGCGTATACCAATCTCGACCGGCGAAAGAATTCCCCCAAGTCGAATTTTCTGCAACGACTACCGGCAGTCCGCGCTCAGTGAAGATGCGCGCAACCTCATCGCCCTCGTGGATGCGCGACCATGTAACAAAAATATCGCCATCGTGCGGATCGCGCGTCAGACCATGCTCGATTCTGAATCCTAGTCGCTCAAGCCCTGCAACGAATATTGCGCGACGTTCTGGAACCGTATAGCGCAAGTTCAAATAGGCGCGCACTACCTGTTAGCCAGAAGTGCGTCCAGCTCATCGTAGAATTGTTTTACTTTCACCGGATCGCTAACGCATTTAAACATCTTTCGCCATGCCCTTAGGCTGGAATGGATGCCATCCGTGTCACGATGAGCCGCGCGAATAGCTCTCGCCCATGTGATCTTCGTAAACATAAATTCTCCTTGCCGAGAATCAACCTTCGTTAAGTAATGCGGTCGCGGGGCAAGTCATCCACTCCAACCCCGAATCAGGATCGCGAATCGGCGCAGACAAGTTGTAAATCGTCGTCTTCGTTCCATCGTCGTGCTCTGCACGCATGCTCGCCCTAATGCGTGAATCATAGCGTATGACAATACGCGTTGTGACTTCTGCATTGATCTTTTCAGATGCCAGCAATTCGCGCGAGCTTAGCGGCTCAATCGCGGCGGCGAATTTCTTATCCGTCGCCTGACTCTCGACCGCTTGCCAATCCGTATCCTGTTCGCCAGAGCTATTGATGAACGTCACTTGCTCCTTGATCGCGATGCGATGCCGCAAGCGCCCCGCAGCCATTCCCTTGATAGCCACTATCTCACCGTGCTTTTACGAAGCGGGCTCAACAAATTGGTTGCCGCATTGCAAAGCGTGTAGCCGTAGCCAGCATCAGCCGGAACAGCGGCAACGCCATCGCCCTCGCGGAAGCGCGACTGCGATGCAATCTCTATTAGAACTGCTGCGCGCACCGCTGGCTTGACCTCATAATCGCCATTCGAGTCAACGACAGGAATTGGCTCGCCGCTACTATCCAGAACAGGTACGTTATTTGCGTCCAATTCGACAACATATAACCTCCACCAATCTTTCAGCCAGCGCGCAACAGCATCGGAAATTGCTGGAATGAAAATCGCCAGCCATGCATCATCGCCATTGCCATCCTGACGAAGTTGCGATCGAGCCTCGGTGATAGTGACTAGCTCAAGCATTGCCATTCAACTTCACCGAGGGCGCAGGACCGAGGTCGCGGCCATTACGGCCGTCAATGCCATCGCGACCGCCGCGAGCGAACAGCGCCCAATCCTCTTTGTTTTCGTGGCATGGTTTGGCTTTGGTATCGCGCAAGGCAATCCAGACTGAGCCTTTTTCGGTCCACGTCTTACCCTTACCGCAAGCCATCCCGTCGCGCCAGTAGCCCTGCCAAACAGGCAATGGCACCGGCTTGATAATCTCGGCACCGCCCTTGCCGCGAATGATTACTCCGCGTTCGTCAAAGTCGAACTCCACCTCGGAGAGGTCGGCACCATCCTTACCGGGCGCGCCATCCTTGCCGATCACGACGCCAAGAGATTTAGTGCGGCCATCAGTCATGGTCGCCACGAGCGAGCCGTCACGGTCGATCAATAAATCAGCGATGCCAGCGCCATCCTTGCCAATGGCGCCGGGGTCGCCTTTCTCGCCATTCTGCCCTGGAATGCCGCGCTGGCCTTCCTTGCCATCGGCACCATCCTTGCCATTCTGAACCGGATGCGCTTCGAAATGCTCGGCGACGTGCAGATCAACCAGCGTCTTGATCTCAGGCCCGGCAAGTAGTTCAGCAACTACGGCCTTCGCTTCGATTGGCTCAGCGTCACGCCCGGGCGGTCCAGTTTCGCCACGCTCAGGCTGCCTCGCCTCAAGCTGCTCAATGCGCTTCAGCAGCGGCGCTGTAGCGTCGCGCACGATTGCGGCCATTGCCTTACCAAACTCTACCGGGTCAAGCATGTACGGCCTCTCGCGTCGCGTCTATCGCTTTTCTCTGCCATAGCTCGTCAGTCAATAGACGAACCGCTTCTGCCGTTGCTTGATCTGGTGCTGGTGCTACTGGTGCTGGCGCCTGCATATTCGGGTCCCACGTCGCCCGATCCGCGAGCATGCCAAGCGGATAATCCTGCTGCTGGCCCCAAAGCGTATCGCCACCCGGCGTCGCGCCATCATTGAATTTCGCACGAGCCTCGTTCGGCGTGCGAATCTTCCCGCCTACAAGTTTGACTTGGACATCCGCCTGCTTACCAAAGTCCATTCGCAGCAAGGGTTCAATATCCATCCATACGCCTAGATTGCCGGTAATGTTAAGACCCTCATCCAGAAGGTTCTCCATCGCCTCAATATGCGTGCTAAGCGCGCCGTCGTAATACATTAGATTGATCGAATCCACGTCCATATTCGCCGGCAATGAGCCAATACCAATCTTGAACGGCGGGATTCCGAACGGCTGGCAAATCTGCTCATCGGAATAGCGCATCTGCTCGACAAGCTGAGAATCTGCGCCTTTCATCGCGAACGATGTGAATTTCATATCCGCGCCGATGACTTGAATCTTGCCTGGATCTTTCGAGACCGTGTTATTCCAATAATCCTTTACGAGTTGTGCATCATCTTCGCTCATGCCTGCTGGGGCGGTGAGAATACCGCCTGGCTGTGCGTTGTTGGCGAAGAATTCAGCACTGCTCTTTAGAATCTTGAGATTCTTCAATGCTGGCCAGTAGGCTGCGCACAACGGCGGCACGCCTACCAATGGATGATGAATCGTGATGCAGCGGTCGTGGATGATTTCAGACGCCTGAACCAATAGGCCTGCGGTCGGGTAATTAGGCGGAAGTGTATTCAGCGCATCGGTCTGTAGCTGGTAATAGACCGCGCCTGAATCTGTGACCATCGGCTGAACTCGGCACGGGTCAAGGATGTAAAGCTCAGTCACTACGCCGCGATTATCGCGACGCTTCAATCCGTAGGCATTGCCCTGTGTCAATTTTGATACCACCCATAGCTCGCGGAATTGCTGCGGGGTCTGCCATGGGTTCGGTTTGCGGAGTACGGGGGAATATGCGGCGTTTTCTACTTCCGTCCAAATTCCGTTTAATTTGTTTTTCTGCTTTAGACAGAATGGCAGGCGTCCCAAATCCGTCGCAATACGCATGACGCATGCATATAGCGTCGGATAGCAAAACAAATCGGCGCGTGTTTCTTCGACATTTTGCTGCCACGCTCCTGTAAACGCCTCAAGAATACGACGCCAACCATTGCGCGACGCAGGAACGGGCGTTCCATGAATCGTCTTAGTGCGCGCAATCGTGAACCCGAGGAATTTCACTTAGGATTGCGCCTGCATGTCGCGGCGCTGATACGTGCGCTTCGGCTTGCCGGTGCGCGGCGAGATTTCAGCATCCGAGATGCTATCCTCGTCCGGCATCACGGCGGCTGTTACCTCGCGCAGTTTTCCAATGCGGATCAGGATGCGCGCAGCCTTGTCGTGAATTTCAAACTCGGTGCCGATCTTGTGCTGGTTGAAGTTCTTTCCAACGGGTGTGACTTTCATAGTTGCTCCAAAAAAGGAGCGCCCGAAGGCGCTCCCAAATGCCGCTGTGTAAAGTTTCTTAGCAAGCGCCGGGGAAACCGTCGATCCACTGGACAGCACCGCTGCGACGCAAACCCCACCAGATGAAGCGCTCGGCGCGAAATGCCACCGAGTTGGTTTGCCACATCGAAACAGACTGCGAAGCGGTCGGCGTGCCTGAATTGCTGGCAGGCGCATCGCTCATTTCGAGCGAAACCTGATCCGACTGGTCGAGCGTCACATTGCCATCATCGGCCAGATAAACTTCCGACTCATCCACGAGGATGAATGGCGAGCCACCTGAGCCGCCGTTGTTCGCAAGATACTGCGAGACACGGAGCGGGATGCCATCGAGCGTGCCGCCGAACGGAGTCACGCCAGGGAACGCGACGTTACCGAGCGAATCGCGTTTGAACGCCAAGTTACGGGCAACGGCAGGCGTGGTGTAGTACGCCGGACGTGCGCCGAGGAAGGTCGAGTCCCACGGTGCCCACAGGCGCAGCAACGCGCAGCGGATATCGTCCGGGTCTTGGCTGGCGGGACCGGCAACCGGGTTGACGCCGTTGAGCAGGCCAGCCGGCGAGACATTCGCCACTGCCGCTGCATCTGGATCGAACAAGTCGCCGTCGATCTTCGCAATGACGCAATCGGCCAGCGAGTCACGTACCAGAACTTCAGCCGATGGATCGGAGAAGCGGGCCAATTCCTGCGTGATGACTGCAATCGCCGCGACCTTGGTGAAAGAACTGGACGTAGCGTTGAAGTCGAACTTGGTGACAGGCTTCGCCTTGCCCTGCCCGACCCAATTTGCCGTGCCGCCGCTAGTCTGACCGCCAACGCGGACGTTGAACGGGATCGGGCGGAACTGCGCCTGACCAATCAGCGTTTTTGGACGAAGGTAATTGATGAAGTCGCCGCCGAACGTCTGCGCGTAGACAAGCGGAGCAGCCCAGGTCGTGTCGGTCGTGTTGCCTGCTGGAATGTTCGTCTTGGTCTTGAACATCTCGGACAGGTCAGCGCCTTCGGCCTGCGCCTTCAGCGTCTTGACGACGGATTCGGTCTGCGGGTAGTGGCGCTCTGCGAGCTTCTGTGCAACGTCGTGGCGACCTTTCGCCTTGGTCAAGCAGATAGCATAACGGGCGAACGCAATTCCTGGTTCCAACTTCTCAACCGTCTTAAGCTGAAGATCAGCCCCACGCAATGGCGTCGAGCTGGCCGGAGCATTGGCCTTCGTTTTGTCGTCGACCGGCTTGGCCGTCAGCTTGTCCTGATCCTCGAGCGCCTTGGTGCGGTCAACATCGGCGTTGATTGCCTTAATGTCGCCCTGCAAGGTCTCGAATTCCTCGACCTCGGCCGTGTTCATCGTGCGGCCTTCATCCATAACGGCCTTGTGAATTTGCTTCATGCGCTCAGATTTCTCCGCGCGCGTCGCTTCAAGTGAAGCGATGTGCTCAGCGTAGGTTTTCACCTGTTTTGATTCCTTGATTGGCGCCTCACGGCGCTAAATGGATCGGCTGAATTTCAGCCCCGCGCAGCCCTATGGCCTCCCGCAACAAAGGGGAAGCGACGCCTGCGTATTGCGGTATTACTTCGTCAGGCGAACTGCGCCTACGTTGGATTTCACATTAACCAGCTTGATCGTTCGCTCGCCTGTGCACGCAAGCTTGATCGAGCGGATTACTTCGCGCGGCAATGGATCGCCGCTCATGGATTTGATTGAGGTAATTACTGCCTGCGGCAGTGCCGGAATCGACACTGCAGACAGTTCGTAGATTTCGATTTCCTGATAGTCAATGCCACCGTCATCCTTGAAAGCATATTTGATCGGCTTGAAACCGATACTGACCGCGCGCACTACGCCATAAGATATTTCACCCCATGCCGTATCGACGCGATCCCTGAAAGGCCCGGGCTCATCGACAACAGGAATCTCGGCGTCGAACTGAATGCCTTTGGAAGTCGGTTTCTGAAAAACCACGTTTCCAATTGGCGACTCCCTATTATGCTGATGCAGCAATACGAGGGGATTCTTGAAGGTCGCGCCCAGCGGATTTACTGTGTCGCCCATTCGGTCAGTCGCTGGCGTAGTCGCCCAGCCTGAAAACGTGCGCCGCGCTTTGTCGAGCGCCTTGACCTCAAATAGGGCGTATCCGCGTTGATTGTCCATTACTTCTCCGGTTTAAGCATGCGCTCGAGCCGCGCCCTTGCCTTAGCGCACAACTTGGAATCTGGATTCTTGCAAAGTAACTTCACCAGCCTGCGCTGGCGATCAATACAGCCCTTGCAACTCATAGCTATCCCACAGCAAAAAGAACTAATGGCCGCTTTTCAGCATGCAGCGCGTGAGCCGCGCCTATGGCCATCGACAATGCAATGGCCGGATCGATTTTGTTGATCGACCGCAATTTCGACAGCCAATGATTGCCCCACTTGTCTTCTTCAATCACGGCAGACAGGATTGCCGAAACCAGAACGGGGTTTTTGCGGAGCCGTATCCTTCGCTCGAGCATTGCTTCTTCGAGCAATCGAACTGACCCGGGCATCCATAGCCCTTCAGGTTCTGTCTTCGCTGCCTTGGCAGCGTCAATCATTGCCTGCGTGGGCTTGCCTTTCTTCATTCCGCCTTGCGGGTGTTCGGCAAACTCCAGCTTTAGCCCAATGGTCGAAACGTCTTCCTCAAACCGCTTGAACGCAAATCGGTCGTAGGCGACAACTTGAATCTTATAGTTCTGCTGATCCTCTGCCAGAGACTGAGCGACATGGATATAGCTGATGCTCTCGCCGGGCGGTGCATTCAAATGCCCTTGCTGCACCCAAACCGAATACGGGATCTTGTCGCGCAACTCTCGCGCCGCCATTGTGTCGCGTGGAGTCCATGCCTCAATCCATGCATCGAACTTCGGCTTTTTGACGACTACGCGCTTACCATCCTTGACCGACTCAATCTCAACTTCGCCGGTCTGGACAACGCATGCTTTGGCGGTCAAGTCCCGGTTTTGGGACAAGTCCAGCCCGGCGAAAATCTTTTTGCCTTTGTGCTCGGCGATAGGATCAAAGTCCGCCAAGCACGGATCTAGCGTTGATCGTGCCATCCATGCCGTTTCGGCATCAGTCCAGACGCAGAAGTGAAGCCTGAGTATTCCGTTGAGCTTGCCAGGGATTGCCTTGGCATGAGCCACCACGCCGGCTAGGTATTCTTCCGTGATCGTCACGCCGAGCAAGGGATTAGCCTTGATCCAGCATGACGGGTCTGTCAGAGCGTCGTCATTAGAATCAAGAGAACAAACGAAGCTGAAAGTTGAATCGTCAATTATTCCGCCTACGAATGTCGGATCAGTTACCGCATCAATACTGCCAGCGGCAACCTTAATCGCGTGTTCGTGTTCCTCCCACGCTACAGAATTACGATCAGTTCCGCTGTTCGTAATCATGAACAGTAGCGGCTGACGGCGGAACTTGAACCCGCGCTCGAGCGTTTCGATAATGCTGCGATCAGGTAGCTCGTGAACCTCATCGGCTAGGATGAAGTACGGGCGCGGACCTGAACCTGTCTTGCCTGCATCTCTCGAGACCGGTCGAAAGAAACTGCCGTTGGCGTGATAGGCGATGTTGAACTCTCGCCCAGGTCCGCCTGATAACTCCAAACGCTTGCTCAGCGCAGGCGATGCCCTGACCATCTTCACGGCATCAGCGAATAGCACGCCGGCCTGATCACGCTTTGCCGCGGCGGCATAAATCTGCGCGCCAGCCTCGCCATCAGATGCTAGACCAAGCAGTCCTAACCCAGCCGCAATGGGCGACTTACCATTGCCCTTCCCTTGTTCGACATAGGCGCGACGGAAGCGCCTTGCTCCATCGTCACGCTTCCAACCCAGCAGAGACCCTACGATGAAACACTGACTAGGTTCAAGGTGAAAGGCCTTGCCTTCAAATTGGCCCTCGGACAGCTTGAGGACCGTTTCGAAATACTCAAACCCTTTAGCTGCTGCCTGCGCGTCAAACCATAATCCGCGCTCGCCGCCACTCTCCAAGTCCAGCAAATGTCTGCGGCAGGCATTCCGAACATGCGGCCCGGCGATGATCTCGCCA